>JAABUP010000675.1_pt1 | contig 73027 bp, 89 predicted proteins | sample 5559201 | NCBI WGS metagenome assembly JAABUP01 (sample SAMN10711887, study PRJNA513373) | rock metagenome | isolation source: Antarctica rocks | place: Antarctica | reverse complement strand
TCTCTGTCCAGCCTGCTTGTCCTCCTTCTCCTGCTTGAGACTCTCAACTGGCTTTTGCTTCAACATATGCTGAGTGTTCTTGGTAAGCACACTCATGATTTGTCAAGACGCATGTCAGTATCTAGCACTGCTGAGATGGCTCCACTTGTGACATTTTCAGGAATTGCAGAGATTGGACCCTGAGCTGTGGGAGCTGTTGATTAACAATGGCAGGTGAGCTCGGGCTCCTGTTGAAAGCTACCACTCCAGGGCTACCATTTCATGTGAAGCAAGCATTCATGTCAAAAGCTTGTACCAAGCGCTTGTGCTTTGCCACTCCCTGCTTCCCCAGTGAATGTTGACTGCATGGCTCTTGTGGTGGTTGAGAAAGCTCATGGCAGGGTGAATGAGATGCAACCTGTGATGCAGGCTTTATGAAGGGGGAGTGTGGACAATTTTCCTGCCTGACAGCACAGCCAAGGATGCTGAAGAGCAGATGCGGCTGGACTTGCACACGCCAGATGTGTGCAGAGACGCCCAACCCCCGATCTACATGACGTGTAGACGGGCTAAAATGGTATCAGAGCACTTCTTGAGGATTGTCCAGGAGTTCATGTGTGAGTGCCCATTTCCACTTGGCTTGGAGGCCGCTGATTGTTGGTGTTGCACCTGCATCAAACGTCTGATTGTCTTTGTTGCACACCTAGTATAAATCTGCAGATACCTGATGGACAGCTGTGGAATCAAATTTTTCTTTGTGCCCTCATCATACTGATCCAGGAGCATACATCTATACTAAGCAAAAGAGGAGCATACAAATATGCTTTGCCCATCACTAGCATAAAGCATAAAGCTGCATGGATGTCACTGCAAACATGGCCAACATGATGCACAGCGTGACAAAGCATTACCACTGAAAAAGTCGGCATTGTTGACTGTTCAATGCTGCTTGTAGGTGAGGAAGTGGTTTGCCAACTGGCAGCTGCCTGCTCATCAGGACACACATCAACTGTGTGTTTTACACGCCATCATTGTGGGGTTTAAGGTGCTCTGTTGCAGTCACTCAATATGTCACAGTCCCCTGCAGACAATCAGGTGCCCAGGGAGGGAATCAAGTTTGTGCCTGGACAAGAGACAAATCCACGGTTCGGCAACTTGACAGCTGTATTCGAACACCTGAAGAGTCGGGACCTAGAGGTGATAGTGGAGGGTGTCAAGAAAGACATTCCCCCTCGAGGCAGGACGCCGGCCAGCATGCAAGTGTGGCCAAGGGCCCCTGGTCGGACTACCTCACCACAGGTACTCATATCTCCCATGATGACCATTTTCTTGTGCATTAGAGCACTGCAGAGAGCCGGTCGTCATAGCGTATGGTTGATTCCACTTGGCTCATCGTGCTCAGCATGTGTACACTTCCTATTTGCACAGCTGCGTCTAGGTTTGTACTGTGTCCCAATTGGATTTATTTGTTATAATGAAATTGGCTGAGTTTTGACCCAATTTAAAGCCTTCTTTGTACAACTTTTTTATCAATGGGATACTGTGTACATTCAGTCATAGGATGTTATGTTTTTCTTTATATTTTTCTTTATATTTGGTTTATTCTTCTCAGCTTTTAAGTATCCTATTTTTGACCAAAACAAGCCTGACAACAACAAACAAATCTGGAAAAAAGTGGTTGACAAAACGACATGCTTTTCAAAACAAAAAAACCGTAAACAAAAAAGCGCACCTTTTTGACACAAAAATGCAAACAGAAAAAGTTAACTGTATGCCTGTAAAGTTTTACACCAAACCAGAATGGTGCCCAGCTTCCCACTCGCAGTTTGCACATTTTAACAGCCCCGATCACCTTTTGCCAACCAGCAGCTCATCATTTAGACCATGAGTCAACCACAGCACATCACAATCATATTGTCACATAGGTCTATTTGGCAAATGCATGCACATGCACAAGTCCTCAATGTGGATTGTATGGTGTGCAGAAGGGGTATGGTGTGCAGAAGGAGTATGGTGTGCAGAAGGGGCGCGTCGGGGTTCTGCTGGGCTCACAGTCTGTCGGCTTTCGCAGATGAGTTGGCTGCGCAGTCACACAGTGTTAAGGGCCTGAGACAATGGCCTCAGCACATCAATCAAGGAAAAATCATGCCAGCAGAGATGTCATGCCAGGAAGATCATGGCAGGCAGGCATATGTATATGCACATATGTACATTATTTTCAACCCATTTGCTTGTTTGCTTTCCGTCATTGCCATGCCGCATGTGGCATATGCTCATGTTTATATGGTATGACAGCCGGTTCCCGCTTGCATTATATGTGATGCATCAAGTGCCAGATTGGCCAGCAGCCTTTTCCCCGCTCAATAGGTATTGCATAGCCTCTGTACACATATGACAGTTTGTGAATCTTTTGGCTGAAGCATTACGCCTAGGCCTGGCCAAGCATGTTGCAACGACTTGATGGACGTCATGCAACCTGTTTTGGGGCATGACGTCCATCAAGTGAATTGCCTTCACTTCACAGCCATGTGGTTGCATGCGTGTAAATCAGGAGTTTCTGACCGGCTGGCAAGGGCTTGACACTCAACCCATGATGCCACTGCAATGAGTGGTTGCATAAGGATGTTGCACATAGTATGCATTTTGTGCGTGGCACATACCGTTCGAGTGTGATTTATACTCGACTGCATTGACGAGCCGGCAGATCAAGATTGCGGCTGACTAAAAACATAACTTGAAACACCTCTTTTGCTCACAAGGTGTCAGAGGCTGCTTGTAACATGTTTTTGCAGCTGTATGACTGATGACAGTACTGACATCACCCATGCCTCACCAAGCTGCATAGATCAAAGTAATCATAGCAGCTATACAGTGCAGCACAGCAGCTACAAACTGCAGCCGCGCTGCCCTGCAGACTTATCATGAAGTTCAGCTGATGTTGCAGCAAGAATCACGTTGCCATTCAGGCCACATGCACATTGCAGAGGTTACACAAGTTTCAAAGTTCAAAGAAGCAAATAAAGAAGTGGCATGTCACATAAGGTGCAAAGTAACGCTACACAGTTTTTGGGTTCCAGGTTTATGCTGTAGCAATGCCCAAAAGCTTACTTCACAGTGAAAACAAAATCCAGAATCGGGGTAAGCAAAACCATATGATACAGCAAAGACATCAGATACGTCATTAGTACACAAGCTACAAATGACAGCCTTGAGGGGACAACAGCTCAAAAACATTATTTCTGTTTGGATATCTTTTGTGCGCATGCTGACTGATAGTTGTTATGCTGATTGGCAGCCTTTGAAGGAGTCCTTGTGTGTGCCAAATGCTTCTGAGCTGCCTCTGACAGCGGCACAGACAGAACGTCCATTACTGGTACTGCAGCATTGCCTGCCTCCAGAGCGTCAGCTGCATTGCTTTCTGATGGCATAGCAGACTCTTGAGACATGCTGACTACACCATCAGTCTGCTCACAGCGCAGCTGCACAGCAATGTCAGCTTGCAACACCCAGTACAGCATATGCTCTGGAGTGATGCCGCTGATGCGTTTCCTTGACGCTCTTCTACCTCCTCTTACCCCTCTCTGCTTACTCACTGCAGCATTGAAAGTGTGAGCCACTGCTTCTTGGGCATGTGGCTCCTGACCCACAGCAGTCACTGCCATCAGGTGTCCTTCCTTGTATGGCAACTGCTGAAGGCCTGAAGGGCCAGCTTCTGGCTGTGCATGCAAACTTGGTGGTACATCAGCTATTTGGGCTGCAGCCACAAGGGCTAGCAAACCTGCATCCTGCAGAAACAAGCACACTGTCAAAACCCAACAACCAGCATCAGATCGTTTGAAACAGCAACCCAAAGCGGCTCGCAGCAGTCTCCAGTGTCTCATCCATGAACGCATGCCTTCCTTTAAAGACATGTATGCACAGCCCTCAGTAGCTGCCTATACTTGGTCATGTATTGGCAATCAGCGTACCAATAACGATGTGGAATATACACACTGTTCATCAACAAATCAACAGATCTGTCCACAATGTAAGGTGTAGATTGAGTCAACTAGACCAAGGCAGCCTACCAAGGCTGATCTGCTTCTTACCTGGGCAAGACGAAGGCTGTTGGCAAAGCAGGGATGGAGCTGCATGCTGCGGGGTCCATGCACCACAGGCTGTCTCCTGTTGCCGGTTGTATGCACGTGGGCATTCAGGAAATAGCGCTTTGCACAGACAGATGTGGCTGCCAGAAGATCAGACAGCGCTACCCTGCAGCCATACAGGCGCAGTTACACTGCAACAATCTTGACTGGATGATGTTCACGCAATGCTACTGCCAAGGGTACAGTTTTGGGAGTGACAGAACCTGAGAAGCAGCACGCTACACTGATCTGCTTTAATGTAACTCTCTCTGCCAGCAAAAGCGCTGCTATGATGCACATACAGACATGCGCATTAAAACATGCAAGGGCTCTCTGGCTTGAGGGTGGCTTGCTAGCAACTGCCTAAGTCAACACATCAGAGCAGACTGTTTGTACATTGGCAGACATGTCCAGTCAAGAAAAGCAGGAGCATGCTGACAGCTATCATGGCAGCTGAGTGAAGACAAGCCTACCATGCAAAAGCTGTCTTTTCTGCTCCATCCACAGCATCTGTCTCAGCATTCTGCTGCAGTGCTAGGTGAAACATGAGAGGGTCAATATGGGGTGTCTGCGCAACATACATATGATACTCCCCCTGCAGAAAGACACCAAAGTGTTGAGCTCAGCAAATGCTGTCAACAGCCCCTCAGATGGCGCATGGCACAATGCAAGCTGGTTGAACGGTCATGCAGCAGCATGTGCATATATGATGGTCATGCATGCGCATCACAGTAGATCATGGAGTTTGCTGAAAAGTGTGAGCCAGTGATGGTGCATATGATGAAGATGGTGGCATCATTGATGAATTGCAACAGGACATGGAAGGTAAAGACAAAGGACAGAGGTGTACGCACCTTTTTCAACTGATGCACAACTTTGAGCACATGCTGTCTCTGGATGAGTTGAGTGTGCATCTGCCTACTACAAGCTGCAACACTTGACTCATTTACTGCACATCCCCCAAAGAGACCCATTGTCTCTTCTGCAAACTCCCTGCATGGATGCACAAAGGCATGAGTTTGCAAGACACGTTTTTTTGGATAGGAGCTGTGCCAAGCTAAACAGATAGAGGTGCTGCATTACCTGCTTGCTGTTGTCTCAGAGTCAGGATCAATGGCTTCTCTTTGTCCGCCAAAATCTCTCCCTGCGCAGCACAGTGCCAAAGTGTGTGGCAGGCATGAACCCTGTGCAAGTACATGCAGCATGTGCAATACGCAACCAACTGTGACGCTAGCAAGCTTTGTGTGCTTACACATAGTTTTGTACATTTTGCCCTGTGGGCCAGTCTTTGCTAGCTCTGCCCCAAGCAGAATCACGGGAAGGCCGTATTGAAATGAGAATGGCAGCACTCCGGCCGCTTTATAGTGCAGCCGAGTTTGAGAACGGGTGAAGTGTTGGCTGTGTTCCATGTTCGCTGAAGGTTCCGACGTGGACGCCATAATCGTTGTACGCTTCCACAAAAGTTCTATCGGATTTCTGATCACTGGAAGAATATTTGACGAGCACCCAAAGCGGACTTCAGTAATTAGATGTAGACATCCCCTGCTTCACCATAAACGACAACTCACTCTACTCGGTACGACCTTGGTCTCCTGTTGCTTTGCGTCCTAAAACTGCAGTCCCAAGCAAACCTGCAAATGTTGAATTGCGCTTGAACGAAGTCCAAAGAGGAACCCGCAATGCCTCACATTTTGTTGTTATGCAGCAGTCGTTGACTAAGCATGGAAATCCTTAGACATCTTGCATGATCGCATTCCCTGACCGAATCCGTCCGCAAGCGTTGACGTACGTCGATCACTTACAATCCAGGCGAAATTATGAAGGTGGTGCTCATCACAGGATGTAGTTCGGGGCTCGGCCGTGCCTTGGCAAGAAATTTCCATGCTAGAAACTTCAGAGTATTTGCAAGCGCTAGAAACCCTGAGAGCATTCAGGATCTGGCGCAAGAAGGCATAAGCACATTATCTATTGACGTGACCAGTATGGAGAGTGTGACACAGGCTATAGATCAGGTAGTGAATGAAGCTGGTGGGTTGGATGTCCTGATCTGTAACGCTGGCGTCTCCAAGATAGGGCCTGTTGTCGAGATTGACATTGACGAGATACAAGCGACCATGAACACAAACTTCTTAGGAGCTATACGGTGTGCCCAAGCTGTCACGCCTGTCATGACACAGCAGAGGTCAGGTGTCATCGCTGTGACTGGCAGCGTGGCAGCTCAGCTAGTCACACCATATGCTGGAGTGTACGGAGCCTCCAAGGCCGCTGTTCATGCCATCTTTACAGCCCTGCGCTTGGAGCTTGCTCCGTATGGAGTTCATGTCAGCATCATTGAAGCAGGTGCTTTCAGAAGCAACATCAGCCAGAACAACGGCTTTGACATCAGCAAGTATAAAAATGGCAAATCATTGTATGCAAGAGTGGCAGACCATATTCAAGCACGTGCCACCATGTCACAGTCCACAGGAGGATCCATGCAGGCAGATGCAGTTGCAGAGCAGGTGGCGTATCAGCTATGCAAAAAGGGAGGTCCACCAGCCAAATTTCTTGTTGCTGGACAAGCCTGGTACTTTAGGCTTCTTGGATTTCTTCAAACTTTTGTCTCCCCTGAGCTCATAGGTAGGATGCTGCGCAAGAGAATGGGTCTTTCAGGGTTGTGGTGACCTCTGTGCTGTTAGTCTTAGTATAGTGCAACAGTATAGGATCCATTGTTTCTGTGTTATGAGTGAAGTGATATATTGACTTGCCAGCGCCAGCATGCGACGGCAAGGGGCACAACGAATGGCGCACTTGGCAGGTGACATTGTCAGGTTAGAATGATGATGGCCCAGGCCAATTTGGATCCTAGTTGTGTTCTCAACACCATTGACAGCTCAGTGACAGTGCTCAGCAAAAGGACGTTGCACTATTAACTTGGTTAATCATATTTGTCTTGCAAAACACTGATCATAAAATGTCAAGCATGTGGCACTCACAGTCGGTGCACGCTTGTCAACACTCAAAAACGTCATGTGCACACACATATGTGGACTCTAACCTTTGCTACATTTGCTTAATGGCAATCTGACCGCTGATGCAGCTGGCCTTAGGATCTGAAGATTAGCTGCGTACTGCCTTGCAGTATGCTGTCTTTTGCAATGAGTGCAAATGGATTGCCCCTGCAACCACAGCAGACTTCCCTCAATGTTGTCACTGCACAATGAACCTAGACCACCTACACGTTAGGCTGTGGGGTAAGGGAGCTTGCAGCATGATCAATCATAATACGTGTCAGTAACAGCCAGGTGTCACACACATTCCGCATGCATCAAATGTCAGTATACATTTTGCAGATGCACATGAGTCCATACAGCACCTGTTGCCAAGTGCTTCCAGCAAAACAATAAGCTGTTGATCAGGCACCGTTCCTTGAAGTCCTAGCATCCTCTGTGCATCTGCACAGGCCAATCGCCTGTAGCTTGCACATATGATTGCCAAGCCATACTCATGCACCTGCACAAAATGAGTAACCAGCATGCTTTTCCTGATTGTTTTGTTGGCAAACCATCTCTGGTATGATTCTGGCAGGTTGATGTCATGCGGGCCAGCACTGTATACTGTAAAGACCATGCTTGTTCATGCTCAATTGACAACATGCATTGCTGTGCACCAATACGCGAGCTCCTGCTGCATTTGGTGGTTCAGGCATGGGATTGAGTACAACAAAGGGACAATGAAGGGATGTGACATTTGATGGCAGCTGCAGTTTTCTGTGTCACTCCACATGCTGCACTGCAGCAGCCCCAAACAGGACTTCTCCGGCAGCAGCAGTAAATTGCATAGCTCGCATAGAATTCATGCCGACAAACATCTCACATGATGATCAGCAAGAGGTACGTCAGAAAGCATGGCAGAAAACCTTGCCTTGAATGCTTTGAGGTTTAGAAAGCGCAGCTGCCGCCAATCAGCCTTGCCATGCAGTCTCAGAAACGTCTTCACATCTCCAGCGCTCAAGGCAGAATATGCCTTCACACTAAACTGGACAGCATCTGAAGCGAGCAGCCCACAAGGGAGACTCCTCAAGATGCTCATCACGTCCATGCTCTGCACAAGGGGCCACCCACGATAGCTATATGACATTTGCGTAAGATCTTTGGAAGATCATTGTGTTAGGATGGAAGTAAGCTATGCAAAGTGCATGCAGCCTAATGCACAGAGAACAGCCCTGAGCAGTGAAAGCATGCTGGGATGGCCTGGTAAGTTCTCACATCACACAAAATGCACAGAAAGAGCATGCCGCATGTGATGTCAGAAACATAGCACATTGATGCTGACACAAGTTGCGTGCAAGCGGTACTCCAAAACACATTTGCCCAGCTGTGATGAGCAACAAATAGGTGATGTTTGCAAAGCAGACTGCCAAATTGTGTGCACATGAGGGTGAGGATGAGGGCGACGGTGAGGGTGAGAGTGGGGGTGAGGGTGAGTGACCGCTGAGTGCAAATCAACGAAGATGTTGGCGCTCAATCAGCAAACTGCAAGCTTGAAGGGACTGAGAATTGAGTCGTGGGCAAGGCATCTAGGAAGCAGTAATACTGAGGTGAAGTGAAGTCATGAAGTGAGGCCATGAGGGCACTACAACCATGCCTGCTTTGTCTGAGGCACACATGTGAAGTACAGAACCAGCAGTCCAGCACAGTGGGCCCACAGACAGTGCAGGCTGTTCCCACTAGATGTGTTGGCATTCTTAGTCTTGGGCTTGTCTTGCAGTTCACGCCAGTGATCTGAGATGATCTGACGCACAGGGCAGGACTCAGTGTCAACAGACTCTGACTTTTGATCAGTGTTCAGCCAAGAGTCCTTTCCCCAATCTTTACATGTCTGCATTGCATGTATGATAGCGTCAAAGAGACTTTGATAGTACACGCATAGCTTAAAGATGTAGGACTGCAGCTGTACTGTTGGCTTAGCTCAAGCAAATGTTTATGAGCCTACCTCTATGTCTTCCGTCTTGCTGCTGCTCGCCAGTGAGCACAGTAAATGACATGCCTTGTCTTGAGTGTCCAAAACTGGGAACAACTGACACACCAGTGCTTGCAATGCTTTCAGGCACTCAGCATGGTCTGTTGAGTAAAGGCTCACATCAGTTGACCACAAATACACTCTGACAGCAAACCAGCTGATCTGGTCATGAGAGACGAGAGTTGCTCGCAGAGATCTGAAACGCCGCAGCAGCACCTGCCAATTTGAGTTCTGCTCTGCAACAAGCAGTGTGATGCTGAGAAAATCTGCTAGGCTGTTGGCACGTAAGCTTGACTGCACGTGCGAGTGTACACTCAAGAGCATGAGATCTTACGTTGGACGGATGGGTGAGTGTCGCTACCACCAAATCCGAAAGTGTCTGCCTCTTGCACTTGCGCTCGCAAGTCTGCGAAGCGCGCTTTGCAAGCTGCGATGTCGCCGACCAGTGGTACCCTTGCGGGAACTTGCGCCAGCTTGAGCTGCCGCTAAAGGCTAGGCTAGGCTTGACCTTACCTGCTAGCTAGACAGACCCGCAATGTGTTTATGTCGAGTTCCGACAGAGATCTGCTTGCTGGTATAGACTTAAGTGGTTTCAGAGCGCATTCCAAATGACAGCATAACTTAAAGGCAAAGTTCCAACTGTGGCACATTCACGCGACAGCAGACTTCAAGCTTGAGACTCTCGATCTACGCTTGGCGTCCGTGCAATGTTGTTGACGTTGACAACAGGGCTACTACCAATATCTGCTTGAGCTGGATTGAGGCTGGAGGCAGCTACAGCTGATTCGACTTCTTGCAATAGGACTAAGGTAGTTCGGGGCACAGCAACAGGACAGGAGGGCGCTTTGGCATATTGTGATAGCTGCAACTTCACCCCAGAACTCATCTCTGCCAATGCTGCCCCAAACTGCTGTGTGGGAAGCTGCAGCAATGCTGGGAAGGAATCTGGTACCAGCTGCTTTGAACACATGATCCAGCCTTTCCATTGCTGCCCTTGCGTCCAAACCTGCAGCATGACACATTGTAAGCTCAAAAACCTGCTTGAATTCACACTGATGACAGATGCCAGCGCAGCTGCTGCTGCTGTAGCAGAATGAGCCAGCAGACACATACCGCACAATTTGGGCTTACTCACTCACAACCTTCATGAATATTACACAAATTTGCTGATTTCAAAACGACATGCATCTGAGTACTGTACATGGCACAAAAGAACAAGAGGAAATACCGCATGGCGATTTCGACTTTCCCCTAGTTGCAAAGATGGCCACAAATTCAGGACAAAGTCAATGGTGACAGTGGTTCCAAGCTGAGCTGCTCCCTGTGTGATCCACAAGCACAGAAGCCAGGGCTACATGAGTTACTGTTGCTGAATGACATCGGTACTGCTGATCTGCTATCCTATGCTGCCTTTGCTGCCATGGATCAATGCAATCTGCTGCCGTTGGCAGACCTCAAATGGCAAAAGCTGTTGCAACAGTGGAGCAAACAAAAGCAAAATGATGCCCTTGCATTGCAATCACCAGAAGCCAACATGAGATGGCAAGGCAAACAACATAGCTTGCTGCAGCATGGCCAACACATATGAAGCAAGACGCTCTTTGCTCTACATTCCAGTCATTTGTGTACAGTAACCAAGACAGGCAGCTCTCTGCTGCTGTAAATATGCAGCAGTGCAGTTGTAGAACACTCCTACCATAGGAAGCGTCTTCAGACACTGTGCAGCAATACAGCCATGCCAACAGGTACTAAATATCTGATAGCAGCACTAGACATGACCACAGGACCAAGTTGCCCACCCATTGAGGCACAACAGGGTTCCAAACTCGTGGTGTTCAGGACGCACAGCATGACTTGGCGCATGCACAACACAATGCATGGCCCTCAGCAAAGCACCTCGCTTGCGTTCTTCTGACAATTTGCAACGCTTCCTCTTCATGCAGTGCATGTGACTGACACAGGACAAGCTTTGCCAAGGGCGTCAGCCAGCAGAAAGTGTACCTGCTTGTTGACAAGGCTGGACAGGATGTCCAGCACAAAGGCTTTGAGGCGCGGCGCAGCATTCAGGGTCTGGATGGTGAACCGCATGAACAAGGGTGGCAACGGATTCCTGCAAACCGGTACACACACACGAAGGTGAGTGCCGAAAGGCTGCTCACAAGCGTGCGAGCACCAAACAGCTTCATCCCTGCTGAATGCTGGCAGACATGCACCAGCAGAACCAGCATGTCATGGCTGCCATGGTGATTATGGACAGGTGTGCAGCAATGGTATCAGCGCAAGATGGCCGGCTACTAACAGCAAACCAGCCCAAAAGTCAGCAACCTGCTGAGTCCCTGGTAGCAAGCTGGTTACTGAGTAACAAATGAGTAACAAGCTAAGTACCTGGTAACAAGCTGCTGCAGTGCAACAGCCATGGCCTCGGGGGGAAATGTGGGGCGCATATCCTCCTTCATGCAGGGGTCCAGGCAGGCCATGACCTTGCGCAGGGGTACCCCGTCCTTGGTGGCATCTATGCTGTGCAGGCTGATGAAGACCTCAGCTGCAGTCATCATTGCTTGACCTGCATTGTAGATGTCTGGTGATGCGCATGGCTGTCATTGACAATGTGATCTTGTGCATGATCTCAGAGAGCCCATGTCTGTGTATATGCTGAAAGAGTGTTGCTGGTGGCATCTTTTCCTGCAGACTGATCAGCAGATGGCTTGATGTGCAGAGCACATGCCATGCAACACATGTGACTGATGACTGCAAGGAGGGCATTGCCCTCAGCACAGGAACGCACCCGCTCTTTTCACTGTGCTTTGACAACAAAATATTCAAGCTTGATAGCGTTGCACATATTGTCACTTTGTTTCTTGGGACAGCGTATTGTCGTGACAATCTGGTACTTGCAGACAGCAGGTGACGTGTTGTGACAAACTGCCGCAGGGTAGAAATGCACCAACATGCAGTAAAGGCAGACGCTGATCTCAACATGGCAAGAAGGGTCACCTGATGATGGCAAGGGCATCATGAGCCTGTGCAGGGCTGCCTTGAACTGCCCCGGGCCCAGCTCCAGCAACCGTGGAAACACCTGCATGCAGTGACAGCATTGCAATTGCTTCAAGATGACATAGGAGACTTCGATCAGGCTTCCTTGAATGCCAGACCCTAAAGCAGCGTGCAAAGCAGATTGAGCTTCTTGGTTTATAGCCACAAACTTCGAATGCAACATCGCAACCTTCTTTGCAACAAAGTTGTTCAGCTAACCATTAGCACCAGCTGCAGCACTAATAGTGAACTGGACAAGTCTGTTGCAAAGCACGTTGTGTTCTCACATCTCAATTGTGTGGCTACAAACAAAGATCACGCAGCGTAGCATGCTGCTGCAGATCTGCCTGTCTGCCGAGGAACTCGACAGACTGAGATCACAAAAGAAACAGCACTTGGGTGTGCAATCATCTCCAGAACAGCAGTAAGTCACTAAACAACCCCAAAGAACCCATGCCTTGCAAGCCAGAGAATCCCAAGGCTGCAGTCCAGAGCTACCCAAAATTGATGAATGCTGAACTTGGGAAGGATGCAAGGAGGTGACCTGGAGTACTTGGGGCCTCTGCATGCCGGGTATGGCTGGCACAAGGAACAGTGCATCCTTGCTGCTCTCAAATTTGGCGACACACGCCTGTGTGAGTTGCCCCGACAAAGGGCCTTGTTCTGCATGCCACACAAGAGGATGAAGCAACAATGGGAATCAAGGATTGATGTTGTTACTTTCTGGCTCATGATGGCTCATGAGCTAGAAATGAGCAGGGCAAGACTTGTCCCTCTAGAGCAGGGATGGAAGTTGCCTGGCATGCTGTGCACACTCCTCTTCAATGCCGCACTTGCATGAGAGCTTTTCCAGCACTTGCATGAGAGCTTGGCATCTTTGACCAGCAGACACTGCATGGCTCCGTGTCTTGATGGTGGCTTACAAAGCTTCTGTCCAGAGCCCAGTCATTTGTTGCTTTGCCATTTAAAAGGTTGGCCCCACAGCATGACCACAGGAGTGAATGTAATGATAGTGATAGTCATAACGATGCTGACAATGGCATGGTGATGACAATGATGATGACAAGGATCATGATGAACACAATGCATCACCAAAACAGCAATCTTATATAGCACAGGTGTGGCAAGTGTAGCACACCTGTCAAGACATGCAGCATCTGCAGCAGCAGCTTCTGGCTGTCAGGTGGGGTGTCCTGCACCAGATCCACCAGAGCTGGGGCGTGGGGCCCTATGCTTCTTGCCAGCCCTGCAAGTTGGCATCACACCTTTTCTGCTACCCAAATTCAGCAAGCATTTTTTATGTCTGTTGATATACTGTTGTACAGCACCGGTCACACACCCTCAATAGAAACTAAGCACAGATCACAAACTGGAGGCCTTAGACTCTGGATAGGCGCAGCGCCGACACAGAGATATGCATTAGCTTTAGCAGTACGCTGTGCGCTGTACTGATACACTACCACTGGCATAGCATGCCAGCCCACAGCGTTTTCAGCAAACAGACCCTGAGTCACATCCTTGGTGCACAAATCTGCTCAGGCATGTCACAGATGAGGATACACAGACTCCCAAAGCAGGAGTGGTTGACAGGCCTAAGAGCTGTGAGGCAGATGATCACAACAGCTGAGTGCATGAGACAGTTCAAGGGCATAGGTCACAAAAGAAAGCTTACCTGCAGCTACAGCTTCAATGGCCCCTTGCAGCCGTCTGCCGCCCTGCCATACACTGACAGTAAGTCCCGTAACAAAGGCTGTTTCTTGGTGCACAGAGCACAGTACAGCCCAGAGAGCCTCGTCCCTTCTTCTTCGCTTTGGTGCTGCAGCTGCTGCTGGGAGGCAGCCTGGGGGTCTGAGGAGGGTGCAGTTGGGGTTGCAGCGGTGGCCTGGGGGGTCTGCAGCGGTGGCTGCTCTGTTTTGACTATACTGAGGGCTGGAGCGTCAGCGGTGGCAGAAGAAGAAGGAGAGGTGTCAGTCAGGAGGAAGAGCATGCGGCGGGCAAACTTCTCGATGCTGTCCTGCAGCTGCGGCTGTGCAAAGAGCTTGTTGGCTATGAGACGCACTGCCTTGTTGCGCGTGTCTGCTTGGTCGCCAGAGGCAGCATCAAGAACCACCTGCAGGGCTTCAGACCTACACACAGACAGCAAAGGAAGATGGTGAGCTGTATGGTTGGACTTGTGTGCTGTCCGGGCCAGATTATCAACAACAGAGCCTGACACCCCAAACAGACTACCACACGCATAGACTATCCATGAATGTATCTGGTTCCCCATGCATGCAAAGACAGTACAGTGAAAACCTTGGACAACGAATAGCTATCATGATTGTTTCAGGCTTGCAAGCAAAAGGCAGACTGCTGGCAGCACAACATGATTCTCTGAAGGCTTGTTGTGTCTGTCCGTCTGTCTGTCTTTCTGTTCGGTTGTTTGTCTGTCTGTCTGTAGGTGACTTGACCTGCACTGTCATGCATGGGTGCTCCCCAGCAGATGATGCCTGTATTGGCAGGGTTGCAACATGTTGCTCATGTTGTCATCACAGGAGGTGACCAACCTGTTTGGGGGTCTATTGATGATGATGTCGCGGGCAGAGCTGAGTGCTAGGGTTGCCCAGTCCCCACCCATACCTGCCACCTCTGCCAGGAACTGCCCCACCCCAGGGCCAGGCAGGGCCGGCACTTCCAGCAGAATCTGGGCGATAGCCTTGTCATTAGCAGGCAAGTTCTCCCTACACCAATGCAACAGCAGTGGGTGTCAGTCATGGACAGACAATGCTTGCAGTCTACAGTGACTACTGGAATGACATGGCCGGATCAAAGAGGCAGCTCGACATTGTTAGCAGCTGCTCTGATCCATGACCTGTTTTTCCCAGGTGAGAGTGTCATAAAAGGCCAAGGTAATGCTTCAAATTCACAGAGGGCTCTGCTGCGCCAAAACACACGCCAAGGCAACAGTTGAAGAACATCTAAGGGTGAACATCACCCGAAAAGGAAAAGGTGCTGTTTCTCAACTTTTCAAGTGAACAGCATTGAAGTCTGACTGTGGCAATGGAAACCTTCTGGAACTGGTGGTTGTTCAACAGACCAAGCAGATGCAAGCTTAGCTGTACATCAGATGTGCATGTCCAGTTGGATGGCAGAACTGCTGTAAAGACACTCTGTGAAACACAGCTGCTACTGTCATGCAAAGGAACAATAACGCTGCACAGTTTCAGCTGTAACAAGCGCGACGAGGCTGCATGTCAGTTTCACCTGAGGCCCTCAAGAAGAGCTAGCAGCACAGATTCGTATGGTGTGCCTGCCAACTGCCCTGATTGCGGCCCTGCAGGCCTGCTACTGGCCCTGCCCTGCTGCTGCTCACTGCCAGTTGAAGCAGCTGCCTCAGCTTCCACACCTGCAGAATCAGGCTACACGCTAAGCATACAGGTATGAAAAGAATTTGCTGTGACCAGGACCAACTCAGATAGCTCTTTCCAGATTGCAATAAAGGATATATATATATATATGGATATGGATATGGATATGGATATCTATGGATATATATATTATGTATGTATATATATGATATGTATGCATATATATCATCTAAACACCGAGTCATGGTCGCTCAGAAGGTCAAGCATCTGTTGGGTTGAGGAGCCAAACATGCCTCAGGCACCATTCAGTCTTCAACTTGAATGCACCAAAGAAGATTGTAGCAACGAAAAGGCAACACTCTTCTGCAAATGCATGATTGAGCCATGCCTGTTCCAGCACATTCATCCTGTACACCAGAAGTCAATGAGACAACTTTCACTTGCCTTCAAGCCCATCAATGTCCATGCCAGAAGGGCCTGCCTCTGCACCACCTTCACTCCTCTTCACCAAAGCATCACTCGCCCCAACACCCATATCAGAGTCTATCCTCCCGGAAGCTGGCTCAGCAGCTGACTCAGCCTTTACAGCGAGTCGAGCTGCAGCATCGCTCTCTGTATCTGAAACCCCACTGACAGTGCTCCTTGCACTGTCTGTCTGTGCGCTGTGCTCCTTGTACAAGGCAAAGAGCCATGTGAGTGCCAGCTCATGCCCGTGATTGGTGTGGTAGTCCCTGAACATGTGCTGCAGGATCTCATCCCCAATGCCGTCCCCAGCAGGAGACTTTGTAGCCAGCCGGGACAGAAGGGCGATGCGCGTCTCCTGGGATGGTGTGTTGCCATTTGCCAGGATGCGGTGTATGGCACCACGACGGAGTGACAACTGCTGCTGAGAGGTGAGGTTAGCTGGACGCACTTGGGGCGGCGCTTTTGGGATGACTGGGACAATGGGAACCTGGACAAGGGAAGGAAGGGCACCATTGTTGCTCTGGTGAGACGCAAAACTGCAGGCTGAGACACATGCATCTGCATGACTGGATGTCCTAGTTGTGATGCTTGTTGTTTCGCTGTGCGTCAGGCAGTCAAGATGTATAAAGCAACCAGGTGGAAGACCATGTCCTTGTTGGCCCAACACCACCGGACAAGACCACCTTGATCAGCAAGGAAGATGCCATTGAGCAGCTCCGAAACCCACGACAACATCAGACAATCAGCAGGAACAGAGGATGGTGACCGTCATAAGTACTCTACACCGGCAAGTGTTGTGCAACATGCAAGAGACAAGACCTGCCTTGCTGCTCTGTGTACCCAGCAGATACCACATACTGCAATGTGAGCTGCATATGTCAAGGTGATCAGCTTTGCTCACACAGATCTCTGATGCCAAGCACATGCCTGAGAAGAAAACAAAAGAAACGACAACGCCTTAGGGCGTCAATTCAATGAGAAGCCAAGTATTATACCAAGCTGCCCAGACATGCCCGAGGGACATGCACAGCATTACCTTGGTTTCTTGCTTGACCTGTGGTGGTGTGCCAGCCCTCAGCCCTCCTGGCTCATTCTTCAGCTCCTCTAGGGAGGGCTTCATCTCCACATCCCCAGGGTTGCCCGGCGGGGGTGCCGGCACTGCCTCTCCTGGGGCGCCTTGGGGCTGCAAGGCAGGTTGAGGGTCCAGGTGCTGGGGGTGCAAAGGGGGTGCTGGGGGGCCAGGTTGCTGGTGAGGCTGCTGTGGCTGGGGTCTGAGCCTGGGATCTTGCGATCTGGGGTCTGTGGGTTGCCTGGGCCCTGCCTGAGCTGCCTGCTGTGCTTTGGCAGCATCTTGCTGCTGCTGCAAACCCTGCACCTTAACAATGATTATTTGTATGCTCACAAATGAATGCATCCCTTGTACTTGACATTATGCCGTACAAATGCTTTGTGTACATCTCCCTGATTTTCCTCATGAGCATTCCTAAGTAACCTGAGATGGTGCCATGTTTGTCTGCATGATCATGCAGAATGTCACTTGACATGCTGGCAATAACATGCCATCTTGCATGTGCATTGCTTCTTGATTACTTTCTGCACAGCAGAATATGCTTGCTTGCGAGCGCAAACTTCTGCACAGTGGTACACATGACTAACACTGGTCACATGGTCATAGCTGATTATGAAGGAATGCACCCTACCTGCATTAGTGATTGAAGCAATGCACCCTTCCTGCATGAATGATTGAAGGCTGCACCCTAGCCGTGCTGATAAATAAATAAGTGAAGGAATGCACCCTATCTGCATGGATGGATGGATATGTGGCTGGCTTGATGCACGAATGACTGAATGAATGAAAGAGCCAACAAACATGTGAGGCTGGCTGCAGGAATGAGTGCAGGAATGCACCCTATCTGATTACGTAAATGAAAGAATGATGGAATGCAGCCCACCTGCATGAGGCCAACCAGGCCAGAGCTGCTGCCAGTCCCTGCAATGGTGTCACCAGCTGGCAAGTGGGCCATGTTGGCAATGACACAGTCAGCCAGGACTTGAGGGGAGAGGCCCTGCAGGACTGCCACCAGCGTGCTCTTGTCATACTCTGCTGCCAGAGCACCCAGGATGGCCAGCACTTGACTCAGCTCTGACTCTGGGGTGGCATCTGAAATGTGGACTGTCCCCAGCGCCTGCAGGCAACATCTTGTTTGATCTGCTTAATTTACTCATTGATCCAAACGAACAGGTGTCTTTCCCCAGGGTGAGGGACATACAATCCTGAGGGGCTCCCAATAATGGGTCTTGTTTTGACAACATACCAACAAAACTGTGTGTGAACAAGCACTAAGTCTTTCTGCTAAACTTAGCAGCAGTGCTTGTTTACATGTAGTATTCTGCTTGGGCATGTGTCATTTCCAAGCAAGGCCCGGCAACCACACACTGGTTGGGCGCTGCCAAAGGTGTGACCGAAGCATTCTGTATAGCTGAGCACAGATAGGTGTGCAGTGACACATCTGTGCTATGCCGTGCAAGCATGGACAGCGTGGAGCAGGATGTTTGCTTGTATTTGTGGCCTGCCTGTGCTCTATGCACATGCTAGGCATGTAAACTAAAAAGCACTGAATAGGCCAGGTGATGGACAGGCACACATTCTGATGTGGAGCACTCAGTGCTGCTGACAAGACCGTCAAAAAGAACGTAGAGACTGGGCATTGCAGCCATACCTGCCGCAATGGCTTGGCAGGCTGCTGCTGCTGCTGCTGATGCTGCGCCGCATGCTGCTGCAGCTGTTGATACCGCTTCTGATCCCCAGGGCCCCCAGCCTGCAGGGGGGCGGCTGCAGCCCCCTCAGGCCTCACCACCGCTGACTCCTGTTTGATTCCCACACCTCCGCTGTTCACCACAGCTGTGGCAGCAGCTGGCCCAGCTGTGGGCTCCTGCTTGATCTGCTGACTGGGGGCTGTGGTGGGCTCAAGCTTGGCTTGCTTGAGCGGTGGCGCAGCAGAGGCTGTCTCGGGCTCACGAGCTCGCTTGCCTTGGCGCTCCATGCGGCGCATTTCTGCCTCTGCTTGTGTGCCAGCTCCTAAAGCCTTGAGAGCATCCACAATCTGCACACATGATAAGGCATCTCAACCTGAATGTATTGTGGCCACAAACATGCATGCATGCAAAGTGGCATGGACTATGCCTTGGTCTGCTTGGTTGTCAAGCCAAAGGCTCTCACATACTCAAGCAGCTCAAAGTTAACGATCCAGTCAGTCCTGCTGCAAAGGTATCCTCACAACACAAGGCTGTGGCGCCCAAATGTAAAGGCAGCAAGCATGCAGCTGACACTTGCAGATGATGGCCCATGTAATACACATAAGCAATGCAGCATGTTGAAGCAGCTAGCAGACCTTTCTGCGCCAAGGAGCTGCTTCAGCTGCTGTGCACTTCAGCATTGCCAGCAGAGCATTTGCAACACCAGTCTTGACGCTCTTCTGCACACCTCCTGTGCTTGAGCCAGCATCCTGCAGCAGGTCCAGCCTAGTCAAACTTTTTGTCAGAGATTCCCATGTCATCATGCCTATTAGCATGGTTTGTAGCTCTTTTCAAGCCGGAAACGTCTGTTTTGATTTGCAAATGTTGTTCCTACACTGAGAATCCAAACTCATAAACGTCTGGGGACAGTAAAAACGCGTTTCTGCAGTGTGGAGATGTTTTAGATAAGCCCAAGGGTGAGGTATGTTGGGCTCACCCAGCCTTCTGGTTGAGGGATTGCCTACTTGCATCAGCTGGGGCATCAGGTTTCAATGCGGAGGCAACTTGCAGTCAAGCATGCTCAGCAGGACAACTCTTCTGAAAGTGATCACTTGATTCAACAGTGTGTTGAGATTGCTGCATGCGACGAGGAAAGCAATCAGATCTGCATCCTTATCCGAGAACTGAACCGCCTGAACTCTAGGGGTGACAGGTGTTCAATGAAGAACATTAAATTAAAAATGCAGCTACAGTCTAGCACCTTATTGACACATTGGTGATGAAGAGGAGTCAGTTCATGAAGTCAATTGAGCTTGCACTCAACCTGTTATATAGATCATGCAACATGTCATCATTCTGTTGATATCTGTTGCAGTATGTACTGCCTGGATACCCCCAAGCTTACAAGTGAATGCCTTTTACATGCTCCCATTAAAGCACTGCAAAGCAATAGGAGGGAAGCCCACCTGTGCAGATCCCAGCGCAATCAAAACAGGCAAAACCTTGTTCATGAAGAACGGTCTCTGCTGGGCTATTGAGCCAGCTGCCTTTACAGCCACTATGGCAACTGCGCCAGGTAAGGCTACACCTGGTGCTCTCAGCATGTTCACAAGCTGGCCTAAGTGTGTCTCTGCTTCACGCATCAACTGCAGCAATGATACCGCCATTTGACTGACTGTTCTGGCTTGGACTTATAGGCAATGCTCGATTGCCATCAGTGTTTTTGATCCACAAAACAATCCCAAGAGTACATTGTCATGGAGTTTCTCAGGAGGTGATATATTGAGCGTGCAGAGGGCATTGTGTATACAAACTTGTGCAGCTGTTTCCATCAACTACATCACTGCGCACGTCAATACAACTGCTGGACACTTACAATGCTGCTAATGCTATGCCCATGCTATCTTGCAAGACTCACAGTTGCTGGAGTCAGGATGCCATGCAAGGACTGTGTTGGTTGCTGCCGCATATGTTTAGCTCCAGGGGACAGCACTAAAACATTTTCAGCTGTAAATGTGAGGACAACTTGCTCCATGAACTTGGTGGCATTCAGCCTGACCCCAGGGACTTTGTGGTTGCCCGCAAAGCTGCATATGCTGTTCCGCAAAGTACTAGCATTTTGCCAGAGACTAGTGACAGCCTGTGCTCCCTGCTGACTTTGACCCTGCACCACAACAACAATTGCATTGCAGCAGCAGGATCTCACTGACATACATGTCAGGACTATGCATCTTGCAGCAATAAGCTGACCTGGCCAGCCACAACAGCCAGAGCTGTGCGGAACAGAGAGCTGGAAGCCAAGACTGCTGCCTTAACAACTGCAGGAACACTGTCTTGCAAGAGGCCCTGCAAGCACTGCAGCGCCAGCAGCAAGGAAGGTGCTGGCAGGGCAGCAGGTGGACAGGCCTCCAAAAACTCTGGCAAGAACTTCCTAACGGCTGGGGCTGAATCTGCCTGCAGCACTGCCAGCTCGGGCAAAAACACCTGCGGAATAATCGATTCACGACTCTGGGCAGTGTAGTCTTAATACTGGCGCGGCATGTGCACAGGTTATGAGATGCACAACTTGTTGTTCTCCTGTGATAGCCTGCATACTTGCTCGATGTAGTGCCTTACCTGAAGAAGCTGAATGTCTTTGTTCAGTATCAGCTCTTTCAAGTCACAAAGTGTGCACGTTGACCAATAAGAGACTCACTTGTGGTCTGTGAAGTCATACAGTGCTGAGCAAGCTGGGTTTGGACAATAGAAGCGGTCTTTCTCAGGAATGCAGCTGACGGCAGCCATGTCAAGCAGCTCCCCATACTCCTTTGCCTCCTTCTTGGCTGTAAAGACTGGCTTGATGTCTACCTCTGGGTCCAGGGAGCAGTCGCAGCCGATCTCAGGACAACTGATGGGGTAGGCCTTGTCCTTCAGACTGGTTCTGCGCAAGCAGGCACAGCCTTCAGGGGGCATACTAAGCAGCAGATTGATGCTGATGTCAGTGTGGCCACAATCAGTCACTCATCAGAAAAGGTAGCACGTAATGACAGCAGACAGGGGATGTTACCTGACAAGTTGCTTGAAGCATTTCTTGCACAAAGCGTGGCAGCAGCCAGAGATGCTAGCCATTTTGTTGTTTGCCATGGTGTCCAAGCATATGCTGCATGTCTGCTGGGCACTTGACCTTCCCTGAGACCTGGTAGCAAGACACTGGTCGTTTTGAAAAAGAGCTTGACGTTCACAGAGCATTTGCGTCCATTAACAAGCTGAACAGTTTGAGTGATCATGCTTGCTGACCTAGAAGCTCGCTTGGATAGATCACCACCCTGAGCGTTTTGAACGGCCGTGTCCACGGTCTGCGCACGCTTAGCATTGATCTGTGAGCCGGCATCTCTCGTGTTAGCTTTTCGTTTCTTAGGCAGCTCAGCAAGGTGGATCTTGTCGTCACGAGCTTGACCCTTGCTCCTGGTCACCATCGGCTGAGAGGCCCGTGTCAGTACCATATCAGCTTAACTGCTGAGCCTTGAGGAAGTGGCAGCAGAGTACGCTGCGTTGAATGCAACAGTATTGTTGCCGTTCGGGCAGATCTCTTCCGCCAGGGGCACAGATGCCGACACAGCCCTAAAGCAAGCAGCAGCGCAACTGTTGGTCATCAAGCCCCGCGAACACAGATGCATGCCCGGAGCGAGCTTGACACATATGTAGAGAGGCCAGCGGTGATCAAATCGGCAGCTGGTCGCAGCCCCTGACACCGCTTAGAGAGGACGTGCTGTGGTTGCTTCATACAACAGCAATATCAAGTCCGATGCTTCAGCAGCAGCCCACCTGACTCGGCTCCTTACAGTGATAGGCGCAGTGCCGAGCTGCTAAGTCCCTGTCCAACAAGCTCACGGGACAGCAGCAGCAGGAAAGAGCAAATGATGGGAGACGTGAGAGTTCATAGCAACGTCGTCGGGCCTGCCGAAAGCACAATCACCCTGCAACAGAAGGTGGACACCAAGTACCAAGCCGCAACAGCACAGCTGTAAGACTGCCTCGGCTCTGATTTATGAGCTTCGACTATGGGGAGTTACAACGCTCTGCTCTAGTTTAGAGGATTTCTTTTACGAATAATCGTTTTTGCATAACGCTCGCAGCATGGTTCAAGCTGAGAAGTCCTCAGTAACTGATAGCCTTACACAGCAAGCGTTTGAATAAGTTACATTGCTGCAGCATGTCACAGTCAAGAACAGTTTCATACGTCGAAAGGTCAATAGGGCGGAAAAGGAGGAGGGTACAAGGGAGGTGGTGGAGGAACACCTGAAGACGTGTCGGTCATGTTTGCTGATGCGCTTTGTGTATGCTGATATGGAGCAGCATATTGGAAAGCATATGGGTGTGGCAAGGGCGCAGCAGCCTCTTGTGGCCTGCTTAAAGCCTGGTCTGCAGCTGCCAGTCTTGCTGCACTGGCATGCACAGACTGAGCAGCAAATGCAGCATACGCAGGGTGTATGCCAGAGTGTGGCATGGGAGGGTATGTCCCATACTCTGATGCAGCACTCGCTGGAGGCTGATGCATCCCAGACAAATACGCAGGTGCTGGCTGTGAGCTGGAGGCACCCTGTGGTGCTGCAATTGCATGCTGTGGCAGCACAGGGTATGATGGGGTTGCAAACCCAAAATAGGAGGGCTGAGGGGCTGGCATGCTGCTAGAGGGGTAGCTGTGGATGCTGCTAAGTCCCTGAGCAGATGCACATTCCCTGTCAGGGAAGCTGCCTGACAGGCTGGGATCAAGACCTGAAGATGTGTGCCAGTGCTGGGGCAAGCTCTGCACCCCTGCTGGGTTATGGTAAAGGTGAGCATAGGGGTCATGGAAGGGTGCACTGTAGGAGGTGGCAGCTGCTGAGAAGCTAAAGGGGTTGGTGTACGGCTGGCTGACAGCATAGGGGTTGGGAAAAGATGCTGGAGGTGGCGGCAAATCCCCAGGAAGTGAAGCTACATGAGCATATGGGTTGTGACGACTGCTCTGCCATGATTGCTGCTCTAGGGTTTGCGCCACGCCTGCATTTGGCCCTAGGGCATGGCCCTGCCCTATGTCTTGCTTGAGGGTCGAGGTGCCAGCGCTGAAGATGAATGGAGCGTGGTCGACAGCACCTCCGTCAGAGTTGGCTGCTGCTGAAGCATGCCCTGGCTGTTGGAAGTTGAAAGCAAAAGGTTGAGGGGGTGCATCCTCTGCCTTGATACGTTTCAAGGGGGGCGGCGCTACATCTTGCTGTGTGGGATGTTCTGGCTGGTTGCGCTTGGAGCCAGCTGCTGAAGGAAGATGAGGAAGGGGATCTCCCTGCAGAGTGGATGGATGAATGAGTGAACGAATGAATGCATGGAAGAATTCATTTATTTACTTGAAACTGTTTTGTCAGTAGGCCTTACAGGGATGCGTAAGACAGGCTGCTCTGGAGACTTGTCCTGCACATACCTATCTCACCATAAGCTGGGAAATGTAAAACGTAACATTGTTGTTGTTATGATGAGAGTGTGCAACATTGCATGGAGGGATGGATGCAACAAACGGATGTGTAAGTAAACGTATGAGTGGTCGACAGCAGAAATTGACAGCTTGTTTGTCAACGCACTGACAGCAAGCTTTGACGGCAAGCTGTGGGCAGCACCTTGTTGTAGCCGGCTGCAACTGCAACAACCAGCAATGACAATGCAGCATTGACTCTTGTAGCTGACACACAATGCTGTGACAACCAACTTGCTGCTGCTGCTGCTGCTGCTGCTGCTGCTGCTGCTGCTGCTGCTGCTGCTGCTGATAATGGCAATATGTGTTCCTCCTAGTAACATAAAGACATGCACAAGCTCCATGTGCAGCGTTCGGTGATGTTCAGCAGGTGACACTTACCCAGAGAGCGTAATCTGCTCCAGCTGGTATTGGTGCATTGACCCCTGGAAACAGGACTGTCTCCTGGCCGTGCTCAAAATTTGGCTTCTCTGACGCCACAGGTGTGCCTTTTGCAGCAGCCTTGGGGCCATCGCTGCCTGTCTGGTCGTCAAAAATGAACAGCTCTGCGTCTGTGCGTTTGTCATATCTGCAAGTGGCATGCCGAGATGCTTCAGTAGGCAGTGGTACAGAAGTGGCAGCAGCAGGAAGGCAAGTGTGCTCACAGAGCACGTAGTCACATCGCTGCAGGCTGCTGCCTCAGGAGGATCCTGTTATGATGGCTGAAAAGCGTGAACTTTTCTTTTCTTTTCACAAAGTCACATCATACAGCATGCATATCACAGACAGAGTTGTATGTGGCCAGACCCAATGGCATCACACTACATGCTTGTGCTGGATCCCACTTGAGATCGACCACCCTTGCAATGACTTGAGACCAAAGAAGCTTCCAGAAAGAGGTAGCTTTACTGGCACAATGCAGTTGATGAGTAAAGTGGAACGTGGAGATACCCCGAAACTCACTTGTACGTAGGAGGGTAACCTAGCTGTTTCATCCTGTCAAGCCAGGGGGGTGGGACCAAGGGGCCCAGCCCTAGGGCTGCTCTAGTTTCAGAAGACAGTTGACCTGGCTTCAAGTCAGCTAGCTCGCTGTCTGTGGTGCCTGCTGCACTGTTCGGGGTCACGGCAGGGTCATCATAGTACCTGAACAGACAGCATAGAAACAGGTACAGCGTGCAGCACTTGCATGCAAAGTCATCAGACAGAACGTAGAACAGTTGTTGACAGGACTTTTTGTTGCGTTTGCAAGTGGCCTCATCTCTGTGGCTGGACTTGCCCTTGGTGCTGCTGTTGAGCAATATGCGCTGAATGGCATAACAAGGCACGACAGGCACAGCTCTGGGCTGAGGCTTTGTGCTGATGTTCTCTCTGGGCACCATTGCATGCAACAAGCATGGCTTGTCTCACAAAGCCAAGTCAGGCGCAACACTGACAGGCGGCACAAACATGGCTATAACCGGGAAAACTGAATTGAGACTGTGTTGTGTGCAGCCTGTCCCACAGGCTTCCAGTATGCTTGTGGGCAAAGCAAAGCTTGCTATGATGTTTGGCATCAAAGTTGCAACTTGCAATACAGCTGATTGCTTGGAAGTATTATTGCCGTATGAACTCAAGTCGACAAGACATGCTGTGGCAAAGCTGCACCTTGTTGCACAGCCAGACTTTATGTGCATTGTCAGTAGAGTCTGCTTGCAAGCTCAGCAATCTACAATTTGGTGATTGAAATTTCATTCACAGCAAGCATGCGTAGCGCTTTGGGGTCTGAGATGATGTTTGGCATATCAATTGAAGGTTGACAAGTCCCAAGAGCAAAAAGTGTCACCTGGCAGTGTTTGGCTTTGTAGATCTGCCCCCGCTGCCCCTCTCTCTGGGCTCTCTTATTTCATTGGGATTCCTCTCGTGAGGGCAGCCCTGCAGACCAAGCTGAAACAGCTACAGAACATTCTGACAGCCGTGAACTGATGATAAACAAAGAGCTGCACTGATCTAAGGCTGTTTGTAGAAAGGCAGGATGTGAATACACTTATGGTATGCCATCATATACCAGAAAAATACATGGGATGTGCTGTGCATGCTGTTGTATGCCAGAGATATGCATGAGATGGCTTGTGCATGCTACGTTGTGCCAGAAAGATATGTGAGATGTGCTGTGTGTGCTATGTTGTGCAGGATCTATGTGAGACAGAAGCAATGACAAGACTACCTGAACAGTGTGAGCATAGCTGCCGCAGTTGTGGCAGCGTCTTTCTGCCTTTGCAAACAAATCTGGTTCTTTGGGCTCGCCTGCTCTGTCAAACCTGACTGGGAGCAAGACTGCATCACTAGCTCGGTCATACTTTGGGACTTCATTTGCCTACAGCATGACAGATGATGTGAAGTTGCTGACTTGTAGCGTGGGCAAACAAGGAGATCAGCAGGTGGCAGTGGCCATGTATAGCATATTGACCCAAGAGACTTACCGTTTCGTACTGCAGGTTGAAGTTGGCAGCAACCTTAGCTTGCACTTTCTGAAGCCCTGGCTTGTCCACAAGGACTGTGATGTCTTCAGCAGCGATGGGAGCAGGCACATACTCGTATCTGCCACTCTCGAAATGACCATCATTTGCAAACTGCACAGAAAGCAGGCTGAGGTGCTTTGTTTATTTGCACAACTGCAAGTGCATGCATACCTCAGTCTGGTAGGTTGTTGCATGCCATTTGGCCCAGTCTTGCAGAACTTTGTCCAGGAACTTTTTGCTCTGCCTGCAACGGACATGGTGGTTGAATGAGTGTTGCATGGTAGTCGCATGGATGTTGCAATCTGTAGGCATGCGCTGATCAAATATATGCACTCAAGATTCAGTCGGTGTTAGCTGGATCAGCCACCTTGGTAGACCTTCGTATGTCAGGACAATGCGTGCAGCAGGCTTATCGTCAGTGCAGTGCGACTCCGGAACAGCCTTGATTTCAGATTGCACGCCTGCCATCGTTTATCAACCGCAAATACCACAGTGTCTGATTCACGCACTCCCTACCGAAGAAATGCAGCTCAGACACACATTGCGACTTTGGCAAACATTCTTCTGCTGCGCAGTCTGTCTTCAAACTCTTTCACCGAAAGACTTTCAGCGAAATTTCTATCCCAAATAGCCTACGAACAATCACATTTCGCTGCTTTGTCACTGCTCTGAGAGCGCTAGCAGTTTGAGACACACAACATAGCGCTGACGACGTTCTTTACACAAGCAGCCTGCTGTCTGATACTGGCTATGTAGATTATGACAAAGAAGTTTGCTACAGCTATAAGAAAGCATATGTCAGACAAATATACAATGCCACTTTCAATCTTGAAAACAGACGGACTGGTTATGCCCTGTCTGCAGACCCATGATTGCAGCAACAACGACAGAGAGGGAAGCGACACATGCAAGCTCTGTCACATCTAAGTGTTCCACAACCATGCGTGTCAAGCTAGCTTAGCTGAGAACAGCCAGGTTGATCACAGTTTCAGGCAAAGACATCGCTACATGACTTTGCCATGCTTGTAGCCTGAGGAAACAGCCTTCACACACGAGCTTTGTCACAAAGCAGTGTTCCACATTCTTGCAAGACAAGCAGTCATTGCCATAGCTGCCTCACGCACCAGTTCATACTCTTGCTCATGCTGTATTGAGTGATGTACTTGCCTCAGCCGCTGAGTTCCAGTGGACAGATTGCTGCAGCTTAGAGGATGCGCAACTGCTATGCGTGTCCTCATCCAGTTGCTGCAAATGTGCCACTGCTGTCGACATGCCAGTGCATGATCCCCAGCAATTTCTGTAAAGAATGTGTCCAAGGTCAACTCCAAAGCATCCTTCTCAGCTACAGACATGAACTTGTTGTCGGCTCGGCTGATGGCTTCAGACACATGGTAGACTTTAGTCAGGCCTGCAGGCTCCATGATGGCATTAGGGCGATTGACTAGCTCAAACTCGGTCTTGTATAGAAGATCTGCCACATTGAGCATCTGAGGTGTAAAATCTGGCGACTCTGCTGCTATATAATTCCAATCAAAGGCTGATGCTGCCAGAAGAGGTACTTTTGCATCTGAAACTCCAGCTGTGTTGTAAACAACCACATGATCTTTGTCAATATCTGCTGCATTGGAGTCAATTTGCTCATAAGTTTGCCTTTCTTGATGTGACTGAGACACTCTCTTCCATGCTTCTGTATCTGGAGTGCAGGCATATGGCTGCCCAAGAATGTTGTCAAATTTGTGGGACCTGCTGCAGTGCCAAGCCATTGCTGCGTGGTGTCAAGACACCTTTGAGTATGTGTAACACCCTCACTGTTTTAGCAAACATCAATCGAGCCCGCTGAAGAGCTTTCAACAATTGGATAGGTTGCTATGACACATGCCATCAGCTACTGCAAGCATTTTGTACCTAGTACTCGGCTTTTTGGACACCGCCAATGGCAGAGGTGCAAGTCATACCTTTTCCGTTACCCAAAAAAAGTGTTGTTTAGGAAGAGTGTACAACACTGGATCTGGCCTGTGTTGGCCTCCACAAATGTAGGTTGACACAAAGAGATGCTGTCGGGCGGCGCAGCAGTGTTATTTCGGTGTTCAAGTTCGGAAGCTGAAGGTTACAACACGGAAACTGGTGTCCACAGTGGAGGTGCTTCGCTTTCTGCTGAGAACAAATGTCGAGCAGATCCGCTGCGGAGCCTCCTGATGACCGACAACCTCAATGTGGCTGCAATAGATTTCGGGCGTGGCTGGTTAGACAGTACTACACCTCGTTGTTAGTAGCCATTGAGGGCGAAATGCCAAATGCTGAGCGAAATGAATGAATGAATGAATTGATTAACGGACTTCGTGCAAGTTGTGCCCCATATGCCCCTGCCTGTGTTGCGCGCAGACTGATTCCAAGACGGCACACGCGGCGTGTCTCGAACTGTGTAGAAAGTCAAAGGGGAACCGCTTTTCGCTTGTGTGAGAGCGGGAGGCCAGGGCACGTAACTACGGAGATCTAACTATTTCTTGAAGCGCTAGAAGTCACCATGAACGAGACGGAGGTGCGTTGATGTGGCATGACTGTGATGCTAGACGCCATGATGCTGGGGTATTCCAGATCTCAGCGATGTATGTCGCAGGTCGAGCGTCAGATCGATCAGATGGTAAAGTTCATCAAGCAGGAGGCCGAAGAGAAAGCTAATGAAATTTCTGTCTCTGCCGAAGAGGTACATCGTCTTGCTGTTTTGTCACTTCTTTGCAGCCAAGCTGGTGCAGCATCGGGCAATGTCTGCATGCCTAAAGCAAGTTCAGCAAAAGCATACTGCTAGGTCTACTGTAGTGGTCCAGTCTCTGCTTTACCTTCAAATCCCACGTGCTAAGAATGCAAAGATTGTCACAGGAGTTCAACATCGAGAAGCTGCAGCTCCTAGAAGCAGAGAAGGCCAAGATTCGCAAGGACTATGAGAGGAGAGAAGGACAGATAGACGTCAAGAAGAAGATGTATGTAACCTGCACAAGTGCTTCGTTGTCCTCCCTGAAAAGTGCAACAGTGTGCTGAAGTCTGCTGCATGCATTTGCAGAGAGTACTCCAAGCAGCTAAATGAGTCAAGGTTGAAGGTCCTGCAAGCCAGGGAGAATGCAGTGCATGAGCTTATCCATGATGCCCAGCAGAGCTTGGCAGGCATTGCAAAAGACACAGCAAAGTACAAGACGCTGTTGACTGACCTCCTACTACAGGTAAGCAGCAGATCAGCCCATTATGTGACTGATCTATAAGACAGTCATTGGCGTTGCCACCAAATGTTGATTTTTTGTACCACGCATAGTTTGTGCAGTATGTATGCCTGGACCATACTGTATGCTGAGGCCCAGACTCACCTGTACATCATGACATGAGGGCATATAGACACGCCTAGCAAAGATCTGGCACTGGTATGTGAGCAGCTGCCAGGTAATGTTGTGTTAGTCTGCAGCTGTTTGCGTGGTCTGTTGGCACGATAAGCAGATCTTAAGTATTCTTATACTGCATGCACAAGACATGTGAGACAACAGGGCATGATACTTGAGAGACTCTTGAAGCACATAGGTCTGCTGAGCACTGTCCAAATCAAGCCTGAATGACATGCCCAGGAGTTCCATCGTTTAGCCCTTCTACATGCAGCTGCATTCGTGGATGGATCGCAACAGTACTGTTGGTGTGTACAAGCTTGGCAGCTGCTCTCACCAAGATTTTGTGTCAGCCCACATTGAAGGTATCTGGTGGCATCCAAGTCAGTGATATAGGACTCGTATACTCCTGCACCAGATGTGCACGTGCACAGCTGGCAGGCTCCACAGCAAAGCTACTGGGCTCAAAGACAAGGGCATCATGTGCTGTTGCCCCATGCAGGCGTATGCAAAGCTGTCAGAGCCTACAGTGATAGTGAAGGTGCGAGAGGCAGACCAGAGCTTGGCTAAGGAGGCGATTGAGGCTGCCAAGTCTAAGTTCAAGGATGCCTTTGGCAAGGATGCGCCATCAGCCAGCCTAGACACCAAGAACTTTCTGCCTGCTGCTGGGGATGGCAAGGAAGGAGAGGAAGAGAACTCCTGGTAAGCGCTCATACTGCTGTTCTTGGACTTGTATCAGAAGATAGGTGTGCAATTTACATGTTGCTCGTTATACCTTCTGATCAGCTCTCAAGCACCTGATGGGTTACTACATCATTCTACACAGCTCACCTACTGACCTAACACATTGTAGAGCTCATGCTGCCTGCATCAACTTTTCTCTTTGCATGTCTGTTTGCATTTGGGAGCACTGCTACCCTCTATCATCTACCAATTTCTTGTGTTGGTTAACACATTCTTGTCTGCAGCATGTAAACTTGGTGCATGATCACAGCCATTTATGCTCTCAAGTGCACACATTCCAGCATCAAAGCTGCGTCTTGAACAGTAGTGTTGCTGTCCCTGTTTCTGCTTCAGAAAGCTTTCTCTGCCTATAAAAAGGAGCTCCAACCTTGGAAAACTGTGATCTTATTGCAATAAAAATTCACGTACCTGCTGTCTTGCTAGCCAGGATGACTGCAGAATGTGACTTTGTTACTGCATGTAGTGACTGTGTGCTCTGCATGCAGCTGTGGTGGTGTGGTGGTCGCGTCTGGAGATGGCAAGATTGTGTGCTCGAACACCATTGATGAACGTCTGAGGATTGCATATGCACAGAATCTGCCCATGATCAGGGGAGAGTTCTTTGGCGTTGAAGCTCCTGTGCGTGAGGACATGCACTTGTGAAGCAAAAGTGACATGTAGCAAAGACTAGCCTATGCTGTTCTCTGTATGCATCAAGTCGCAGTTGCATTACATGGTGTATGTTCTGTACAGCATCTCCAATGACATTGCGGCTAGGAGTTGCTTTTGGTGGACCAGGCACAGGGGTTCGATTGCAGCTATTTTAGCATATCTGTAGGTGTTGAGTGTGAGAGACATCAGCGCAATTCTGGACAAAGCAACATAGACTAGCAAGCTTCACTGACAGTCTAGTGCCTGCACGCATCAGCAGGACAATATAACTTGGTTTAAGGTGTATACATTGTACAGTGGACAACGGATAGGTCTTGTTACAACTGGGAGCAAATCATTACAGAGTACAAAGCTGCGTGACTCGCAGACAAGCCTGTTTAGGAAGCGCTCTATCCTGCTACACATGCACGGACTGGCTGTGCATTGTATGCTGACTCATCTGCTGCACCATGCATGCGGAGCATCTACGCAAAGTTGTAGGGCGACTTTCACGATGTTGGCGCATACATAAATGCAACCATAACAATCCGCAAGTTGCATTCAGCTTGACTGCGATTGGCAGGCCATTTGAGATGGCATCGTCTGTACTGTAGCTTGTGATTAAGAGGGGTCTCCATACATCAGATGCATCTGGCACATATAAAGCAATGTGACCAGACATAGCCTCCAGTTTCAAGTTTGGGGACTGCTATCAATTTCTGGCAGAGCAGACAAGTCATGAAGCCGATCTTCACGAGTATAATCCATCCACGTTAACCAAGCCCAGAAGCCCAGTAACAGAACGCCATATCCTATGATCTGAAACCTCAAATGATGCAGAGCCTCCTGCATGTTGCATGTCCAGCCCTTGCCAAACAGGCGCTCACTTCAGTGCATGAGACAACAGGATGTTGGATGTTGCAAGCCCAACAGTGCCACATCGCACTCGTGTAAGCAGACTGCACTGTATCTGCATAGCTCATGTGACTGCCTTGCATGGATGTCAAGTTGTGCATTGCCTGCCATGCATGTCCATGCACATTTATCTCTGATTTGCACATGTGATCTGCACAGTGATCTCTTATCTGCACAGTGATCTCTAGTCTGCGCAGTGTCAGCAGTCCTTGTTAAGTTCACAGTATCATCACAGTGCTAACCATGGGAGTCTGATTTACCTTCCAGGTCATGACTGGAGGCAGCTCATCCTCATCAATCGCATCAGACGGATTTGCTGCAGCAGCTATTGCACCTTTCTGGCCTTCACTGGTCTTGCCTTTGCTTCGCTGATGCTGCTGACCTTTACGTGACCTCAATCCAGATGGCGGTTTCTGTGGACTGCCAGCGGATTGCGCACTTCTTCCTCCTGGGTTGCTTTCTGAAGTGGCAGCGCCACCGCTGCTGGCTGCGGGGGTACCACTGTCGCTCGGGCTTGAGGTTGCGGTGGCAGCAGTGGCAGCTTGCTGTGACTGGACAAGACTGTGCTTGCTTGCAGCCTTTGCTGCATCTGCTAGCTTTGCTGCTTCTTCTTCACTACCTGTGCATCATATGCCCCTGTCAGTGGGTTGTGTGGCTGCTTGGCTATATACACCACATACACACACTATATATATACATAACATATATACTATACACCGTATATATACACCATGTACACCACAAAACACTTACATTGTAGTTCAAAACTACAATCAGAGCAAGGACATACAGCCAAGTTGACATAAGCAAAGCTGTAGCAGCGTATTGCAACAGCTGTAGCTTGCCACACGCAGAGTGGCGAGAGTCATTCAACAACCCTTGATGCGCTGGCAATGGCGTCAAGGGTCATGCCTAACGTGCTGTAACCACTAGGTTGCTATGCTTGCTCTCAGCTGCTGATGCGTCGCAACATGCATGCTTGTGATTGGTTCTGATGTACACATGCAAGCTGGCATGGGCAATTGTAGCTAGACTGCAAGGCCAGCATACCTGCCAAGGCAGCTGCTATAGCAGCTTCCTTCTGGGTCTCCAACATCATCATCAGGCCTTGCTTACGTTGCTTGTCTTGCTCCTGCACACGCCCTTGCTTCATTGTATGATGATGGGTAAGTGAATGTCACTTGCAGTGGCAAATGAAAACACAGTGGTCATCGAAGACGCACATCCTGACAGCTGTGCAGCAGACTGTGTGACTGCGCAACACCTGTTGCAGAAGTGTCTGGCTGTGCGTCATCATCACTACCAGCTTGTTCTCACTTGCCCAACACCTGCTGCATCAACTGACAGCCAAGACAGGAGATGGCTGATCGGCAAAGCTGCAAACAGCTATCTCTTGTCTGTATGTGTCAATTGACGCAAGCAGGTGTTTGGTAACTGAGAACAAGATTGTAGTGATGATGACTGTGAATAGCTGTATTGCTGCTCTATCTAAGCTGGTTAGTGGCATTGGGCTATGGCCTATGGTCATAGCTCCAGGCTGCCGCCTTAGGAGGCTCCCATCATGATCACTGAAAAGCGTAAAGTTTTCTTTTCTTTTCTTTCTGGTCGGTGGCGATTCAATGCATCCTCAGAGCTTGCATCTGCAACAACACACCTCCTGAATGGGAGGGGGTTGTGACAAAGGCCCCCACTGAACTCAACAGTGGTTTTCCTGATTTGGAGACTGTGCCAGAAGGTGTTGAGACAAACAAACCTGCCAGTTTGGGTTGTCAACTGTGTTTCCTGATGTGCAGAGTGTGTTGAAAGGTGTTGGGACAAACCTGCCAGTTTGGGTTGTCTGATGGGATGAGGGTTTCCTGCCAAGGTACCTTGCCACGCTGGTCTGTCGCTTTCAGCACCATCTGCATACCAAATTTAATTTCAATTGGTATGCAGAGGGAAAACAAAACAAAACGTGTGCTGACAGTTTTGGAACTGTTCTTCACACTATACGATACGAAAGGTGATCTGATAAACACTTGTTATTCAAAGCGACAAGCTTACTGTCCTGCAGCAAGGAAGAAGCATGCACACGCACTCAACGTCAAAACATCATATCTGTTGTAGTTGAACAGCAGGCAAGGCAATGCATGCACACTAGACATGCAAACCAACAGAATGTTTGCATACAGAAGAGAGCTGATGTGCTGGTCTCACTGATCTAATTGTACAAGTTAAAAAAGTCTATTCAATATCTGTATATTTTCTAAGAAGAGAGGCTGTGCAGGCTTTGAGCTGATGCCTCAAGAGGCTCGTGTCAAGATTGCTGAAAACACATAGGCTTGTTTTCTTTTCGTTTCTTGCATGCAGAAATCCCAAGGGAACCTACCGTGAACAGCTCCATCTTCTTGAAGACATTCTGCTTTGCTGGCTGTAAGCTGTACCTGCATGAAGCAAGACATCTTGCACTTTGGCACTTGAATTGAGGTGTAGTGTCATCAGTTGCAGCAACTTCCTGAGATTGACTGAGCAAACCTGCACGTAACGTGAAGAGCTGCATGTACAATGCAGAGTGCTTCAGGGGCAGAACAGCTCAGGTCAATGGGGAATAAATAAAAAGGCATTACTTATATATGCTGAAAGGCTGGCAGGACAGACTTTGCTTTCTGCTTTCTGGGTGCCATTTGGGAAAGGCAGCTTGCCAAAGCAGCTTACAGCAGCTTACATCCAAGCTGTGTTTTGCAGCTGAAGCCAGCACAAGTAAGTGCCTATATAGGCAGCGTTCTGAATGAAGCCTGTGAAGCCTTACTTCTGTAGCTTTTCTGGGTGTTGCTTGACATCATTGAGGATAGCGTCCATGGCCTCTGCATCCCCAACATCCCTCTGATAGTCATCATCCTCATGTAGCATCATCAGGACCTGCATTCCATTCCTTCCAAAGGGGCTCATGCATACACTCGTTCATCCATCAATCTGTCTGTCCATCTGTGTATGCTTCTGTCCATCTATCTGTTTATTAGCTGGCTTGCTCGCTTGAGTTATAGCATGAACAGATCATGCACGGTCAGCATCATGCACTGCTGGCATCATTCCCAAGATGGAACCAACACAACATTGATGTTGAGGACAGACAGTAGGAACAAGGAGAGGTACCTCTGTTCAATCCCAAAACGTCTATTTTAGTTCAGAAACATCATCCCTACACTGGGAATCTAAACTCAGAGGCGTCTGGGGACAGTAAAAACGCGTCTCTACATTGTAGAGATGTTTTAGCTGTGCACAACTTGGACGCCTTCAGAGCTTTATATGACGCAAGCTGACCTTGTGCAATGCCAGCACCATCAGGGTCTTGTGTGCTTCTGCCAGCCTCTTCTTCACTTCTGACCAGAATTCCCTCAGCTCCCCGACAACCTGGGGGTCTTCGGGGCCTGACTCCGCCCAGCGCTCAGCTCGGCTGAGCTGAGCCTCCTTGCTCAGAGCCTGAGACACATAGGGATGCTGAGCGCGCTCTGCTATCTCAGTGGAAGAATGACAGCAGGATCACGTCAGGCTGGGGGCTGTCATGGGGTAGGGGCCCAAGAGTGGGGGTGTTGTCTGAATGTGTGGCTGCTACAGCATGTCTGACAAATCCTGCCAGCCCAACAGGGCCTCTTTTTTGTTTTTGTGTCGGAAAAACACCATCTGCAGTAGCTGGGGCGTGTGAAAGTCTGCACAAGACATGTTGGGCTGAGGCAACTATGCATCACATGTTCTGTTGAGCTGAAGAAGTGGCGAGGGGGGGTTCACGACGTGCAGGTTGAGGATGCTGGAAATGCTGCCAGTCTCTGGCCAACACCATTTCATTGCAAAAGTGACAGTTTGTTTGTATCACGCACCACTTGTTCTGGCGAGGTGAGCCTGAAAGAGTGGTGAGTAGGGGTCACAGCATGTCCTCAGCCTGTCAAACCCTAGACTCCAAACCCTAAAGACTCACCTTGAATGCTTGAACCTGCGGCGGGCCAGTCATCTCTAAGGGCTGGTTGCCGCCACTGCCAGCCTGGTCGCTGGTCTTCTTCTTCAGCTTGGAAGGAGTGGCAGAAGAGGAAGAGGACTTGAGCAGGGCTAGCAGCTGTACCTTGTCGGGATGGTCTGATGGCACCAGAGCACTTGGGACACTGCAGTCAGCGAAGCTTTCAGGGTTATGCTATAGAGCTTCTGGGATCACAGCAGGGTTTATGACAGGGAATTGGAGTCAGGAAAGACTTGCTTGCATGAAGCATCTGAAAAGTTGTCAACAATGCCAGCATGCACACACTCACACAGCATCATTAACGTTCATACCTATGGCATCACCCCAAAGAGAGGCAGCTGCAGTAATACCAGAAAGTGATGAGTCATCAGTTTCCAGAACAAGTCAGGCAGTTTCAAGTCACACTCAGCAATTCACATGCATCTGGCTTTTGGAAGGATGGCATTCTCTCCAAAGGTGAGACAGAAAGGAAAGTTGTGACAAGAAGCTCACCTGCCATCAGAGGAGGCTGCTGATGTGGAGGCTTTGGCCTGAAGCAACAGGTTGACGCAGGCCACACTGCCAGACATGGCAGCCGCATGCAGGGGAGTCAACCCAGAGCCAGCTTCCTTGTCTACGAACGACAGCTGGTGTCAGTCACACTGCAGGATGAATGCAGTGACAGTTCCAGACACAAATGTGCAGCTTTGATATTTGCCATACTGCTCAAGCGTGTTGGAGCAGTTGCAGAGGTTCCACTGAAGGTGAGGGCAGGGGTGAGGCTTACATTCCATTTCTATTTGTATTGTAGTTCTTACTACTATTTCAAGTTCCATCATTACTGTCATTACTGTGATTGTCGTTATTGTTATCTGTTATGTGAATTTGAACACACGATGAGAGTGCTCTTCACCTCTTTGTCATGCACCATGAGATGAGAGGCAGCAACATTGATGCATGCCATATGCAGTGGGAGGGCTCCATAGTAAAGTTTTGTGCCTGTCAACATGCGGCAAGTGAGGCACGGGAAAGTGTAATTCCCATTCCGCAGAGCATGCCAGGTCGTCCAAATAACCTCAGGCAATCTGCAATTTGCATGGGTGAAGCCAAGTGGTGCTAGATGAGTTATGTGCCGTCCTGTTCTGAAACAGTGACAGACTGCCGCAGATGAATGGCAGCCCTGGGTGGTACGTACCGTGAACATCTGCGCCGTGCTTGATGAGCATGGCAACAGCAGAAGACTGAGCAGTGCTGGCAGCCAAATGCAGCAAGCTCCAACCCTTTGCTCTATGGGTCAACCCTGTGGGGTCCTGCAAGCCCCAAATGTCAATGGCGCATAATGGAAGTTTGTTACTTGCATGACGCACCAAAGGCAGAATGCGGCAATCTCCATGCCTTTGCTTGCTGTTTCAAGTTTGCATGGTACGGCAGATCGCCTGGACCATGGTGTAGACATGCTGGCACGAAGCAAAGAGATGCACTCACTGCAATTGGTGCTGTCACTGCCATGTGAGTGTGTGCATGCCGCATCCCCATTTGAGGTCATGCATGCCGGCTGCAGGCAGCAATGATGCACATGTTGTCAGCAGGGATGTTGCACATCTTCTCAGCAGCAACCAGCCGCAACACATTCCCTATCAGTGTGTCATTTGCACTGACACCCTGATGAATTTGGCATTTGCCTAGGCTGATAAGGCGCCCAGGGATGTTTAGTTCCACATTCATTTCAGCAGCTGATCAGACAGAATACAATCCTCCCTGATGTTGTTTGAAACTGACACAGGCTTTTTCCCACATGTACCAGCCAGGAATTCTCGCGCAGCAGAACAATCTTGCAATTTCCAGGGGTGGTGCCAAATGTGCACCTTTTGCGTCTGCAAGCTCACTCTTCTCAGAAGCTGCCGCTACAGAAGTGGAAGTCATTTACATGCTTGGTCATTTCTGGCAAGTTGGCCTGAGCATGCCTGATGAGGCGTACCTTTTCCACAAGCAGCTGTGCATTCTCAGTGCGGCCTGACACCAATGCCTCTGCTAATGGTGTCAGAGCCAGCTTGTTAGTGATGGCTGTGCTGGCTGCTACCTTCAAGAACTCAGAGACTGTCTGCTGGCTGTTGCCCCTGCAGAGATTTGAGGAGCTCACAGCCCTGAGTGAAATCATTGATGAGCAGCTGAGCAAGGTTGAGGCTTCATTGAGTGAGCTTGAACATACCAATGTATCGGCCTAAGAACTCCTTTTCATGCATACGACAGTGGCGTTTGCCTTATTGATCAAATGCAAGTCTCACCAAGTCAGTAGAGAATCAGCATCAAGTCTGTACGGGCAAAGGGCAGGCTGAGCATTTGTACCTGGCTGCAAGATGCAGTGGGGTGTTGTCTTGTGCATCCTGTGCATCAGCCCAAGCCTGCTTGCTGAGCAGAAAGTGCACTACGCTGCTGTGACCCTTGAGTGCTGCCAGGTGCAAGGGAGATCTGCCATCTGCACTGAGTGCACATGATGCTTATGATGCTGGGAGTTTGACAGCATCAATAGCCACAGGTAGTGTGCTTACAGCTGGGGCTGATCAAGCCTGCAAGATCAGGAAACGCACCGGGAGATTCCCAATCTAGTTCAGCCCCTTTTGACCAAAGAAATGAGACCAAATCTAGGTGTCCGTGAGCTGCTGCGAAGTGAAGCGCACTCAAGCGCTGTTTATCTCGAGGTGCTATGTCAGCACCAGTTTGAACTAAGTGCTGGGCCTGCAGCAAGTTTAGGACCTTCAAACTCGGTCGGAACAAAGATCTTACGACAACAGTAATGTTCATACATCAGCGTAGTATCCCCGGGTGCAGGCGAGCAACAGCAAGTTGTTGTTCTGCTTCTGCTGCTTAGCCTGCATGCAGCATAACGTTAGCACGTTTGTTGGACATCCGCGGCGGACGCATCACCACATCTACCTGCTCAGCTTTCTCCTCCATATTCAATGCTCACGTCCAGTCTGCAATGCGCAAACCGATGACAAGAGCTGTTAGGTCAACTGAAGGAAGTTGTTAGCATCAGTCAGAGCATCAGTGACTTATGATCAGTCAATGTTTGACCGATTCTGATCCTGCGCAACTGGCATCCAACGTACCTTTTTTTGAGCTGCTCCAGACTTGCACTCAAGTCACTCTGAAAGATTGCTGTACGTCATTTGCTCCTCACTCCGTGTTCATAGGGCGAGGGCCTGCGTAGGCCTGATATTCTGATCAGAGGAAGTAGTAGAACCAAGCACGTTTGCATCATGTGCCCTGCTATTCAACAGACCTGTCACCACTCTCACACGGTAAATCGCCGTTGCATTTGCCGGACGCAGCTTCACGCGGCATTCACAGGCCGTGTCTGCCTGATTTCTGTGATGTCTTGCACTGCAGGCACCTGGAATACCCCAGGTCTACAGCTGCCGTACTTTTGGACGCAGTCTGCAGCCTCCAAAGTTACTAAGAAGATCTAGAAAGCCGAAGCGCATAGCTGCTCAGGATCGTCAGGTTGATTCAGAAGCACCAGGCAACCCCTTGTTTGCTAACAACCCACAGTTTGCAGCAGCGTTCTCCCAAGCAGTGACTACACAAGGAGATGAAGCAGTCTTCTCGGGGGCTGCTGCTGCACCGCCTGAAGAGTAAGCCATTGACTAAGCTGCTGCTGCTGCTGCTGCTGCCGCTGCTGCTGCTGCTGCCGCTGCTGCTGCTGCCGCTGCTGCTGCTGCTGCTGTTGCTGCTTCCATAGGTGTGTCTTGATGTTTTAGCGCAGTCTTAGAAACATGCCAACATTGTGGTTGCAGGAGGACCAGTCCTCATGAAGACATGCTGTTGAGCTCTCTTCAGGTATCAAGGCGCAACATCCTCAACTACCAGTCTATGGTGAAAATGATAGAGAATGCTCTCAAGGCTGAGGAGCAACAATTTGAAAGGCTGCATTTTGCATACAAAAAGGTCAAATCTGAGGGTGCATACATAAAACAGCTCGAAAGAAGACTTGCAGAAGAGAAGGCAAGGAACAAGTCCCGGTAGCACTGATGTGTCACACCTGCATGCAGTTCATTGTGGCTCACAGTAAGCCCTGGTGTGTAATCGTAAGGGTTTGTATGAGAGCAGGGGCTCAGGAATCCTGCCCGAAGTTGTTGTGTAATTTGTCGTGTGACATTTTTTGGCATGTCCAAGCACATCTTGTCCTTGCATACAGAATGGACCCCGTGTCTGCTGTAGCCAAGCTTGCATTGCACAGCTACACCAAGCTGCGCAGGGTCTTTGTAGTACCTGTCAACTGTAGAAGTTGTTAGGGTTTAGGATTGCAAATGCTGAGGCGTGTGGTGAAGCATTTTCACTCTGCAGTTGTTCTGGCTTGTGAATGGCAGTATGTGTTGCCTTGCGACTCATGTTGCTGTGTGAACCATCACCACACATGCAACTTTACCATCACATAGAACTTATTACTGGGGTGTGCTAGGGCAACCTCAAAACACAAACTAATTTCTATATGTATTACAAGCGTCCACTTTGTTGACAAACTGCAATGTTGTCAGCTGGGGCTCTTTTACAACCTCACAATTGATTCAGTGTATAATTACTGGCATCGAAGCATGCACACATTAGGCATGTGGCTGCCTCCATTGTATGCACATGGGCATTCACTTAGATGCAAAGATCAGAACTACAGACAGTGCCAGCCTTGACTTGAAAAAACCTGCATAACACTGCATGCTCTAAAGTCTAAGCAGAGCTACTCCTGCTTGCGCATGTAGAAAGTGCAGTTGATGGATTCTCATAAGACTTCTGTCATACACCTCAACACGTCATTCAATGCTCAGAACTTGCTGCAGTCCATAATGTCTGCGACAAATTGACCATATTGAGCTGAGTCTGATAGATTTCTTGCTTGCTCATTGCCTACACAGCCGTTGCAGAAGCCTCTTGCCTCTGCTGACCAACCCTCTCTTTCCTTCCAGGTTCCTGCAAAGCAACAACATCATCAGTGGTGTTGGCAAGATGATCAGGCTTGCACAAACAGGTTTAGTAAAACACAGTTGTCTCCACAGATGAGTTGCAATCCAGCATCAATACGCGGTACTGTAACATTGCGGCAATACAGCACAGCATGCTCAAAAGACGTTTATGGTGAGTGCAACACTGCGGAATGCAACACTGCAGCAAACTTGTGTCAAGCAAGCATGACAACGTGTCATGCAAACAGCACCAGCAGATGAGTATAGACAGCAGCACTAGTTGAAACAGTGGTTACCTGATGCTCTCTGCAGACTGCCCCTCTGCTGGCTGCTGCACCTGCTCTTCACAGCTGCTGTGTCTCCTCATGTCTGCTGCTGCCTCATGATCTGTGAGCAGTTCCTCCTTCTCAACTAAGCCTTTCTTTTGGCTCAACAGGCCTGGACCACAGCTGCTGATGGCTTGCTGTTGCTGCTGCTGCAGGTCCTGCATCTCAACTTGGTCTTTCGTTTGACTTGATAGGCGTTGATCACAATTGCTGATAGATTGCTGTTGCTGCTGCAAGTCCTGCATTTGAAGCTGCGGGGGAATGCCTGGCACACCTGTTGCAGTCACAGCTCTGATGAGCACTTGCTGGTCCTGGTCTGCAGCTGGTGCCAAAACAGACTTATCAGCTTCTAACATGTCAACATGACCTAGCGTGGCCTCTGCTGTGGAGTGGGTGAGCCCCTTGCAGACTTGCTGATTGCCATGCCTGGAGCTGCCTGCAAAGGGCTTCTTGACTTTGTTCCAGCAGGTCTGCAAGGCAGTGGGGGCAATCTGCATGCTGCCTGCTTGGGACTGGACATCCTCAGGCACATCTGTATCTGCTGCTGCACTCTGAGATGTCAGGTCCTGATTTAGCAAAGATGGCATCCTCTTAGACAGATGGCTGCATGACAGGTCATCATACCAAATTTCGCTGTTAGGATGAGAGCAGCTGCCAGACAGATGAGTCTCGGCGTCCACGGCTGGGGTTTTACCACCACAGCAGGGCAAGAAGGCGCACAGGCCCCTGATACCGCTCTGCTTGATTTTGGACTGTCTACCTGTTGCTGTAGAGGTGCTGCAGTTGAAGTCCATCTCATCGAACATCCTGCTGATGGTGCTGTCAGTCCACGCATGATTCACTGCTGCAACACGCTTGTGGGGAATAGCATGGAACAGGTGCAGGAAGAAAGAGGCAGCCTGATCTGGATTGGCGCTGCACTGTCTGACCTTGTCCAACAGTGGGTGCTGCACCTCACTTTGAGCAGCGTATGCTTCATCACATGCATTGATCTGCAGACATTGAACATTAGTGTGAGCGATGCACATGCTCAAGCTGATTGGTTTGTCTTTATGGCTGGAACAGGGCCATACAAAGTTTGAAACATTGAGTCATGATGTAGCAAGCACAAAGCATGCGAGAGCGAATGCCTGTGGTCATCTGCACCAAGCCATTGTATGACTACAAGTTCAAATACATTTGTTAACAATGGAACGACACAGAGACAACAAGTCTGCAGAAAGATCAGCAGGTCTACTTTTGCATTACAAGCTGGTGGCATTTCACCATGTGATACACACGCATATCAGCACTGATGGTGGTCGAGCACATGAGCGGCAAGTGTGGGCGGTGTCTGTTGTATGTGCATAGCATGCCATCAGATGAATCTGAGCAGACGCTCACCCATATCTGCTGCTCTTCAAGGACACGCTGATAGTCCTGCCACTGTGCCCTGCAATGTGAGGGCACAGTGACAGGCGCCTCCTTCACTACAGGGCCCTCATCACTAAATGGCAGGTCCCCAGTCAGAAGGAAGAACAGCACCACCCCAACAGACCACCAATCGGCTGAGGGGCCGTTGACTAGAGCATCATCCCACTCTGCCCCTTCATATTGTTGCTGCAGGGAGCGCAGGACTTCAGGGGGTGCATATGCTGGTGTTGCCCCTTCAGGGCGCACATCTGATACCATTGGATCTGCAGACAGGCATACCAGTAAAGCTGAAGGCATTGCTTGCGCAACATGCCGTACAGAGTGGTTGGTGCTGCTCGCAGGGCTCACAGGGCACCAAAGCTTGGGGAGATGGACACTAAAGCTGAACAAAGAGCATGCTTACCTGCACCACAGAGCTGAGCAAAGCCAAAATCCAGCAGCCTCAGCTGGTCCCAAGCCTTGTACCCATCATTGCGCAGCATGATGTTGCTGCTTGTGACATCTGCGCCAGTTCAATTGTATGGAGGCAGCGCATTGTCTGCGTGACACATCAGCAAGGCTTCAGTGAAATGCAAGGCTTGAAGAAGTTGAAGACAGCCTGTTGACTACGTAACATACGTGGATCAACTGCACGGCCACCTCCAGCACCTGCTGCTCATGCTGCTGAATGGTGACTGCATCTGCAGTGCCTGGCAAGCAAAGCTTGCTGAAGTGATCTTTCACCGTGACGCCTTCTACAAGCCTGCACTCGATCTTCATAAGGTCAGCGGCAGTCCTGTGCAGCAGTGCAGAGCGGCATCCCAATGCACACATGTTGTTTAACTGCATCTCTGGTCAAGAAGGCTTACTCGATAATTATGCACGCACCGCCGTCTGGCAAGAAGATGACCTCTTCAAACATAATCACGCGAGGTATGTTGCAGCGGTTGGCGTACCACAGACTGCTCATCTCATTTGCCAGCAGAAAAGGAAAGTCAGTCCGGTGCAATGTGCTCAGGTGTTTGACGGCAAACACCGTTCCAGTTGCCCGGGCAATACGCCTGCAGGAGGGTAGCGATAATAATAGTGCGGTGCCTTGCAGTTGACTGTGTGTGCAGTTGCCCGGCGTGGGTGTCGCAACCAACCTTTCCACGCCAGATGACGCACCACCTTGTCCCAGCTGACTCGTGCACGATGCATCGTGGCCTATGTCTGGCAGTCGATATTTCAGTGCAAATTTTTCGAAGGTCAAATCCAGCATTCTTATAGTCTCAATCCGCCGTCTGAACCAGCGCAACATCTTGACCGGTTCGGACAACCCAAGGGGTACAGCAAAGCAGCACCCAGGCGTCAGCCTGCGGGATCTCTTGCTCACTTGCCTCGCCTGTTTGCTGGCGTTACGGAACTTAGTCACAGTTTGCCCGCAAAAAAAACTTTTTGAAACAAAAAAATGTTCGGAGTGGCGAGACCTTATTTCCGCGACTCTTCACAAAACCCATTGTCGCAAAACGAGCTGCGTTTCTCCAGATGCGGTTCTTGCCGAGCTGGAATGGGTAGCAGTATGGCGATCTGAGATGGCCAAAAAGTCAACTTTTGCACCGATGGTTTGCCCATACGACAGTTTTCATGAGGTTGAAGACTGTCCAGTTGCTCAGTTGTGTACAATGTGAAGCAGAAAGCTTCTCAGGTTGATCAACGGCTGAATAGCCGTGACTTGCAGCAGTCGCAAGTCTTCGCCGTCGCTGCATATCGCCGTCGCTGCATATCGCCGTCGCTGCATATCGCCGTCGCTGCATATCGCCGTCGCTGCACATCTTGCAGCGGCATCAAATGAGCGGTGTCGTTCCACAGCCTCAGTTGGTGAGCATATCGAGAATTGTGCTGAATATGATGATAAAGTTTCTCCTGACAAACTGACCAACCTTTAGGCAGCCCCTGAAAGTTCGCTGGTGAAAAATCGCACATAAGCAGATGGCTACCTGTCCAACAAGCCTCAAGAATCAAGCAAGGTAGGACAGCCAGGGAATGAGTAGCTTCGCCTTGATCAACCAACTGCAGCCTGCTAGGCAACATTTGTTGGGCGATGACACAGCAACTTTTACAACCTTGTAGGCAGCCAACACAGCAAGTAGCTGGGGAGCAAGCATGAATACTGGGTGGCAATACGTAGAAAATGTTGCCTCACGTTCTGGCAGGAGGGGCATTCTGACAGAAAGATTAGCCGTAGAACAGCAATAGCCACTTTGCAGCCAGTGATGATGACCACAACCTGACAGGTTTTGAGAACTTGATGCTCTTGTACTTGCAGCTTGATTGAAGCAGTGACAAGGGTGATCATCCAGTTGCTTAAAGCTCTTACACTGGATTTGAGGCAGCAGGTGAGTCCATGACTGGTCTACTTCAGAAGACATCCTCCTGTTATTAGATCAAAGAAGATGCAGCTGCTGTGGTATACTTACTATCCTACCTTATCATTGAAGCGTGCCGACAAGAGGGTAGTGTCTGATAAGAGTCCAAGCCATGTTTTTGTTGAATCTGCTGCTCAGACACCTTACTAGTCTCCTCTCTGTTCACCATGAGGTGTGTCATGACCTTGTGCTGATTGTAAACTTATAGCATTGCTTGTACAGTGCGCATGTGTAAATGCATTTCACACACATGGTGTATGCAATGCTGAGCATGCCAGCCCATGTGTATTGGGTGTTGTCTGGTACTTCTCGCCTGTATATTACGTGATGCAGCAAGTACCAGATTGGCAAGCAGCCTTTTCCCCCTGGCGCTGCGTGCTGCCCTGAGTTCTTGAAGTCTTTGTACAGATATATATACAGATTTGTCGGTGTGTTAACTTTTGGTTGAAGCACCAGGCCTAGGCCTAGGGCTGGCCAAGGAACGAGTCCATGCAAATTTATTGGGGCAATGAAGTGCTTGCATTTCAATGCAACGTGGTCCAGGAGATTCTGAGTGGCTGGGACTTTGACAGTCAAGCCCATGATGACACACATCTCAAATGAGGGTGATGCATACAGGCAAGTGTAACACAAACCGTTTGAGTCACACTCAATTGCATCAAGATTGCAGCTGACTGAAAACAGAGGATGAACACCTGTTTTGCTGACAAGGTTTCCGACCCTGCTTGTGACATGTTCTGCAGCTATATATACGATTAATAAAGCTACCATAATCACACACGCCTCATCAAGCTGCACAGGTTGCAGCAATCATAGCAGCTACACGGTGCGCACCGCATACAGCAGAGCAGCTAACACCTGCAACGCATCTGCCCTGCAGGCTTACCATGAAGGCCACCTGCATTTCACCTGTTGTCGAAGCGAGGCTCGCATTGCCATTTGTGCCTCATGCACAATGTAAAGATTACACAAACGCAAATCCCAAAATTGTTCAAAGTTGCACGTCAGTACTGCACAAAGTGCAACGTGACACCACACAGCTTTTGGGCTCCAGGTTGACGCTGTCAAGTTCAATAGCAAGAGCTTACTTCACGATACAAGCAACATCTACGACCAGAAGGAGCAAAATCATGAGATACAGCAAAGACATCAGGTGCGTTATTGGTACACAAGCTTTCAATGAAACTGTTGTCTGTCAACTGCTGATGCCCCGAACTCATCCCAACTACTGGCTGTGCACTCAGATTCGATGATACATCAGCAACTTGGGCTGCAGCCAGAATCGCTAGCAGACCTGCATCCTGCAAGAGCAAAGCAAACTTTCAAAAGTATACATCAGCATCAGCCTGTTCGGAACAGCAACCCAGGATGACTTGTAGCAATGCGAACACATCTGCTCCTAGGGACACTGTCATACAGCCTTGTGAGCCCAAACAGGACCTGGTACAGGAAGCTACCCAACACACCAATAACAGTGTGGACTCAACAGAATCTGAAACTGTGTACAACTGTGTTGTTGGGCTTATGAGACTCACACAACTGATCAAGCCTGGGTTGTGAATTACCTGGGCCAGGTGGCAGCTACTGGCAAGGCAAGGGTGAAGCTGCATGGTGCAGGGTCCACGCACTACAGGCTGCCTCCAGGGCAGGTTGTATGCACGTGGGCATTCAGGAGACAGCGCTTCGCACAGACAGATGTGACTGCCAGAAGACCAGCAAGCATCAGCATTGACCAAAGGAGCTGCATGCCACTGCACGCTCAGAAGCCCACCCAACGCTTCTCAAGCCTGTGCGCAGTCAAGACTGCTTTCATGCACATGAACAAGACAGTCAACCTTCCGCTTGCTGCAGCCCACAGCATCTGTGGCACAATGACAGCATTTGTGGCACAATGACAACAGTAACAAAGTTGCTGACAGGCACATGGAAAAGGCAGGGTGAGACAAATGAACAGGTTACTTGCACACAACTTGCTGCATGTGGTGATGAAACAAGCAACATGGTTGCAGTGCTGAGCATGGTCGGTCCAGTGGAGATTCACAAGTGAAGCATGATGGCTCAGGGAGATACCATGGAGATTGAGGATGATTGTTGCACCCTCCAAGGCTGAATGCAACAGCATTGCCTCTTGCTCATTGCCTGCGCAGCCGCTGCAGAAGCTGCTTGCCCCTGCTCATCAACCCCCTCTTTCCATTGCTTCCTTCAGGGCTCCTTCAAAGCAACAGGACGATCAGTGATGTTGACAAGGTCATGCTTGGACACAGGTACAATCAGATATCTCAGATATTTCAGATATTGATGTAGTCGTCTAAACAAATGAGTGGCAGCATTTCAGCATTCACACGCAGTACTATAAACTTGCAGGTATATACAGCACAGCATGCATTGACACATCCACAATGAGTGCAGCACTGCAGCAAACTTCTACCAGGCAAGCATCACAATCTGTCATGCAAACAGCATTAGGTGATGTACATCCAGCAGTTTCAGTAGACAACAGTAATTACCTGGTGCTCTCTGCAGGTTGAACCTCTGCTGGCTGCTGCAGCTGCTCTTCACAGCTGCTGTGTCTCCTCTCGTCTGCTGCTGCCTTGTGATCTGAGAGCAGTTCCTCCCTCTCAACTTTGCCTCCTTTGTGACTCGGCAGGCCTGGACCACAACTGCTGCTGGCTTGCTGTTGCTGCTGCAAGTCCTGCACCTCCAGCTGTGGGGGGATGCCAGGCACAGCTGTCACAGTCACAGCTCTGATGAGCACTTGCTGGTCCTTCTCTGCAGCTGGTGCCAGGTCAGACTTATCAGCTGCAGCATTCTCAACAGCACCTGGAGCAGCCTCTGCTGGAGGGTGAGTCACACCCTTGCCTGCACGCTGGGAATGCCGCTTGGATCTGCCTGCAAAAGGTTTCTTGACTTTGTTCCAGCAGGTCTGCAAGGTACTGGGTGCAGTCTGCATGCTGTCTGCTTCACACTGCACACTCTCAGGCATGTCTGTATGTGCAGCTGCACTCTGGGATGTCTTGCTCTGATTGCTGCGCAAAGATGGCATCCGCTCAGACAGATGGCTGCATGACAGGTCATCATCCTGGGTCTGGCTGTTAGGATGAGAGCAGCTGCCAGCTACATGAGTCTCGGCTTCCACGGTTGGGCTTCTACCACCACAGCAAGGCATGAAGGCGCACAGCCCCCCGGTACAGCTCTGCTTGAATTTAGACCATCTAGCTGCTGCTGCAGAGGTGCTACAGTTCAGACCCATCTCATCAAACATCCTAATTGTTGTGCTGGTAGTCCACGCATCATCCACTGCTGCAATGCGCTTGTGGGGAACAGGATGAAGCAGGTGCAGGAAGAAAGAGGCGGCCTGATCTGGGTTGGCGCTGCACAGCCGAACCTTGTCCAGCAGTGGGTGCTGCACCTCACTTCCAGTAGAGGCTGCCAGGTCACATGCATCAACCTACAGACAATAAGCACTAGTGTAAGTCACGGTCAAGCAAGCATCACCAACAATCTATCACTTTGCATCAAGAGATAGCCAAAACATATGAAAGCGCAAATGCTGGCAATCATGCGTACCCTCGCAAACAATTGTACAACAATGTTATGTTAAGTGAGGACTCTCAAACCAGCAAGAAGCTCAGCAAGCTTGCTTTTGCACCACACACTATAGGCCTTCCATATAGTGGCGAGCAGCTCATACCAGCACCGATGATTGGCGAGCGAACCCATGGGACAAGGTTGGAACAAACACATGCAAATTGACACATTCTGTCCTATGAGTGTACTCGCCAGCCATTGATGCTAGTGTAAGCTGCTCACCAACAGTGAAAAGCCTGCAGTTGTGTCTCTATTGCATACGCAGAGCAACCCCAACAGTTCAATCTGAATACACGCTCACCCATGTCTGCTGCCCTTCAAGGACACACTGATAGTCCGCCCACTGTGCCCTGCAATGTGAGGGAACAGTGACAGGCGCCTCCCTGGCTGTAGGGCTCCGCTCATCACTGAAAGGCATCTCCCCGGTCAGAAGGGAGAACAGCACCACCCCAACAGACCACCAGTCAGCTGAGGGGCCGTTGACTAGAGTCTCATCCCACTCTGCCCCTTCATATTGTTGCTGCAGGGAGCGCAGGACTTCAGGGGCGGCATATGCTGGTGTTGCTCCTTGAGGGTGCAGATCTAGTACTGTTGGGTCTGCAGACGGGCACAGCAGTAAGGTTCAAGGCGTGTTTTGCACAGTGTATTTCAGTTGTATGTGCTGCAATCAGTACAAAGCAAGATGAAGCATGCTGTGACCACAACTCCCAGGACACTGACGCCTAGAAGAAATGGACACAAACACTACAGCCATGCCAACAGAGCATGCTTACCTGCACTGCAGAACTGAGCAAAGCCAAAGTCCAGCAGCCTCAACTGATCCCAAGCCTCGTAAACATCTGTGCGCAGCATGATGTTGCTGCCTGTGATGTCCATATGCGCCAGGGTGCCACACACATGAAGGCAGTGCATTGTCTGCATAACACATCAGCGCCGCATTAGCCAAAAATGCAAGGCTTGACGAGAACAAACAGGCTGTTTGCTGCATGACGTACATCCACCATCTGCACAGCCACCTCCAGCACCCGCTGCTCATACTGCTGAATGGAAACGGCCTGCGCAATGCCTGGCGGGCAAAGCTCACTCAAGGGGCTGTTTAGCTTAATGCCTTCTACAAGCCTGCACAATATCTTTAAACGGTCAACAGCAGTCCAATGCAGCCGATGTGTGCAGCAGCCCATCACACACTTGTTGCTAAATGGATATCTGGTGGACAGAGCTTACTCAAGTATTATGCGCGCATCTCCTTGTGGCAAAACTGAGCTCCTTGTACTTGACCACGCGAGGTATGTTGGAGAGGTTGGCGTAATGGAGACCTGTCACTTCGTTTTCCAGAAGAAACGGAAAGTCAATTTGGTGCCACGGGCTCAGCCGCTTGACGGCATACACGGTTCCAGTTGCCCGGGCGATCCGCCTGCATACATCGGAACGACCGACCAGCATTAACGAACGTATGCCAAACGCGGTTCTTCCAGAAGATCGCCGTCAGCGATTTGAGAACATCTTTTGCGCCGCAGCCGTTTGCCATATGCGAGTCACAATCTCTCTTGCCTGCGAGCGCACTTTTGATTGAGACTGAATACAGGCCAGCTTGTGTGTGGCTGTAAGGTCAGGCTGGTGCCGTTACAGGTTGATTACAGGCCGAAAGTCTTCGCCGACGCTGCAAACCATAAACCGGCGGCAAGTGCTTCAAAGCAGTAGTGGTGCAGTTGTGCTACTCAAACTTTTGATTGGTGATTTTACGATGTGAGGGACATGATGTGACGTTCAACTTGATTTTGAGCAATTTGTAGGCAGTCATTTTGCACAGATATTGCACATCAGCAAAATAAACTCTCTTCTGGCAAGCCTCACGAAGTCAGCCAGGTATGGTTACCACAGATAATACACTGCTTTTGTCCAACATGACTAGCCTGGCAGGCAACCAGAACACTCAGTACTTTGGGCAATAGCAAACATGCAGATGCCTTGGCCTGTCAGGGAAAGCTTTGAACAGCTGCTTCAAGCCAGTTCTTGAAAGTGAATTACATGGCGTGGGAGCAAGCCTGTAGGCTATTTGGCAAAGAATCGGGACCAGAGCTTCCAAATTGTGGAAGGGAGGACACAAAGGCACAAACGTCAGCCATGAGATATGTCATCAGCTACTACCACAAACCAATAACTTCAAGAGTTTGAAACTCATCTAGTTGCACCTCGGGGGATGCACTGGCGTGGGTGATGCACTGGTGTGGGTGATCAGGCAGCGTCCCAAGGCACCTCCGCTGCAGAACAGGTATGCACCTTGTGTCTGGTCTGCCATTTGTATGGGAGTGAACAGAAGGCTGATGCATGACGGTGCTTGGTTGCTGACTCAAGAAATATGCCGGCTGACAAGCTTCTAAATGAGAGAGATGAGTCAAGTGCTGCACTCTAGTCAGACCTGCACACCACAAGCACTCGTATCTCCCATTACAGTCTTCTCTTGTGCATTTGAGCATCGTAAACACCATGCCATTGTGCTGTATGGTCTGCAGCACGTGACTCATCACGCCCATTGTGCATACACTACCTATCATTGTCTGCCGGCGCTCTTGCGCTTTTGTGTAGAATTGGACCACTATGTCAAACTTGAATGGTGCCCAGCTTCCCACTTGCACACGTTGCTGCTGGCCCAGGTCACCTTTTGCCAACCAGCAGCACATCTTTTGCTTCATACACGCAGCCTATCAGTCATCCACAGCACATCACAATATGTACCATCATGTAAGGTCGTTTGGCAAGCATATGCACATGTCAGTCGTGTGGTTTGCATGATGTGCATAAGGGCGCCGGGCACATCAGGAACCTGATGTGCTTTGTTTTCACCGGGGGTTACTGATGATTTGGCTGAGTGACAAGGCACATGGGTTTCATGGGAGCAATAATTTACTGCAATCATTGTGATTGCTGCTCATGCATGCAGCTTTGCAGAAGCCACACTGTGGCACGTTACCATGAGCCTGCAAGAATGGCCTGACCATATCTGCCAACAGCAGAGCATGTCAACCAGAGGTGTCTTGATGTCCCTGGCAGACCAATGTCACCATGTTTGCTGATAGTTGTGTACTTCGCTATGAGGTTCCACTGATTGTTTATGCCATGCATGGCACATGCTCATGTCTGTACAGTAGGACGTCCACTTCCGACTTGCATTGTATGTGATGCGTTAAGTGCCAGGTTGGCAAGCATTCTTTGTGCAGCAAGCGTGGCGCTGCGTCTTGCATAGCTAATCTAGCTAGACCTGAAGAATGGCCAGGTCTTGGTGTTTGAATCTACAGCAAGTTGGCTCATGAGACTTCTTACTAGATTGCCTGCTTTGATCAGGTAGATTGCTGTCTTTGACATCATATGCTGTATTCTATGCTGACTAGTGAATCCCTTGCTCGGAGCGTGGGTGCCTGTCGACAAACAACTTGAATGAATTTTAAAATTCTAAAGTTAGGCAACCCTTTCAGGGCAAAATTGAATCCGAAGTGCACTTCGCCATGTGGTTCAGGGGTTCCACAGTGGCTGGGACTTGGACATTCAAAAGCAAGATGGGAATCATCACCAATGCTAGTCAGGAAACATTGAATGAAATGTGTGCAACAGAGAGAGGCTCCACAACAAATACGGCAAATATATAATGCATGTTGACACAAATTTGCATGCAGCTACAGATCGATCTGAAATGAAGGGGCACGCCAAGTCATGCAATGTCTTCCTGTCCAACCATGCAGTGCTGGACCACTGTTGCGCATTCACGGCGTAGCCTTCCCGCGAGCTGAAAGCTGGCTCGGCGTCGCGGCGTGTCGCCGCCCACTCAGACCTAGCACATGCACCGAATGCAGAAAACAGTACTACTAGTTGGCTAGGTCATAGCAAAGATGAGCAGCACAAGAGACGAGGCTGTTCAGCTGTTCAACGATGCTACTCTGACCGCCGAGGCAACTGAAAAAGTACGCGTTTCCTCAAACCAGTTTTTGATCGACAGTCTGCTCAACCTTGTTGCATGCATACTATAGGTAGATAAGCTGCAGACATGCAGCAGACCAGGATGTGCAGCAGCTGCTGAGCATCTGGCATCATCAAGCTACTGACAGCTTTGTTTTGCACCACTGATCGCAGTAGCATGCCAAAGCAAGCAGTTGCAGTCAGTTATACCGGCCTGCAGTGCAGCTCAACATATTGCATTGCTTCAAATCTTGACACCTCTCAAATGCAGGGTACCTGCCCGGTGTAAGGATGTGAGCAGAGCCTGCCACAGCTGCGGCCACAAGTTCTGCATGCGCTGCCAAGTGGCCTGGCATGAGAGCCTCTCCTGTGCAGCTTTCCAGGCCCTGCCTGCTGAGGAGCGCAGCAGCACTGCTGACATTCAGGTGCGGTGTGACCTGTAACACTACGCGTAAATAAATAGTAATAATAATATCATCATTATACTGCAATTGTAGTAGTGCTGACATCCAGGTGCAGTGTGACCTGTAACACCATGGGTTCTTGAAAAAGCATCATTAACATCATCAGTATTACTATAAATTTGGTGATGACACTAACAACAATCGTCATGAATATGCGGGCTGAGCCAACAGGCATCAGATGCAATGCGAGCTGCATCAACGTGGCTGATTCACATTTGTGTCCCCAGATGCAACAATGGTGCAATTAGTGTCTCATGTTAGTGCATGTTGGCTCACAGGACTAGGGTTTAGGCACACCTAGTAAGTACCTGGCAAGAACGATTAGCTGGAGCGCCTGTAAATTATTATTATTATTATTATTATTATGCAACAATGTTGGTGTGCATACATGGTATCATGTGCAAGCAGCACTTGAATTGAATGTCTGTGGAGACATGCATGGCAGGACATATGCAAGAACGCAATGAAATCAAGACATGCGCTGTGGTGCATTGCTTGACATGCCTGCATATGTTTTGCAGCTTTCTGCTGACTGCATCGCAATCAAAACTAACACATACTTGCAGGCCACAGCTACACAGCTGGCCTTATGCTGCCATCTTTGTCTGCTTGCATTGTTGTTGTAACACAGTCTGATCAACCAGCATGGCACGAAGCGCATTGTGTTGCTCTTTTGCAGATTCATGCCTTGGCCAAAACAGAGAACTGGAAGAGATGCCCTTCCTGCCGATACTTTGTAGAACGCTTGGAGGTACAGCTCTCATTCCTTCATCACGCTGCATTTTGGCTGCTGTCACTATTTAGCAAATGCTCTAACAGAGCAAGTCCATGCAATAGTGCAGTGTCCTTTGCTGCGTCTTGGCAGATCTTATGTTTGCAAGTGTGCGCTGCCCTGCCTGCACCAGATGTGCTTGCTTTACAAACTTGAACCCCAAATCCAAAATTATGCAAAGCTGTGTAATGAAGCTTTGGTATGTACTTGATGCAGGGGTGCGCTTTCATGGCCTGTCACTGCGGCTGCAATTTTGACTTCAACACTGGACAGCCATATGAGAATGGAATCGGCCCTGCCCATCTGTTTGCTCCAGAATGGGTGGATGATCATTTGGCCATGATGGCTGCTAACCTAGCTCAGCTTGAGGCCTTAGCAGCAGGTCACCACTGACAGCCAACCATCATATGCCTATGTATCATATAGGCCTGCATGCAATCTGATGCATGCTCAGCTTGTGGCACTGACGTCAAGGGTACAGTGGTGCTGGTAGGAAGTAGGAACTGCAGGTAATGTATGCAAGTCTAAAGCCAGAATTTATCTCCAGTCCAGTCTGCAGGTTTGTCATGTACATTGCTTGATGCACCCTTTCTAAAGATGCCAAGAGAATTCTCAAAGTCATCATCATCATCAGTAGGATATCGGTGGCGTAAGAGCCAAATGTCACCTTGAAGTGAAGATTTGCAGATTCAACCCGAGTGCCTGTATGCTGCAATGTAAAGACGTCATTGCGCAGCTGCAGCATGAGGTAAGTAGTAGACTGTTGCAATTGGTTCCATGCAGCACCAAGCACACATTTCTGCTGACACAGGTATCATCACTGACAAAAGCACTAATTGAAATTTTGATCTAGCCTGTGCTTGTACCCCGTGTTGGCCGTCAGGACTTTCAACCTAAATCTAAATGTCAGCAACAGATCATGCAAATGCTCCTCAGTAAGGAAAAATGCCACTAAGGAAAATTGCTCCTCAGTAGCTTTAAAATTTACAGGCAGCAGTTCCACTTTAATGGAAAACTAGCCTGCAAGATGCAACTGAATGTATTGGACAGCCTGACGAGGCTTTGCATTGACTGCATACTGTATTGACACAGTATCAGTACGATCCAGGCATTTTACCAGGCTGTGCGAATAAGTGCAGTGTGTTTTTGGTGTGTCTCAGATCAGATCAACGAAAGCAGCTCTTCAGGTGCAGAACAGTGCTTCTCTGTCTGACATTGAAGCAGCCAGGTGGCCTTGTTGCATGTGCACACATCAGTCATGCGAGCTCACCAAAATTCGGCAATTGCTCTGCCATAGCCAATGCGTCGTCTGCACTTCCTGCACAGCAACACCTGGGCGCTGCGACTGGTGCACGGTGGCGCGCTGCTTCTCAACGCACCACACCTCAACGTATCTACTCGCATTGCAGAGCCTACCGATACACTGACTCCTTTTGCCGGAGCAAGCTTCCGCAAGTTCGGCAGGAGATGCTTGTTTTCGGCATGTGGTCGCTGTTGGTGACTGCTGCCTTGATGCCTGTGCTATCATATGGCACGAGCCGGCAAGATGTTTTGATTGCAAACAGCAGCAGTCGATTATTACTGGCGGACGTTCAGGGCGGTGCGAGTCATGCTTTCGGCTCGAGCAGGTAAATCAACTCTCTGATCCCAGCTCTGATCCCGTGGCTGGCTATTGGCGAGTGGTCCCGCAACACAAGCTCATGCATTTTGTGTAAGAAGCGCACTTACCATGATACACACGACGTGAGACGTCGCCGTCGACGGCGCTGCCCGGTTACCTGCTGATAGGTCAAGCACTTTGGTCAGGGTTGCTTTGTTCGTGTCTGGACGTTGCAGATCTTGTAAACTGCGTGCCGCTGCCTGATTTGTCAATGACACCTACACACAATCTGCGTGACACTGTGCAGGTCAACCTCTGCCAGCCACAGCAGCGGCCAAACGCCGTTTCAGGTGGCTGACAAGTGGGTGCTGATCTTCAAGCAGGATGTGGATGTGCAAGCTATTCAGTCGGTTTGTGTCGAAGCCGAAGCTCTATCTCAAGGGCGCTTCAGCGGCAGCTGCCGCAGGCTGCATACAGGCAGCCTCTTGAAGGGTATTTCAGGTGCCTGTGGCTGGTCAAACAATTAAGCTCCATCTCCTGCTTCTGCTTAGAGTGCCCCATAGTCCCTGGACATAATTAGCATGCATGGTATAGAACGCTGGTGCTTCTGGTTGTGCAGGCACGTTTACTGCAGCTGACGTGCACCGCATACAGACAGCTTTCAGTGACAGCCTCCTTATTGTTGAGAAGGATGGTATCATGCAGGTATGCAGCCCTATTTCTGCATGTTACAATGTCTCGTTCAAGTAGCTACCATAGGTCAGCACAAGCTGCAATATCAATGCGTTTAACTGGAAAGCGTTGTTAGTTGCTGCATCACATTGTCAGAAGCAGAACTGGCAAACCATCACAATGCTTTGCCCAAAACAATGTCTTCACCTTTGCTTGCGCACGCTAATGCATTTGCGCATGAAGAGGCCTGTTGTATGTGCAGCAGCATGAGCAGCATGTCCTGTGGCAATGGGTGAGTTGTTGATCACCAACCAATCAAAACAAGGAGGCTTCATTTGACTGATCATTTCACTGGTTGTGATACGTTAGGTTGACCAAGGATCATCTTCACCCTCTACTTCTTCACCTTCAACCCAACCCTCACCAAGCAGTTCCTCTTCTTCCTCCTCTCCCTCCCAGCCAGAAGAGGAAGCACAGGCGGCAAGCAGCTCAGCAGTGGAGACCAGCAGCTTGGGGTCAGCGACCCCACCCTGGGGTCTAGATATGATAGACCAGCGCTCCCTGCCTCTGGACGGCCTGTATCACTATAACTCCCTTGGTGAGTCAGCATGCAGCCTTATGTTCCCTGTCAGCATTCTTGTCAACAACACACAATCACTGGCTGTACCATGCAGCATTTATGAAGATTTTGTGGCTGCTACTGGAGCCCGGGCATGTGCTTCAGTAGTATGTGCTTCAGTTGCGCTGCAGTTGAGCATTCTCCTTGCAACATATAAGCCAGACCACCATGTCAGAATGCACACACATGTGCAGTCAGTCATCTTTGATGTTGGTCGCTGTCATTGTCAATGCTCATCACATCCCCGACCCCACATGAGTGAATGAATGAAAGAATGCATGGAGGCATTGACGCTGATGGTGCACTTGTTTCACAGGCTCTGGAGTCAATATCTACATGATTGACACCGGTATCAGGTTCACGCATTCAGAGTTTGGGCACATAGATGGCTCCCCGGGATCCCGCGCAGTCCCAGGCTTCTCTGTGTTTGGGGACAACAACAGCTCTGACTGCTTTGGTCACGGAACACATACAGCAGCTACAGCAGGAGGTAGGCTGCCATTACTGTGATGCTGTCATCAGCATCATGGCCATTGCAACCCTGATAGTGTGTCACCATGATGGGAACCGCAAGGATTCCAGGGTGTAAGCTGAGCCACTCTATGTTGCTGTATGTGTGTGTAGAAAAACTGTCCCCATATAATCCCCATGATCCCCATATAATCCAGTATGTGCAGCTGCAAATCCTTGCTGCCTGGTACAACTACTGTGTGGAGCTCTGGCCAGGCAAACACCATGCATGCATGCACAACCAGCCTCCATGGGCAGTCTTGCTGGCTGCTCATGGTTATGTTTGCTTTTGCTATGTCAAAAGTCATGCATGTATGAGCTGTACTGTATGTGGCAGCAGTGCAAGTATCCACAATCGCATGCTATCAACCCATGAGTTGACATGCTTGGAAAGCCCACCGTCAACAAAGTTGTTTTGTAGTTGCTACATAGCATTTGGCTGCTGTGCACTACGCTGCTTGGTTCACTGATGCATGCAGGCAGCACAACTACTTTGTTGCCTGACACATGCAGGCAGCACAAGTAGTTGTTTGCTTTACACATGCAGGCAGGCAACTACAGCTGCACAGACCTTACCGACAGTATTGCACACTCTCAGATATGCCTGCACACACTATTTCATGCATCGCTCACATGGCTCAGACAGCTCTATTCTGGGCACATGCAGACAACTGTACAGACAGACAGACAGACAGACAGACAGACAGAAATATGGATGGATGGATGGATATGCAGACAGATGTACAGACATATATACATGCAAACATAGAGGCAGACATACAGCCAGGCAGAAGGCTGAGGTTGAGTGTGTGCGTATGCAGGACTGACATTTGGGGTGGCCAAGAATGCGACCCTGATTGCTGTGCGTGCTCTGAACTGCATGGGCCAAGCCAGCTACTCAGATGTCATCACAGTGAGCCCTTCTCTGATGCTCATCTGCAATGCCACGCTGCATTGCCACACTGCAAGATTGGCTAACATGTGTGGTGCTTGTATGAGACTGATGGCAGTGAGTCATTCAACATCATCATGACATCAAGCCTTTTTGGCTACCTGAGTCAGCCAAAACAATTGTTCAGTACACAAGGTGTTCTGCGCGCAGCAGGGCGCGGTGAGGTGTGTCATTTTAGGCTGGATACAGTCAGCCAGGTCTCCTGTGTAGTGAATAACTACATCAACAATGATACACACAACAATAATACTTCCACTAGACGTATCAGTATCAATGACACTAACAACAATGTTAACATAGTCACAGGGTGATTTCAGTTGCTGCAGCCACAAGTGATGCTGCTCAGGCATACAGCAGGCGCCGTCGTATGCAACTACCTCATTGTGTAACAGGCAGCCATGCATTCTGACTTCAACTGCATTTTAGCCGCAACCCAACCGCATCCTGACTGCAACCTAACTGCTTTGTCATTGCAAGTCATCTTGCCTCCATCTGCAAGCACTCACACAGCTCTGGGATGCAGTCATGCTTTGGGCTGCAGTCATGCTTTGCGCTGTAGTCATACCATTTGCTTCTTGTACGGTTCAGGCATTATGTGTTGTTGCATGCTGTCATCTACCCTTGCATGCTGTCACATGCAATCAAATGCTATGTCAATCAATCATTCAATCAATCATTTGCATTTCTTGTCTTCAGGACTCATCATTTCATGCTTTCTTGTGCTGTCACATGCTAGTTTGTGGTGTCACGTGATGTTGCATGGTGCAGGCAATGCAGTGGGTAGCTGACAATGTGCAGTACCCAGCAATAGTCAGTGCTTCGATTGCTGGAAATTACAGTGCGGCAGTGAACCAGGCTGTCACTTCCCTGATGAATGACTATGGCATCACTGTGGTTGCTGCAGCAGGTATGAGCTGAGCAGTGCAGTATGACTGGCTCAACTGACTGTGCACGTATGCACATGCCGTTAATAACACAAAAGCAATACTTGTCCTCAAGATAATACCAATAAGTGTGATGCCAAGAACACTAATGACAATAGCATCAGTCACATTAAAAGTGAATGTGAGTTGAGCTGTATTGAGCTGAGCGCTGTGGGTGCACTGCACGCTGGTGTGCGACATGTGAATTACTGTCGTGTGTGCTTTTTGTTTATTTATTTTGTTGTGACAGGCCGATTGTACAAAGCATAACCCCATGGTTGCCGGCATAAACTTACAAACCCTGCCAAGACTACGGCCCTTCCCCATGAGGGGGCATCAGCTCTTGTGTTGTGGCATTGCATGTTTGCAAATTGGCTGCTGTGATGACTGTCATTGCCAGCAGCAGCAAAAGATGTGTGCCCATATACGGGCAACAGCAACCACTGAAACTGCCTGTACAGGCAACACCAGCTATTGTGACTATCCAAACAGGCCACACGTTGACTGATGTAATTGCCTATACAGGCAACATCAACTACTTGTGAATGCCTGCACACGCTACAGCAGTATCTGAGAAGGCTTGTACAGGCTACGGCAGTTGATGCGATTGCCTGTACATGTGACAATGACTGATGTGATTGCCTATACAGGCAACAGCAATGAGGAGACATGTGGGTGGTCCCCAGCTGGGGCCCCCGGGGTCATTGCTGTGGGTGCAGTGGACAGTCAGATGCGACGCTGGTACTCCAGCAACTGGTGAGCTTACAGGCTGTAATGATAACAGTATTGTTAATAAAACCGCTTATAAATAACATAAATAACTAGCTGTACATAAATAACTGGCTGTGATGCGCTCCATTGCTTCCTTTTTGTGACCAGACTAGTGTGCGTGCGTGCGTGCATGCGTGCGTGCGTGCGTGCATGCGTGCGTGCGTGCGTGCATAGCTCAGCCCATGAATCCTGGTCAGCATGCTGCACAGCTTTCTCTTCTTAGCCTCTTTGCTTCCCCACTTTGACCAGGTTGTCGCATGAGTATGTGTGTAACTTGACTCATAAGTTATGGTGAACGTTCAGAGTAGCTTCCTGTAATTGTTCCATACTTCATCAGTGTTCCCTATTTTGCTTCATTTATGTCACACACTCCACTGTTTTGCTTTCTGACCACACCGAAGCTTTCTGTCTAGCTCACCTGACATCACTCATGCTGTGGTGGTGGACCTCCAATGCATGTGATTGGTACTCTTCAAGCCATGCAGTTCAATCACAATCACTCAACTTGATTGTAGAATGTGCTTTGAAGGGCGCACTGCCACTGTTGCCTACTGGTCAATCAACTTGTGACTGCCAGCACTGCTGCTGCTGCTGCTGCTGCTGCTGCTGCTATTGCTGCCACTGCTGCTGCTGCTGTTGCTGCAAATATGTGTTGGCGCTGCAATTGCCTGGCATCCGCAGTTTGAGCCATTGATCTCACTTGCACGCATTCCTGCTGTCATCTAGTGTCTGCTGTGGTGCATGTACGCACACACATGGGTCAGACACTGCATGTGTGCATGTGCATATGCATGTGCATGTGCATGTGCTTGTGCTTGTGCATGTGCATGTGCAGGGGCAACTGCACCACAGTGCATGCACCTGGTGTGGAGCATGTGTACACACATGGGTCAGACACTGCATGTGTGCATATGCATGTGCAGGGGCAACTGTACCACATTGCATGCACCTGGCGTGGACATATTGAGTGCTGGACTGGCTTCAGACACAGCATCAGCGGTCATGACTGGCACATCCATGTCAGCACCACATGCAGCCGGTGTTGCTGCGCTGTACATGCAGAACAATCTGGTGCGTCTCAGGGACAATGCATGCAACTCTTACTTCATTGCATGTGTGAATGCAGGTTTACTGTTGTGTTCACTAAGTTTTCACAATGTTGTTGTTAGTGCTGCTGCTGCTGCTGCTGCTGCTGCTGTTGTTGTCATTGATGTTCTTTGTGTTGTTTGTTTGTTGTTTGTTTTATCACTAATGCAGAGAAAGATTGTATTGGTTACAGTTTGTACGTGTCCAAAGACTGAGAGACCTACGTTATTGTCGCCCAACCACTGTCCTCTACAGGTTGCATCCACTTTACAGCAATCCAACAAGCACAAAAGAGCAGCATGGCAAACAGACGATTCAACTCTGCAGCTCAGGTTGCAGCTGCATGCCACAAACCAGTTTGGTAACAATGACTAATGCATGCTGCAGGGAGCTTCTCCAGCAGATGTGCAGGCTCAGTTGGAAGCAAGCGCAACTCCAAATGTCATGAAGGATGATCCCGCACTGGCTGACAGTCTGAATGGCAGTGTGACATATGAGATCAACATATCGTCCACTCCCAACCTGTTGCTGTACAGTATGCTGAATGATCAGGTAATCACAATTTTTGTGTCACAAAAGCTTGTTGTGGGCTAAATCAGACCAATGTTTGCAACACTTGTATAGATGTCACACTACTGCTATGGGTTCTGTACTCTGCAAAATTGTGTGCGTTCAGCCCATGATAGGAAAAGTAAGTGACACCACTGCAATGCAGAGTTTGACTGTCAAGCTTGGGACATACTGCACAATCAGGTGCTGCAATCACAACAGTTCAAAAGATGTTTTGCCGGTACATTTGATGCCTTTGCAGACATCATTTCTGCTTCTTGCGTCTGCTCAGCCTTTGTCTGCATGTAGCTCTGCAGAGACCGTCACATCACATCATGAGTGCATCACAAATTCCTGACGGCAAGCTTAACCTATAGGGCGTGATTCTTCCATCAGTCATCAACATCACATCATCTCTGGCAACCCTTACTTTCTCCCTCAGCCTGTCAGCGGCACCTGGTCAGGACGTCCAGGTCAGCATCCAGTCACCCACTGCCGCCTGGAACCCTAGCCAGGCCCTAGTCACGATTAGTTCTGCTTCGCTGCTCTTCACTGGGGCTACCTGGAACAGCCCTCAGCAGGTCTCCCTTACCCCTGCTGCAGTCTCTGTTGGTGACTTCTTCCTCAGCCTCACCTACAGGTACTAGGTCATACTCTTGAAACATGTCTGGCTTCAGATCTCATTCTGAAGGCTGCTGCCATCTTGTTTGCGCAAACTTGACAGAGTGTATGACAGCCAGATTTGCTTGTGATCAACCATGCATGCCCATGGCTTGATTTGTCATGAGCTGACTGTGCACCCGCCGCAGATACATGCGTGTGTTCAGAACATCATCATCCTAAGCAGATCTACAGTCAGAAGAGTGTCCTGTGAGTCTCACTGTGTTTGCTATCCCTCAACCCTACAGGAATGCACAAGAATGGCTGCTCTGGACAGACAAGACCTGTCCTGCACGTACCTAATGAGCTGGAGCTGGAGAGCTCCAGCATGAGCTGGAAATTGCTTTTTATTTTCATTATAATACTTATCATCAGCATTATCATCATTGTCATCTTCATCGTTATGATGACTACAATTACGGTTACCATTATCACTATTGTTACTATTGTTGTTATTATATCTATCATTATTACTATGTTTGCAGGAGTGCAGACAGCTTCTACAATGGTGCCTTCCAGACAGTCAGGGTGAACAACAACCAGACGGTGACAGGGCAGACAGCTGCAAGCCCCAGGGCCATCTCCAGCCTGCCCTTTGCCGTCACAGACAGCATATCCAAGTTTGCAGACAACTACACGCAGCCCTGTCCAAACGTGGTAGCTCCTGGCAGAGCAGGTGACTCATCCACAACCCTGTGTTGATGACCATGCAACATCTTGGTGACTCGTTTACAGCCCAGTAATGATGGCCACAAAGTCCAGTAATGATGACCATACAGCACAGTAATGGTGCCCATACAGCACAGTAATGGTGACCTGACAACACAGTAATGATGACCATACAGCACAGTAATGATGACCATACAGCCCAGTAATGGTGACCATACAATGTATCGGTAACACAATGCATGGCAGTCACGCATTGCTGCTTGCTAAGCCCTGCTACTCATCTGCCAGAAGTGACGTGCAGCAAGCTTGTAACATCTGCAGAATCTGCAGTCTGACTGATGCAACAGTCTGACCAATGCATCCCTCTCTGGAAATGCTGGGTATCTGTATCAACATTATGTAAATGACCAGTCAGCCTGATTTGGTGTGCAGGTCCAGAGGTTATTTACGCTTACACGCCACTTACCAGCACTAACGTGGACATCAGCACCTGCAACTCCACTTTCACCGCTGCCATCTATGTCTTCACAAACCCGGATGATGCCACTGCATTTTCATGCACCAACAGTAACATTACATGCAGCAGCTCAGATGCCATTGGATGGTCCTATGGCATGAATAACCTGCGTCTGTTCGGTGGCATAACATACTACATTGCAATTGAGGGCCCTTTCGAGGCCATCGGCAACTACATGATGAGTGTATCAGAATCAGCAGCACTGCAAAGTGCTTGAGGAACATCTTTGTTGGTGGCATAATTGGGTGGATCGCAGGTGTCTGTGTAATAGGCTTTGGTCAGCAAAGCCATGTCTCATTTGAGCCGTTTCTAAAACAACACTTGTGGTGTGTCTTTGGGCGTTTGCATGCCTCATGTACCTTTGAATGCTTTCAGTGCATGATGATTTTTTTTGGCCAGAAGAACAAGCGTAAAGTCAAGCTTCATCTGCTTGTGACATGCGTGCATGCTGCTTCGTGTAATAATGTTGTTGCTGGAGTGACAAGTGTTTGAGGTACCATGTGTGGACATGTTTCAATCATGAGTGTCAAGAATGGGCCACATCAGTCAATCTGGATTGCATGGCTATTGATATCACAGCAGCATGAGCAAATTTGCATTCTGGCACTAACATCGCAAGGGACTGTGCTGGAGCTACTGATTGAGCTTGACAGTAGTGCACTTGAATAGCTTGCAATCCAGGATAGATCAGCAGTCTCTAGCTGTTGTCTTGATGCAGCCAGCTGTGTCAGCAGGACTGCTGTCTGTTTGCTCCTCGTAAATGTGTCTTGCGTGGAGGCAAGCGATGCTGATGCTACCCAGGAGCCATTTAGTAAATACTACACTCAAGCTGTGCACATCTTTCTGTGTAAGATTCGCTAATGCTAACATGTGTGGAGAAGCTCTTCAAGGCACTCATTGGTATGAAACTGCAGACATTGTAACGTGATGCTACAGACAGTGCACTGCACCACATGGTATAATGGCACATAGTTTGGACGATCCCAGGTGAGACTGCTTCAGATGTGTCCACATTCTCACTTGAAGAATGTTTTTGCAGGTGCACAGCAAAATCAGAGGTCCGACCAGCTGGCCATAATATGCCATTGGACGTGTCGATCATGATGTTGGACCATGTGTTGTATGCATGAGATAGTTGCACCACATAGTGCATTCTACATCTAACAGTAGGTGGTTCACTCTCAAAACTTTTTACATCCTTGTCCTGCTGTCAAACACATGGGCTTAGTCAGACGTTACGGCGCCGGCACAAGCTCCAAGCCTGTTTATCTGCTGCCGTTTTGAAAGCAGCATTGGGCCAATGTGCTTGCTTGATAACTGCTGCTTGCAGATCATGAATGCTTTCTTGAAATGCAGCTAAGGATGCATCTGAGGCTGGCTCTATGTCAGCACAAAGCCTAAGGTCTAGCGTAGACAAGTGCAGAAAAGAAGCAAACTGGACAATTTCTTTGGGGAAACATATGAGCCCTAAATGTAACGCTTGAAGTTGACTTAGCTGCAGGAGTGATGCAGGAAATTCTACTAAGCTGTTGGAAAGCAATGTTAGCTTCCTAAGCGGGGTAAGATCTGCAAACCAAGCTGGCAATCTAGGCTGGTGATATGCACTCAATTCAAGCTCACACAAACTCCCATACTTTGCCCACACAGCAGGAGGAGCACAAGGCATATCATCTATGCTGAGCCTATGCAGTGAAGGCATCAGAGGAGGCCAAGCCTCAGCAGAACTGCTGTCCAGAGATGCTGAGCTAGAGTTTTGCACATTAGTCAAATTGCATGGATACGATCCACAAAAAGCAAGAGAGGACAGCTTGAGGGCATTGCCCAGGTTAGACAGAGTATATCCAGCACCTTCTTCTGAAAAGATATCAAGAGACAGCTGCTCCAGGCAGCACGTTTGCCCAGCAGGAAGGTGAAGTTGCTTGAGCCCAGTGACATCAGCCCCATCAACAACAGTTAGGCTTGTGAGCTGTGTGCAGTGTTGCACATCAAGAACTGGCCCAAACCCGTCTGATACCAGTTCTTGCAAGTTTGGCAGTCCATGACTCACGGACTTGATGAAGCTGTGTGGAAAGCTCTGAAGGTGCAGTGCTTTGAGACGAGTGATCTGTGTGATCTGTGCTGTCATTTGGTCCAATGCCTCAGGCTGTGAAGCTTCTACAGAACCAACAGACAACTGTAGCCGTGTCAGACTGGTGAGGCACGACGTGTGCTGCAGATCTTGACAAGGCTTGGTGATACGTGTTGACAAGCTAGTCAGAGTGCTGGCCAATGACTGACAGCGAGGCAAAGTCAGTATGTTGTTTCCTGCACAAGCACACAAGTTGCAGTGCTCACTGAGCAAATATCATACAGGGCATGATACTGCACCTCAAAACCTGACGTACCTAATGTTCCATGAAAAGTCGCATCTGCTTGCAGCAACAGACCAGTTGCTAGATGATCAAACAGCTGTACGCAGGGTAGCTGGCAGTGCAGATTGGGCAATGCCACGTTCAACTCGTCTAGCCCAGCCGCTCGGCGAAAGAGCCAGGCCACAAAGCTGTGAGCTGCCGAGGGAACATCGGGAGAAAACTTTTGGACGGGCACGACGAAAACCGGGTCGTCAGGTGTCTGAATACCTGACCATGTCTGATCAGCCAACCAGGGTCTTGGGTTTTGATCAGGCGCCATCCCACGGTAGAGTAACACAGAAGGATTTCTGCCGTGGACAAGCCTAACTGTGACTTTCCTAGAAGCCATTTCAGTGTGGATCAGATCCCTCCAGTCTTTACACGCCTGCTCACACCTGAGTCTATCGTGAAAGCTAATTGACCTGAAAATATCCTCTAAAACCGTGTGCGGCAACTCACGCAATTCGAAGCGACGGGACATGACGCTGCAATAGTCCAGAGAACGAGAGAGCTCGGTCAACAACTTTATATTGTTGTCCCGCTTCCAGCCAGGCACTCAGGCTACACGGCTGAGTCTGGCAACCAGCAGCTGGGCAAGACTTTTGATTCAATGCGATTAATTGATATTTCTTGGCGAATTGAGAAAATTGCCTAAAGGGTTTCGCCAGTGTTCAAGAAGAACAAGATGCTCAAGCCAGCAAATCCCTGACTGGCTGACTGACTGGCATGCCTGATGATCAAAGGCTTCAGCCAAATCACTGTTGTGTACATTGCAATCTCTCTCCTTTGTGCCAGGGTTGTCAGCAACTTTTTGGCGTTGCCGTGCATGCAGAGGGCTTAAGTTTGACATGTCTCAGGTCAGCTGAACCATGAGCAGGAGAGGTTGAACAGTGTAAGGGTTCCTGCGACTGATCATTAACAGTTGTTTCCAGACGAAACAAGGTGTGTAGCGGCTAGCTAAGTCACTCAGGGTGCGAAGTATGCTACCTCAGGTGTCATGTGCTTCATGCAACAGGGTCCAGAGCAAAGGTACACGGTGTCCTCACCAGAGGCAGCAAGGGAACTTGCTCTTGTGAACTGACATTAACAAACATTCTCTCAGGCCGGATTTGCAGCAAAAACCAATTGTCACCCAATATGCAAAGTCTACAGTAACGCTGGGAGCAGGTTGTGGGGTGTCTGGCACATGCACAGGACTCTACATAAGTGCCCGTCAGGCCTGCCAAGGTACCCAAATCAGCAGACACATGTCCTGTGACCAGAACAATGTGGAGTCTTTGTTGAGCTGTTGCACACTGCCTGGTCTGTGCCACAGTATGTCACGAGACCGGAGGTGGCAGGGCTGACAATGTGTATTGACACTATATCAAAGTGTTGTGAACATGGCAAGGTGTACCATGTGCGATACCTCAAAAGGCCGGCGGGAGTGGTCAAAGAGCACAATTGCAGCTTGTGCGTTTGTAGATGACAGTGTTTGACACCAAATTCATGAACAGCGCTTGTTGAATGGTCAGGAAGATGTTTTATTGACTCGCACTCTGTTTGCAGCAAGCAGCAAACAGAGTGCGAGTCAGGGCCTGAGTGCAGATAGCTTCCACAACGGTGTCACCTTGTGCCATCCCAGACAGCGTATCTAAGTTTGCAGACAACTGCGCGCAGCCCTATCCAAATGTGATAGCTCCTGGCAGAGCAGGTGACTCATCCACACAGCCCTGTGATGATGACCATTACTGGGCTGTAATGGTGACTCAGCTAAAGCCAGTAATGATGACCATACAGCCCAGTAATGGTGACCATACAACATGTCGGTAACACAATGCATGGCAGTCACCCATTGCTGCTTGCCAAGCCCTGCTACTCATCTGCCAGAGTCACATGCAGCAAGCTTGTTCCATCTGCAGAGTCTGCAGTCTGACTGACGCAACAGTCTGACCAATGCGTCCCTCTCTGAAAATGCTGGGTATCTGTATCAACATTATGTAATTGACCAGCTGGTTGACAACACCTGCAACTCCACTTTCACAACTGCCATCTATGTCTTCACAAATTTGGTTTAAACCCAGATGATGCCACAGCATTTTCATGCACCAATAGCAACATTACATGCAGCAGCTCAGATGCCATTGGATGGTCTTACGGCATGACTAACCTGCGTCTGTTTGGTGGCATTACATGCTACATTGCAATTGAGCGTCCTTTTGAGGCCATTGGCAACTACATGATGAGTGTGTCAGAGTCAGCAGCGCTGCAAAGCGCTTGAGGGTGCACTGTGACCGACTCATATATGGCCAATACAGATATGGCTGTCTTGTAACGATAATCGCTAAAACGTCTTTGTTTTGTGTCAAGAATGGGCCACATCAGTGAATCTAGATTGCATGGCTGTGACAGCAGCGTAAGCAACTTTGCATTCTGGCACTACCATTGCCAGGGACTGTACTGGAGTTACCCATTGAGCTTGAACCAGTACAGTATCACAAACTTGAGTAGCTTGCAACTCCCTATATATATGTGCAACCCAGGACACATCAGCAGTCTCTGGCAGTTGTCTTGTTGCAGCCAGCTGTGTCAGCACTGTTTGTTTGCTCCTCATAAGTGTACCCTACCAGGAGACAAATGATGCTGATGCTACCCAGGAGCCATGTACACTAGAAGCTGTACTGTGCAAAACTCTTTGTGTAAGATTTGCTGATACTAACTTTCGTGGAGAGCTTCTTCAAGGCAATCATTACTATTGAACTGCAGACTTTGTAGCGTAGCTGCAGCAGTAGTTTTGTTGCAAAATGCTACGTGCAGAGCACTGCACCACGTGGTACAATGATGCAATGCTTGATCTCAGGTGAGGCTGCTTCGGATGTGTCAACACTCTAACGTGAAGAATGTTCCTGCAGGTGCACAGCAAAATGAGAGGTTCGACCAGCTAGCCACAACCTGCCATTGGATGTGTTTGTCATTATGTTGGTCCAGATGTTGTATGCATTGTTGCAGCACATACCGGTAGTGCATTTCACATCCAGCAGTGCGTGGTTTACACTCAAACTTTCTTATGTCCTTGTCATGGTATCAAACACACGAGCTTGGTCAGAGCATGCGGCGAAAGCTCCAAGCCTGTTTATGTGGTGCCATCTTGAAAGAAGCATGGGGCCAATGCACATGCTTGAGAACTGCTGCTTGCAAGACGTGAATGCTTTCTTGAAATGCAGCTGAAGACGGATCTGAGGCTGGCTCTTTGTCGACGCAAAGCCTAAGGTCTAATGAAGACAAGTGCGGAAAAGAAACAAAATGGACAATCTCTCTTGGGAAAGAAATGAGGCCTAAATCTAGCGCTTGAAGTTGAGTCAGTTGTAGGAGTGATGCAGGTAATTCTATCAAGCTGCTGGAATGTAATTTTAGTTTCCTAAGTGAGGCCAGATCTGCAAACCAGGCTGGCAATCTGGGCTGGTGGTATGCTCTCAACTCAAGCTCACACAAACTCCCATACTTTGCCCAAACAGCAGGAGGAGCGCAAGGCATCTCAAGTATGCTAAGCCTCTGCAATGAAGGCATCAGAGGAGGCCAAGGCCCAGCAGACCTGCTGTCAGAGGATGCTGAGCTAATGTTTTGCACATTAATCAAATTGCATGGATACGATCTGACAAAAGCGAGAGAGGTCAGCCTGAGGGCACTGCCCAGATGAGACAAGGTATAACCAGCACCGTCTTCTGAAAAGATTTCAATGGACAGCTGCTCCAGGCAGCATGTTTGCCTAGCAGGAAGGTGGACCTGCCTGAGCCTACTCACATAGTTGTAATCCGCAACAGTCAGGCTGTTGAGCTGTGTGCATTGTTGCACATCAAGAACTGGCCCACACCCATTTGATTCCAGATTTTGCAATTGAGGCAATCCGTGGCTCACGGAACTGGCAAAGCTGTGTGGAAAGCCAAGCAGCTGCAGTGCCTTGAGACCAGGGATCTGCATGATCTGTTTTGCCATTTGGTCCATCACCTCAGGCTGTGGAGTTGGTGAAGAGATGGACAGGTGTAGCTGTGTCATATTGGTGAGGCACGAGACGTGCTGCAGATCTTGAAGAGGGCTGGTGATACATGTTGACAAGCTAGTCAGAGAGCTGGCCAGTGACTGACAGCGAGGCAAATTTAGTAGTTGGCTTCCTGCACAAGCACAGAAGTTGCAGTGTCTATTGAGCAGTCACCATAAAAAGCATGTACTAAAGCTTTCGGTCAAAATTGGCATACCTAATGTCCCGTGAAAAGTGGCACCAGCTTGAAGTGATAGCTCAGCCAATATGTGATCAAACAGCTGTAGGCACGGAAATCGGCAGAAAACGCTAATGGGCGTATCCAAGATCAACTGTTTCAGTCCAGCCGTACGGCGAACAAACCATGCCACGAAGCTGTGAGCTGCAGAGGTAGATTCGACAGGCACCATGAACGAGAGATTGTCAGACGCCGGAGCAGCTACCCAGGGTTTGAGGTGCGTCCCTTGAAGAAGGCTGATTGTAACAGTCTTGGGGGCCAATTCAGTGCGCATAAAGTCCCGCCAGTCTTTACAAGTCTGCTCGCACCTGAGTTTGTCCAGAAAACTGACTGATCTGAACATATTCTCTACGACTTTGAGCGGCAGCTCACGCAACTCGAAGGCGCGTGGCATTTTACTGCAAAGCTCTATAGAAAGAGAGAAAGGTCACAGTGCCGCCCAGGCAGGCACTCAGGCATTTATCGATTGCACAGGATGTCTCAAGACAGTTGTGCCAGGGTTGTCAGTAACCTAAATAGTGAGAGTCTGCATCCACCTGCAACTGACTGGTAGAGTTGTGTCCATATGACCCAGAATGTGCAGTAATTAGCTCAATCACCAATTATATCAGGTATCATATGCTACATTACAAGATCCCAGAGCAGAAATACACACTAGGCAGCTCCGGTGACCTCTCATCCCATTGCCAAAGGTGCAGTGCCAATGTGTTCTCTACAACATGATAACACCCAGTGTGCAAGTCAAGGCTGGGAGCAGGATGTGATGTGCTTAAGCACATGCACAGGGCCCACTCTGTGTTGTTGCCTGTCAGGTAGCTGAATGAGCTGACATTAATAAAATATTTGTCATTTGATCAGAATGTTGTGGGATGTATGTGGAGCTGTCCAACACTGATTGGTTTGCAGATGTGGAGCTATGTATTCAGGGAACTGACAAGCCAGACTGTTGAAAGCTGTAGTGACAGGATGAGCTTGAGATGTCTTGTACGCATCAAGATGCAGACCAGGGACAGCTCAAAAGGCGGAATAGTGGGCAGCTGAAAAGGCAGATGGTGCACCTGATAGGCAGCAGCTGAAGGGTAGGCTTCCAGGTACAGGGCTGCTATGCCTGCAATGTCTGGTGCTGCCATTGAGGTACCACTCAGCACCCTGCATGGCATAGCTCATGCTGAGCATGATGGTGCATTTTGCTCCTGGTTGGAATGACATGGGCGCCAATGAGTTTGCTTAGATCTTTGTGAAAGAGGTGTTCAGGCTGCAGGGCATTTTGAGTTTCTGGTGTCAGACAGAAGTAGGCGTTGTTACTTCTAAGTTCTTGGCTAGTTTTGGCTTTGAAAGTGTAGACTAAGCTGCATAGAATCAACCAGCGTACGCGTACACTGCATTGCACCTGCAGAAGGACGGACAGACGTCTCGGTCGACCGAGCGTGCAAAAAGGACTTTGGAGGGCATGTGGTGGCATAATCAATCTTGCTCAAAATGACTGGGATGTAAAGTTGCCCTGTTACAAATTTACTGTGCATGATGCAAGGAGTACGACCACTGGTAGCACACTTGTCTTCTTGAGCTGTGAACCATGGGGCGCATCTCAGGACCCGTATGAATATGAATACTGTCACTCCTTTGTCTGCTGCCACACTCTTGGTTGGGAGGGTGAGTGTTGCTGTGGACAGTGAGCATGACTCGCTCGTTGCACAGCGGTGCATGAGTAAGAATGTTGTTCAGGCAATGCATGATGCACAGTTGAGTGTTGATGAATTTGTGTTGCTGTCAACCAAGATTTCTGTATATGACCAGAGCAAAGATGCTGAACAATTGTTGCAAGTGTCTGGGACCATTGATTTTCTGTCAAGGAAGGGTGCTGTGACACATGAGCTGAGGTTGCCTGCATCTGTGAGCAAGGTGCGCAATGTGTTTTATCTGTCTCTGCTTAAGCGGTACAGGCTTGTCCTTAAGGCTGGGTACAGAGGATCCGCTCCAACTGTGGACGGGGTACCTTATGTTGTGTTGAATGATGGAGAAATAGATTGTGAGATTGACAGGAGGACAGGATGTGTCCATCATGATTTTGGTCCAGAATATGATGTTGTATGCATTGTTGCAGCACATAGTGCATTTCACATCCGGCAGTGCGTGATTACACTCAAATTTTCTTATGTCCTTGTCCTGGTGTCAAACACACGAGCTTGGTCACAGAATGCGGCGAAAGCTCCAAGCCTGTTTATGTGGTAGCATCTTGAAAGAAGCATGGGGCCAATGCACATGCTTGAGAAATGCTGCTTGCAAGACGTGAATGCTTTCTTGAAATGCAGCTAAAGATGGATCTGAGGCTGGCTCTTTTTCAACGCAGAGCCTAAGGTCTAGCGAAGACAAATGCAGAAAAGAAGCAAACTGGACAATCTCTGTTGGGAACAACATGAGGCCTAAATGTAACGCTTGAAGTTGAGTCAGCTTCAGGAGTGATGAAGGGAACTCTTTCAAGCTGCTGGAAATTAGTCTCAGCTTTCCTTGATAGATTGGATCTCAGATACACTTTCCCAAGGATACACTAATTTGCAGAGCTTGGTAAAGTGCCTGGATCATAGAAATATTGTGTCAGATACAATATGCAGTCAAGCAAAGGCTGTGTTAGGCTGCGCGATGCATTGAAATGCATTGGAATGCATCTCGGAGGCTATCATTACAGTCATGTAGGAATGATCATGATGTAGTGGAAAGCTGCCAAGAAAAAT
>JAABUP010000674.1_pt1 | contig 73206 bp, 91 predicted proteins | sample 5559201 | NCBI WGS metagenome assembly JAABUP01 (sample SAMN10711887, study PRJNA513373) | rock metagenome | isolation source: Antarctica rocks | place: Antarctica | reverse complement strand
GCTGTCAGCTCAGCAGGCTGAGTCACACCTCCGGACTGAATTGGGCACAGTTCAACAGCAGCAAGCTGCTTCACAAGGGCAGGTCTCTGCTTTGCAACAGCAGCTGGATAGCCTTCAGGAAAGTCTAGTCAGTCAGCAAAGGCTTGCTCAGCAGTCTGCAGCAGAACTAGATGCTCAGCGAATTGCTGCTCAGCAGAATGAGTCACAGGTGAGAGCTGAGCTCACGGCCTCTCAACAGAAGCAGACTGGCATGAAAGCTCGCGTCACTCAGCTTCAGCAGCAGCTGCAAAGCATGAAGGAGGGCTTAGTCGCCCAACAGAAGCTGGCTCGGCAGTCTCAGTCAGACTTGGGTGTGGAGTTGCTCATAGCTCAGCAGACCAAGTCACAGCTGAGATCAGAGCTGGCAACAGCTCAGCAGCAGCAGACTCAGGTGGAGAGTCAGTTGAGCGCATTGCAGCAGCAGCTGCAGAGGACTCAGGAAGAGGTGAGTCAGCAGCAGAGGTTTGCTCAGGAAGCTGAGTCTGTCTCACAAGCTGTGAGTCAACAAGCTGAGGCTGAGCTGCGGCAGTCAGCTGAGTCTTTAAAGGATTTTCAGGTAAGCAACCAGGCCTGCTGCATAATGCAATTGACCTATCAGCCGCAGCAGCAGTTTGATTACACTGTTAACATTATGCTTGTGAATTGAAGCAGCATGCTGCAGAACTGTGCAGTGCTCCAAAGCGCTGAAGAGTATGTCAACAACTTACATGCAAAGCCTGATTCTTTCTGTTAATGACGATGCTGTCTGCAAGCATACTGACGCAACTTCACTTTCTTATTGTTACTCACAGAAAAAGTTCCTGCTGTTGAGGCTGTTGATACCAGCCAAGTCCACGTGTTGATTTTGGCACCATGTTTGGATTTGTAGGGTCAGGTGGAACAGCTTCAGCAGCAGCTACATCACGCCATTGGCTCATCTCAGCATCTGGAGCAGCATGTGACGCAGCTTCAGCACCAGCTTCAGGTTGCAAGAGCAGATGCAGCTGAGCTGCAACAGTATGATGATGTACACCAAGCCCAGCTATACACCACTACCTCTAGCATTGCTCAGTTGCAGGCAACAGTCATGAACACTCAGGCACAGCTTGCTGCAGCTGACGCACGGACACACGAGCTGCAGACTCAGCTGGCTAAAACTCGAATCAGGTACTCTGAGTCACAGAGTCAGCTTGCAAATGCAGCTGAGCAGACTGCCGCAAGTAGCGAGACTCATGCACAGCTTGTGGCAGAAGCAGCACAGTCATGCCAGCAGTTGGCCGACATCAGTGCTCAGCTTGCTGCCTCGAGGCTCAGGTGCAGTGAGCTTGAGAGTGGCATGAGTGTGCAACAGCTGGCAGCAGTGCAAAGCTCTGTAGCATCTGCAGGATCTCTGGTAAGGATTGTCAAGTGTGTTCTGTCTGTGTTCTGTACATTAATCATTGTGCTTGACTACAGCCATGCATGCATGTTGAGCATGTTGGAACGGAATCTCAAGAGTGTCCAAGACAGTGGACGTGATGTTGTTGAGGACAGACCAGTGCCACTGCTGAGCAATCTTGCAGCGTTAAGCTAAGCAGCACGTACATCTTGCAAAGATGGACACGACCTTCACAGCTTCCAACAAAAGTAGGCCTCACAGACCCACCCCCGAAGTCTGGCACTGGCTGTTCCCAGAACCAGCACTGCGTTTGGCACTCGTTATGTCACCTCAGCCTGCATCAGCTTGTTGGTGTTGCAGTAGAGAGACTCGATGCTGGTCACATAGACTGGAAGACTCAGATGTTGCAGGCCTTCTATTCAGGAATCTTCAGATGATTGTACTGTAAGGCTGACTTGATGTGCTGGTGCTTTGTTGCAGGGGTCGCATCACAGCAGTAGGCGCAGCAGCAGCAGCAGCACAGATCAGCAGGGTGGTGAGCAGGTGGAAGAGGAAGAGGGGGCTGTCGGTGCCATTGTGGATAAGCTCTGGAAGGATCTGCAGATAGAGAGGGTGAGTAAGAACCGAAATACCTTGTTTGGCAGCATTCACAGGTTACAATGACGGCTGACTTGTCAGAATTGCACAGCTAGCGAGAAAGCACAAGGGGAGAAAAGAACAGTGTTGTCATTGGCAATTCAGTGTAGACAAGCTTGAGGCATTCCCAGCGAAGTCCCACCGATTGCCAGACCGATGAGAAAAATTGAGAAAAAGAAATGAGAGACATTGAGAAAACGGAATTGAGGGTATCAAAAGACAGCATGGCCATTTGCAGTCCGCGCAACATGGTCACTGGCTTGCAGATCTTGACAGGATGCATGACAGGAAAATCTGGGCCATATTGCTTATCAATTCAGCCAATCAGTCGATCAATCAGTCAATGCATCAATCAATCAATCAATCAATGGTAAAATCCCTTGTAGATGCATGTGACTGGGTTGTGTTTGTCTGAGAGGCTTGTGGCGGAATGCATGGTGTCGAGGGAACAATGCTTAGCGGTCTTCTTTCATATGACATGCTGTGCCAGCTTATGAGATCTGGTGCTGCAGCCACGGCTGATGTTGGGCCATGATGCAAAGCCATGCTGCAAATACCATGCTGCCGGCCCATTGCTGTCGCTTCTTTGTTACAGGCAATGTGCAGATCAGCTCATGCGCACCTGCTGCCGGACTTCTCTTGCATAGCACTGTCAAACACTCAAGTGTACATTTCGAGTTTCCATTGCTGCATGATATATCTCACAAAGGCTCATGGCTTTTACAAGTCCAGCTCAGACTTGTGTTGCTGACACTTTCTTGATATGTCATAGGCAGCAAGGCAACTGGCAGAGGAGCGCTTGCAAGCAGTTGAGGCGGCAGCCATCAGTCACCAGGAGTCAGTGTTGACCATGCATGAGTCACACCACAGTGACTCAGCCCTGCTCTTTCAAGAGCCAGATCAGGTCAAATCAGTGACTCAACTCCGCAATGATCTGTCAGCTCAGGCACTAGCTGTTGATCTGAGTCAGAGCATGGCAGAGTCTAGACTGCAGCCTAACACTACAGAAGGGTCGTCACCAGCTCAAGAGCCTGCTGAGGTTATGCCACGTGGCACAATCTTTCAAGGCACGAACTCTTTGTTCAGTCAGCAGGAGGGTACAGGGTCTGAGGCCTTAATCCAGATGCCAGTCACAGTACATGAACTAGAAGGCGCTGATATGGCACACCAGGGAGTGCCTCCCCAGGCAGCCAACCCTAGTCAGTCAGCAGCTTCAGAGACCAATGGCGAGGGCTCAGACCCTAGTGCGGCAGAACTGGCAGATTCTGCACAGACCTCAGCCTCCAGTGCTTATACTGAGCAGCAGCAGCAGCGACGGGAACAGGTTGATGCTCTACACTCACAGCTCAGGGCCAAAGCCTCTGAGTTGCAAACAGCTGAGGCGGCAACTGAGTATGTGCAGCGGCTGCTGAACGCTGTCAGTGCTGAAAACTGTGATCTCAGGAAGCAGCTTGACCAGAAGCGGATACTGAAACGTTCAGTTTCTGAGCTGCAGCGCTCTTCTTCTTCCCTAGCTTCTGCCAAGGCACAGGGCTTGTCGGCAGAACATGTGATCAAGGGTGTGGCTCTAGGGCTGCATCCAGGCAGAAGTCAAATATCAGCAATGTGGGCAAGCTCACCAAATGTGCGCCGCTCACTGCTGCCTGAGTATGGGAGCGGTGAACCCTACGTGAGACCTGATCAGACCCTAGAAGGCGCAGAGAGTCTCATTGGTCCTCCAGGGTTGGACTCAACGCTCGCTGAGTCCCACTCAGACAGCATGTCTGGACTCAGCAGGCTTCAACAGAGTGACAGTGGCCACATTGAGTCTCTGAGTCAGGTTGCCCTGAGGCAACTGAGTCAGCAGGGAGCTGAGAGCAGCAGTCCTTCTGTGTCAGGTGGGTCTGATGATAACACATAACATGCATGCACATTGTCATCTTCAAATGGCTCCATTGCGCATTTGCATCAAATATGTCAGATGCGCCAATCCCTGTGACTATCCCCTGCTGCAAAGAAAACACACATCAGCACACCCAGCTTGACCGGCAATGCAACATCTGGGTTAGCAGCGTTTTGGCATCTGTCTCAGCATTGGATGATGTCGAATGAGTTTTCCATTTTCTATATGTGTACTTCGCTTTCATACCAACAGTATGGCTTTTTCATGATCTTGTTTTTTTCGTGATCATTTTTTTTGCATGCACAATGCCTTTCCCGGTGCCGCAGGGGTACAGCAGAATCACACGCGCACTCCTGCCAGCATGGGCAGGACGCTGGAAACAGCCCTGATGCGCATCGGCAGCATGGACCCTGGCAGTGGGGCATTTGGAGCTGCCCTTGCAGCTGCCGAGAGGATCAGTATCACACCTAAGCACAGGATCAGCCGCAGCATCTCCCAGGTCTGTTTACCAGTCATGCCTATCATCTGTTCAGGGCGGGGGGGAGGGGCACGGGGAAGGGGTGGGCATGACCATGTCATGCAGGCCATAAATTGTACGTTTTCATGTCATGGAGGCCATGGATTGTGTGTTTTGTGTAGCTGCTGTAAGGCAATTGCCAGTATATGCATCTGCACAATTTGAAGCCCTAGTTGGTACCTAGCAAACTGGCCAGCACACTGTGAATTACTAAAGGGAATGTCTGCTATGCAATGGTAAGGCTGGCCTGCAAGATAAACAAGGGCATTGAAGGGAGAGTCGGCAGGCTTTTGCATGCGCTGTGAGCTTGAGACTGTCAACAAGCAGCATGCTATCGTGATGATCATGAGCTTGTGTTCTGAACAAGTCAATTTCACAGCTTGATTTTGTAATGAACATCAAACTACACCAAAGCTGCCTGCATGACACTGATTGTTTTTCTCTGAGTTGCTTTCATATACACTCCAATAAAATAAAAAGAATCTCTGTTAGCGATTATAATAATAGAAGTATCACACTGTAGTGATGTTCTGGTGCAGGAGGAAGGGTCAGGCTGGTCAGGCGTGTCCCCATCAAAGGCCTCCTGGACCACCCTGCTGAAGTGGGGCTCAAGGCAGCTGCCCTTTGGCAAAAGGGAGTCAGACCCTGAAATCCAGCCTGATCAGGTGACCTTCGCACATTTAGTACCTGAGCCTGTCTGTCTGTATACCTGTCTGCTTTGTCATGAAGCCCCATGCTGACCACATCTACTTAGTACCTGGTAGGCTATAACATGTATGTCTGTCTACCTGATGTGCCTATCTGTGTGTCGGCTTGTCATGTACCCGGCTGTCTGCATATGCATCTGTCTACTCATTGACATGACATGACAATTATTGATGTAGGCAATGATTGATGAGCATCGTTTTTTTCTTCTGCTTCAACTTGCACTGCTCTGTGTGCCTGAGACATGCGTGTGCTTCCAAGATTGACATGATTTGGCTGTGTCATTTGCTGGCATGCCAGTGCTACCACTGTCTTATGCAGAGCAAACTTGCAGCTTTTCATGTTGCACACACATGTGTATAACCCATGAAAATGTTTCATCGTGTGCATCTTGAGCTGCAGAGTGAGCAGATCACAGAGTTGCTGAAGATTATAGAGCATCAGAATAACCACCTGGAGCAGTACCGCGCTGTGCTGGATTCCCAAAGGGAGTCCAACATCAATCTCAATGCAGATTGTGAGAGAATTCATGCCAGGTACCGCCCAGGGCATGCATTCTGATTCCACAGCAACAGGATCTGAAACTCTGTCATGTGTACAACTGCCATCCAAAATGATTAGCTGTGCTTAAAGCTGATATACCTAGCTGATGGAGGGTGGCTGCGCTTCATTGCTACCTTGTAGAATTAGACAGGGCATCTGTACACATTGCCCTGTGTGCTGAGGGCAGAAGTGATGCATGCATCAGACCCACGCATGATAGGAGGTGTCTCATATAGATAGCATGTACAAGAATGCAGCACCAGCTTCTGTGAAGGACACATGCTGGGATGCATTGAAGCATTGTGGCTGTCTGTGCAGGCTGGACATGCTGGGTACAAGAAGCAGAAGGACAACATCATCAGATGAATAGCAGAGCCATCATGCCACATGCTAAACTCAAGTTGTGTGTTCATCCTGTCATCAGAAATTGACAAGCTGACCAGCAGACCAAGAATGACCGATGCCTACATAGAGCAGTGACTTTTTTTGTACCGTAGCTATTGCGTCGGACAGCTCAGTTTGTGTTAATAGCTGCTAGAACTTCTCTCTTGTTTGTTTTGGCTTGCCCTAGCTCTAAGATCATGTTTTGCATCCGCTTCCGCATACGGCTATGTATCAGTGCCTGCATTCTCGAACAGAGTGTCAGCGCCATACTCAGTTTTTTTCTGTCTATGTAACTGTGTGTCCATTGTGAACCTTGACTTGTGCCTTGGGATTGCGTCAGCTCAGATATCACATCAACATGGCAAAACTGTCTGTAGTGGAAAACCATGAGTCATGGCAGAAGCAATCAGTGACCTGAGGCACTCACCTTGAAGCACTTGACATGGTACTGTACATGGTCATGGAAGGACAGAAGAGTCCACACAAACTCATCCAGAGTAGACTCCTTGACGTGTCGAGGCAGCACGACAATGCTGACAAACCCCCCTTTGGCCTCACTCACATACTCTTGGACAGACTTGGGGACTGGCACGGGTGCCTGGATATGCAATGCACAGTCAGGCTATGCATAGTTGGATTCGGTGTTCACAACAGGCACACTGCAGCATATACTGTCTCTGCATGTAGCATGCATGCATGGCGCAAAATGTATGTGTAGTTGAGTTTGCATGAAGTGCAGACCTGTCGGCAACAGTGTGTGCTGAATCATACTGAGAAAGCACTGAGAAGCGCTGCAGCACTTGTCAAAAGGTCAGCATGAGCATTACCAGCCCTGCTGTAAAGCTGCATTGTGGTGCATCCCCACTTGCACCAAGTCTGCGTGACTCTGCAAAGCCCTGCAGCATACATTGATGTTGTATTACACTGGTTGCAAGTTGCCCCAACCACTAGCTTGAGTGGTGGTAGAGCAAGAGATGAGTTTCTTTGTAGGCAAAGCACCGTGAATGGACTGCAAGCAGCATACACCTGAATGAAAGCATTTGTGTATGCCCTGCTGGTTCCATCTGGCAGCCATATTGGAAATGCGACCAGGCAGTCATCTTGGTTTTGCTTGACAAGGATTGGCTGGCCAGGCTTGCTGTATATGACCACTGTATCATGTTGTGGGGCTGCTCCTGCCTTCAGGGCTGTTAGCTGTTGCCTGCTTTCAGTTGTCTTGAGTGAGCACAGCCGCTGAGTTCTCTGTGCTCGTTAAGAGCTTAAAGGATCTCACCGCAGGGGCCAGCAAAGTATGTCAGCCCGCACAGAGGCAATGCTCTGAAACAAGCTGAGCTGCTGTGCTGGCTTAAGATCAAGCAGACGGTCACAAAGGATCTCGAATTTGACCTGATAGGTTCCCTGGCCTGTTGAGACCCGACAAATGTTTTCGTTTTGGGCTTGCAGTTCATGCATGATGGGAGTCAGGTTGGTCGACACTGCTACATTGTCGGCAAATCCAGCTAAGGAGAAGGACACACGAAACACGCTGGGGCCGTCTTGCTCCCTCTGCAGCAAATACTTGCTGCCGTCGCTGTCAAACAATCTGCATTCGCTAAATTCAGTCTGAGGAGCCGATCCTAGACGAGATTGCAAGGTCTCAAGCACTAGGGTGTTGTAACGCGCAACTCGCTTTGCGGACATGCGTAGCTGAGGCCTTTGCCACAACTTTACACTACACCACACCGTAGCTGCTCAGCCTGCCAACTAGGCTGTGCAGATGTGCCTACGACCACACACTCTCATGCCAAGTCCGTGTTGCACTGCTCAGGAATGCAAACAGATGCTGATGGTCGCACGGTCCCTGCCTCCAGAAATGCCGCGAAACTTCGCCACTGGAAACGCTGTCAGGTAGCCATCAGGGTGTATAGGGAGCTGAGAGCCCCCTCGCCACAGTGTTAAGTTGACTAATGACTAACAAGCCTCTACGGGACGCTCTCGCAAGGTTTCGGTATCTGGCCGCGCAACACAAACTGGCCGCGACTGTCAACTTATACTCTACTTGCCTATTGTTTCCCAGCATTTGTCACACGGTTTTCGCGTTCAAACTGGCGTTCTAACCAGGTTGCACAGATCAGACTGTACGCCTGCTGAGTCTGCGCAGCGCCTTACATTATGTCGGTGCAAAGTCCAGAAGAATTACAGGCGAATCTGGACGAATACCGGGGACAGTTGGAGCAGGCATGTCGCTTTTCGCTCTGCTTGGTTGTCAGGTCTTTTTACAGACAGACAACCTGTGCCTATGTGCAGGTCGACGAACTATTGACCCTGGATCCAGGCAATGCAGAATATCAAGACCTACACACGAGTTTGCTTGAGGTGCTGTCTCTGCAGCGCTGATGTTATCACCATGACTGCAAGTCTTCTGCCTCAGACGCAGCACCCACAGGCACACTGTGCTGCAGGTCATACAACTCACAGAGGATCTCCTCAAAGATGCGCAGCAGCAGCAAGACCCTGCTGTTCCTGCACCAAGGCCAAGACGTAAGGCTTTGCATCAGGAATCTGTCCTCTTGCACAATCAAATGCTAGCCTCATTGTGCACAAGTGCAAGTTTTGGCAGGCAGCTTGAACCCCGCTATGTTTGTGGTCAATGCATCTTGCGTGCATAACACTCCAATTTTTGATTGCTTGATTTTTGTCTCTGCAGTATCACGCTTTGACAGAGATGAGCCTGTCCCAAGGGCATCAGTAGCTGCCCAAGAGCCCTCCACCAGCGCAGTCATCACAGCACCAAGCTTACAGCTTCCCTCCATCCTTCCTCCGCAAGTAGCAGAGCAGATCAGATCTGCACAACAGCGAGCAGCGCTACAGAACCAAGCCCCTGCAGCATGGGCCATAGGAGCACGCTGTCAAGCTGTTTTCAGTGGAGACGGCGAATGGTACAACGCTTCGGTGTCCGGCGTGACTACCTCAGACAACTTCCTCATCACCTTTGCTGAGTATGGCAACCAAGAAGAAGTTCACCGCAGCAATGTCAGACCCCGGCCAGATGGGTCAGAGGTCTACCGAGGGGTGTCTGCCCCCAAGAGAAAAGCTGTCAATGATGCCCCAGCACAACTGGAGGAAATGCCAAAGGTGTCATCACAGGAGCTTGTTTGAGCTGTCATCATCATGCACTGATGCATTGGACCTGTGGACCGGTTGCATTTTGAGACTTGATCTGTATTAAGCATCTAGGACTGGACATGTGCTTGCATCTGTAGGGCCCTAAGCTGCGCCTGTTTGCTATGGCAACTGGTCTGTCTGGGGTCTTTACCAGCTCTGCAAGGCATGTGGAGGAGCATATGAAATGCAGCACTGTTGAAAAGGTCAACCATGCCTGCTGAAAGACTACAGTCCGTCAATTGAGGCTGCTGATGATCTGCATGCACTGCACTGCCACCTTGACCAGGCCGGACTGTATTGTGAAACATGGTATTGTCTTGCCTGTTCAAACTTGTGGATCACCAGAGTGTACACAATGTCGTGCTCAGTGATCACTGTTGGAGGGTCGCAGGCACATCAGACATTTCTGCAACTTGTTCTTGGTTATGCAGTACATGGAGATTACAGACAAGGACGACGACAAAGCCAAGTCCAAAAAGAAGAAGCTTCAGAAGAGTTGGAAGAGCCAGCAGCGGTTTGCCAAGCTGGATGCAGAGACGCAGAAACGACAGCAGAGCTGGATGGACTTCAAAAAGGGCAAGGGCAGTAAAAAGAAGGTATCAATCAGTATTGGCTTTTGCCTGGACAGAGCATCCGTGTCTCTGCATTATGTTGTCTCTTCAGTCCTGCTGTCTTCTAGCAATGTTTGTGTCCTGAATGTATTGCGGATTAGGCAGAACAGAACAAGACCTCAACTTCAGTTGTCAGTCTCCGGGCCAACCTGAGGTTACATTCCCATCATAGAACAGAGTTCCTCTAATATTGGTGACATTCATACATCCCCAAGAGCTGTTGTGACTTCTTGCAGGCAGGCTTTCTATCCACTGGCAAGAAGGGCAGCATGTTCAGCGTGCCAGATGACCCATCAGCAAAGGTGAAGGGAGTCATCAACTTTGCTTGTTGCACCTGCTAATGGCTGGCAATATGCCTGACCAACTGAAAGCCGCATGTTGCTGGCAAGCTTGTCAGGCGCATGTGATCACTGTGAGCAATTGTCAAGCATGCTTTGTCTGATCTGCATGTGCCAGGCATGTGTCAGCAGGCATATGCCTGCACAAAAGCATATGCCTGCTTTTGTGCAGGCGCAATGCGCTCACATCAACTCTGCACCTGCAGGTTGGTGTCGTTGGCAGTGGGCAAGGTATGACAGACTACAAAAAGGTTGCACGACATGACTTCAACCCTGATGCAGAGTAAAGTTGCAGAGCCGTAGGCATACCTACAAATCCAGGGTTGTCGATAGATCCTGTGCATGGCATTGGTTAGGCAGGCATTGTGATGGTTGGTTTTGACTTCAGAACTGCATGCATCCATGCTGCTTCATCTTTCAGCTATTCTTGTAAGCTGTATGTTCACTGGGTATCTGAGGACTTGAAACAGTCAGTACTGGTACTGTCCCGGTGTAAAGCATGCCTGTCAGATGCTACCTAGTCTTCAAAACTTGATATGTCTACAGCAAACCAGCATGCTGACCCATTACTATGTCTGAATTTGAGTGCTGTATATTCAACGCAAGTTCAATGCTTCAACGCAAGTTGAGTGGTTGTTACAATTGTCCAGCAGGACGCCCTCATATCTGGAAGGCAACTGTGATCAGGCGCACGAGAGACAGTAAATGCCCATATTGTAATGGGAGAAAAGTGTGCGAGCACAGCTCTCTCGCTGCTATAGCACCAAGACAACTACAATATTGGAATCAGGACAAAAACACCAAGACACCTGAGCAGATACTTGCTGGCAGTGGCCTCACGGCTGAGTGGAAGTGCCCAGCATGCAGCCACGAGTGGCAAGCTCGAGTACACCAACGTGCCAAAAATGACCGTGGTTGTCCACAATGCAACAGAAAGTTTGTGGGGAACAGACAGCCAACATTTGAAGCAGCGCAGCACCCACTGCTGCTTGGAAGGGTCTATGAGCGCAACCTCAAGGATGGCATTCATCCCCACAACACTACCCTTGGCAGCACAAAGCTGGTGCACTGGGTCTGCCACAATTGCCCTAAGGGACAGCTGCACCTGTACCAAATGATGCCTACAAGTCATTCTGGAAGGCAAAGTCAAGGTTGTCCATATTGTGCTGGCAAGCAAGTGTGCAAATGCAACTGCTTGGAAACCCAATACCCCGTGACATCATCAGAGTGGGACTTTGCCAGAAATGACCTCACCCCAGCTGAAGTCACCTCCAGGTTTCAACAAGTTGTTTGGTGGCTCAACTCTGTGCGCAGCAGTTGGGCTCAACGGATCAATGAGCGTACTCACCCTCAATGTCGTCCCAGATGACAGTAAGACGCCACTTTTCAGGTTGCTTGAACTCAGCTTCATGTGCCAAGTTGTTGTTGCACAGAACTGTGACAAAACAACGATGCAGGCTTGCAAACCATTCCCTGGGCATCGGCATGACATTGCAAGATGGGTTGTGCCTGAATGCATGTGCCCATATTGGGACTAGGCATGCTGGGCTTATGTGCCTCAATGTTTATGCTATCTTGCTCTGTTGTATTGATTGAGCAAGTCTGCAGCCTTTGTGTATGCCATGACTCTTGCAACAATGTTTGTTCAGGCTGGATGATGCAGCAGCTGTTTGCAGCAAGAAGCATTGGAGCTTTGTTACTTTCAGACTTTGGGCCCACTGGCAGCTGCCCTGCAGGTGATCATAACAAAAACAGCATACCAGTCTGTTGTGCCAGACAGCAGTTATGAGTCTAGTCTGTACTGTTACTGCTATTAGGACTACTGCCATACTCTTTGATGCAATCAGTGGTGCTAGACAATGGTATTGCACTGCGTGTGGGTTGCTGTCCTCAGCGTTTATGGCTAGATCAATTTCACTATTATTCATTATTTGCACAAAGTTAAATTTACATTTGTAGTTGCTCCCTCATTGTCAAACCTGCTACGGTGTGTTGTGCTTTGAACATGCAACAAATGGCATCTTTACAAAAGGCTTTGTGGTCCTAGGCATTGCAATTTTATTTTCCGTACCAGTTTGGGCCCTTATTGCAGTGTCCACAGTACAAATGCGTGTCGGCAAGCACAAGTGTCATGCCTGTTGCCCCTTGATGTTCTCACTCATATGCTGAGACTCTGCAGAGTCACGCGATAATGTGACTGACTTGTGCTGTCCTTGGTGTCCGAGGCTTATAGGCACTTCCTGAAACACATAACTGTTGCTGAAGGTGTTTTGTCCCTTGGACAGGTGGCACTTCAAACTAGCGCTGATGTGTGGGGCAGGTTCAGAGAATGGAACCCTGAATCAGTGCGCTTCCAGTCAAGTTGCCCTCCTCAATAAGACCCTATCAGGTACCCTATATGCACTGTCCTGTTTCTTGTGCCCTCACTCGATCGTTGCCACTGGCGGAGCGACAACAAAGGTAACTCTGTTCGCAGAATTGTGCTTTCAATCATGGTTCCTGCTTGATTGCATTATTGGCAATGCTGCCTGCTCTACTGTGCTGCAATTGGCAGTGTCTCTCCTGATAGACATGCTGTCTTCATTGTGATTGTTGCTGTATACACTGAGCATGCTGCTGCTGCTGTTGCTGCTGTGTGCATTCTTTCCGATATTATTGTTGTTGCTCCTGTTGCTGCTCCTACTGCTGCTGCTGCTGCTGCAACAACCGCAACAGCAATATTGCTGCTGCTGTCTTGTCTGAGGTTGTTGCTGCTGTTCTGTACTGTCCCATGTTGACTACCTGTGTTGCGATGACTCTCAATGTTGATCACTGCATTCATCAAAGCATGTTAGCTTGTCCTACAGAGCCCTTGGCATTCACTTAAATCCTGGAGAAAGGTGTGTCAGGAGCTTGCTTGCGGCTGACTTACAGCAGATGGAGATCAAAACGAGCCGGCGGAATGGGCCGTTGATGACAGTTTCTGCCGCTACTCTGATGTTTCTAAGCATATTAAAAGATTTTGCTACTGCTGGTGGTGGTCTTGTAACACAACCAGCAGACCGAAGCTTGTGCTACCTCACGAGTACTAATCACTTCTGCTACTGCTGTTGCTATGATGTTGTCATTTATGTGTTTCATGTGCGCACTGTGTTTTTGTATTGCAATGACTGGCGAGTAGGGCAGCCATTCTGCTACACAAGAGCAACTTGACAATACCGATAGTTGCAGAACAGCGTTAATATACTATCAACACAGTCTGCGTGTGACAAAGTCTGTTGCTATGCATGATATTTTGACAGACGTTTGAGTCACGCAAGAGGCAACGCGTCAACTCAATCAACTGCTGAGCAGAGAGAAAGGAATCATGATGCTTTAGTCAGCCAACAGGTCTCATTACAGACTACAATACTGGACTGGGCAACGATACTGGGTGCAGCTGGACAAAGCAGACGACTCATCTTGATCTGCATCTCAGCATCAAGGCCACAAAAAGTGAACTTGACAACGTGTTTTTTTGCATACATTGCATTGCAATGACCCAAGGCAGGAGTTTATGAAGGCAAACGTCGCTTTCCTCTGCTTATCTCCAATCGATTCCTCAAGAAGGGGCCTTAGCTCAATAAAGCTTTGCATGACATCCGCTGGCCTGCTATGCGCATGTGTTGTATCTGACAGAGACAAACAGTATCTATGCTCATGCACCTTGCAGAACATGGTGTGAAATGCAGAACGGCTAGCAAATGATTCACTCATGTCATGGCGGTCTGTGCATCAGCCTTCAGCAACTGAGGTCTCTCTGAAGCCAATGGCTGTCTGAAGCCCAAGATCTCCTTCACCAGGCCCTTCTCATTGAAGATGAGCAGGTTCAACCCATAAAAGTGGTTCTCCTGGTGTGTGTCTGTCTGCTCTCCATGTGAAGCCCAATAGATGAAAGCCTTGTTGCTGTCTGAGGTGACTGCAATGGAGCACTTCACCTGGTCAGGACTCCAAATCTGCATGTGAACAGGCTCAGTCAGTGGTACTGGAATGCTTGAAGCCTTAGTCAGGAATAAGCAATTTGGACTTGACGGCATTTGTCACAAGTGCAGCTTACGCGTGCCTCAAGTAAGACAGTTGCATTTACTGGTGCATTCACAGATGCACAAGTTGCAATGAATTGGACAGCAGTGGCAGATTTTGTCAGAATGATTGCAATTGGCTCACCAAGCCTTCAGTGTCAAAGCTGTCGTATTAGTAGGCCTTACAGGGATGCACAAGACAGGCTGCTCTGGAGAGACAAGACTTGTTTTGCAGGTACCTAGCTCATCATGAGCTGGAAAGCATTCAATCAGTAATAGTATTATTAGTCCTTCTCTGGATAGCAATAAACAACCAGTAAGCACGTGCAACAGAACAGGTGTCTGGACCACTCTGGTAAAACTATAGTCAATGTGTCCATAAAATGACAGCACATACCTTGAAGACTCCGGTGATCATCTTCTTGAACTGCTCTGCACCTGTTTTGGGCTCCCCACCAAACATCAGGTTGTAGTCAGTGACATCCTTGTCCAGGATCTTGTCTGCAATGCTGGCATCCCCAGTCTTCCAGATCTCATTGAAGGCAGCTGCTGCTGCATGCAGCTTCTTGGTGTTCTCTGCTGATGGCTCCCAGCACTTGGGGTCAGAAAACTCAGCCCCGGCAAACTTTGGGATGCTGGAGTAGTCTGGGGACTTGACAAACTGCAGTCAGACCGGTTTGTGTCGATGAATGTCTGTGGTCCAATGGGCTGCGGCCATGTCAAACAAGCTATGCTACAACCGCACTGTGCTAGTGGACGACAGTGCATGAGACGTATGGCCACAAGCATTATAGTCCCAGCTCAAGGCTATAGGGTGCACCCATCATGGATGAATGGTGCTGTCATCCACAAATGGTGCGTGACAGCACCATTTACAGCTATGGTGCTGTCATGCATGCTTGAGAAGGATTTCTTCTGCAGTTGACGTACAGTCCAGCACAGCCCCTGTCTAGACAGCAGATGTCACCAATTATAGGCGGCGCACTTTATACAAACCCTCGACATTTATTGAGGCGGCTTGAGCAGAGGCATCAGCAACTTGAAAGGCTTGGGATGCATAGTGCCAAGATCAAGGGTGTACCTTGCGTGCCATCTCATCCTTGGAGGGCTGTCTCAAGAACTTGATGTCATTCACTTTGCCATCAGAGTTGAAGGTGTACATGAAGATGCTGAGGCACCTGCTTGGTGCGGTCTCCTTGTCGTCTAGCTTGGTGAAAACGCCATCTTTGGGCTCTGCCTGCAATGTAGGCAAGTCATGTTGGTCACCTGTTTGCACACCAGAGGAGACAAGAGAACAGCATATAGCCAGCTCCGCACATGGATAAGTACGTATGCTGATCGAAACATGCGTGTTCAGTAATCTTAAAACACATGACTGAGAAGGCAGACAAAACTCACCGTGTCAGCCACGAACGAGAAAGCAACACTGCTGGGTTCGTCAGCAGCTAAGCATAGGACCTCATGTTTATAGTTGTACTTTTTGAAGAAAGCCTGCAGCAACAAGCTACCTCTCAGCCAAAGAACGCAGGCACCAAACCATGGACAAACATTGCACTGAATGTCCTCGCGGTCATACTTGGTAGTACTTTTTCAGATTGTCGACGCCTTGTATGTCTGCACTGAGCGTGATGCTGTCTTTGTGAAGTATGACTTTGCCACTGGCGAGTGTGTCGAGGTCTTCAACCCGCTGCGAGACAAAGATGTTCTCTATCTGCTGTGTGGTTGACAGCATGGTTGACACATTGTCAGAAGACATCTCGCTGTGTACACGCTTCTCCCCAGCTGACGGCTTTGGCTGTTTGTCTGTGATCGCAAACACACCTCAGTAGCGAGAATGCAGTCACAAGTCACTGCCCAAATGCAACATCCGACCTACCTGTCATTCGCGAAAATACGATGCAACAGCTTGTATGTCCAGAAGTACAGGTATCAGGCAGCACGTTTGGTCTGCATGCGTGCACATGACATATTCGAGCTCTGAAACCAAATTGTGTCGATGTTGAATGAAAAGAGACTAAGACTGAAGCGTTCATTTGCATTACATCGTAACCAGCTGAAAAATGCCTTCAACAGGTCGACACATTGCTAGCATTAGTCTCGGCTGTCTCAGGTATTGCCATAACATTACACATGCCGTTTTGCATCAGCAATCATGTAGATCATAGCTTCCAAGCTGCAAGACATAACTTTGCGTCCAGCATCAGCCATATGGATTTTCAGCACCACTTGTGTCTGCAAGTGTCTGCAACCCATATCCCTGTTGGAACGCTGCGTCCGTTTGCATGCTGTCCAGTACAAGCCTGCTGCGCTGTCATATCTGCATGGCTGCCATAAATTGCAGACAAACGAGAATTGAATGGCGACCTTGCAGCAGAACCTGACATCAGCTGCCGTTCAAATTCCGCTGCTTTACTTTTCACCCAGGCATTGCTAGCTAGTTCATCGAGGGTGATGCGCATCTTGGGATGCCGGGACAGGGCTTTCTTAATCACTTCTGCACATGCTGGGCTGACAAAGGCTGGAATGGACTGCATCTTGCCATGCATGATATTTCGCAAGGTTGCTGTCACATTCCGCGGGTTGCTAGAATCCTGCAAGCACGCAAACAAAATGTCATCAGGTAGATTTCTTTGCTTCATGGCTGCACCATAGTTGGGCTTTGACTCACTTTGTCACAGCTTGGTCTTTGTGTCAAAACTTAAAATGAGCAGACATGGAGACGGGCCAGCTCAGATGGCACACGACAAAACGCATCTTACTCTTGTGTGTTCCCTGCATTGCTTCGAAGAATGACGCAACAGTCTGCGCCCATGAGACTGCCTGGCAGCAGTAGGCAGATACGGTGTAGCACAAAATGCAGCATACACAAGCTAAGAGTGCATGCCAGCATGCAACACAGCATGCGTCTGCATGACAAACGTCGCAACCTTTGTTAGATCAGTTGCTTCCATTGACCCACCTCAAAGGGGTACATGCCAGTGACCAACAGATACAGCATCACCCCCAAGGCCCAAACATCCACAGCCCTAGGGTTGTAGCGGGGCTGCCTACTCTGCCCTGACTGCGCCTGTCGGCTTGACTTCACATCCAAGTGGCCTTCCAACAGGAGCTCTGGCGCCATATAGTCAGGAGTCCCGATGCTGCAGGAGCACAGCATGTGTCAGCAACATTTGCAGTGCTGTAGAAGCGTGTGAATGTGTCAAGCGGTCCTTGATGTAGACCAGGCTGCAGCATGTCAGACTGTGCACGAGCCAGCAGCGATGACAGACAAGCCTGTGTGAAACAGCTCAACCACAAGATTGACGATGCACATGCCAATGTAGAGGCGGTATGCAGACAGCTGAACACTCAGAGACAGCAAAGAAACAAAATTTGACAAAAAGCCCATGCCTCTCAGCAGCATTGATGGGAGCCTGCTGAGGCAGCAGCCCACAGCAGCTGGCAGCAAAGATTGATGACTTTGCAGGCTGCACAACAATAATGATCACTTGCAATGTCAAGCACCATAATTATGTAAAGCTGTGTGGCTGTCATTGTATGTGACTTCAGCTTTAGAAGCACAAGCACAGAGGCAAACTCACCCCAGAGTCATGGCAGACTCCAAATGCTTGGACAGCCCAAAGTCTATGACCTGCATTGTACATGAGCACTTGAGGCAAAAGCAGCTTGTGAAACAGCGGCATACAGATGATTGATCATGAGTCTGCAGTAACAAGTCTGCAGTAACAACTCTGCAGTGATAAGTTTGCAGTGACAAGGCTGCAATAATAAGTCTGCACTAACAAGCAGTCAGTGCATGGCAACCAATATCATGGGGAGCATAACACGCAGCTATGCCATGCGGGGTTTCCAACACTGCTTGTGTTCAAGTACGCAACTTATAATCTTGGCAATACAAGCTGACGCCTAGTGCCATGGGCATGCTGAGTGCTTGCATGAAAGTGTTCTGCACAAACCGTGTGCTGACTGGCATTGTCCACCCTGACACCTGAAACATGGGGGGTGCCCAGACTGCCAGCAGAGTTGACAACACTGTGACATTTGTGTAGCAGCAGAAGGGCTTCTGTACCTTGACACGCTGTGTGCTGCTGTCCACAACGCAATTCTCAGCTTTGAGGTCACGGTGACAGAAGCCATTGTTGTGCATGAAGATGACAGCATTGATGAGCTGCTGGAAATAGTATGCCACCGTCGGCTCAGGCAGCTTCTTATCAGGTGCACCATTGAGCAGATCCAGCAGGTCTGGACCATTCACCAACTCCCACTGCAGACAGGCTTCATTTACAAACATGTGGTTTGTGTTGAGCTACATTCACAAACATTTCCGAGACTTGGTCATTGATGCGCTGTCACTGCAAGGCCTTGATAAGACAATGTCAGCCGTCATTTAGCAGCTGCAGCTTGTCAGCAAGATTTGTAAAATGCAGGAGCCCTGGTCTAGTCAGCAAGCATCACAGCTCTAAGAACAAGGTCAAACATCACGCAAAGGTCACAGCTTGAGCACCACAGCAAATTCACAATACAAGGTGACTGTTTTGTTATACTGGCTGAGCTATATATGCTTTATGAGCGCTGAGCTACATATGAGAGCAGACGGGCTGAGGCTCACCACTATGACGTACTGCTCGCCTTCCACAAAGACGTCCAGCAGCTGGACTATGTTATCATGCACGACTCCAGCTGCATAATCGACCTGCATGAGGCATTTGCTCTAGATCACGAAGCAGCAAATCACTGCAAGCAAGGAAGGGGTACTTCAGCTATGTCCTCTGTAGAGGGAGACTTGTCAGGCTTGCCTCGCGCTGAAAAGCCTTGACAGGAAGCTCTAGGATCCCGCTGTGAGCGTGCATAACCTGCCATGTGCGGCCCAGACTTTATTTCTTGGATAAGATGAGTCAGTGCTCTGCAAGGGTCTTTCGCCTTTAACACAACAGCTGATCATACCTTTAGGGCTACTGCCCGACTTTCTATGCGGTCCACACCGTGATAAACAACGGCGGAACCTCCCCCTGCAAGCAGTCAAGAAGTTTCAGCTTAGTAACGAGCGAAAGTTTCATGTCCACCAACTCACTGTTGATGTCCTCTTGCACATGGTAGCGGCCGCTACACAACACTGTTCCTGTTTGCAGCGATGGCGCATCGGACATGCGAGACTGTGCACACAGGACAACTCCTGAACAGAGCAGTGACAGCACGGTGGAGTGCGTCACTGTGCACTGCCGTGCACGAGAGTGGTCGTTTCACCGAGATCACGATTGTCTCGGACCAATGCATGCAGAATAGAAGAAGAATCATAATCATAACGCCTGCCTTTATCATCCATACTAGCTCACATTCATTAAATTTTAAGGTCGTTGCGAATCAGTCTGAATAGATACAGAAAATTTTTGGTGTATGCAGTTTGGCTCCACATTGAAGCGGCTGAGAGTTCCAGTAAAAGAACATCAGTGATGGTGCAGGTCAGCTGAGTCAAACACAGTGATGGTCCCACGCAGCTTTAAACAAATTTGCAATTGTAATAATGCTGAACACCAAGATTCAGGGTGTTGTGAGTTCCATCAGTACACATACATAACACGATCCTTGTCTGGAAATAATCTACAATACACAGATGCTAACCCACTGCTGTACAACATAACTTGGTTCTAATGTGCTTGCAATTGGTAGTACAAAGGCACTGGCAGTGTCTACATAGAACAGCACACATGGTCATGGTCCAAACATCTAGTGCTGATCAGAAGTCAAAGCACGCACTGCCACCATTGCTTGCTTCTCAGCAGGTGTGAACCCCCATAAAATCCATTGCAGGTGAAGGTCTGAGACCTGCTTGTGTTTGTCCTCGCACAGTCTCCATGCTTTGCTATCTCTGTCTTTGCTGTCATTTGGTACAAGCTTTTGCAGGTTGGTGAGCCTGAGGCTCTCCATGTCAGGCTCTTGAGGGTCTTCACAAGTCAGCGTGTTCGCCAGCCTTTTCCCAGGTGGCATATCGACATAATTTTTTGCCCATCTCAATGCCTGCTGAAAAGGCTCAGAGTTCAACAAGTCATTGTTAGCAAGCTGAAGTTGACTGTTTTGGATGGCTTCAAGGTAGGCTTGAACAACAGCTCGGCCAGCTTTCTTGTATTCAGGAAGCTGCTTTTTCTTGACAGGGTAGTGCTCAAGCCATTTGCTGAAGATGTCCATTGCCCCGTGCATGCGAGCATTTGGGTGAGGATGGTGCTTTGCACGATGAAACATGGTGTTGATGACCTGGAACTGGTATGTCAAGCTGCGCTTTTGCACTAGATCTATGGTCCTCTGAGCCACTGTTGAGTCCTGGAAACCAGTGCCGTGCAGTGTAGTTGATGGGTTATCATCGGTGTACAGGTGCGAGTCCTGCTTCCGTGCTTTTGATTTAGGCGCGCTAGCGGTGACAGATTCCGGTTGTTTGCGCTTGTGTTCGATTGCCCTTTGCATCGGCTGTTGAACTTTGCTAATTACAGTGGTGCAGCCGGGTCTGAAGACAAAAAGGAGGTGTAGCATTTGCGCCACAAAACGAGGCTGAGCAGCAATGTCGTGCGAAACTCAGGGACGAATTTCGCCCGGCGAAATTATGTACGAAACAGTGCGAAACTTTCGCATTCCGCACGACACACTGCAGATACCCAAGATCTGCACTCAGTTAGATCTGTGTGTGCTTTGAATTTGCATGCAGGATGATGGAGAAAAAAACAAAAGTTTTCTTCTTTTTTCCAAAAAAATTACGGGGCCTAGGAGAACAGCAAATCATATTGGGGACATGTTTTTGTGTCTGGTTCAATTTGTTAAGTGAAAAGTGCTGTTTTGGCCAAATTTGCCTCTTTTGGTTTTTTGGTTCTGTGAACCCATTTAGGGGAGAAATCAACCCTGATGGCATATATTTCCACTGGTTTGGGCCGTTACAACCTCACACCAACTGCGGCTGCTGCAAGCGATCTCATTGCATGTCTTCACGCTCACCGGAGCTATTGATGGACTGCCTCACATAAAGCACCCCATGTGCAATCGAAACAACGTACATGTCAAAAGCAACTGTGTGGCTTTGCACCAGCAGTACAGTATCTTCAATTGTGCTGTTTGAAGCCCTGCACAGACGTACAACCACAAACCACTCCTGATAGCATAAAACAGCATAATTACACTTGACAGTCACATAGTACCAGCCTATAGCCTAGCAGTTCTCATCCACTATCATTGTGCTTATGCCTGCTCCTGCTTCTGAATAATGTCTGAATCGCCTGCACAGTACAAACATGCTGAACCCTGATGTGGGCGTCACTCAAAACAATGCTGGATCCAGACTAATAGCAACGCAGAGCTTCAAGGACCAGGTGCACTGTCAAAGCATTTTTTGGGTCACAGCATGAAGTGCCATAACCGATCTGCTAACTTCAAGCACATTCATGAAGGGCAACCTAAGCCAAAAGCATGCTCAATATCAGCAGCTAGTACATGGGAGCAACATTGTACAGTGCAAGCGGTCACAGCTTACCTGGGTCGGTGATGGCAAGAGTGCACACCCTGTGTAGCTTACCACACGCTGTGCCAAGGTCTACATTGTCTGCACAGCACCCACAACAGAGTTTGACCCATTTTTTTGCTCGAGTGCAACTGCGGACATGCTTTTGAAATGGCAGAAATGCAGCAGATTGTCTCTGCACGTGTAAGGTGCGCAGGTGTGCTTGCCAACCCTGCCAATAGACACCCTTCCATCATCCACACAACAAACAAAAATATTCAACAAGCCCAAGAGCTTACTTCCACCATAGTGGTGCACAGTTGTCTTGGAAAGCATGGCGTAGTACTCAATCTCTGTCTTCCTGATAGGAGGGCAGTTATTGCTGATGAGGATCAACTTGGCTGCAGCAAACAGTGAAAGCGTCAAAGGCATGCTGACGCTGTCAGCCTCTGTGATACAGGCACCTGAATGCAAGTCACTCACCCTTGCCAGACCGCAGAGTCTTCAGACAAGTCTTGGATCCAAGAGTGTATTTGCCACTCTTCATCACCAGTGCCAAACGGGCATTGATGCTCTCTTGACTCTTTTTCTGTACGGAAGCAAAGCAGCAACTTCAGCAACGATTTTCCATGTCTTCTAACGCTCAACAACAGATTGACTGGTCACAGCTTTAACTTTTCGGGCTTGCTGCTCAATACACATACCGACTTTTTGGCTGCTTGTGGTGCCATTGTGAAACTATGAACCTCCTTCTCAGCCTACATGGTGTATTACAAGGGTCAGCATGAAGTGCAAATGCGGGGTTGCGCAAACAGCAGCCGCATGATCTTAGCTGCACGGCTGCTCGAGTGTGCGCAGAAGATGCGGCACACTACGAGCTGCTATGCAGTCTAAAGATTGCACAGCTGTTGCGTGGGCGAGCTTGAACTTGCTCGAACCAAGCGTTGCATCACACTTTGTACCTTGCGTAGGCTCCAGAGGCTAACTAGGCAGATCAGCGACACACAACCTGTGCAAGAGAACAGGCGGCTTCAACTGCAGAGGCAAATGCTGCATTGTTTCGGGATGTCGTAGTCCCGCCAACTAGCTATTGGGGATCATCTGCGCAACATAGCAAAAGCGCCGCCTGGATGCACGACCCTCTGTTGAATTAAGTCAGGAGCAAGGACACGGCCTTGCATCATGGTAGGCATGCTCTTGAACGTCATGTACATAGGGGGTACCGATCAGGCACGTCAGCCTCATGGCAGAAGCACAACTTGAGCCCCTTGCTTTTGTCATGTGCAGGCACCAAAGGTGCAAGCCTCGAAGGAGGCCAAGGCCTTGGCCGCTTCCAACTCTAGCAAGGGCAAGAAGAAGGTAATTGCTTGACTAGACGCCTTTCCATAGGTCGCTCCGACTTGGCACGTACTGACACTGTTTACTGCTTTGCATCTGGCAGAAATGGTCCAAGGGAAAGATGAAGGAGAAGGTGAACAACCAGGTCCTTTTCGATCAGGTGAGACACGGCAGTTTCATTGAGCTTATGACGGAGATGATTTTGCTACTACCAATCATGACCATTGCTGCGAGGCTTTCAACTAAGCAGTTTGTGGTCCACAGTCGAACTATGACAAGATGAAGTCTGAGGTCCCCAAGTACAAGATGATCACTCCATCCATCTTGGCAGACAGATTGAGGGTAGGTGCTGTGCTTTGTATCATTGCATCAAATCACCCAGACCCTTAAAAATCACATCAACATGGGGGCAACTGTATCATGCTGAAAATGCAAGTCCTTGTGCAGATCAACGGCAGTCTAGCTCGTGCAGCCATCAAGGAGTTATTGAACGAGGGAGCTATCAGAATAGTTGCCAAGCACAGCAAGCAGGAGATCTACACCAGGGCGACCAACACAGAAGCATAAATCTGTTATGGTCATCGCACGCTGTGCCTTTGTAACATAGTCAAATGCAAACAGCTTATACAAGACGCAATACGTGCATCCTGACTGACTGTTAGGGCACTCCAGCCTGGGCAAGCCTAGTAGTTCAATCAGCTCTTCAGTAGATGTTACAGAGCTACAGACAGCTTGCAAAGTTGCAGCACCTGCAATTACTTGCTAGTCAGGCTAGGGAGCTCTGGCTTACACCTAGGGGGTGGCAAGATATCTGTGTTGCTAGCGGTAACACACGGGCGGTGTTGACCTGTAACTGGCAAAATTGCTGAAACTAACGGGTTCAGACCTGCAAGTCTTTCAACTGCTCTGCAATGTCATTGTGCACTGTTTGCAGCTCAGCCTTCAGCCGTTCATTGTCACCTTGCAACACTGATTGTGGGGACCTTCGCTCTGACTTACTGTGTGATCTGTGACGTGACTTGATGTTTCTAGAGCCACTGGAGATGTTCAAGGGGGCACTGCACAGGCACAACATATTCATTACTCTGTTGTGCATTTTGCTGCTTGCATCCTTCAGAGCACACCACATGATGACACAGATAGTAAACCTCTGCTGTCGCATGCTTGGCAAATGAACACATGTGCACAAACATTGCACTAGCCTTAGCGTAGCATGCATATCAAAACCACACTACAAACAATGGGCACACTGCAAACAATGGGCTTGAGAAGCACATGAACCATGTCTGAGGAGGCCAGATCAAAATCTTCCTGGTGGTGAGCTGCATTTGCTATGAGCTGCAAATACCAAGCTGATTTGTGCTACCGCAAGGGATCGCAGACGTAGTGACAGTGGCTAGAACGTCGACAATGCCACGACAGTCTAATTGGTTGTTGCATACTGATATGCACAGCAGACTGTGCAAGCTAGGTCTGATCACCTGAGAAGGTCCAGATTGTTGTCACCATTGCGCTGCAGCATCTGCTTAGCGTGGGCAACCTTGGCTCTCAGCAGCAAATTCTCTTGCTGCATCAGCTTTTGGCTAGCATCCCCATCACTCCTCCTCACATGCACTGCCCTGTCTGCGTCTGCTGTCAGCTCCTATAATTGCAGCCCAAAATAATTTAAACTACAGCGGCCATGTAGCATGCACCATGCATTGGCCATGTAGCATGTGTCATGTATGATGCACACATGGCAGCATGAAAGTCATTTTCTAGGACACATATTGACATGTGTGGATGTGCAATTGCTTGATGATGTATGTAGACAGCGACTGACTCGGTGTAACAGCTGACAATGGAGCGTGTTGCGTAAAGGGAATGTGCTTCTGGTGTGCTACTGGTTGAGCATTGCAGCAATCTGGTGAGCACATATTTGAAAAGGGCTGCAACCCCTGCAGGGTCGCCGTATGCATGGTGAAGTACATAGGCAAGTCCACAACAGATGCAGTCACTCATAGGGCTTGCACCTGAAATACACGCAAAGCTGATGCCATGACAACAGCTGAATGACAGCTCAAAGTCTCAAAAAGTGATCCTACCTCTACAGCGAATAACAAAAAAAGTAATTGCATTGTCTGCCTCCCCCACCCCCCTCTCGGAGTACACAGTAACAAACCCAAATTTTGTGCAGGTTGAGGATGTTATATTTTTGGAGAGACAGTGAGCGTATTAGCATGCTCATTACATCCTCACCACATGATGCTTACAACTGCTTTTGTGCCTCTATACGTCACAGGAACTATTGTTTAGTGGCAGCTGTGAACTGACCTGCAGGAGGTGGTGCAAGTCATCCAGCTGAAGCTCCTGCATGCGTCGCCGCCGGGGGCTGCTGTTGATGAGGCCCGCCAGCTCAGCAATGTCCTCGCTGGGCTTAGCCAGGATGATGTCACGCACTGACACAAACAATGACTCAATCTCTTCCTGCAGTGGCACAGTCAGAGAGTCGAGTCAGAGAGTTGAGACAGAGAGCTGAAGTGCAGCGGGATGAGTCAGAAGCTGATATGCAGAGAGCTGAGTCAGAAGCTGAAGTGCAGAGAGCTGAGTCAGAAGCTGAAGTGCAGGTAGCTGAGTGAGAAGCTGATACACCAAGCCAGGATGAAGTCATACATGGAGATACATAGAATGATGCTGCAGCATTGTTGGCTGCAGTGCAAGATCTTGTGGAGTTGAGCTATGTGACCAAGCCTGCCTGGCCCAGTGGGAGTTCATCCAGAACTAACGACACCAGAGCAGGGTATTCAAAACATACTTGTGACAGGTGCTCGAAGCACCTGACACTGATGTCAACAAGCAGCGCATGACATGAGGTGCAGTGTTACCCCATACATAATACGCAATACTGATACGCACCCGTAATACATAAAAATACGTGGAACTATTCCAGCAAGCCAAGCATTGCCACAATACCACATTCAAACAAAAACAATGTAGACTACAGATATACCCTGGACTTGAGCTCAGAGCGCAGCCAGGACTCAGCAGCCTTCCTGGCTCGCCGCTCTGCCTTCAGCTGGTGCTTGTACTCCCTGATGTCATTGTCCTGCATTGCCACAACTACTTGGCAGTCACACAAGATGCACACTTACCACATGCAATCTTGTGTTTTCTCAAACAGCTGCAGCAGCGCTGACCTCGCAGGGCAGCAACAGCTGCAGCTGTCTGAAACGTTTTTCGCACATGCATGCCATGCAATGTTCTGTGTTTCAGATAGCTGCAGCAGCACTGACCTCAAAGCGCAGCGACAGCTGACAGCAAGCAGGACTGCAGGTGCTCATGCGGCTTTAGTCGCCATGTCTGCACCCTGGCCTGTCCGCAGGACTTGGTCAGAAGGTGAGACAGCGGGTGAATGATTGCAGCGTGTTGCAAGGCAAGTAGGGAAAATAAAAACAATGCACTGCTGATAAGCACTGAGAAGGTCAGCATCAACCAACGCAAGACAGTTCCCTGCTGGAGCTATGTTGCATGACTTCTGGGCTGCCACCTCAGGAGGCTCCCGCTATGACCGCCAAAACAAAGCATAGACTTTTCTTTTCTCTCTTCCTATTTTGTATGCTGCATGACAAGCTCCCTCATTCCACTTGTGCATCAAGTAGCAGGCATTGAGACACAAGCCTACCAGCTTGTGCTTGATGTCTCTCTTGAGGTGGCGCAGCTCCCTCTCGTGTTCCTCTTGCAGCTGTTCACGTGCCTTTGCCTCCTCTTCAAAGCCCCGTTTCTGGGAAGCCAGCTGCTTCTGCAGCCCTGCTACATCATGCTTCAGCTGCTCCTGCATCAGAGCACGCATGTGATCAGACGCAGGCTTACTGTATGTGGCCCAAAACAGCATTGAATGATTTGTTTCATGCATACTCAGAAATCTCAGTCACTGTCTAATGACTCCTCTGATGAGTCCTAAAGACAGGAAATGGAAAATTGATGAAATTGATTGTATATGTGTGTCTGTGCGTCCAGGACAGGAGATGCCTCTGCATTGAGCATTCTTCAGGTTGGATGCTAGCTGCACATTCTACTTTGGCTTGGACATCCGTATAACATCAGCACTGTCAGATACAAAGACTGAGATGGCTGGAAAACAATCTGGCCACTGTGGGCTGTGTACCCAACCTAGCACGATTTGCAGGCTTGATGTGTTCTGCTGATACCGCAAGGTGCCATGCAATGACCAGAGAACAGAATGACAGAGTTCATGGCGATGGCTTCAGGGCAATGAGTAAATGCATGCAGAGTCAGGTCTGAGTACAGAGGAGATGCTGTCGATGCTGATACAGTGCATGTGGGCAAGCAAAAGTTTCTGAACTCCGTTTGAACATATCAAAACTGGCGTGCATGCTTTGGGTTGATGGAAGCTTCTTGTGATCGCAGGGGTTGGCTGCAGTGTCCTCTGCTTGGAGGTCCTCAGGCTGATACACCACAGGCTATGCTGTCTGACATCATGTGCTTGCCTCACATTCATCTACCAGCGCTCACAAATAATGATGACAATAATGTTGATGCTTTCCGGCTCATGACGAGTTGGGTATGTGCAGGGCAAGTCATACCTCACAAGCCATGATTGAGAAACTGTTTGCTATGTAGCCAACAGGCTGACTCCAGCAGAAGGCCCAATGATATGTCACAGAGCTTCATCAGACCACAAGAAACGTGTCGCTGGGGCTGCCGCGTACCTGCTGCTTGCGCTCTTGCTTCATCTGAGCAATGCTGGCGGCGTACTTCACATCGCTGTCCTGCTGCACAGCCTGAGCTGCCTCTTGCAGCTCCCGGCAGTTGTCCTGCAGCTTCTCTATGTGGTCCTGCTGCTCTATGATGGTGCTCTCATGCTCATGCTTCTCAGTCTCCAGATGGCTCACGTCCTCCTGGAGCCTTTGTACCTGAGGGAACACTATGCAAGTCAAGCATCGCAGTAAAGTTGCTCGGTGCGCACAGGGCTTCAATAGCATCTGGTTTGTGGTGGTGATAATTCTGCTTTTGTTTCTGTGGCAACCTTTGCAGCAGCAGTCACTGCCTTACGCACAGCATATGCAGTTGCTAGCTGCTGAAAATGGATCCACTGTTCTGAATTTGTGGTTTCTGGGGAAAGCAAAATTGAATGGTGGTTTCAGAAACACGGCTCCAAAATGCACTCATCAATTTGCCTGCTGGCGCATTGCTCTTGGTACATACATTGCAGATGATTGCTGCATGAAGAAGGTGCAATGTGGTATGTTCCGAGGAAGAGAAAGAGAGAGAGTAGCATAAAGTGGCATGCTATGCGTCGGAAGATGGCTGCATAGGAGATCAGCTGCCACATGCTTGCAGAGATGATAGTCTGCGCTCAGGCAGCATTGCGCAAGCATGCATGCTGACAAGGCGAAACCAGTACTGCTGCATTGCAGTGGTGCTACAATGCGTAGTTGCATAATCGTCAGTGATCGGGCCAGTCTGTACCTCGCCATCACGCTGCTGCAGGATGGCTTCAGACTCTTGTGTGTATGCCTCAAGGCTGCCTTTTGTAGTTGCCAGCTGTGTCCTTAGGCTGTCGATGGACTTTTCTTTTGCTGCTACAACACGCCGCAGCTCCTGAAGTTCTGCATCCTTCCTGGCAGCGTTTGACTTGTGCAGGTCTCCTGAAGGCATATGGCAGCCTCAGCTGGTGGTTCAAAACGCACAGTCCACCACTGGTACTGTGCTGACCTCTTAAAGCTGCATCCTCCTTTCATGCATTGAGATTACAAGCAAAGGCAAGTGAGAAACAAGCATGCAACCAGCATGTGCTGCAGTGCAAGAAGAAGCAACTAAAGTCTGAGCCCACTTCAGTCAACCTAAGTCTCAATCAACGATGTATGCTGTGCTTTGCACCTGTCCTCCTGAAGGCTGCATCTATTTCGTCTTCTCCAGATTCCATAGCACCGTTCAGTCGATCCACAGTGTCCTGCGCAAATAAAGTTTGTGACGTGATGTTACACAAGACGACAGGCGTTGAGCTGCACAGGGTGGCGCAGGCCCTACCTCAGCAGCGCTCAGCGCTCCTGTGTATGATGTGTCCGAAGCCGACGCCCCCTCAGTACCGTCTTTTCGAAGCTGATTCGGGGGGGTCACGTCTAAAAGCTTTCGTAACCTTTCAAGCTCCTGCACCATACCCTCCGAGCCCATGCTTCTGACAACGTGGTGTTACCGGCCAGCGACACTGCCCTTCAATATCGGACCAACACACAGACATAGGGCATCAAAGCCGCACTCATCGCGCGTCGGTGCTGAGACCATAAAACCAGGCCGAAACCAATCATGACTCATCGCCAATTGAAATGCGCTAGTCAGTTTAGATGCATCGTCCAAACCAGATCTGGCAGGCCTTTGTGTCAAGGCTTTGCACCGTGGACTGGACTCAGTTAACCGTCTGTTTCCAAGTCATGGGCAGAATGGCGCCCTGTGTTTCAGTGGGGGCATTGCTTGCAGCCATTGTGCTGTTCTCGTTGCCACCCACACCTTTCACAAAGTTTGACTTTCAGAAAGAGTGCCTTGCTTTTGGCAGCCTGGTGTCTCACTTGCTACCCGACCAAGCCAGATTTGCACTTAAGTCGCCAACACCCTTTAGTTTGACATTATCCGCGGCATCAACGTGGCTGCTCGGCACAAGTGCAGAGAGTGGCAGTTGGTTGACCAGTACTGTCACCACCACAAAAGTGACAGCATACTTTGCAGCCGTTCCTATACGAGGCTTGGATACCATCGGTTGCTTAACATGTGCTGTGGTCCTTGGCTTTGCTTTGCTACTATTCCGCACTGTCAACGCTTTTCGCAAGTCCGTCAACTCAAGCACTCGTCAGGCGAGTTCAAAGTCTACGGCCAGTGCTAGCGGATGGCAGCTTATAAGTAACATCACAGGCTTACGAGCCCCAAAGGTGCGAATCAGCCGCTTGCGCATGCCGTCACTAGTTAACAACTAGCTCTGCAGCACCTTCGAGCACCCTAAGTCTGGTTGTCAGAAAAGTCAACTCTGTTGGTTGTCTAATGCAAATATGTTTCAAGTCCATCATCCGGCTGTACAGTACCTGAATGTGTGTCTGCATTGATCTGCAGGGCTCATATCCCAGAAACGCAGCACTGCAGCCTTCTGGATCTCTTCACATCCGGCAGAGGGATTCTGGTTCCTCCACAAGCTCTTCCTCCAGGTCTTGTGGTCCAAAAAAGAGCTCCCGCCAGGACACGTCAAACAAGCCCCTCCAGCAGTCACAGAAGGTATTGAGAACCACATGTCCGTCCATCCAGTACTCTGCTGTGTATACCTACCACAATACTTGCTCTCTTGCTCTTGCTGAGGGCCTGTTCAGCTTTTGCAGGGGTTACTAGGGCGTGCTGTAGCTTCAGTGCAGACTCGGCTGAGGAATTTTATTTTGCGCACTGTGACTCCAAAACTATTTGCTGAGCTGCTGGCTTTGTACGCTGAGAATGCACGGCTGAAGGCAGACAACAAGCGCCTGCAACAAGCAGTCAGAGGTTCAGTAGCTGCCGACACTCATATCAGGTAAGCAATGTCATGGCTGACTTCTGGTTCAAGATTCTTCTTGCACTAAGATGTGCGCCTGGGGATAGACATCTTGCCTTCAGAGACTTTTACCGTAGATGCTGCTCAAGTGCTTGGACCACTAACATACATATTGATGCAATTGGTGTGCAGAGTGCGAGAAGAGCTCAAGCAAGAAGCTGCAGACTCCAAGAGCATTGCCATTGACTTGGAGAAGATGCTACTGTCAGTTCTCAGCCAGTACACCCAGTATATGCATGAGACCAAGGCTGCTTCCTGTTCAATGGTGTTGGCTCTAGTCAGTGCTCACAGTGCCGAAGCAGAGCTGCAGCATAAACTTGTAAGAGCAAACAGCAGGGCAGACGCTGCAGAGGCTAGGAGCTTCTGGATGCAGCAGCAAGCGCACAGGCTGTATGGCATGTACATCAGTAGCAAGCACGATCAGCTTCATCTTGAGAAGCTAATCTCCATCTCTAGTCAGACTTGCAATGGTTTGAGAAGGCAGATAGCCCAGCTGTTTAGCTCTGCAAGCAACGGCAGCGGGAGGAACAGGCAGATTCTGCCCCCTGCCAATGACCACCAGCGTGCATGCATGTCTAAGCTGGCAGCGGGTCAGATCAGCTTCTTGCACAAGACTGTACAAGGCAGTCTCGGCTCTGGCAATGCTCAGCTCAGGACCACTTTGAGTCAGAGCCAGCAGACTGCTGCAAGCTCAGCAGCAGAGGTGGAGTGCGTGCAGCGGCAGCTTCAGTCAACTCATGCTCACTCAGAAGATGTTGATGAGCGTCTCAGCGCGACTCAGATGGAGTTGACAGCTGCTGAGATGAACATGGCTCAGCTGCAACAGGAGTTGAGATCTGCCAAGGCTGACTTGGCTGCGTTGCATATGCATGCTCAATACTTGACTAGCAAGGTGTGCACGATGCAGAAATAGTTACTGCGATTGTAGTTTTACATGTGTGTGTTACAGTCTGAGATCAGCAAGTCTCTTATTACATGACGATTTAGAGCTTGATTGTTCAACTCACTTCACTGCGTTCGGACACAGTAATGATGTGAAGCCAATCAGACACGTGTTGCAATAGCAACAGTATGCATACAAGTGGCGTTCATGTCCTGGCATTAATGTTACTGCACTGAACAGAGAACACATCATCTTTTTGTGTGTGACAATAAAAGGCGCGACAGAACAATAGGTAACAAGTCAATGTGCTTGATCAATGGCAACAACATAGTAGTGAGCAAGTTGTATTTGCTTCAATGACTGTTCCTAGCTGCATGCATGCATATGCAAGGAGTTCAGATGCTGCAAGAGCGATCTGCCATGTCCAGATATCCCCTGGAATGTCTGATACGCTACTGAAGAGCCTCTCGCTTGCAGCCTTGTGCACGGAGCAGTGTTATAGATATTTAGTGACACTGCTGTGAACACTGTACCAAAGTGCCTGCAACAAAACAAAGCTGCCACCTATGGGTCGTGTTCAGCTGAGGATGCAAGATCTGGCGTGTAAACTGTTGAGCTCTCACAAGCAGAGGCTGACTGGGTACTGATTGCAAGGCATTGCCTTTATGTTGCAGCCTAGCGCCAAGCATGGAGTGGTCAATGGCAACATGTCTGGCGTCATGCACTCAAACTCACAACAAACCTTGTTTCACTTGTTCAAGTACTGCAGTGCTCAGAGTGGATCTGGGGCGACTCAATTGGCAAGGGCCACAACAGCTCGGTGTGCTGTGTCATCAGCCCAGTCACCACCAGCTCAGCCTTCAAGTCAGGTGCCCAGTCAGAGCTGGAGAATGAGGGATAGCTGCTGCATGAGCTGAACCATGCCAATATCATCCAGTCATACGGCATCTTCTGTGATGATGCCAGACCTGGCGTGTGCTACTAGGCGCTGGAGCAGATGAAGTGCAGCTTGGGAGACATCATGATGGAGAGGAGGTGAGCTTCGATGCCTACTGTGTATCGCGCCTGCTCATGTGCGTCATGCCTGCTCATGTGCGTCATGCCTGCTCATGTGTCATGCCTGCTCATGTGCGGCTGGAGCAGGCACTAGCTGCTTCCTGACAGAAGTCTGTTTCTTGTTGCGCAAAGGACATTTTACGCTCGCTCATGGTGAAGAAAAGGATAAGAAGAAGGCGGACTTAACAGCAATGGAGGGCTGATCTGCACTTTACTACCAAAAGCCATCTGCAATAAATGCCACAAAGGGATATTTGCACATGCTTAATCAGTTTTCTGACAGTGCTCACCCGCTCTTACCAAACAAAACAATGGCTGATGTGTTGTCGCTGTAGAAATAGCTGGACTACATAGTCACAGAATGTATTTGATCGGCAGGAACACATAACACTTGGCTTGTGATTTAGTTATTGTTTCCCAAGCAGCTGTTGCTGAGTTTTGAAGCAGGTAGCTATCTTTGTAAAGCTCAGCATTGGCTGATTGCTGTTGGTTGACTGCTGTTGCATAGCAGAATCTCACTTTAGCAGGGTGTTCAAATGCTAGCTAGATCAATAGATTGCTGGCGGTGCAAACAGCACATTCCAGTGCCATAGCTAGTTAACATTCCTTCAAAAAGCTAGCTATGACTTTGGGATCATGAAGGGTAAAGAAGGAAGACAGTGTAGGGAAAACTGTTGATGAATCTGCTCCTGATGGCACAATATGCAGGGCAATCAAACACAAAATGATGTTCATCCTCTGCTGAACCAGAAGCGCAGAAAACGCAATGGCGTTGCTCCGTAGGCACCTGCTGTGCTAAAGGCAAAAGCCTACCAGTATCTATATGAAGACCATGACATCCACATCTAAATCTGCTGATGAGTTTTCGGCTCTTGAAGCCCTTAACTGCTGAAAGATAAGGTGCTAGGACATATTCTGGATGCAAGGGTTGGTACCTAGCAACACTGCTGACACTACTCTGATGCCATGTCTGTGCATAATGGGTTTTGGCGAATGGTTCCAATAACAGTACTAAGCGTTCTCTGGGGCAGCAGACAAGAATGGTATTGCTCTTCTTCCTTGCGATTTGTATGCTCGGCTTGAGCTTCAAGGGTGTCACGGTGACCTGTCACCAAGCTGGCGCGATAGTGACTGAGTGTCTGCATCATAATCATGAACAAGAATGCTTTGATACCGTTTTGGATGGTGCATTTCACATTTTTGTGCGCTTTCGTATGCACTTGGTGTTACCCCTCTGTGGTCAAACCGATATCTGACCCACGGTCAAATCGCCGTGCGGATGGGGCCTGTGATGCGGTTAGACCTCCTAGTCAACAGATTCATCACAAACGGCAGATGGCGAATGATTTTGCCTGCGATAATCCCAGACCTCCAAGCGTCACTTTTGGTCTTCTTGTTGCTCCTTGCACCATATCTGACACTGAAAGCCAGCCAAGCTCTAGCAAAGATGTGGAGGGCTGTGCTTCCTGGCACTACAAACACTCCTAAGATGGCTGTTCAGCCTATGGTGCTGGCTTCAGAGTGGGCAGCAGCAACAGTGTTTCACAAGGTGCTGCTCTATGCTTTCTGTGCCCTGCTACGTGTGCACACCCTTCCATTGCTGCTTTACTACAGCCAGCCATGTGAATCTGATAGATACAAGAGTGACGCACTTTGATGCAAGGCACCCTGCTCTAAGTGACACATGATTCTGCAGGTCGGTAGTCCAGGCAACCTTGGTGGACCTCCTGTTTCACTGATTGCCAACAGCAGCTCCTTCACTTCACCTGTCACATCCCCAGAGGCCCATCGTCCTGTCAACAGAGCTCCTGGAGTCGATCATCTCAAGTCTCACAAAGACAAGGCATCAAAGGTACTGCATGTGCCATGCAAAAGATGCCGTCTGCTGTCACAGTTTTGGCAACACCTTGCAACTTCATAGCTTACCTCTGACAATGCATGTGAGCTCTGTGCTGATGCACAACCTTTCCCTGTTGGCTGCTGCAATGCTCTTCGACTTGATGCTTTTGCATAGCCCTTCTGCCTACTGTCTGCTGCCGTCGCGCAAAAGGTCGATCAACACTAATGTCTGTCAGCACCTCATATCATGAAGCCACAAGTTCCGAACCAACCTGACGCTCCCAGCATGGGCAGCCTGGTTGAATTTGAGCTTGGCTGTGCCCTGTTCAGCCTGGAGATGCAGCTGGAGGTGCTGAAGGAGCCCGGCTGGCAGCCTCCACCCAACCTCTGCCATGGTCAGGCCTGTGAGCCTGCTCTCCCACCCTCAGAGGCTTGTGAACCTGCTCTCGCCCCTCGACCTCACCTCACCTCCACCATCTTGCCAGTCAAGTCCCACATCCAGGTACACGTTCTTGTTGGCATCATCCCAGCTTTTGCCACCAGTTCTGAGGACTTCCACATCGTGCAGCACAGTCTGAACTCAGCCTGCTGATCAGACTAGCCCACTCTGTATAGTGTGCAGACCATGTTTTAGCTGCTTGCATTGCTGCCTTTCAGGAGCATGAGCACATAAGGGTTAAAGGATTGTCCTGCATGCACCTAGCTCATCATGAGCCAGAAAGCCTTGTTATTATTACTACTGTTGTTGTTGGGGTTAAAGTGAGAGTGGTCATGTGCAGTGGGGCGAGGTTGCCGGCCTGGCTAATGCCAAGCGAATTCTGCAGGAGGCTGTGCTGCTGCCAGTCAAGTTCCCACACTTCTTTGTGGGCAAGCGGCAGCCTTGGGACGGGGTCCAGCTGTATGGGCCCCCAGGGACTGGCAAGACCCACCTAGCCAAGGTACCCTGCTGCCCAACTGGGTCATACACATGCATGCAAAGCCTGCAGTACGCTGCATCCTCCTTCAATGGGGTCTCACCATCAGTGTCAAAACATCCAGTGTTCTGTTGTTGGCTAGAGATGCCAGTGAGAGAGTTGGCCAAGTCTCCATAGACATTTGGGGGGACAGGCAAAAGTTACTTTCTCAGTTCAAATTCCTTAGTAGCTTGATCAGATCTCACAACTTTGTTGATGCTGAATACAACAGGATTCTCACCACTGGTTCTTTTGCAGTGTTTGAGCTGAAAAAGTCAAGTCTCATGACTAGCAAGTTCTCAAACAAGTACACAAAAGTACTGTTGTTATGTTTGACTGTTCTATCTGTTTTACTGTGTATAAGTGGAAATTGGACACCCCTTGACAGGCGTGTGAAGCAGTTAAGATGATTCTAGTGTCTACATTTTTCTGTGGCTGCACACTGGGTGACCGTAAGACAATGATCTCATCAGCAGGGAATATTGGACCAGCTCACCTGCAGATTTCAACTAAGGTTTGGAAGGCTCAGCTAGGTAGGACATTCAGGACGCATGGCTGATGAAAGGCTGCTTGAGAAGCTTTTGCTCTGTCAAGGCCCTGGTCATAGTTGCGAAGGTTGGCGGGAAGTTGCTCAGGCTGATTAAGGGCACATCAACACACGTTACTGCTGGGATGCTGTCAGCCAGAACAGGACCTTATAGTGGGAGCTAGCCAGGACTGCACGTATCCTTGGGGAAGACATGTTTTGAATGAAGGAGAAAGAAAGGAATGACTGCATGAATGGTTAGCATAAATGAATGACCCCAGGTGTGCTGGTGTCAGGTGAAGCAGCACATCTTATGATGCATATAAGATACAGCAAATCAGACCAGAGACCGTGTTGTGTGCAGGCGGTGGCGTCTGAAGCCCAGTGCACCTTCTTCAGCCTGAGCCCCAGCCAGGCCACCTCCAAGTATGAAGGAGACGGCGCCAAGGCCATCTGCAGCCTGTTTGCCCAGGCGCGTCTGCACTCGCCTGCTGTCATCTTCCTGGACAAGGTGGACGCCCTCTTTGGGCAGCGCTGTCATGATGAAGAGAATGGCGCTTCACGCCAAGTCAAGACGCAACTGCTGCTCCAGATGCAGAGCGCAAGCCAGCAGCCCGGCCGGGTCATGGTCCTGGCCGCCGCCAATCGCCCTTTGACCTGGACCCCGCCCTCAGGCGCCGCTTCCAAAAGGTGCTCCCTCCTGCCTTGCTCTAGCTGTTCCTGTGCTCACATCAGCATGCAGCGTCCTGCTGTGGTTGCTTCAATGAGCAGCTCATCTTGCTCACTGTCAAAGACTTGAGCAGGCGACAGGGTGATGTATGCAAGCGCATCAACAGCTGCCATGCCTTATACAAATGTGCTTGGGCTGATTGCCAACTTTGTCAGACTCCTGAAACTACTAGCAACTCCCAGACTTCTGCACATGACGACACCAGAGAGAAACCACATGTGCAGCTGCTGTCTTTGCCACTTGGTATCATTGCAGATACGACAGCAACAGAACTTCCCATGCCCATTGTGTTTGTGCTGCTGCTGCAGAGAATGTATGTGGGTCTGTCTGATGAAGAGGCAAGGCGTGGGATGCTTGAGATGAAGCTGGGGGATTGCGCCCAGGGCTTGCAGCAGGCCGACTTGGCCCACATGGCCGCCTGCACTCATGACTTTTCAGGATCTGACATTGCAGTGCTGGCCGGGCACCTGCTCATGCTGCCTGTGCGCCTCACCCAGCAAGCCATTTGCTTCAGGTACTCCATTCCGAACCAAACTGCATGCTGTAACGTCTGTGATGCGTATGTGGACCTGGCGATTCTCAGGATGACAACAACCGTACCCTCTTACTACACATGCTGCCTCCATGCCTCACACGAGCAGAGCCTGGCTGGATTTGCATCCTGTGCAGCAAAGGGCTGTATACTCAGGGCATGTGACAAGAATCTGAGGTTGCAGTAAGTTTAGCTTCAAGCACCATTCTGTCACCACCAATCTGCTACTCAGGCGGCAAATGCTCCTGTCTGCACTCATGTAGCGCATGCTTGCATTGCAACAGGGAGGTGACAAAGGGCAGTGAGCAGATGTGGGAAGCCTGCTCAGCAAGTGCGGCAGGTGCAGTGCGTATGACCCTGGACCAGCTGCATCAGAGTGGCCAGGCTCCCCTGGTCACGCTGCCTCTGCTTGACCGCAGCATGGCCATGGATGTCCTGCGCACAGCAAGCAAGACTTGCAGCAGTGAGGAGGTTGCATTACATGACATCTTCACTGTCAACTTTGGGGAGCGCGGCTGAGGCTGCAATGCCTGTTAGCAACATGCTGTGTGCTCAGGCCTCCTACCATCATGAAACAACCACTTGTGGCACAGCATGGTGTTCAAGTCGTGTTGCTGGTTTGGTACTATAATGCTTCAACCAACATACATAGGTCTGGCAGAGGATTTTGTCAAGCATTTAACCCATGACAATAGCAATGTCTGACATATGCAGATGTCAGTGATATATATAGTTGTGCTGTAAAGGCTGCTGTTAGCGATTACTATAACTGCTTCTGTATTCTTGCTTTATAAACATCAGCTGAGCCAATCACATCATGTGAACAAGATGGCAGCAATGTCCAACAGCCCAAAAAACAGGTCGTGTTTGACTTTGGTCAAACGCTGACACAATATTGAGGCACTGGTCATCGAAGCTGTGCGCTCAGGAGTGAGCGCTCCGTTGTAGCAACGATCGGAGTATGTTTGACGCACTATATGCTTTCATGATCGCTTGCCAAATCAAAGCAGTATGACGAAGCCCTTTTTCTGTTAGGTCCGCTACTTGCGCGCTGTCGTCGGGCAGAGTCCTCTAGGCTTTCACCGAAGCTTCGCTTCGCAAGCTTGGTCGCAGGCTATAGAAAGCTGCAGTCGGTAGAATGCAGCTGCCCCGAGACACTGCAAGCAGTCTTGATCGATCTGACAGCAATACGGATGCTGACCTGGCCGATAACGCTGCAGACATGAGCACTTCGTCCGGTGACGAAACATCAGGTTGGCCTTGTTTGGTCAGCAATCCACTTGTACTTCTGGTCTTTCCCGCAAGAAAGTCTCTTTAGGCCGCATACATGCAGAGCCTGGCCCTGCTCTAGAGCTGACTGGACAGACAAGACATACATATCTTGGAGGTACAGCAAGTTCTGCCCTACATTATCCTGTGCGGCATATTTGCATTCACTGAGACATTGTACGCTGCCAGTGCAGAGGTGGACGACCTAGAAGGTGGTGGGATGGTTTTGGACACCGGGCAAGTCTGCCACCTGCCGCTCATCCCCTTGGAAGGTGACAGTCTTCATCTTCCCTGAATGTTGTGCAAACTCAGACTTGTGACCAGGACATGCATGATCTGGGCTTGTCTGTGTAACAGCCAACTTTGTTTTGTCGTGCATGCTGAACTCAGCTTGCTGCTATGCTCAGCAAGCCCATCACGATGAGCGGCTGCATCAGCAGAAGCATGTCCCTCACAAGCTTGCAGAGAAACTTATTCAGATGTGTGCATCTTTTAAGTTGAAGTGATTCTGTTCTGCTTCTCAAGATCGTGTGCTTGCATCCTAAACAGACATTATCTTGGTAGTATGTTTGAGTGCTTGCGCTCCATACAGAGGTTCTCTTGGCAGAACTCTCTGCTCTCTTCAAATGCTTGTGCTTGCATTCTGTACAGGAATCGTGTTGATGCCTGGGGACACACTGCCACTGAAAGTGGTCAGGAGGCAGGACAGGGCAAAGTTAGAGGCAGCCCTCAGCGCTGCAGCCCCTTACACTAGACTTATTGCTGTGGTAGGCACCTCGCCTGACACCGTATAAAACCTGAAACCGTATAAAACCTGAAGCTGTATAAGACTTGAATTTCTAAATGTATTCTAAACATATAGCACCTCTCTCCTGGTGATGCCAGCATGTCATGATGCAATCCATCCCGCATTGAGCAACGTCTAGATGCACTGCTGCAATGCCCTGCAGAGTGTTCGTAATGCATTGTCAGCAGGGCATGTAGCAAGTAAACATGCAGTCATACATGCATGTATATTAGGATCTGCTTTATTACATATGCTCCTTCAGCCTTGATTGTCCTGTACTTGCGTGGAGTGATAATCTGTCACAACAGCTGTGCATGCACATCAGAATCCTGATGCACTGCTGGAGGTGCTTGAATTTTGAGACGCCACAGCTTGTACTTGAGTCACGCATGGGAATGCAAGTGCTGTTGACCCTTTTCTGGAATGATGCAAGTCAAAAGCTCAACTGAGCTCTGCTGCAGTTGATATCAGACTCCTCAAGACTTACAGTGAGCTGTTACATGACAATCATACAATGCAAGGACACCCTTTGGTGTTGTTCACCAGAATCCGAGGTCCTGGCTGTAGCTCTGGCTCATGTCTGTGCAGGTGTGCATGACACGCAGTGACCCTGGAGCAGTGCACCTGCACTCTGTGGGTTGCACTGCTGAAATCCGCCAGATCAGCCGGCAGGATGATGGCATGCTGAACATTGTTGCTAAAGGTACGCCTGATTGTAATGTTGCAATTCAAGCACAGGCTTTGTCCCAATCCAGCAAAACAACATTGACACAAGTTTGCAGCACTACTGACAGATAATAATTATTGGCCTCTGAACAGAACTGCAGCACACAAACAGCCGCATTTGTCTACAGCATGATGGGTATACTCCAGCAAAACATCAGAGCGACACATCACACCACATCTGGCTTGTGTTCTGTTATGATCGTCATGTGTTGGTTCTGTCAAAATCCCTGATGTAATGCCATCCTGAATGCTGTGAACAGTCTTGCAGGGCGTCAACGGTTACACCTGGACCTCTATAGCTTACAGCATGGCCAAGATTTGTCACAGGCACAGCAGACCATCACAGCCGATGTGGCGCCCACATACATACCACCCGAAGCAGGGCAGGGCATTGCCTACTGGCCCTTGCATGTGTGGAAGCGGTATGATGCCTTTGGGTTGGCTCAGGAGGCCACAAGTCTCTTCAATGCTATGGCACCAAAGGTCACACTCCTGAAGCAATCAGGATGAGTCAACACACAATGTGAAGCACTGAAGCAATGAAGTCCAAGCCTTGCCTTTGATGCTGTTACCACAACGCTTGTCAGATCTGGATAGCGTTGAGCTTTGGATCTTCCATGCAACTTAGTGTGTCTTTGGTCTGAAACAGACCGGTCTTGGTGTCCTAATGATACTTTGAAATAGAACAGCTTGTGCAAAGGGACAGCAGATCTTGCAAAGAAAAATACAGTTCTGTGTTTTCAGGTGCGACAGCTGCAAGGAGACCCTTTGGCCTTGTCCTACTGGCTGGCCTCTAATCTGCCTCTGGAAGATGACACTCGCCAGCGACTGCTTGAAGCTCCCACAGTCGTTGAAAGGTCTGTGCATGGTCTTTGCTGTGCATTTCACTGCAACTACTATATTGCTCCATGTGGAATCATAGCTTGCTGATGTTGGTATTGACATGCATGTGGCAACTCTGAACTGTAACACTGTTCAACTCATGTTATGTGCAAGCATGTCATTGACAAGCCATGCTGCGCTGCTTCTCAAAGACAAGAGGTTGTCAGCCTTCTCCTGCATCAAGCAGCATAGCTCAGTCAGAATGTTGCATGCCACCAGCTCACTGCCAGTATGGGCGTCTGACTTGAACAAGCTTGGGAAGCTTCATGCAAACACAGTTGTCATAATCTTGAGGGATATGCTGGACTTGCAGGCTGAAGAATGAGGTGGCACTGATGCAAAGGATGACCAGCCTGCGCTGCAGATACTGCATGACTGAGGTATGACTACGTTGTGACAGCTGGTCAAGCTTTTTGAGGTTACACCTGGTTTTGCTCAGCATCAGATGTGGCATAAGCACATTATGTTGGCAAGGCCATACATGAAGCGTATAAATCTGTCCTGATTCAATATTCTTCACCTCATCAGATAAGTCAGCAGACAATGACCGAGAAAGCAACAATCAGTCAGTTTGCCACCACAAGAGACTGATGAGACTTTATACGACGCTGACCTCCTCTCTGTGACAGGTCTTTTACCGCCATTGAAACTGTATCAAATCTCAGCATAGCAACAACAACATCATCTTTTGATGAAGTTGTGGGCCTGCCAGAGTGTGATCCCTTGCAGCTTGTTGCAGGTGGCCTCTGCCAGGGATGTGCTGTCCATGTCAAATGAGGGAACGGGGGGCGCTTTTGTCAACAGCCATGGCTATGTGCATGACATGATCACTCTGCACCGAGCTACCAACACCACCTGTGAGGGTGAGCCTGAGACAGAGCACAGCTGGTTCCCTGGATATGCCTGGACCATTGCCTACTGTGCTGGCTGTGCCAACCACTTGGTGAGCAACAGCTTGTCTTGCACTGGTATGCCAGCGGCAATGTAACCTGCATCTCAGTTTGTGTGTTGGGGAAATGCTTTGAGCAATGCCGTGCCTCCTTTTCTGGTGGGTATAGCCAAGTCTTTGCTTCGTTCTTGATTGCTCGCTGCAACATGCAGCTGAGGCATTTAGCAGCCTGAGGCAGACTAAATGGAACCTGTCTGCATGTCTTCTGCATGCTCTGCCCATTGCCACATCAACATATCAGTAAGGCGGGGCATCTGACATTTTGCCCTGGTTGTGTGGCAGCTGTGCAGGTTAACAGTTCAGGAAAGATTGCAAGAGTGCCACAGCCAACATTTGAGGCTGCAACATGTCTGCTACCGTACATGAAATTGTTTTGCGTGGAGCCTGCGTCATTGGCGCACACTATGATGTGTAAACAGTGCATGTAACACTCTGCCTTTGCACCTGCATTTGCACTCATGTTGGTTGCAGTCTTCCGACTTGGCAGCAGGGCTGATGCAGGGCTGGATGTTCACAGCAGCACACTCCAATCTAGTGCCTTGTAGCTTCTGGGGTCTCCGGCGGCCTGCTATCACTGAGCTCAATGAAGCTAGACGCAACATGCTGTGGCATCCTGTGATACCTGGACTGAGGCAGAATCGCTTTCCCACTGCATGGTGACAGCTAGTCTTCCCTGAGCAGAGCGATCAAGCATGTCATGTGTGTGCTATACTGATAGCCTAAAGTACTAAGGTTGGACATAGATGCGGGTGTGCCATATGTTTCTCAGCTGTACAAACAAGTTTATTTGTTTTGAAAGTCATTTTGATTGTTGACTAGGTTGTGTGGAATGTTGCTAGAGCTTGGAAGAGCTTACTTTGTCTTCACCATGGTCAATACCTTCTTCAGGGGGTGGTGTTGCTGCTGGTGGGCATTGATATTGGCACTAGAGTAGAGAGCATAGTGGGTGATTCATAGGTAGAACAGTGTTGTTGTCTGCTGTCAGCTACAAATAATCTGAAGGGAGCATGTGAACCAGGCAGAGTCTCATTGAGCATCTGGTGATTACCCCAGTTGCAATACATCAGCTGTTGTGCAGGAAGCCATGCAGTTAGACCGTTTGTCCATCAGCAGCTGCCTTGTCATTTGCCAGGATGCCATGCGAGTAATGCGCGTCTTGGAGAAGCGGATCTCCACTCACTTGCTGGCGCTGACTACACTTTACAAGCTTCGTAGACGCTGACTTTGCGTAGCACTGCTTGCTGTCAACAAATATCACTGCTTTGCTCGTGGTCAGCACTCAGCATATTAGCGTTAGCTAGCGCTAGTATTTCGCTGAGCGATCGGATGCAGCGAGGAGCAAGCTCGGCCTTCCGGTGGCTCTGTCTGGCAGCATGTCTGCACGCAGGTGAGAATTTTGTCCATTAGCTTTGCAAATCTCTGCGTGCTTAAGTGTGCTGTCGTAACTCAGTCGCGTCACGGGATGCGCGTGATGGACCCGATCCCCGGGCCACGCATGTACCTGTGTCGCCTCTCAAGTTCTTTCCCGTTAGATGACAGTAGATCTCAGAGCAGGCTCTGCCTGACTGCAGCATTTTCGACACGTCAGCTTCTTCAAGCCGGGCCGGGTGAAACCACAACGTTTCCAGGATGTACCTTCCTGCGCGACTCAGAGATCGCCACCAACCCTGACTTCAGCACGCTGTACTACAATCTACAGTATACTGGGTTGAACAACACGTTGGCCAACCTGCAGTCTGTGGTCACATTGTTTGCTCCAACTAACGAGGCCTTCCAGCAGTATGTCGCAGCATACAATGAAACTGGAGCTCAAGCAATGACTGAGCCTCCCAGAGGTGGTGAAGCTGCAGCTTTCTTGGTTGATGGCCTTGAACTTCACACTGTCACTGAGGCACTGCCGGTACTATTCTGGACACCACATTGTCCCAACCTTGCATCATACTGCAGCTTTTGAGTGCATCAGATTGCATGTGATCATGATCATGGCTGACATCTTTCATTGACTGTCTGACATCCACACAACAAGTCTGATGAGCTGACAATAAGGCCAACAGCAAAGCTTGCAGCAACAAGCATGCTCTTGACTGCGGTTTTGTCACCAGCCTTATTGAGTAACCTGCAGATGCAGCGTGTGCATGTGCCTTCAAGCTTCCTTCTTGTGGCACTGGCTCATAATGAGGAACGCATCCTTTACACATAACAGGTTCAAAGGCTCTGACAATCCGTGACGGTCTACTACATGGTCTGCAGGGACTGAGTAGCTTCTATGACGGACAAAATCTGCCCACACTCTTCCCAAAAAACAATCTGACAGTCATGATCGAGGACACCAATGGAACAGACGCCATCTTTGTTGTCAGCTATGGCAGTGAGGCAGAGTATGTGACACCGCCAGCCTATGCCTGCAATGCAAGTACCTCAAGCTTTGGGTCACTATTGCCCAATGATAATGCTGCCTTGTTGTGTACGCCTATGCAGGCCTGCAGCATGCCCATGGGCCCAGCCAAATGCATGCCACCTGCGTGTGCATGTGAGTGCACAAGCTTATGTGTCTTGTCTGCAGTCCACTCACCACCATGTGTTGCATTGTTGACGGTTTACATAGCCGAAAGAAATGTTGGCCTGCAGCTGCATGGCTTCAGCATATATGAAACAGAGCCACGCCACAATAATGTGCCAAGCCGAGTTTACTGCTGTGCTCTGGCAGCCATTACTGCTGCCTGCCTTATGACGTCCACAGCCTCAAAGACTCTGGAAACTTGCCATGGCAAGGGACTTTACCGACCTTGTACCTGCCTGCCTCATGACTTCCCCAATGGCAGAATGACCAGTACCCTGCTGCATCAGCCTATGCAGCCTGTCTGCAGGTAATCATATACGGCATTGACAGCGTCCTGATTGCCGAGGAATCTCTGCCATTTGACCAGCAGTTCTTCTCGTTGCTGTCACAAGAGCTGATGCCAGGAGGTGCTAGGGTGCCTGCTGCCCTCATCGTTGACGCTGTGGATGCTGGAGACATTGCACAAGTAGCTGCTGTCTTTGATCAAGCTGTTGCTGCTGGGGAAGTGCAGCAGCTGGTCGAGATTCTGGCAGAGGTAAGACTGTCCAACCCAAGACTCCTGGTAGCAGCTGCAGTGCCAGCAGAAGCCTGCTTTGGTCAGCTGCCATGCCTTATCTATCATGTTCCAGATTGCTAACAATGCCTGCATACAGGCATCTGCAAGGTCTCTGCAATCTTGCGTTAGCTGTAAAAGCAACCAGCCTGGGCTCTTTGGGCTTGCTATTATTTGCAGCAGTGCAGGTTGGACCCACAGCTAGCCTGAAGCTCGACTTTGCCTGATCTGTAGGCGGTCAATGTTCCAAATGGAGTAGCTACATTAGCTGCTATTGCCAATGAAATGATCAGACAGACTGGATGTGGCACTTTACTGCCCTTGATCCACTCACTGTACCCAGCCATGTTCTCCACCCCTGAGAGCCTGGGTTTAGACCCAGCTGTGCTGCAGAGCGTGCCCACCATGGACCCACTGTTGGCAAGATGTGCTTTGCAGGGTATCTGACTTGTACCTGCATCAGGTGTATACGTGATCTATTGTGATGTTGTACGATTGGTTAAATTTTGTACTGTTCACTGTCCTGGCCATGGTTTGAAGGCACCTCAGTTTAGGCATTGTGACATGCTTTCCCACGCGAAACTATAGAAGGTACTGTATGAAGCAAACCCTTGCCAGGCAATTTCGTGACATTGAATTTGGATATTTATCAGGAATTGTGACATAATGAAGTTGAATTGACAGTGTGTGACAGTTCTATGGTAAGAGCCTTAGACCTAAGCGTAAATGTTGCAAAGTCTTGGATCAACCGTTGGGCATCCCAACGGCATCGTCATGCCATGCCATGCCATGATGCTGGCATTACTTCTTTTCTGAGCGGTATCAGCAGAGGCAGTGGTGCACATGTGATGTGCTTTTCTGCACTCTTTGACCTCCAGTGCGCACTCATCGGATGCTGCTAGCTCTTGACCTAAAACAAAGCGTGCGCTGTGGTTGTGCATGGGGAAGTGCCATGTAAGGCGTGTATTCCACTGATCTAAGATGGTCATGAGACATTGGCCTGATTCTGCATTGCCTGTCAAAATAGGCAATGAATGCTGTATCCCTGCAGACTGACAATCCACCCTGCCCGGACTGGTTTTGAAAGACAGCTGCTGCTCTGCTCAAGCTTGAGAATGTACTTGGCTCTCAGTGCACAGACGCAATGTATGTCGTCCACATGACAACATGTTCTGACCTGTGCACTTTGAGGCAGGACATGCTGACTGCAAGCCTGACCCAAAATGTTTAATGCAGCCGCTACTGTTGGCATTTGCTGTGCAGGCCAGCCATCAATGATATTAGCTGGTTGCACCAAACTATACAGTAGTGTTGTTGTGCCATCTTTGGCACAAACAGTCTATATGTCTTAAACAACAATAAATACAGAACACAACAGATGTTCACATGGTCATACAGTGATGCCTTGAACCCCAAGCATCTGAGCTCTTCTGATGCTTGAGACCAGACAAATTATCAAAGCCTTAAGGCCGGCACCATCAAACTTGGACATAAACGGATTGTCCCTCATCATGGCTGAGAACATAGTGCGTTGTATGTTGACTGCAAATTTAATGCAAAGTCTATCTTCCATCTGAGCGCTCATCAGTATGCACAGCCAGTCATTGCTCTGAAGTGCTCTTCAACATGCAACGCCACCTGGTTGACATCATGTGCTTAAAGTTTCGTCTGTGCTCTACTACCCAGCCAACTCTGACAGGTGAGTCATTCTGACTTATGAATGTCTGCAATTTACGCCTACAGCAGCATGCCAGCCTTAGCGTCAGTGGTGGAAACGGGAAGGCTAACAACTGCAGAGCTTTGTGGATGCTACATGCCTTCGCCTCTTGCCCATCCTGCCATTCTTGTATGACTCTCTCATCCCTCTTCGCCACCTGGCGATCCCAGGAGTCTTGCAACACAGCTTTTGGCTTCCCGTAGAAAAGCTTCTGAATCCCATGCGGCAAAGCTCCCATCAGTGCTGTTGCCCCGCATATGATAGCCAAAGGTGGGACAGTCTCCCAAGGGAACGGCATGGTCAACTGTACAGTTGCCCTGTAGCTCCCACACCTAGCCTGATCAGCGCGAGTCCGAAGCTAGCGCAATGGACATCGATTAAAGCAGTTGTGGAGAATTTCCCAAAACCTACGTAGGTTCTGACAATTCAGTGCATGGTCGAAGCTGCATCAGTAGCTGCTAGCCTCGGCATTGCGGAAGGAGGAGCAGCCAATTGAGTGACCCTGTCTTGGGTCTGGCGTCAGAGCAAGCTGTTGCAGACCAACAGGCTTGAATCTGCCGCTCAACGGATGCTCAGAAACAATAGGCTTGATCAACGCCGCTGAGTCTCTGCTGCCTGGTAGCCCTTCGTTGCTTGAGTCATAGCTGCCGAACAGTGCCGCAAACCCCTGCTCTGCTTGGCTTGCATCGTTTGACTCTTGAATACAGTTATCAAGGCTGTTCACTTGCCTGGGCTGGGCAAAGCTCTGACTTTCTCAAATGGCAGTGGACTCTGAAGCATGCCGAGCTCCTGCATCTCAGATGCCGCATGCCAACACCGGGTAGGACAGAGGGACACAAGCGCTTTTTAGATGATCAACATTACTTCGATTGGTTTCGGAGCCGCTGATTTGCATGTTTGCATCTTTTGCATCTTTGCAGTTGCAAGTACTGGTCTTGAATGCGTGCAAACATGCAGGCTGATTGCAATCAACCTGTCAGATCTAGAGGCAGAAACGCGGTGCCCTGTGTGTTTGGGTAAGTGTATCACTGTTGCCTCTGATACCCATTATTCCGGTTGTCAGCTGTTGTGACCATTCAGGCTGAGTCTTGATCTAACACTTGTGTTGAATGGCAGGGGTGATCAAGAATGCTCGCTTGGTCTCTGGCTGCATGCATCGCTTCTGTGCAGAGTGCATCGAAAAGTGGCTTAGAGTTTGCAGGTGGGTCTAGGCAAACAAGCTTTTGCTGACAGAACGGCAGAACACAATGCTTGTCAGGGAGTACAGTACCATGTGCCACTGTCAGTACGTGTTGGCAATGCACGTTTGCTTGTGTGCAGAGAGAACAACTGTCCCCAGTGCCGCATGCCCATGCAAAGCAGAAGAGACTGTAAAAAGGTGCATCATCTGGCTGGCAAGCTGTCATTCATGGAGTCGTTGGCCCGATCACTGGTCATGTTATTTATCACGCACAAGATGCAAAGCATGTTTGCACAGGATTTTCACAGACAGTTGCACACCATTTGCATGCGCCTGACTCATTTGTCATGATGCCAGCCTGGACATACACCTCATAGGCAGGCACAGCAAAAAGCACAAACAAGCAGCACCTAATTTGCAGATAGGCCAGCAGCAACGACAACGTTTGCTGCATTACAGGATGGCAAGTATGATCGGCTGCTGAGGCTGCTGTATGATGACATCGAGAAATACGAGACAGAGGTAAGGTCCATCCTGTTTGACTCAGTTTTCCAGCTGCATGGTCTTCATTGTCATTGTGCTTGTTGCTAGAGAAGTAATCTCTATGCATGTGACGGTATTCCTTAAAAGCTTGCATTTGTCGTGAGTGCTGAATCGACAAGCACATTGCTTGACTGATTGATTGATTCGTTGATTTATTGATGCATTGATTGATTCATTGATTGATTGGTTGATTGAATCATTTATTGATTGGCATCATCAGCATGCCACAAAACAGCATGTCAGCTGTGACAGCCCTGATATGCAACTTCCTGTGCGCTGGCCCCTGCCAAGGCGCATCAAATAGACGTGACTAGGACAGCAGAGCACCTATCATGACCAGCATGCTTACAGTCAGCTTGACTATCTTTTGCACAAGAGTGCTGTGGTGATGCAGATGCTGGATGCAGACGACGCTATTTTGGAGCAGGCTATGCAGACGGGAGCCGCCCTGAAGAAAGCCAGAGACCTTCAGAAGGCTGCCAGAAAGCCTAAGGTCAGACCTGTGTACCTAGGCTCAAGCCACATGCATGCGTGTGCCTACAGTTGCTGCCATTCTAGCTGCACATAACACCTGTCTGAAGCTGCACTGGCACTCATGCATGCGTCCTGCTTTGTCAGGCAAATGATAGTAAAATCTCTTATCCACTTGAGTGTTTCATATGGCTGAGATAGGCCAAAAGGCAATGAGCATCCTCAGCTCTGAGCAACTTGCACTTGTCAGCAATGTCGTGGCTTGTGGAAGCTGTTGAAGCACAAAGCTTGTGACAGCATTTTACATTCATTTGAAGCACATTTAGTCAAGCACTGCTTACAACAGTAGCATTGGGGCTGTCGATGCATTTTCACACTGAACCTTTGCCTGGAACCACTGCAGGTAGACTATCCTCAAACAATAGGTCATGCAGCAGGGCAGCAGGGCTCCTTGCAGCAGCCCTATGGCCTGGAGCACAAGGGTCCCTACAGATCCATCCCTGTTGGTCCAGCTCAATGGGTGAGCTACCCTTTCTGAGACCATGGATTGGCAGACATGATCCCACTGCATGCATAGATGCACATGTTCAGCGTGGATCAAGGTAGAGTTTTCCAAAAATGTCGGCAGGGCAGTCTGTTTACCAATTCTACATTGCAGCTGCTACTGAGTGGACCGCAATACTGCTATGTATCTTACGCAGCAGCAAGGTGTAGAAGGTGCTCCAGAATTGTTAATGTGCAGCAACACAAAAGTCTGTATGAGCACAACCAATTCTGCACACTATTACCAGGTGATTTGCTGCAAAGTTATAGAGCCAAACAGGATATGGCAGCTTTTCAAACCCACAATCGAGTGCACAGCTCAGCAGATTGTGTCCTATTCTTGCAGGTCACTCCTGTCTCTTTTGCACACTCTCATGAGGAATATCTTGTTGCTATTGGCCTGCAGCCCACAAAGCCTCTCTCTGACCTCAAGGCTGAGATGCAAGAAGGGCCTTCAGACCAGCTGCAGCATCATGCAGAAGCTGCTGCAGCAGCTGCACCAATGACTCATATAGCAGGGGAAGTCCCAGGGCATGCTGCCTCTTCTTTGGGGCAGTTTGACCAAGGGCAGTATGAGCAAGGGCAGTATGGAAGCGCCTCACAGAATCAGCTACAAGGGCAATCTCAGGCTCAGAGGTGGCTGACCCTACAGCACACCCCTCATGAGCCTACATCAGGTATTAAGCCAGAGCCAGTGGCAGAGCCCATGGGTGATGTCAGCACAAGCTCCAAGCAGAAGGTGCATCAGCAGTCACAAGGCCATCCTAGGCTGCCCCTAGGCAGCCCAGGCAAGATAGTCCCCCTGGCCTCCCTCCATCACCATCCTGGCCCCTCCCATCAAGCTTCAGCCCCAAGGGCAGCCCCAATAGGCATGCCTTCTATGCCAGTGGGCAGCACCACTGGTATACTAGGCAGAAGCTGGCCAGGCCAACCCCAGTATGGCAATGGTCAGCCAGTCAGCAGGCCAGGGACTAGTGCTGGATCTGGTCCAGGGGAAGGCAGGGGCTATAAGAGAGCTGGAGGTGGCGGGGAGAGCAAGATCAAGAAGAGGCAACGGCATGGGGACAGAGAAAGAAGTGTTGAGGGTGATCAGAGTTCAGGTAAGGAATGCCCTGACTCACTGTCCTGGCTCACTGCCCTGGCTCACTGCCCTGGCTCACTGTATGAACCTGCTGCAATCACCATGCAGTGCTCCTTGCATCTAATGCATGATACCTCAACCCACATGCCCACAGGCTGTGGAAGCTGCCTCAGCTGTGGGGTTCAGCTGCATGAACTGTCAAGCATAGACTGACGCCGTAACATCTTCACAACAAGCGCAGCGTGTCACTAGCATCATGTCCACAGGAAGCCCATTGTCAGAGGAGCAAAGTGACACAGGCAGACACCCAAGTGATTGCCAACACGCAATGTTCTGCTATGCCTGCCTCAATTCATACCTGCGTAAATGTAGGGCGTCAGTCAACAGGATCCATTGCAGCATTCCTGAGGCCCTTGCCACCAGCACAGCCAGAAGCTGAAGCCAAGGCAATGGCAGCTTCTTTGGCAGCTACTGCTGCAGCCAATGCCCAGCAGCAGAAGCATGCTGTGCATGCTGTGGTCCAAGTCTGTGTGAAACCAGAACAGAAGACAGGGGAGGGCAGGGCATTGCCAAAACTCCAGCGGCCCTTCTTGATGTGCCCTGTTGACATGCAGATAGGACAGCTACAGAAGGTCAGCAAGCTCTTCTTGTCTACCGTTGCGGCAGGCCACCTGCCCTTTTTGGCAACTTCCAGTGTACAATACCAGTCTGTCTTTTGTGTTTGGCGTGTTCTGTGTGCAAGCAGTCTGCTTCTGGCTCCAACAGCCGTTTGTCTGCCATATGCCCAAACGGCATCAGTTGCTAGGACGTTCAAGCCAGTGTCACAGCCCTTGATCCATTGAAGTAAAGCATATGCATGTGAACCCTTGTAGCTTATGTACTTGCATTCTGCGGTTTGCTTTCTGTCGCAGTATAGCAAGTTTAAACTATGTGATGATGTGCAGCATGTGACAGATGAACTGAAACTCGCCAGTCAGCAGAACATGTCAAGGCTTGAGTTTAAAATGGCCTCTGGTGTGAGCAACTCTGCCACTCAAGGTGTGTTGCCACAGCAGACATTGAGGGAGCTTGCAAGTCTCCAGCACGGAATGCAGCAGCAGCTGGTAAGCGCTGCATCTCAAATTTGTGACAATCATCTGAAATATGGATGTCATCGCTGTGTGCTCTCGCATTATGCAACCATTGAGTGATCAATCAGTCAGTGATGACATCACACAAATGGCGCTGAAAGTGGTGTGGTTTGTGCAGGAGTTGGAGTACAGCTTAGCGGTGTCCACGTTGTGAGCCTTATCCTCAAGATGCCATAAATGAAGCCGCCGACCAATGTTGTCAAAGGGGCAACCATGGCATATATTGTCTACACACTTTTGTGTCACAGTGACAGCAACAGATTCTTATTATTGCAGATCACTGTCAAGGTTTCAATGGTCGTAATCATATGACTATATAGTAGTTGGAGCTGATGTGCACTCTTGAATAAATTGAACAACTTGAGCACTGACCAAGGCGCTATCATGTTTGAGCAGGCCTACCTAAGCGGTTGGCATGAAAGTTATCCTCTGTTGCAAGGTTCGATGTGCTGCTGCATACTGAGACTTTGAACCTTTTCACACCACTGGTAGCCATGATGACAAGCTTTTGCGTTGAATGCATGCAAGACTTCCTCAAGCTGCTCCAAAATGTGAGTACCCGGTTGCAGCACGGCCATCTTTGATTGTTGTTGATACTCACTTCTAAAGGATGTGCCCAAAGCCCAACATTTGCTGATGTGATCAGCAAACAAAAACATGCAATAATGAGGCAAGCAAGATGCGCCCGATAGATAGACCCATGCAACGTGTCAGGACAAAATATGTGCACACAACATTGCAAGTAGCATCAACTGGTCAATCAACATTACAATGCATGTTACTCTGTTTTGTCCCCCAGATAATACACCAGGAGACAGACTTAACACTGTGCATAAGGCTCTGTGTTATCACAGTACAAAGCGTGCAAACGGTACATAGGTAAAAGTCTGGTCCTACAGCTGTATGTATCACAGGAACAAGGCTACATGCAGGGCAGTTTCGCTGCTGCACAAGAAATGGCAAGTACCACATGCATCACACAAAGTCTCAAGACAAGTTGTCTGGCTGCATGTCATCAATCTCCCATGCATCAGAGTCCTCCAAATATGCAGTTGCCTGGTCTACATCACCACTTGCATGCAGGTCCACCATTACAGACGGTCCAACAGATGAAAAGGTAAAGGACTCAAGTGCATAGTTGCCTTCCGTCTTCCTGGCTGGCACCGGCAGGTTGAAGAATTGCCGTTCTGTGTTCAGTGAGTCAGCATCACAATCCAGCTGACTTTGCAGCTTGCTTTGCTGTTTGTGGAGCTTGTCCAGTGCTAGCTGGTTGGCGGAGCGCTCTGCTAGTCTTTTTGACATTCGGGTCTCCAGCATGACCACAGTGGCAGGCCGCCTTGGAAGCACGGTGGCAATTCTTGGTTCTTCAATGGTGCCAAAGGCAGCCATCACTAACCCAAAGAATGTATTGATGTCAACAGGACTGCAGATACTTGCCACAGCAGCGTCTTGACTGTGCACAGCCCTAACGCCCTGCAAGGAGACAACAGCATCAATGGTGCTCTCCACAGTAAGCATGCACCGGGCAATATTGAGCTTACAAACGGCCCAATACGACGCACAGCCATTAGGCAGCCATGCCAAACAGTCAGTGTTCACTACAATTGTGCTGCCCATGGTACTCTGCTACGTCAACTCAATGCACATGACCAATGCTGGCTGCTGCAAGAAAAATCCTGTGGTCTGCATGACCACCAAGTTGAATTCAGACAGGGTGCTGCATTCAGAAACTTGCATATCTGAGACTCACTTGCAGGTTTTTGAGTAGGGAGCACAACTGTGGCATGTTGTCTGTAGCTTCAGCGCCTGTGATATATGCGGCGTACGATAGGAAAGGGCTGTTGGACAGCCCACAGCTGGCTAGACACACCTGAAGGCGACATAGCAGGTCATACATTTGCATTTGTTGTTTGCATGACCTCAACAGCAATTTCGGTAACTATGCCGCATGATGATGCAGCTCGAAAGTTGATCACCTCCACCCTGACTGACAGTTATCATTGACAGTCTGCAGCAAAGCAACAGGAATTTTGGAAGACACCTATAAGGCTACGTGGATCACCTTGCTCAAAGTCCCGCTAGGGCTGAGTTGGGGATTGTCGAGGATGCAGATGCTAGCATATCTTCTCATGGCCGACAGAAGGACGTCAGCCTTTTCACAGTCAGCAAGTACATCTGGCCGCACCATGATGGCAAAAAGTGGCATAGAAACAAACGGCCACCAGGGCAGGGGCACTCTTAGCCTTGACAGCTACTGAGTGTGCTGAGCGCATCTCAGCATCTCATTGCGACAGTCTTGGCTACTGGCTTGGAATGCTAAGACAATCAGCATAGCGAGCTGAAGCTGCGCATTGTAGCTGATGCACTTCAAAAAGGATGCTGGCGGCAAGGGGTGCAGCAACTCCAGGCAGAAAACAATAATTTTGCTTTGAGCTCCTTGATAGCCCGGCAGGGATAACGTAGGGCTAGCTGCTAGCAATAGGATGAGCCTGAGGGTAGCTATGACACTGTCAACCTCTGTGGCTGACGTTGGCAAGAACAACCCTGTAGTGACTAAGTCAATCAAGCCACACACAATCTGAGGCTGCCATATTGCAATCAGCACCAGAGCTAAGATTGTGTCCAAGGAGAGTGTCTTGGCAAAGTGCCCTGCACACAGCATATCTGTAAAGATCGTGAAACTTGACAGACTTGGTGTGCCACTTTGGTCTTAAATGCCTCCTGACTGGCTGTCAATGGCGTGAAAGCTGCATCATCACAAAATATGCACCACATGCTCTTTGCGAAAGCAAATCTGATGCAGGTATGGACTCTTACCTGAGGCCGTATGGCAGGTAGAGATCGTTGCTTTCTCTTCAAGGTGCACTTGGCCATTGTCAATTTTGGCTATATTGCTGCCAATCAGGGTGCAGACCGCTCTCGTTCTCTCACTGTCTGCTAAACTGCTTTGAGTCCAGTCAAACACTGTGAAGTCGGACAGCGTCAGGTGGTCCAGTGCCGTGCTGACAGTCACACCACAGCTACGAGATGCGACAGGGGCGGCAGAACTCATGACCATCGGAGTCCGCTGCGCTGGGGCTGGAGCTGCAGATGCACTCAAATTGAGAGTCAGCAGGCACTTGCCCTGCGGTCTAGCTCTGCGGTCTATAACGACGGGTACTAACAACAGCTATGTAAAAAGAAAGTCGCAAGAAAGCTCACGTACCTGGACGACGAAGCTTCTCACTGTCTCTGTCTTTCATCTGTCCTGGATCATGCAGCTTAAGGTCAGTAAAGCTTGCTTACACAGACAGTCGTGAGGCACGTAGCCTCAGACGTCGGGTTGAACCGTGTGCATACAATGCAACGAGAAGGAGCTGCTGATGTGATGCAGGACAGTTCCGCACGGTCAGAGCCAGCGAACGTGAGACTGGTTTACAGAGCAAATTTCAAAATATGGCAACATGGATTTAGTTTACGCCACGTGTCCTGACTCATTGAAGCGTATGTATGTCTGAAATCACTGAATCAATGTAACTCCTGATGTGCATCCATATCCTACGTAAGAAACCGGTGTCCGTCCTTCAACGCTGCACAGACTGTCCTGAAAAGCGGTCAGGGTGCCAGTGCATGTATGAAATCATGCAGGCCCTTCAGCCTGCTCATGGTACCCTTCAGCTGAAACCAGCAGGCCGGCAAGGGTGAAGACATGTACAGGCGCAGAAACTGGTCCAGCTACAACCACTTGGCATCATCTGCAGCCTTGAAGAGGGCATAAGCTACTCTAAAAGCTGCAGGCCTGTCCTCACGGGTTGTACTAAGACAATCCTTCATGACCTTCAACAGCACTTGGTATGGCGCCTTCTCATCTTCCTCAAGGGCAGGAGAGTCCACACCTGGGGTCGGCAACTTGATCTGCAGCAAGAAGGAAGCTGCAGTCGAATTCTGTTGCAGCAACAAGCAAGGAGTGACATGTTGCCAAGAACCTCAATATGCATTTGGTCAAAAGGCAGTGAATTGCGTGACCAGCACCTTCTGCACACACACTGCATGCACACAAACTGATGTTGTCACAACCAAAAATGTTCTGGCTGTGGTTTGACCAAGCATATTCGCTGGACAGCATGCCATCTACTGATAACTGCCAAGCAAACAGACGCTGTCATAGTATTGCAAGACTGCAACTCTACTATGCGTTCAGCACAAGCTCCAGCAACATGAGGCACAGTTGCTGCTTAAAGTCAGATCAGTGCACATCAATGTGCCAACACCTTCTTGACATATGATGCCTTGTCCTCAACATGCTTGGCAAGGTACTCCATATGCAGCCGCTGCCCAGGCAGCCCTATGGGGTCTCTGATACCCGTCTGGGCTTCAGACACATACACGGGGTCCCTCAGCACTGCACAGTGATCATCCGGCCTCTGGCCGCCCACAACTTCCAGCATCAACAGCCCCACTGAAAACATGTCGAAGGTGGGCAGCGGCACATAGAAGTTGCGATCAATGAGCATGGCTGCTAGGTCAGGTGACTCAGAGCCAAAAGCAATCCTGCAGCACAAGCCAAGGCCTGTCAGCACATGTCACATACATGTGCAAGCAGTCTTGCTGTATTGGATTGGTGATAGTGGGTGCTGGCCTTCATGCCAGACAAACAGACAGACAGACAGACAGACAGACACAGTCAGACAGACACGCGCAGGGTGTCAGTAGTATCACTAATCATGCTGTCCCTGTCAGACATTTCTGAGGACAGTTGGTCTTGCAGCGGCCTAGTCATGCCACACACAGTCCTTGTGATGTCACAGATGCATGCAAAGCCGGTGCTAACATCATCACATCTGTGAAACACCCAGAAACCCGCCTGCAGTCCTTAGGGTCAATACGATTCCATTCCCCATCATCCCTCTGGCACCTGGCAGCACTGCCCAGGTCCCCCTTCTTCCAGGAGCCATCACCTTTGCTGATGAGCACGTTGCCTCTGTGGACGTCCTGGTCCACAATCTGTCTGACATGCATGTGGTCGAGGCCAGAGGTGAGCTGGTAGAAACCGATGACCATCTCCTTGACAGTGAGCCTGCATTCAAGTAAATCAGAGTTCAACAGAATTGTGCTCGATACAGCTGCAGGATTAAGCATCACTACCACTCTCCTAATGATAGTCGGCTCAGAGTCTGATGCTTCTGACTGCACGTTTTACTTGTGCTGAGCAGGAAATCGAGTAATTTATTCACTGGTCGCGCAGTGTTTGATTCTTTATTCTCAGGCCTTCCTTCAAGACAGCAGCTTGTTGCTCATGTGCAGCACCACAAGCAACAAAAACACTCTAGACCTGTACCTCCTGGTCTTCATAATGTCTTCAAGACTGCACTTCATGTGCTCCAGCACCAAGCGGTGGGTTCTTCACCCCATTAGGCCCCTTGGCAATGATCAACCCAAAGGACTGCACCACATTGGGGTGGCGCAGCTCATGCATGATTTCAGCCTCATGCTCCAGCTCTGATGGGCTGCCCTGCTTGTGCACTGTGTTGGGCACGTCTGGGTTGCCCACAAGGCAGAGGGATCCGTTACGGCCCTGGCCAATGGAATTGCCCCAGATCCAGCCCTTGCGCTGCATGACAGGGAGCAGTATGTCAGGGTTGTCATGACCAGGATGTCAAGACCACTATGACAGGCTTGTCAGTGTGTTGCAGTGACAGGACACAGTGTGTCAGGAGTATGGCAACAGCAAGCAGTACGTCGATTTGGGTAGGCTTGGTAGACGCAAGGCTGCTGATGCAGAAAACCACAGTGGGTGTGGGTGGACAGAGACCGCCCCTGCATGCAAATAGACAGGAAAGCTGAACCTCTCCAGGCAAAACCAAGTACACCAGCGCAAATTCACACCCCGATGAAATGCAAGAAATGTCAAAGAAGGAGAAGTGACAGCAAGAAAGCACAAGATTATAGACAGCAGCAAACAGGAGGTACGCATACCTTTGCATAAGTGGGAATGGCAGAGCGCTTCTTGAGCAGCTTGATCTCAGCATCCTTCAACTTCAACTGAGCATCACACATTTCCTTGGCCACTCTCACTGCCTGCCTGTCCTGCTGGACACCTGGCACCTGCTTTTGCAGGTTCTCCACAGGACTCTGGTCAAGCTCAGATGGTGCAGCCTGGGAAGGGGGCAGGTCTGCACACGTGTGAAGGTTGGAGGAGGCATGACTTGGGTCTGAAACAAAGGTGGAGCTGCCATTGGCGTTGATGGTGTACACCTGCAGGCAAGCAGCATTGGTGGTGACAAGCCTGGCATGGTATCAGGATTGCCTATGTGTCGTCCTGGCACAAAGTTCTGCAAGGAATTGGAAAGAAGGAGGTTTACAAGCCGTGGCATGACTAAGGTGCTTCAACTGCTCAGGACCAAGCTTGCTTTACTGCTAGGCGGATCAGCTAAAGCAGAGCAGAGCACACACCTTAGCAGGCTTGCTCTTGGCTTTGACAGCAGCCACCTCCGCCAAAGCAGACTCCAGCTTGGTCTGCAGCTCAGCATTGCGCGCCTCCGAGTCTGAAGCTGGACCCTTCAAAAACTTCAACTCTTCTCTGATGGAAGCTGACTCAGTGCTGTGCAGGACCGCATCTGAGGCTGCTACATCTTTGATGTCCTTCAGCTCCTGTCTCAGAGAAGCTGACTCAGCAGCTGCTGCAACCTGGGTGACTTTCAGCTCCTGCCTAGACTAAACTCTAAATACAGCAATATAAATCCTACATATAAATCCTAAACATGTACGAGGCAGCTCAGGATGAACTTGCATGACGTACACTGACATATCAATGGTTTTGTGACCTGTCCAAGTTACTGCAAAGCATCCTTTGCATTATGGTTCTGCAAGGTATCGGAAAGAAGAAGGTTTACAAGCCGTGGCATGACTAAGGTGCTTCTACTGCTCAGGACCAAGCTTGCTTTACTGCTAGGGGGATCAGCTAAAGCAGAGCAGAGCACACACCTTAGGAGGCTTGCTCTCGGCTTTGACAGCAGCCACCTCCGCCAAAGCAGACTCCAGCTTGGGCTGCAGCTCAGCATTGCGCGCCTCTGAGTCTGTTGCTGAACCCTTCACAACCTTCAACTCTTCCTTGAGGGAAGCTGCCTCAGTCCTGTGCAGGACCGCATCTGAGGCTGCTACATCTTTGACGTCCTTCAGCTCCTGTCTCAGAGAAGCTGACTCTGCAGCTGTTGCAGCACGGGTAACTCTGAGCTCCTGCCTCAGATCTGTTGAGTCAGCCTGAGAGAATGCCAGCTCATCATTGCACCGACGTAACTCTCTCATGAGCGCAGCTCGGCTAGTCTTCTCAGCTTTCAGAAACCTCTGTGCTGCATTTGCCTCAGCCTGCTTTGACTTCAGCTGCTGCTTGAGACAGCTGATGGTAGACAGTGCAGTAGACAGCTGCTGGCTTCTCTCCTGCTGACACCTGTCACCAGCACCGATGGCTGCTTCCAACTTGCTGTTCTTCTCCAGTAGTGCTTGCACATCTGAGAGAATGTCAGCTGAGCCGTTGCTCTTAGAGCCGAGGAGGTTCTGTAGCTGGCTGATGATGGAGTCTGCTGATGGCTGTGCTGCAGCTGCCTGAGCACGCTTCAGCTCCCTGATTTCCCGCTTTAGCTCACTGCAAGACCATCATTGGTCATGGTCGAGCTCCGAGAAAGATGCAAAGTAGCTGGTAAATTGCAAACATCAGTGATTTTGCAGGCCAAGATTGCAGAATTAGGAATCAGTATTGATGAGCTGGGAATTGAGCTTTGGTGAGCAGGTGGGAAAGTGAATGCCAGCTTGATTGTGATGTATGTTGCCGATGCCTAGCAGGCAAGAGCAGGGTTCTACGCCCAGAGTCAAAGTACATTGTCACGCTTCTCGACCGCAGTGAAGCAAGAAAGAAGCAACAGTCACAGAGTCTGAGTTCACCATCAGGGTAGAATGCCAATTCACTCACCTGATGGTCATCTCAGACTTTATGTGCTGGATCCGTTCACCGGCCCAAGCAGAGGTGTGGCGACATTTTGCCAAAAAAATGGCTTCTTCCTGTTGCCTCAGCTTGACCTTCATTGTTGTCATAGCCATCCACACAGGGAGCCAAGAAGCATGCGTCGTTGGCACTGTCATTCGGTGCAAAGAAGGGCGCTGCAGCATCACAGACAGCGTCAGGTTGGTTGGGTACTTGTCGCTTCATGATATGAGGTGCTGACAGACATTAGCGCTGAGGTCGACCTGTTGCGCGACGGCAGCAGACAGTAGGCGGCAGAAGGGCTATGCAAAAGCATGAACTTGGAGGGCGATGCAGCAGCCAACAGGGGAAAGGTTGCGCATCGGCAAGGAGTTCACATGCAATGTCAGAGGTAAGTGGTGAATGCAAGGTGTTGCCAAAGCTGTGACAGCAGACAGCATCTTCCGCCCAGCAAATGCAGTACCTTTGATGCCTTGTCTTTGTGAGACTTGAGATGATCGGCACTAGGAGCTCTATTGACAGGACGATGGGCCTCTGGGGATGTGACAGGTGAAGTGAAGGAGCTGCTGTTGGCGATGAGTGAAACAGAGGGTGCACCAAGGTTACCTGGACTACCGACCTGCAGAACCATGTGTCACTTAGAGCAGGGTGCCTTGCATCAATGTACGTCATTATGGTATTTACCAGATTCAGATGGCTGACTGTAGTAAGCAGTATTGGAGGGGTGAGCACACATAAGGGCACAGAAGTCACAGAGCAGCACCTTGTGAAACACTGTTGCTGCTGTCCGCTTTGAAGCCAGCACCATAGGCCGAACAGCCAGCGAAGCAGTCTTTGTAGTGCCAGGAAGCACAGCCCTCCACATCTTTGCTACAGCTTGGCTGCCTTTCAGTGTCAGATATGGTGCAAGCAACAACAAGAAGACCAAAAGTGACGCTTGGAGGTCTGGGGTTATCGCAGGCAAGTCCACATGCCATCTGCCGTTTGTGCTGAATCTGAGGGCTAGAAGGTCTAACCGCGGGTAGCACCAAGTGTAGACCACAGCACACACAATAGAGCAATGCACCATCCACAACGGTACCAAAGCATTCTTGTTCATGATCGTTATGCAGACGCTCAGACACTATCGCGCCAGGTTGGTGACGCCCTGGTGTCCGAAGCTCAAGCCGTCGCAAGGCAGAAGAGCAATACCTTTGTACAATACCTTTGTACCCTTTAGTTAGAGTGCGTCAGCTGTGAACATATGTGTTTTCATGAAGTGCTTTAGAACATTTAGGTATCTTTGTCTGACACTTTCAGTCTACTGGTCCAATGGTCATGGTTGGCCCCAACGACCTTTACTCCGTCGCGGATTTAAAATGGGTCACTTGAAAATGCCAAAATTAATTCAATCGACTTTGCAAGTGACCCATTTTAAATCCGCGACGGAGTAAAATCTAATGAATGAATGAATGAATGTACGAAAGAACAAGGGACACCTTCCTTGGATCTCAGATACACATTCCCAAGGCAACACTGATTTGCAGAGCTTGGAACAATGCCTGGATCGTAGAGATATCGCATCAGATATAGTGTGCAATTAAGCAAGGTTGTGTCAGGCTGCGCCTTGCATTAAAACGCATCTCAGTGACTGTATTTGCAGTCATGGAAGGTAGAACCTGTTGAGATGCTGCGTGCACGCGTAGTCGGCGGGCTTGCATAACAGGACCGTGTGCTACATGGTGTGTGTGCGGTTTAGCTACTGAAGACAACTCTTTTAACGACTAGTGTATCTAAAATATTGTGTGCAAGACACATATGCCGTACAAAGTAACAGGCTGCTAGCTTAGGAACGCAGCGTATGCAACCATTCTTAACTACCTGATCAGTGACCTGTACATGAATGATGTGAATGGATATTGCTGACTGCTCACATTTTCCTCAGAACCTCTGACTTGAAGGCTGCTAAGAAGACATTTGCAGCGGCTGTTGCTGACTATTGGGTCGAGGGTGACAGTCCTGACGGTTGACCACGAGCGCAAGCACAACGCATGTAGAGCTGAGATTGGAGGTTGCTTCTGTGGTTATACCTATATCAGCAGAGTGAAAAGCCCTCAAAATGTGTGTCGAAGCCCTTGTGAAGAGTGCAATCAGGCACATGCAGGTGCTTGTCCACAGAATCAGGCAGGCAGGATCAGTGCACCTGTGTGAAGATGGACATGGTTGTATATGCTGTCAAATTCAATAGTGAAACAAGAATGACACATGTTTGCATCACCCAAGGGCTTTGCACACATTTGCTTGGTTGCCTATTCGAATTCTCAGACGCTGCTGTGCATATGCTCACAGCAGTGGCAAATGTTGATAGGGAAAGCCAAGTGGAAGTATTCTGGAGTGGCATAAGCGTGCTCAGAATCATGTTGAGCATGTGCAATACACAAGACAAGACTTGCAGTAGCGAAAAGTGGGCATTGTATGCAATGTGCATGAAAGTTTGTGCACTGCTGTTAGCACAGCAAGTCTATGCATGCACATAAACCTAAGGTACATCAATGCTCCTGTGTGCATGCATGTCTCATGAGATATGAAAGTTTTATATTTCTTGGGAAGTTCACGCTTTTCACCAATCATAACGGGAGCCTCGTAAGACGATAACCCGGAGGTAAATCTCACGAGATATGATCACAGATGTGATACGCAACAGCACTGGACATGTACTGGCCACGTGGCAAAGGAAGCATCATACGATATGCATACTCAGGCATGTGCCATATCGTATGATGTGCCATGCATGACGTACGTTACAGTATGATGTTTCCTCTGCCACATAATCGCTATTTTAGGATAATTGTCTTTCACAAGAGACAAGCTTGATTTGACACGGCAGCTGTGAAGCATCTGTACCATGTATGCACCTCATGCTGTAGTTTGCTTTGCTCCTGCGGCACCTGACTAGTTGCATGGGGCATAGTCCTATGCCCAAGCAGTGCTCACAATAGTCCATACTACTCCAATAGTCCATACTACCTGCACCATTCAAAAATCTGGCCCTCGTCCCAAAAATCCAGCCCTTGCGCTGCATGACAGGGAGCAGTATAAACACCTAGTGTAGCAGTATAGACCCTAAAACCTAACACTAAAACCCTGTAGAGAAACTGCAACATAAGAATGGCTCTGGTACCAGCTCACAAGAATAAGGATGTGCATACATACAGCAGCAAGCCATTGCTCACATGCAACACACCTCTGCAGCTTCAGGTAGCAATTTGTGCTAGCAGCGCTGCTTGCTTGGAAGGTGATGACAATCAGCATCACCGACGGTTGGTGATGCTGATTGTCATCACCTCTCAAGCAAGCAGCACAAACTGCTACCTGAAGCTGCGTGTTGCAATCCAAGTTGTCCAGAAAGTGGGAAGGGAGCATGTGGTGGAGGTAGTCAAAGGAGAAATTGATGATATGGCTCCAGAGCTGTATCATCATCTTTTGCTCTGATTACCTCCAGCAGGATCTTGACACCCTGACGGCCTGGTTGAGCCAGAATCTGATTTGTTGCAAGTAAAAACAGCAAGTGCAGCAAGCAATCAGAGGGTTTGCCTCAAGCTGAGCAGGAGGGTAACAATGCAGTCAGCTGCTGTCCTGCATGACAAAGTATGACTGCACTAAGCACACCTACCACTCAGTCCGCACACAACCTGTGGCTGCCACATGGACATCATAGTCATGGCGACAACAGCAGCGCACCTAAGCTTGAAGCTCAGACCTGCTGCAAGCATGCTCAGCAATCAGTACTAATAACTTGCTCAGAAAGTATACAGTTTGCATCATGACACTTACAGGATGGGGCACAGATGGGCCTTGTAGGCCGCCTCCAGCAGAGTTTGTTTTTCCTCATAACTCGTAAACATACCTTTGCAGGTCAGTGCACAAAAATCCATTTCCCAATCAGCTTGGTCAATGCCCAGGTTCCACTGGAGGAATCTGAATCCGGCTAGAATCAAGTTGCAATCTATATATAATGCCCACCCATGATGTTGGAGGTCCAGAGCCTTTGCAATTGCATGACATACAACAGGCTCTTTACAAAGCTTCTGCCACTTACAGCTAGCTAGCGCAACACTGGCCTTGCGCAACACTAGCCTTGCATGAAATCAATGACTCTGGTGCATATAGGTGGCAAGCTGATGCAGAGACCATGTCAGTGTCCGGTGACAACACAGAGGTTCCCAGGTAGCAGTGTTGGTGGCTCAGTGCAGCCAGTCACTTCTGGGTGTCAAGCCTTCACATAGATGCAAGCCCTGATCAACACAGAGTACGAAACACATCGATGCACGCACGCTGCGGGCACTTCCTGTGTTTTGACACTTTCTTTACACAGTCTGTACACTGCAGACAGAGGTCCCAGTCATGCTGCTGGACTACATCATACATTGCATCACATATAATTCAGTGTCAGTGCTATTCAGTGTCAGTGTCAGTGCTATTCAGTGTCAAGGACCCACTGTATCCTTGACACTGAATAGCTTGTATAGCTAAAGTCACATATACACTTGGCAAGTGTATATGTAACTTTAGCACACTTGCAAGGAAGCTGAGAAATGAAGACTCCCTGCACTCCACAGGACAATCTTCAGGTAGTCTAAAGTGGGACAGTTTTGGTATTGGCTGGTCGTTGATGAGCAAGTCAGCGACCAGCCAAAACCAGAACTGTCCAACATATTGGCAATTCCCTGGTATGTTGGAACAGTTCAAGTATTGGCTGGTCGTGATGTATTCATTCGAACTTTCATGCAGACCACACTGCTCTTCAGAATGCTGGACCCTGGGGCAGGCTGCCCCCGCCGAGAGGAGCGCTCATGGGTCTGGTTGAGACTCATCCGGCACACATCACCAGACTTTTACCAGGCAGATGCTCAGTGGTCTGCAGAGACAGTGAATGACAGGTTCATGGAGTTGCTCAGCATGCCACTGAACGCAACAAAGTGACAGGCTGGGAAACAACACTAAGCCTACTGCAGGACAAGCCTAGGAGAAGCAACCAAAAGCAAAGACACAGGGGGACACAGATTTGCTTTTGCTGCAGTGCGCCTTCTCAAGGCGCCATACAATGCAAAGCCGTACATTTGCTTGAAGTTTTGCATAACTGCAGTTGGTGATGATTGCTAGTCAATCTGCATGGCAAACAGGGTTGAGAAGGACAAAGACAAGTCTACGTCTTTTGGCCATCATAATGGGAGCCTCCTGAGGCGGCAGCCTGGAGCTGGCTATCAGGGTATTGGACAAAACCCTGAGCTGGTGTCATGGCACAAACAGCGCTTCAATGTCAACCCAGGCTGCCACAAGCTTCCTAGCCGGTGTGACAGCTTGAGAACAGCTTGGAAGCAATGTTGCCGAGCTGAATCAGCTCATGCGTCAGCATGTCAGGCCTTTGCGATGTATGTGCTGCCTTGAGCTGCCTATGAACAGCTCAAAGGTTGAGGCTTTGCCCAATTCAGATCACACATAGCTTATACACCTCAGCATGTCTGCTTACAGTGGTTCATGCTGACTTGTAAAGACATATGTCTGTTGACCGTATTTCATTTGCATGTTGCTGCTGCCCTGACAAGGCCTAATAGTGCCAGGTGAAGATGAAATGGTGCACTGCACATGTGGCAACAACTGAAATGATAGCCTCTGTTTGCTAAAGCTGCCGGCAGTCACACCAAAACAGTATTGGATCATCTTTGCCAGATTCATCACAGTGTATGCATGAAACTACTTCAAGATCTTGCGCAGCCACAAAGTGGTCGTTTTTGTCACGTCAATAGTGTGACATTGACGCTGATTGCCCTGTTTGTAACTATGACAGGCAAGTCCTAATGTGGCCACGTACGCATTGTTGCAACCTTTGCAACAGCCTGCATCGTGATCCCAGGCCACCAACACATAATAGGCAACATCGTTAAACAGCATTTAATGTAACTTACAGCCTGTCAATCATTGAATGGCACAGTGACTATGTCAAGATCGGGTCAGACCCATGAAGAGATAAATTTGATTTTCATTCTAGCCATAATCGGACGTTATGTGCACACGTGGGGCAGATTGTTGTACCTGCCATGACGGGGGGGGGGGTGGGGCCATAGTGGGCTCCCTTTGAAATCAGCAGCTTTCCATGCTTGTTCATGCTTTTGGTATGTACATGCTTTGGATATATATGAGTTCATGGTGGCAACATCTGAAGAAAGGGCAAGAGTGCTCACCAGTGCTAGTCAGTCAGGTCATCTTCCTGCCCTGGGTGCATTGGCACGCTGCCATGTCTTCTTCGCACTTGAACCATACATGCACCAGACTTTGCGGCCCATCCAAATCCCGCAGCTTCATATCACCCGGACCCCCAACCCCTTCCTACCTCTCGCCCTTTGTTCTCATGATGTTCTCATGATCTTGCGCATGCAACAGTCTGCAGCAAGGTCTGGAGCAAGCTCTCAGGCTCAGCGCACAAGAAGACCACAGACTGCACTCATCGTTTTTGCAGGCTGAATGCCAGAGACTACACCCCGCTGTGCTGACGGCAACACGCAGTTGTGGCATTAATGAATATCAACCAACAAGCAAAAATAAATAATAAATATTAACCAATATTGTGCATGATGACTACAGGCAGCTTACAAGCAGTGACATGCACACCTGCCAACACATGACAACCTCCAAATCAGGCTACCACGACTGAGGGTACGCATTGCTTGCAGCTCCATCTGACATCACACCCACTAAGCAATGCAGCAGCCCCCTAAGTGAAGACTCCTTGTCATTACCTGCTCAGGTGTGGCCCACACCAGTGTTGTCATAAGCCAAGTCCCCAGAAACCTGCAATGGCAGGCAGGCTGCCTATGCCTTGCAATGAGAATGGAAAACCCAGCAGAGTTTTCCACCTGGTAAGCGGCTGCCTCACTCCTGAAGGTCACGATTCATGAAACCGCGTCCATCACTCAGCCAAACAAGCACGTATATTTCTCTTTGTCAAGTCATCTTTAAACCTTTGACTGAGTGCACTATCTCATCAGCTCAATATTTAATCAGCCTCAACACAACACAACACAAAACACAACAATATGTTGAAACTGTACTTACAAATGTACACAATGAGACTGAATCACAAATAGTGTCACGTTTTCTGCTTGTTACTGCTCTTGTGCTGACGCTGTTGCTTAACAGACTTGCCAGCTTTTTGCTTCGAAGCTTGTTGGCTTTGCTTTTCCAACAAGTGCTGCTGCAGCTTTGCCATCTGCCTCATGACGTGTGCGCGCTGCCGCCGCAATGTCATGTTCTCTTGGAAGTGCTTCTGCTCCCTGAACCATTGCTGCAGCACACCCTGTACCTCTTCCTCATCCATTGCATGCGCATGATCCTCCCCTGAAGATCCCTCCGCATCAACCATGACAGCATCCTGCCCAGTGCTGACTTTTCTCTCAAACTGTTTCTCTTCTTCTGCTGAGGTGAGAAGGGCAAAGGCTGGCAGCCTGGGGTGCTTGGGGGCTGTTGGGGCCTTGCGGGGGGGCTGAGGGGCCGGCTTGAAGTTGCCCTGGTCTGTGATGTAGGTGTGTGCCAGTGTAGAGGGGTCCATGGCTGAAGCCAGCACACTGTGACCCCCGCCACTGCCACTGCCTACAATCACTCACATGATATCATATCACACTATACACCTGTGATACCTATTGGAACACATGTGGAACACATGTAACATGTGAAACTGGGAGAACATCAAAAGTTAGTTCATGTGTGTATAGAACTGGCTTGAGGATAGGCTATCCAGCAGCTACTGACAGAGCATGACAACTTCTGATTTGCGACAAATGAGTGCTAACACATATGCTCTGACTTTGCAAAGAACATAGTCCAGAATACAAGTCAGATCATCCCAGATGGCCTCACACAATCTGTCACGAATGACAAAGCTGACAATGACACACCTTGAGGGGGGATGTGAGCCACAGCAGCAGCTGCTTGAGACAGGTGTGGGTGGTAGTGACTGGTCAGCAGAGACAGCTCCCACAGAGGCGCGCCACTGACTGCTGAGTCAGAGTCATTGAGGCCAGTGGTGGCGGCTGCAGCCCAGGCCGGCGGCGGAGCTCCTGCTTCGTGCTCCAACAAGCTGCGCAGTTTCATGTTGTGCCTGCAGCACAAGCGGCCAGAAAAAAGACTAGCAATGCATACACATCCGACACGAAGCGCCGATGGCATTTGTGTTCATGGCATTGAACGGCATGCAAAGCTGTGACGCTATGCTGTGCAGCAGAGGGAAAGCGAAGAACCAGTGCAAAGGGGTCATCACGTATCAAGGATGGCGTCTGGATGCACAAACACCTTGAGATACATGGAACGTACAATCTTACGGTTTCTTGCTGAAAGCTGAATGCACAAACAATTTAACATGCATGCAACAAACAGTCGTGTGGTGCAAACAGGGCAGGCCAAGACATCTGTGTGCATGCAGCAGAAGGCAAAAGCTCACCTGAGCAACCTGTTGACGAGAGACAAGCTACCCATTGCAGCTCCAGACTCCAGATGCAGGGCCACACAGCTCAGGGACTTGGTGAAGGCTGCCATGCGTGCAGTGTCCAGGGCCTTGCTCTGCTCTAGCAGCATCTGTTGGGCAACAGACAACAGCAGCACCACTTGTGGTCGCTCCTGACCGGCAGACTGGCTGGTTGATGGCTCAGGTGTGCTGTCTGCAATCAAAGGGTGGTGTTCAGTCTGTGTTGCAGAGCACCATTTGCCAGGCGTTCAGCAGCATCAGAACATGGCAGAGCCAATATTCACATGGGGTGATTTTCACAGTGTCATCAAGCAATGGGAACTCCATTGCATGCAAGACGTGCTGAACCACACGCATAGAGCAGCATGGATATGTTGACGACACACGCACAAAGAAGTTTGCAGTGCATCTGAGAGGTTTGAGGGCAGCAGAGCTTACCTTGTGATAGCAAGTCATCAAGATTGCCGTCATCAGACTGCAGAGGCAGCAATGCCAGCTCAGGGATGCAGGCATAGAGGCGAGCATACAGATCGCGCCTGTCTATGTTGAGGGCCTCCCCTTGACCCCTGCACCAACACCATGCATGTACTCAGCACAGCCTGGATGCACATCTAGCATGCAGACCAGTGTCGAGGAGATCTCCAAAACCTCTATGTCCCACAGCACCAGATCTAGACTATTAGGACATGCAACATGCAGACGTCTATGCAAAATGCAATGACGCAAGTAGGCAAGCACACACAAAGGCAAGCTTATTTTGGGGAAATCGTCCATCATCAAGAAGATGACCAGAAACCCATGGAACATCCATTTGTTCCACAGGGATCTTGGGGGTCTCCTTGAAATATGTTTGCGTCTGGGTGTTGAAGCCTAAGTTCACCCTTGCAAACTGCATAGATGTCTGCAGACTGCACACTAACAGGTAGAGTAAGTTCTGGTAAGAATTGTTGCAAATATGTCGCTCACAGTCTCAATTGCACTTTTACAAGTGCATTTCGATGCAAATTGCTGCATTGCTCAAGCATCGTTCCTTAGTGTGCCAATTTCCTTATACACAGTCTTGCAGCGCCACTGAGTGAAATTGTCATGAAGACGGTACAAACAGGAAATAAAGCCCAAGTAACATGTGTGAAATGGTTTATTGCTTGTAGGAGCCAACACTAGGCATCACATCAGAGATGGAGGCCAGCAAATTAGCATTTGCATGCTGCAATGCTGAATGTAACTCTTTGTGTTGCCAGCTTGTGCTTCATGGTGATCATAAGACGGAACAAGAGTTGGTTATGGTGACATCTCAATGCGTGCGTGCGTGCGTGCGTGCGTGCGTGCTTGCGTGCGTGTACAAAGCTTTGTGCCTGCTTGCAGCACTACCAGATTGACACCCTCGCTGTGCAAGACTGGAGGCCTCTGTTTAGGGTTTGGGGTTAGGTTCTAAATCCTAAATTCTAAACCCTCGCTGTGCAAGACTAGAGGTTGGACTTTGCTGCGACAACCATTGCAATTGATCAAAGATTGAGCCGCAGGATGAGTGCATGCAGGCTTGGTGACTGAAGCCTATATGTCTGACCAACACGCTCAGACTTTGCAATTATACGACAAACCTGAGGCTGTTTTTGTCGCTGTTTTTGTCGATGGTTTTCTACAAATACTGAGTTCTGCTCACAACACATGTCACGTGGGTATCACCTCTGTTGCAGGAGCAGGCATCAGACATGACGCATGATGCATCATTAACTGTTTTAGTGCCAGAGCCATTGTTGGTGTTTCACTGGTCGAACGAACTACAGCAGGCATGATACCAGCCGTGACAACAATCTCACTGCTCATGTGCTAACTTCCTGTTGTGTTTCGAATACAACAGAAAGTTGGGACGGGAGAAGTAAAACCACTGTCATGACTGACACTTTGTAGACTGCCTGCTGTATCTGAAGCAAAACTTGTACATTTGTGTTGAGTTGTTGAGGCATGACCAGCAAGACGGTATGCATAAGGCTACACACAGCCTTGGTGGCACCAAAAAAGGTGTGAAACATGTAGCATTCTGCACTATCTCTAAGGATGTGATTAGTCCTAAGCATGTGAGCCAAGCAGCAACTTGCTTTGCTGCATGCTGTAGCCAGGATGTGCCTCCTGACTTCAGAAAGCAGTCAAGCCAGCTGCTGCTTACTCATATGACCAGCCCAGCACCTCAGTGGCATGTCAGCAGAATGTGGTGGTACACATTTGACATTAGAGGCTGATACATGTTCAAGGAATGCGTGACAACAGCAAGACATTGCAGTCAGCAGGAAGAGCTCACTTGAGGATGTCAGAGGCTGTGAGCAGGGTGCGCAGTCGCTGCTGAAGGGGAAGCACTGTCATCTGTATGATCTGCTGCATCACCTGCACCCCGACACAGACGTTGTTGCCAGCTACTTGAGGAGAGTCTGCAGATTGCTTGGTTGTGAGCCAGACCAGCTGAGCAACACTCGACCAAGAAGCCAACAAGTGTCACTCGACCAAGAAGCCAACGAGTGTCACTCGACCAAGAAGCCAACGAGTGTCACTCGACCAAGAAGCCAACTAGTGTCACTCGACCAAGAAGCCAACGAGTGTCACTTGACACAAAACAGTGATACCAAGCTTCAGCCAATTGTGCTTGTGCATGCAGGCTCATGCTGACGTGTAAGGGCTGCTACGCTTGAGCCAAAGCAATGCTGCATGAGACAGTGGCAAATGCAGCCCTGCCCTGTTGATGAGTGTGTGCATGCAGGCTTGGAGGGCTGTGACTGACCTGAAGCAAGTCAGCAAAGTAGTCTACATCTATGAGGTGCGCGTACTTGGTGAGGCCATCAAGAGTGGGCATCAGCAGCGGGAACCTCTTCTGAGCACTGGCTGGTGTCAGCTTGTACCCTGCACAGACAGACAGGTTAGTGATCACAATCCTGAAAAGAAGAATGCTGATGATGGTGATGTTGATAATACTAATCCAAACAGAAAGAACAGCACCAAAGGTACTGATGATGGTGATCACACCGCTGATAATGCGACTGTAAACAGGCGACAAGCATTAAGAAAGGATCCACCCCATTGTTGGACTGCAATGGATTAAGGAGTTGCAGCATGAAATTTGTGAGATTGGCAGCAAAGGTGAGGACTGAAGACCACAAGCGGGGGTTTCTTTGCAGTTGACTGTCCATTCAGCCGCATTGCACAACAATGTAACATTGTGTGCTGTCATTCTGTATGTGGCCATGTAACACAGTACCACTGCAAAAAATAACACCAGTATTACATCACAGTGGTGTGGAAGCTCTGGCATGTCGCAATATTTCTGTGCCTACCTTGAGCTTGCTGCGCTTGGATGCCTGACTTAGTGCATTGCTTCAGCACCCTGAAGAAGACTTCAAACAGAGCCAGCAACATCTGGGACTGAGTGACTCTTGCAGCAGCCCTGTCAGCACTGGCATCAGCCTCTTTGAAGGCCTTCTCGACCTCATCAGCTCTCCTGGTCTTCTTGCTCTTCCCCTTTGTCTTCACACCCTTCTTCTTGCCTACATCCCAGCCCAACATGCATCTCATCAGCATGTGTCCCTGTCTCTAGTGTCATATGCATGGCAGCTCTCCTCGCAAACGTCATGCATGCATACATGCATGCATGTGGTGTGACTGGTCAACATGCAGATTAACAAGCTGATTGTGAAGCACAGCTAATGACATGCATTGCCTGATCCAGATGAGGCAAGCTGCATGTATAGAGCCCATGCAACTTGAACTGGGCCAGCATGGCTGCTTGGCAGCAATCAATCAAGCAGACTGAGTTCACAAAAATGGAATATGCCTACCTTTGGACACAGACTGATGCTCAGCATCCTTGAGCTTGAGCACCAGCAATGTAGTCACCATCTCTGCTGGACAGGCGCACTTGCGTCGCCGGATCAGGTCTGCAACCTGCAATGCAGAGTTTGTGATCATCAGCGCGGCAACATGCAATCACAGCAAGACTTAGTCTGGCATCTCTAACATTCACCAGAGTATACACAGCTGCATCAGACACACTCAACATTTCCTGCGTGCGGCACTGGTGTTCTGGTCTGCATTTGAAAACCAGCACTCAGACAGGTTGTATGCCTTGTGGATGCCACAAAGAGTGAACAATGTAACATCATTGTGAGCATGATGACCTCACCAGCTGGACAGCTTCCACAGCCACCTTTCCCTCTTCATCATTCGACAGCACCTCTCTGATGGCATCACAGCTCAGCTGCCTCAGCTGATCATCCTTGTTTGCCATGAGGGGCACGACAGCTTGCAGCAAGTCTGTGGAGTAGTTGAAGTGGTGCAGGGCTGACAGCATGCCGCACATGCAGCGTGCCGCAACCCGTGCCTGTGCAGGGTTCCTGGCAGGGTTGGATTTGCTGCCAATGGCTTGCAGCAGAAGCTTCAGGTAGGCCTGCATGACAATGGGTTTCCCTCGAGGATGCATACTACTTAGGTTTACCACATGTTGGCTCAAACATGCAGGTTTACCACATGTTGGCTCAAACATGCAGGAAGCGTTTTGGTCATGCACACCTCATGTAGCATGTGTCAGAGGCGCGCACATGTACAGTCAAGTCTCCATGCCATGTCAGCAATCATATGCATGATGTGAATAGGCCAACAAGCTGTAAGATGCATCTCAGATTTGGTACAAAAGATGCGCCGCTAATGAGGGCGCTTTGTTGCAAATCTGCTGAGAAAACTAATGTGCATAAAGCAACGTCATCAGCAAAAAATGCACAAACATGCCACGTGCCGGGCTGATGCAAATAATATGCATCTGTCATGGGTGACAGAGCTGCATTTACACAAAAGCACCCACCTGGTAAAACCTGAGCTGCATGCTTTCATAGTCTCTTGTCTGCTTGACCTCCTTAGAGACTGGAACTTCCAGCTCCTTCTCAGTAGGTAGCCTGATCCTATACCCTGGCAGAACGTCCTTGAAAACTGCCAGCAACGACAGCATGGCCAGACGCGAGACCTGCAATTCACAAAGATGGGACTCAACTCAAGGTTCAGTTCTGAAATGAGAGATTATGTCCATGTGACGCACCAAACATATATGCTTGCTTGCTTGTGCAAGTCATTGGATTGTGTGGAGGACGAGCAGCACTTTCTTTTTGATTGCCCAGCGTACAGCCACATCAGGTCACAGCATTTGGACCTCCTGCAGCACTGTTGTACTATTGCAGACTTTATGATTTTGTGTGAACCAAATGCATGTGGTGGTTTCCTTAGGGAAT
>JAABUP010000673.1_pt1 | contig 73326 bp, 18 predicted proteins | sample 5559201 | NCBI WGS metagenome assembly JAABUP01 (sample SAMN10711887, study PRJNA513373) | rock metagenome | isolation source: Antarctica rocks | place: Antarctica | reverse complement strand
GCCCCCCCTCCCCCCCCCCCGCCGCCCGCCCCCCCCCCCCCCCCCCCAAATCATGATAGATGAGCATTTTTTTACGATGCAGGCTTCCTAATGTCATCCCCAGATACCTTCATCATCTCTTCCCAATATTCGCACCCCCCATTACACCCCCCTCATCCACATCCACAGACTCCATACATCCCCCTCATGCACCGAAAATGGACAACATGACATTCAGGAATATTACTCGGCCCTTTCGAAGGGCGAAACTCCACAACGCAGTACTTTGCAGTTCCCGAAAGTTCTTGCATGTATTCTATGTATGTTCCGCTTATTACTTATTGCTTTCAGGACAAAGGATTCGAAGGCTGTGGCTGGGGTGTATGAGAGGCTATTAGTGTGTACATGGCGGGATTGTCATGCTTTTTGAGGAGGGGGGTCGTTTCTTGAAGATGTGAGATTGGGGGAAGAAGATGAAGGAGGTTGAGGTTTCGTGGAGGGGGGTTGGCCAATGGCTGGGTGGTGGAGGGCTGGTGGAGGCCGAGATGGTTTTGGATGAGGGGGAACTGGGATGGGTAGGGTTTTGTTGGGCTTATCCTATCACCTACTGGCTTCTCGTTTGGTTGAAATTGGAGCTGTCAGAGATTTTGAGCGGACACGGTGATGATCGCTTGGCAATCTTGGTCAAGGAGGTAGGTTCCCTTTGTAGGAAACAGGACCTTTTCAAAGCTCTTTGAAGTCGTTTAGCTTGCCGGGCGTCTGGTTCATGAGAGTGGTATGTTTTAGGAGGTTTATTATAGAGGACCTTTCAAAGTTGTAGTCTGCAAGATGCTTCAAGATGAAAGCAGTCTTCAATTCGATATTACCGGTGTCTGCCCGTCCCATTGCCCTCGCTCTAAAGCATCAACCATAAACCCAGCAACGCTCTTCCGACTAATCATATTAAACATCCCACTTCCCTTCCCATCATTCCCAAACTCCTTCACCGGTTTCTTATCTCCATTATTCAACCCCACCGCCCTGACATCTACCCATCTGAACGCGGGATCTCTCTTAGCCTCCTGCTCTAACACCTTCTGCACCTCATAATGATCATCAAACGTAATCTTCAAATTCGACCGATCAACCACCGTATTAAACACCCAACCGCCATTCGCCCGACTACTCCCCACCCCCTTAGTACCCAACACAACCATCTTCTTCACGCTATGCTCCCTCATCACCTCCAACGCGTTCCGCACCGAGTTCGCCATCATGTCGTCCGGCGCCGTCGTTTTGGCCCAGGGGTTGTCGGACGTGCGGCCGGTGTTCAGGGTTGAGATTACGGCTCTGATGGGATCGGAGGCGGGGGCGGTGGCGAAGGCGGTTTTTATGTCGGTGAGGGAGAGGGGGGTGCCGGTTGTGATGGAGAGGTTGGGTTGGGCGGAGAGGGCGTCGGGGCGGCGGACTAGGGCTGTTATGGTGTGGTTGCGTGAGAGGGCTTCGGAGATGACGAGGGAGCCGGTACGGCCGTTGGCGCCGAGGAGGAGGACGCGCATTGTTGGGGATGAGGGTGGGGGATGGTATGTTGTGCAGGTTGAGATGGTGAAGGTATCAGAGCTTAATTGTATATGCGTTTTGGTTGCCTTTCGTCAATTTTCGTCAAGGCGGTTTGAGTGGATGAGTAGATGTCTGGGTTATTATCCTGAATATCATTGCACACGCTGTATATATACTTATTTCGTGGAGACTGCAAACTCCAGTTGCTCGCAAATGACGAAACCCCTGGACGGCGGACGGTTGATATTCTAATCTCTCGGCGAGCCGAACGAGCGATATCCGTCCCGGAGGTGGCAAGTTCCTCGGCGCCGGTGGAAAATGCTTGGCACGGATCGGAAAAGGAACTAAAATAAGTATCGCGGAACCTGTCATTGTCAACCTCCACAATGCCTAAGGAACTCCGGAAACGAGGTCGGCGGGAAGAGAAGAAGAGGAAGCGCCAAGATGAGGAAGAGAATGATGAGCCCTCGAAGCGACTAAAGTCACAGGATGCCGAGGAACAAGTAGAAAATTACGGTGGCGGATTCGTGGAGCAAGAAGAGCGGGTGCCATACGCTGGACCAGGGGAGCTTCCGTTCTATGGGCTGCTAGACGAGGATGAGCAAGAGTATTTCAAGAGGGCAGACTCTATGCTTGAGATAAATCAATTTGCGGATCCAGAAGAACGAGATCTTTTCCTTGCCAACGTCTACAAGGAAGCAAGTGGGAAGGAACTCAAGATTGCGAACAGCCAGTCCTGCTCGAGGCTTATGGAGCGACTGGTGCTACTTTCAACACCGACACAATTGAAGGCGTTATTCCAGAAATTCAGCGGACAGTGAGTCCGACTCGCTTTGGTGAGAATCCAAGATCAAGCTGATCATCACAGCTTTCTACACCTCGTCCAGCACAGATTTGCCTCTCACTTTTGCGAGGCACTTTTTCTCAAGGCCGCTCCGTTTGTCACCTCCGAGTTGACTGGAGACTTGGACGAGACGAAATCGGGTCAGGACGATGGGGAGGTCTACGTTTCTATGGAAAACCTGTTCCTCTACACGCTGAACGAACTTGAAGGGAACCTTGGATACTTGATGACCGACCAGTTTGCCTCTCATCCACTCCGAGTGCTTCTTGTTGTTTTATCGGGGATGCCTCTCAATACCGCAGACTCCACGTCATTGATGCAAAGCAAGAGGAAAGAACACGTCACCGTCTCTACCGGCACAGTGGTACCTAAAGGCACCGAAACCAATATCCGGCATGTCCCAGATGCTTTCCACGCGGCAATTGACAAAATGACTGCAGCGACCGTAGCAGGGCTAGACACGACGAACTTGCGAGCTCTAGCGACCCATCCCATAGCGAACCCTGTTCTTCAACTGCTTCTAGAGCTTGAGCTTACAAGATCTGGAAAGCAGAGTGCCAAGGACCCCAATTCTATATTCCGAAAGTTGATACCCGACGATGCATTGGTAGAAGGCACGGAAAGGTCCTCGTTCATCAATAGTCTGGCATATGATACCATCGGCTCTCGTCTGCTGGAAGTCATTGTTACGCATGCTCCCGGGAAAACCTTCAAGGCATTTTACAGGTCTTATTTCGGCGATAAGATCGGAATACTTGCGAAAAACGAGATTGCTGCATTTGTCGTCTCCAAGGTCATCGAGCGCCTGAACAAGGACGACCTACAGACCGCGGTAGACCAGATATGCCCACAAATAAAGATCCTGGTAGAGCGCTCACGTACCTCCATCATCAAGGTGTTGATCGAAAGATGCCGGGTGAGGCAGTTAGACACGCAAGCCATCGCGAATGAGTTGCGTAAAACTTACGGCGAAGAAGCTTCAGAACGACTTACGAAGATGCTGAAGGTGACTGCAGCACCAGCAGACGGCATGGCAGACGATCGTAGAAAGCGCCTAGACGCCCACGACAGCTCAAAAACGCACGGCTCCCTCCTGGCTCAAAGCATGCTGGCTGCTCCGGGTCCATTGCGCGACTACATCATCGAAGGCTTAATCGCAACACCCGACCCCCTATTAACTCACATCGCCAAAGACAGAGCAGCATCAAGAGTGCTACAAAGCGCCCTCACATCCTCACCCAAAACACTAAAATTCCGCCGAGCCTTCCTCCCACGCTTCTACACCCACCTAGCCGATGTTGCAACCGACACCGTAGCATCCCACGTCGTCGACGCCCTCTGGGACGCCTCTACAGGCCTAACATTCATCAGAGAAAAACTAGCGGAAGAACTGGCACAGAACGAATCCGCGCTGCGGGCGTCGGTTCCTGGTAGAGCGGTGTGGCGCAATTGGAAAATGGATGTTTATAAGACGAGGAGGGGGGAGTGGGGGGATGGGATGAAAGATCGGTGGGGAAGTCCTGGTGCTAAGACGAGTCTTGAAGTTGCGAGGGAGCGCTTTGCGGCCGGCGGCAATGACAGGATTGCGAGTAGGAAGGGTGTGAGGGTGGGTGCACGGCATAAGCATAGTACCGGTGCGAATGGTATACCGCGACGAATTGTAGCTGTGTAGCGTCATGTTTAGCGAAGGGATGGGTTTGTGTAGCTTCGGCACTAAGCGAGTCATGACGATGACGATGATGGAATATTTGAATCCAAATTTACCTTATCAATGTCGATACTAACGAGGGACTAATCTATGATATTCATCTTCTCAGGCGAGAGTTGCATTTCAGAATTGGATTTGTATACGTCGTTCCTTTTACTCTACTCTCCATAATGTCTAAAGATTCATTACCACATCATCCTGTCCCAAAGCAGAATCTTCCAACGCGAGCCGATGAAGTTGCCTCTGTCCGTACCTATACCATTTCATTCCCTTCTCCACCCCTAAAAAACCCCTTCTAAACCCCCATCTCCTCCCTCCCCAAACCCCAAAAAACCCATCTAACCCCCCATCCAAAAAACCACAGCTCCTAACCTCCGTCTCCAACCTCCTAATCCCCCACATCCGCACCGCCGACGCCGACGCCCCCGCCCTAAAAACCAGCCACGGCCTCTCCACCCCCGGCGGCGGCCCCCGCACTCCCCTCCTCGAACACCACAGCCCCCAAAAACTGACCAAACTCCTCTCCCTCCACCTCCCCGCCACCGGGCAATCCTCTACCGGTTTCCTCGCCGCCGCGGAGAAGATCCTGCAATATTCCGTTAACACCTGGGACGCCGGGTTTCTTTCAAAACTGTACGCCGCGACCGACGCGCCCGGACTCGCCGCCGAGCTGCTGACCGCGGCGCTGAATACGAATGTGCATACTTACGAGGTCTCGCCCGCCCTGACGCTGATTGAGAAACACACCACGCGGGCTCTGGCGAACTTATTCGGTCTCCACGGTCCCCATGCGGGTGGTATTTCCGTCCAAGGCGGTTCCGACTCAAACACGACGTCCATAGTCGTCGCCCGCAACACTCTGTTCCCCGATACGAAAACCCACGGCAACGCTTCCCAAAACCGGAAACTGATCCTCTTCACCAGCGCACACGGACACTACAGCATCGAAAAGGCGGCGCAGATGCTCGGCTTCGGCTCCGCGTCCGTCCGCGCCGTCCCCGTCGACCCACAGACCGGCAGCATGGATCCCGCAGCCTTCAAGTTCTTAGTCCACAACGCGATAGAAGAGGGCGAGACGCCGTTCTACCTCAACGCCACGGCCGGCACGACGGTGCTCGGCTCCTACGACCCCTTTGAGCCGCTCGCCGCAACGTGCAAGGAACACAATATCTGGCTGCACGTCGACGCCTCCTGGGGCGGTCCCGCCATCTTCTCCCCGACGCACAAAGACAAATTGAAAGGTAGTGAGTCAGCAGATTCCATAGCCGTAAACCCGCACAAGATGATGGGCGTACCCGTCACCTGCTCTTTCCTGCTCGCGGGCGATCTGAGAAAGCTTCACGCTTCCAACACGCTACCCGCTAGCTATCTCTTCCACAACGACGAGAACAACAACACCGGGACCGTGGGGGAAGTGTACGACCTGGCAGATCTGACGCTGCAATGTGGACGTCGGGCAGACAGTCTGAAGCTCTACCTCAGCTGGATCTATCATGGTACAGAAGGGTACGCATCACAGATCGACACCGCGTTCGATACCGCTGCGTATCTTGCGTCGCTGGTAGTGGCGCATGAGGATTTGGTGCTTGTGGGTCCGGACCCGCCGGCTTGTTGTCAGGTTTGCTTTTTCTATGCCAAGGGGGGAGTGTTGAGGGATGCGGAGGGCAATGGACGGGTCACGAAAAAGATTGCGGGGGGTCTGGTGCCGAGGGGATTTATGGTTGATTATGCGGGGGTTGATGGGCGGGGGGCGTTTTTGAGGGTTGTGATTGCGAGGGGGACGGGGATGGGGGCGGTAGAGGGGTTGGTAGAGGCGGTTGTGGAGATTGGCGGGAGGGTTTGGGGCGATGGGGAGGGTAAGTAGGATTGGTCGGTTGTGTGTACTGATGGATGTTTCGGTGTTTAGGATGCGAGATGTGATGATGGGGATCTGTGGAGAGCGCTTGGTGCATATATTGAAGCGTCGTCGTTGGTGTCTTCTTGATGAGACTTGCATCTTAGCGACCTTGACATCAGCCATGGGCTGGTCGGTTATATTGACTTGAGGAAAAAAGCAACTTTCCTAGAATTGGGCTAAGGACTTCCGTGATAGTTTGTCGATTCCTTGGTAGCTCACGACAGGTCTGCCTAGCATTTATAGATTGTCGAGGCTTTCAAGATATGGTATCAGGGACTCGGCAAGTTGGTGTCGGATAAGCCTTGGTGATGAAATAGCGAGGGCACTCTTCGAGAGTCGGTTACTTATGTTCCGTTGCCGGACTAGTGTATGCTTTTTTTTTCCAATCGGTACTAGGTAGTGATATAAGTCAAAGCGTCATGACTGGTGTCTACTTGCGAGCTATATCGGCCTTGTTATAATGGTATAATTGGATTTGAACTGGAGAGCATCCCAGGTCATCTGCAAGGAAAAATGCGGCTCCAATGACTTGGCGAATCCATAGAAAAGTACCCGCAAGGGATTGATTTGTGGTAATAGGGACCGAGATGACAGGGTAGCCTGTTACGTCCCTTTCAATGTCATTCGAAAAGAACAATGCTTTGACATTGGGGACATTTGGATGATCAACGACGAAACGTGCCTTATGATTGCTTGTTATTGAAATTACGGATCATGCATTGAAGATTTGGTGTTTGTAATGCCCTTGTGTTTTATAGTGGACGAACACCGTCATTCTTTTCATCCTGTGTCAGCAAGAAATACACCGCATCCAGAGGTGCTATGCTAACGTCGTGGGCGTGGACGAATGTTCGTGAATCTATGAGTGCGTGCATTCAGCCAATGAATTTTGGTAAAACGAGATAAGTTGAGGTACACGTTGTGATGAGGGCGCTTTTCCGCATTTCGTCGAGTCAACTTAATGTGGTCAATGATCAGACTGATTGTGTTCAAGCATTTGGATGGGGAACTTGTTGTTGAGGGCTGAATGCTCGTTGCTAGGTTGGACCTTTGCTTTTTGGATTGGATGGAGCCATGGCTGGAACGGTAGTATCCTATTGTTGAGGTGGGTGAGACTGGTATTCTTTGAAGGGAGGACTGCCCATCAGCATCGTGCAGCAGCAATCCTTCACCAGCGTGTTGAAGATCATGATACTAGCGGCTTAGGTTACCAAGCAAACTACTCAGGGGAGATGGTTTGGCGAAAGATCGGACCTAGGCAGTGGACTTTTCGCTTCATTACGATAGAAGCTACACCGAAAATTTGGAAAGGGCGGTACAAGTTAACATAACGCTGCGTGACTATGTTGGTAAGCGTCTTGCAGATGAAGGTGGGTGCTTTCGCAATCGAAGTCGTGTTCGCACGACTTGCGTATAAGATACCTACGGCATGAGACCAGGAGCATCTGCTCATAGATATGGCCTTGTTGCTAGTCTTGGAGGCCGTTGACGTAGCTGGCATGGCTCTGTCGAGTGAGACAGAATCATGCTTGCAGTGATCATACAAGAACTGTGATCATCGTTACACCCCAGTCTTTTCGATATGGTTGCCGTAGAAGCCAATCTTACCGCCAGAGTGATGCCCTCTTACGATCTTGACTTCACCGGGCCAATACCCATCCACGTGCTGCAACCCTTTCTTCACCGCATTTTCATGAGCAGTCTTCCTGTCTTTGCGAAATTTGGCAAGCTCGTGGACAACATCAATGCGAACTTCCTGGCTTGGTGGACTATGCAACGTTGGCAGCTTGTCGATCTGTGAGCCACCAGTGGATATCATGATCTTCTCAGAAACTGCAGGATATGGGACGTAAGAATCTGTTCCAATGGAGGGAAGACCGCATTTTTCGTCATTACTGAAGAAGGTGAAGTCGTTCTCCGCGGCTGACCAGAGTGCTTCGCTGTCTGCGTCTTCGGTAGATGACTTTGTCTTCCGGCTGAAGTCTTGCGTTGGAGCACTCTGAGATGGAAGTGGGACTTCGGCTGGTGCCATCTCAAGCACAATGTGTCGGAGTGCAAAAGCCTCTCGAGCGCTATGGTGGTGTGGTTTATAAGCTCGCTCTCCTGGTCTACGCAGCTTACGGGGTTCGCGGCGGGCTTGGACAGTCGCAAGCTCGGTTTCGGATGCACAGTCTTTAATGAAATCAATCAATGCCTCCACAATACGAGGAGATTTGACGTAGCTTGGCACATCGGTCAGGGTAAGTGTGCGAAGATTCGCCACCATCCCCGGTATCAGGCCATGGGGCTCGTCGAGCCGATCTGCGCGTGATTTTCGACGTTGCTTTTCGATGAGGGCAAGCTGCAAGTTGGCTTTGTCGTGAATGAGGCCAATGGCTGCTGTGCGCTCTAATGCACTCATAGCAGATGAAGTTATGGCAATGCCGTTGACTGCCTGGGCCATGGTGCTCAGGGTGGTCGCTGTGAGTACAGGGGCAACATTATCGTCGTCGGACGCTGGTTCGATGACTCCGGATGCGAAGGCTCCCGCCCTTTGAGTCTGTAGTTGACTCTGTTCACATGTGACGCTTGGCTTCTTTCCTGTTGGTGGATTGGCCAACGTATGAAAACAGTTGCCAGGTAATTCAAGGCGAGGAATAGGCTCTCGAGGTTCTAGCTCATATAGTGGAGGTGTTTCGTCCTTTTCATAGGCTGCCGCGTCCACCTCGGCGGGGTAAGGAGATATACCCATGTTTAACCCCTGCCTTGCAGTATCCTCACTACGGAGTTCATACGTAGTAAGAGGCTCTCGAACCATTGCTGGAGCGTTCTCGGTGACAATAGCGTGATGAAGGCGAAGTGAAGTCATTGTCTCTGCATATTCACCCAAGACCGGGGTAAGCTGCTCAATACCTGGTATCCTACGGAAGCGACTATCATCATGAGGTTGCAGTGTACCTGTGGAGAAGGATGATTGAGGCTTGTTTGATATGGTCCCATCATTTAGGGAGCCAGCATCTAGGACATGCAATTTCCTCGATCGTACCAGCGAGGCCAGACCTTCAACAGTCAAATTATTATCTGCTATGTAAAGATGGGTGATACCAGAGTAGGGCATATCCTCGTATGGCAGGCGAGTGATGTTACAAGAAGTCAAACGCCGTACGAAACGCTCGTCATAGCTTTCGTCCCTGAATTCGTCGAGGACCTCAGAATCTGGCTTTACGAGTCCAGAGTGTCCATCGTCAACGATAAGATTGGGGGAAGTATGAAGTCGATCATTCGACAGTCCGTCAGCTGCATCTTCATCTTGGAAACAAAAATTGAGAAGAATCCTGACACTATGGTCGGTCAGATGATTTCCTTGAACGTCCAGAGTCCGCACTCGTATTCCGATTGCCTCTGCAAGAAATTCGACATCCTCATCTCTGAGATGTACACTCCGCAGCTTTAGTATCTGTAGCAGAGGAAGCTTCCGCAGTCTCGACAGCACACTCTTGTCTCTTGCTGCTAATGTACCAGATAAATCCAGATATGCTAGATGCTGAAAGTGCTCTAGCGCTTCAGCCAGACCTTGTGATGTAGCGTTCTGGCAACGAGATGCAATCAAAAGCCTGAGTGAATATGTGGGCATGGATTCCTCGGGTGAGAGTTGTCTGCCATTGCTGTAGCTCCGTAGGGTAAGAAGGGCTAAGTGATCGAAGAAAGGTAACTGTGACACCACAAGTGACTGGAGGTTAGGTAGCTGCTCAAGGATATCTCGAAGCCATTTTGGATAGGGTCCATCGTAAAGCTCAGGCTGGGCTGGTGGTAGATGTAGAGTATGTGTAAGCTTTCTCACGTATAATCGAACCCTTCCCAAACATCCCTTGAAGCGCGTGAGGGCGACGTAGACTCTGTCATTCTCCGTCCCAAAGTGAGATGCTGGATCTCCCCACAAATAAGGCGCGAAAACCTGGTGTAGTCTGTGATCAACACGATTGAGGGCGCATAATTCTACCGAAGGTATGTACGGTGCTATGATTTGCCAAGGGTTGCGTGCTATGGCTGCTTCGTAGGATGGAGGGATGTTCTCCATAATTGGGGAGAACTATCAGCTGGGCGAGAAGTTGCTTCCAAAGATATTGGAAGCGCCATGTCACTGGTCGTTGGGATTTGCAAGACGATGGTCGATATCATACAGCTTTCATAATACCTTGAGATTGGCTAGATTGTCAAACTTTATTCAGGATCGGGTCAATATAAGTAGTTCTAAGCCTTGCGGACGATGATAGACTTGATATGCTTATAATTATCACTGAGAAGAAGTCATCTTGAAAGGCGTAGGAAATCGCGAAGGAGGATCGGAAGCTCATCAGCAAGCTAGACCTAAGAGATGTTGGAGTTCAGCTCGGGTGAACCTCGGTGATTACAAATCACGTCTTGGCAGACACTAGAACAGATTTTCCTTGTCTCCTTTCCTACATAGCTATTATATCATCCATTTAGTTATCAATACTACTGTACATGCACTGAATCACGTGCATATGACTCATGCTCATCATATCAGTTTGACAAGAGACAGACCGTCCGCCAAGGCGTTGCTACAAGATTCGTGGCTCACGGAGTGCACAGCAAATTCCAATGAGTTATAACCTACTTATGACACTTACCGAACATACATATCAATAATCAGGACGTACTTATCTGCAATAAGCTAGACTTTTGGTTCCATAATGCTCTTAGGAATTGATCTAGGCCAGCAGTCATTTCTAGCCACCGCAGAAGCCGCCAATGGTGGGCCGGTGTTGCCGCTGCGCCAGAAGAAGTACCAAAACAGAAAATGAATGGACGGAACCGCTACAGCGACTCTCTATCATTCACCAGCGCACACGTGTAAGCGAATGAACACAGACCCAAAAGGCATATCACGCACATCCACATCATCCCTCCGCAAGCACCTCAACAGCATTACTCCCCCGGCATGCCAACCCCCCATCCCCACTCCACTCCGTCGGCCTTACCTCAAGCCCCTCAAACGCCTTCATATCCCCTACCCCCCACCACTCGATCCGCCCATTCCCCTCCGGCATCCTCAGTACATACTTAGCCCCCGGCTGCGTATCGAAGCAAGCAGGCACAACCGTCACCTGCCTTGTCACACTCTCCCCTGGATAAAGGGTCGAGAAGCCCTTGTCTGCACTAACGGGCGTGGGGCGATCATCGACCTCGAAATCCCACCAGTTGGCATTTACGGGCTCGGTGTTGGGTGGCGAGGAGGGGTACAGGAGGTAGGTGCCTGTCATGGAGGCGGCGGTGCTGAGGGGTGAGGAGTCTTCTTTTAGGGTGATGGGGGGAAAAGCTGGAGCGGTTGATCCGGGTGGCGGTGGAGGAGATGGGGGGTGGTGGTAGTGCAGTGTTACTTGCAGGATGTAATTGGTTTCTTCCCCGGCGGGGAAGATGGGGGGGCCGGCGATGGTGATGGATAGGTTTTTCTCGATGTGCGGTTTACTATTGGATTCAGAGATGGGTTTCAGCTGTTCGGTATTTGCTATAGAGTGTTTGTACTAGAAATCATATACTTACTGTGCAAGTCTGGCTGCGTCTTGGGTCTTAGAGGCTCCACCTCCCTGTTCAACAGGCGAAGCCGCCATCAATAGTACTTCGTCCGTGAATGGTATGCTAGTCTACAATACCCGCTCGCGTCGGGCAAGGTATGATGCTGTTCGTTAGTTCACGAAAGTAATATAAATGGTTGAACATAAAGTTCCTTATTTGGCAATCGTGCAGCGTGCGTGAACTGAATGATGAAAGAAGAAAGCAAAGGGTGTCTAGCGTAAAGGACCGTTGAAATCAAGTGGCTTCGCCGGACTGATCTCGTTGCCTGGAGTTATACGAGAGGAAGCTTCGGATTTGAAGGCGAATGTGGTTCAGCAAGCAGTCAGTATATCGTTGATACAGCAGTTTGCGAATCCATTGATTTGACGCTAGTGGCCCGCAAATGTTGGACATAAGCCCTTCTGCCAAGACATTAAGCGAATAGCCACGTCTACTAAGTCTTATTATCTCGTTATCTTGTTCCTAGACACCTTTTTAGATATCTAGTATAGCTAAATTATCTATTATACCCCTAAGACTATTTAATAGGTTATAAGCCTAGCTAGTACTACTTAATTACTATAAAGAATTATATCTATATTAAGCTAGTATATTAAAAGCTAGTTATAATTATTATAAAATAATAATAATAATATAATTTATCTACTCCCTCTAATTTAAATTACTAACTATAAAGGCTAGATAAGTAAGAAGTTAGAGGAGTATAAAATATATATAAGTTATAAGGGAAGGACTAGAAATTTAGGGGAAGGAAATTATTAGGATATCTTAATATATCTAGCTAGTACGATACGGCTTACTAGTAATATCCTAGTAGTATTAGTTTAGCTTCTTATTATCCTAATAGATATCCTTTTATCTAGATATCTAAGAGGCTAGGTAGCTTCCTTAAAGGGTATTTAGATAGTCCTCCTTCTACCTCCTTAGAAGGTAGAGATTAGTTCTATTATAATTATAAAACTACTAGAGTATTAAGTCTACCTTTATAATACTACCTACTTACTAGTAGTTTATACTATCTATTCTAGCCCTTAGGAACTAGCCTTTTAATCTAGTTTCTAATAGTTCTAATCTCTCTACCTTTAAAAGGAGATAGTCTAGATTATAATAGTATAATATTATAAAGATATTTAATATTAAATAGAATAAAAATATATTAGAAGTTAATTATAATAAAATTAATATAATACTAGAATTTAATATAAGAGATATTAAAGTAATAAATAATATACCTAATAATAGAATTTCTAATAAAACCCTTACTAGTATAATTATACTTAATAAACTTATTACTACTATTAAAATTAAAGAAGAGTAGTTAATAAAGAAAAGAAAGCTTTAAGGTATTTAAGAAAGGGTAGCTTAATTATAAATAGAAATAGAATTAGATAGGGCTTTACTAAATTTATAATAAATTACTAAGGGATTATTAGGTAGGATATAATAAGGGTTAGTACTAGGCCTAATAAAGGACTACCCTCTAAATTAGGGTATTAATATATAAGGTATATTAAACCCTAAGGTAGGATCTATCCTTAGTAGTTTTACCTTAAGTTAGTCTATTAGAGGCTAGTTAGAAGAACCTAATAGTTAATACCCTAAGAGCTACTTAAAGCCTAAGGACTTACCCTTTTATAAGGGAAAGAATATATATAAGTATAGAAAATAGTATTAAGTTATAAATATTATATTTTAATTAATACCTAATAAATTCCTAACTAAGTTTATAAAGGTTACTTAGGTTATATAATTCTTGAAGGTAAACCTACTAAGTTATAAGATTATCATAAAAAGTTATTATTAAGGAGAGTAGTTATTTAAGAGTACTTTACTTAATACTTATTAAACCTTATTAAGGACCTAGTAAACTACTAGCTTTATAATATATAATTATATTTAGATATATAATAGAACTCTAACTAGTTAATATAAAGCTTTAATATATATCTAAGTAGAATTAAATTATAAATCCCTCCTTTTCTAGAGGAATATTAATAGATTAACTTTTTTATAAAATTACGCCTAGACCTTTAAAAGGCCCTTATAAATTATTAAGACCTCCTTATAATTAAAGAAAGCCTAATTACCCTTACTACTTAATTAGAGAATAACTAGTAATATTATATTAAAATAATAGCGGGTAATAGTTATATTATTAAAAAAGGGGATTATTCTAATAAGTAGAATAAAGGTTAGAAGAGGGAAGGAAGTTAAGATAGGGGTATTAATCCTTTTATAAAAGTAGGAAGTATTTAACCCGCTAGTAGTTATAATAAGTTACTAGATACTAAGGAAGGGTTAATATATTTTAATTATAGAAAGAAGGGGTATTATAATAAGGACTATTATAGACCTAGGATACCTAGGAACTTAAATATAATACCTATTAATATTATTAGAAAAGGGACTATTAAATTAAAAAAAGGAAGCGTACCTCTATTTAGACCTTAATACTAGGGCGCTTACTTATTAAAACGGATTTATTATTAGTTTATAGTATTAATATTAGTAGTTCTATTAATATATAAAGTATATAAGACTATATAAACTTCTTAATAGATATAAGAGCTATTAGGCTTAGGTATATATACGCCTTACGTACTACCTTATAACCTGCTTTAGGTAACCTTCCTTAGAAATACGGGGTAACGTCCTAGTAATAGGAGGTCTAGGCTAAGCCTATACTTAGTAGATATATATCTTCCTAGCTATCCCCTATTATTCTTCTAAGTTCCTTAAAGATTAGTTCTACTTCTATAATAGGCCTACTACCTAATCTATTAGTAGACTTATACCTATTATTAAACCCTATAATATAACTCTATATCTTTTATTACCTAATACGCCGTTATAAAGCTAGTAGGTATAAGCCTTATAATTTTAATCTCTCTCCCTTTCTAAAGGAAAAGGCCTAGTAGAGTTATTATTATATTAGGTTTACCTTATAATAATTAATAGGCTAAAAGTAATAACTAAGTAGAACTACTATTATATAAAATATTACTAGAATACTATTATAACGCCTTAGTAGAAGGAGGACTCTTTACTCCTTCTACTCTAGATAAGCTAGAATAGCTACTAGAGGAGGCTTAGAATAAAAATTATTATCTTAAATAATAAAATTAATTAGCTATATTACTAGCTTATAATAAAGTACTTTATAATCCTTAGGTTAATATTAACCTAGGAGTTTAAAATATTACTATCTTAACGCTATCTTAATATACTTATATATATATACTTTACCCTAAAAGAATAAGACCTTATAAAGGATCCTTTAAAGGGGAGTACTTATATTAGTTCTATAAAGTTAATATTAAATTTATTATAAGTCTAGAGTATTTTACTATAAATAAGTCTTATATAGCCTATTATATAGACTCCTTAGAAGGGGACTCTAAAGCTTAATAGTATACCTATTTTAAGAGTTATAGTTTAACTAATATTATATTTAAATTCTTTAAGAAGTTTCTACTTAACTTAGTTATAAATCTAGCGAGCTACTATCTCCTTACTTATAAGAAGTAGGAGTAGGTATATTAATATAATAAATAAAAGGTCTTAAATTTTAAGGCTTATTTAAAGGAGTTAGAGTCTTATTTACTACCTTTTAATAAGGAGTATAAAGCTTATATTTTCCTTATAAAGCTTTATAATAAGTTAAAGAATAAATTTCTTAGTATTAATAATATTACTAAGTAGTATAAAGAGATATTTACTTAGGCTATTATACTAGAGAATACTTTAGAATATAAGTATTATATAAGCGGCTTAGGTTCTTAAGGAAAAACCTAGGGTAGGTCTTAGCTAAAATTAAAAGGTAGTAATAAGTCTTTAAAAGACTATATTATAAAGCCTAAGGATTCTAATAGTAGTAGTAGTAAGTAGTTATACTTTAAAGATAATACCTTAAAAAGGAAGGCTAGGCCTAATATTAAGATAAATTCTATAATTTATTTTTATTATAATAAAGAAGGTTATATTTAACTAAATTATATTAATCTTAATAAGCCTTAGGCTTATTTTAGTATTAATATAATATTAGTAAAAAAAGAACTAACCCCTTAACCGCCTTAAAAGAGGGGTAAGAGGACTAATTAATAGAGGTAATATTATTAATCCTTATAAAGGGTTAAGCGGAGTTATAAAGTAACTAATATTAAGTTATAATACTTTTAGACTCTAGGTTATATCTAAACTTAATTTATAAAAGTTTATAACCTAATAGAATTTATAGCCTTATAAAGCTATCTTATTATAAGTATAAGCGCTTAATAGAAGTAGTATATATATCTATAAAGCCTACTAGTTATATTACTAGTTAGTAGATAATTAGGGTTATAAAAAGGAGTATACTACTCTTTTCTATATAATAGATTAAAAGGGCCCTAATATTGTTTTAGGTATACTAGGATTAAAATAATAGTATATACTATTAGATCTAGAGGTGGATTACTAGCGCTTTAAAGTTAATTCTAGTATATTATAAGTTAATAAGCCCTAAGTATTTACTTAAAATATTAGGAAAGAGCTAAATATATTTACTATTATATATACTAGTATAATATTTAGTAAATAGGAAGCCTTTAAAGTCCTTAGGGAATTAGAGGCCTTTACTAATATCTTTTCTAATAAGAAGGCGGGTACCTTACCTATTTTTAAGGAGGATAACTACGTTATAAATCTTATAAAAGGTAAAGAACTACCTTATAAGCTACTTTATAATTTATCTTAAACTAAGCTAGTAGAGCTACGGCGCTACCTTAAGGATTTACTCTAAAAGGGGATTATTTGCTACTTTATCTTATTAGCTAGAGTACCTATTCTCTTTATATTAAAGAAGGATAGTAGGCTATATTTATATATAAATTATAAGGGGTTAAATATTATAACTCTAAAGAATAGATACCTATTACCTCTTATTATTAAAATATTAGACTACTTATATAATTCTAAGATTTTTATAAAGTTAGACTTAAAGGATACCTATTATTAAATTTATATTAAGGAAGGTAATAAATAGAAAACTACTTTTTAAACTTATTATAACTACTTTAAATATTTAGTTATACCCTTTAAGCTTACTAACGTACTAGCTATATTTTAAGCTTATATTAATAGGGCCTTAATTAGTCTAATTAATATAACCTATATAGTATACCTAGATAATATCCTTATTTATAACTCTAACCTAGCGGATTACTAGTAATATATTTAGTAAGTACTAGAATAGTTATATTAATTTTCCCTTTATACTAATTTAAAGAAGTATTAATTTAGTATTAAAAGGGTTAAATTTTTAGGGTTTATTATCTTAACTAATAGTATTAAGATAGATCTAGAGTATATAATAATAATTAGGGACTAGCCTAAGTCTAAGACCTATTAGGATATATAAATCTTTTTAGGCTTTATAAATTTCTACTATTAATTTATTTATAACTACTCTTATATAGCTAAGCTACTTACTAGCCTACTTAAAGGTAATAAAGATAGTAAGAAAATAGGTCCTTTAAATTAAACTATTACTATTAATAGAGTATTCTAATTACTATAAGATACCTTTATATTAATACTATTTTTATACTACTATAACCCTATAAAAGCCTTAAGGATAGAAATAGATACCTTAAATTTTATTATAAGTACTATCATATCTTAATAGGATAAAGATAGTAATTAATAACTTATTATATTCTAGTCTTAGAAGATAACTAACCTAGAATAAAATTATAAAACTTATAATTAGGAGCTACTTACTATTATAATAGTAATAAAATAGTAGTAATACTACTTAGAAGGAAGTACTTTTATAATTAAGGTATAAACTAACTATAATAATCTAAAAGGCTTTATAAAGTAAAAGGAATTAAACTCTAGGTAAGCTAAATAGGCGCTTAAGCTTACTACTTATAACTTTAAGATATTCTATTACCTAGGGAAGTTAAACCCTACTAACACGCCGTCTTACTAACTTAATTATAAGGGAAAATTACTCTTAAATATAAAGCTCTTACTAATACTATAAAATAAGCTTAACTTATAAAAGAATAATAGTTTTAAAGAAATATAAGCTATTATTATAATTATAACGCCTATATTTAGAATTATAAGTATTTAAATTATTATCCCTAGAAAGGATATTATAAATATTCTAGACTTAACTTATAAAGATACTTAAAAGCTTATAAAGACCTTAATTTATAACTTATAAAAGTATAATAATTAGGTAAAGTCCTTTTTAGAAGTACCTATTAAATAATATTATTATAGATATTTTAAGGCCTAGAGTTTAGACTCTAATAGGCTATTAACCTTTAAAGGTTATCCTTATATTTTAAGGGATAAAGCCTTATATAATAAACTAATTAATTACTATTATAATAATCTATTATTAAGATATTTTAATACTAAGAAGATATATAATCTTCTTATATATAAATACTACTAGAATAATAGTATAGAATAGGTTACTAAGTATTATTAAACTTATAATATCTATTAAAGAACTAAGTTACCGCGCTATTATACTTATAATAAATTAAGTTTATTACCTATTACTACTTAATTATAGAAAGAAATATCTATAAATTTTATTACTAAGTTACCTCTAAGTAAGGCTAAGGGAATTATCTATAATTCTATCCTTATAATTATTAATTATTTTATAAAAATAGTTAGGTATATACCTACTATAATAATAATTAATACTACTAAGCTAGTAGATATATTTTATAATAAAATTATTTATAATTATAATATACCTAATAATATTATAAGTAATAGGGGTTTTATCTTTATAAGTACCTTTTAATTAGTAGTCTATTTTTACTCTAAGATAAAATACTACCTAAGTATAGCCTTTTACCTATAAATTAATAGGTAGACTAAATATTAGAATTAAGTATTAGAATACTACTTATATATATTTACTAATAATAAGTAAACTAATTAGGCTAGATAACTACTTATAATTAAATTTATATATATAAATAGTATTTATTCCTCTATTAGAATAATACTGTTTTTTCTTATATATAGTTATTACCTAGAAGTTTATTAGGAACTTAAGGACGAGTCCCTAGAAGGGAGAATACCTATTATAAATAATAGAGTTAGAATATTATAAGTAGTAAGGGATAAAGCTATAAAATACCTTTAAGCCGCCTAAGTATCTTAAGTAAAGTATTATAATTAGAATTATAAGTTATAGATATATAATATTAGGAATTTAGTAATATTAGTTATAAAGAACTTAAAGTAATAATACTTAAGTAAGAAGTTAGCTTATAAGTATATAGGACTATTCTAGGTTATTAATAAGGTTAGTTTATAGGTGTATTATCTAATATTACTACTGTTATATAAGATCTATAATATATTTTATATATTATTAATTAAACCTTACTACTAAAGAGACTACTCTCTTATAGTAGATATCTTTATATAAGTACCTAAACTTATTAATAATAAGGAATAATAGGAGGTAGAAGAAATTATTAGTAAGGTTAATAATAAGTAAGGTATCTAATATAAAGTTAAGTAGACTAGTTAGAGTAGTAAATATAATTAATAGGTACTAGATAAGGACCTTAATAGGTCTTATAAACTAATAAGAGCCTATAATATATTAGTATAATTAAAGTATAAATAAAATATTAAATATATTCTTATATTAAATAAGTAGTAATAATATAATAAGTTATAATATAGGTTAAGACTATTATCTTTATATATATTATATAATAATTAATCTCTTGAATATAAGTATATTTATAAGTATAATAATATAGTTTAAAAAATATTCTTTATTAATATTATTTAAGGAGTTAAGTTATTAATAATATATTATATTAAAAGAATACTTTTAATCTTAATATAATTTAATAAGAATACTAGGGATATATTAATAAAAGATAAGCCTAGGTATCTTATACCTAGTAAATAATTTAAGTAAATAAGATATCTAAATAACTTATTTATATTAAAATATAATTATAAATTAACCTTTAATTATTAAACCCTTTAAAGTCTAAAGGCTTTATAAGGTTAGGATTATCTAGCGTATTCTTATACTATTAAATACTATTAAGTTTAGTCTAGAGGAGTTCTACCTAACTCTCTAACTTATTATTCTATATATTTAGTGTATTAATTAAAGCCTATAAGTTAATAATAATATTAGGCGCTAACTTAACTATTATAACTATCTATTTATAAGCTTTTTATTATTAGGTTATCTTCTTACTAAGTTTCTTTCTCCTTATTAAATATATATCTACCTAGCTAGTCCTAGTAATAGCGCGTATAGATTTCCTTACCTTCCTTTAAAAGGGAGCTAGAATCTATTATAATAAGTACTTATACTATTATAGAGCTAAAGGGTTAATATACTTACCTTTACATAATAATTAATATTATAATAACTATTAATATACTAATAATAAGGGGGAGTATTACCTTATTTATAATTATCTAAACCCTTTATAAAATAAGTCTTATAAGGAAGAGATATATTATATAAGTTAGCGAGCTATTATATAATATATATAAGTAAATATACTTAAAATAAGTTAATATCTATATATAATATTAGTATATTAATAAATATAATATAATATTAATAAGATATTATAAGTACTTATAAGAGAAATATTATATATAATATGTAATAAGAATACTATATATATTAGTAAATATATTTTATAATATTATTAAGTTAAAGTAAGTACTTATAAGAGAGGCTAAGGGAGTTATAAGAAGTTTTAAATATTAGGATAAGAACTTTATTAATATCTTATAGCGCTATCTTAGTATAATTTCCTTTAAAGCTATTTAAATTATAATAATAATAATAAAGATTCTATCTAATTTTATAACTAATATATTAGAGTAATATATTACTTATTATATCTTATATTTATAAATATTTAGTCTATTATTAATAGTAAAGTATATACGCCTACTAGTTAATATTACCTTCTTATTCCTATATTATTACTAATATATATTATTAACGCTTATACCTAATAAGTTATTCCCTATTAATATATAATAATATTAATTATATAAAAGTATTATATACCTTAATACTTAAAGTTAATAAGTTAAGTAATTAACTATATATTAGAGGTATTTAAAATAATTCTAAATTATATTATATATTATCTTAATATAATTAAAGGATATAAATAGTTTAAAAGTATATATATACTATTTAGATAATTTATTAATATACTTTATTACTAACTACTAAATAATATTATTATTACCTTATAGAAGGTTTTAGTACGCGCGTCCGGCCTAGCTAATATTAATACTATATTAGTAGTAGTATATTAAAAAACTCTTTTCCCTTATTTTTCCTATATAGTTTTAAGGTTTTTTAATAAGTATTCTAGTTAATCTTATTAGCCCTAGGGACTAGGGCCTAGGAGGGGAGGTATTTATTAGGCTTAGGTATATATACGCCTTACGCGCTATCTTATAACCTACTTTAGGTAACCTTCCTTAGAAATATAAGGTAATATCCTAGTAATAGGAGGCCTAGGCTAAGCTTATACTTAGTAGATATATATCTTCCTAGCTATCCCCTATTATTCTTTAAAGTTCCTTAGAGATTAATTCTACTACTATAATAGGCCTACTACCTAATCTATTAGTAGACCTATTATAACGGAATCACGTCGTGAAAAGCAAATGCAAGGCAAAGGTACTATTAGGTAAATAGGTATAAAAGCTTACCTTACTATCTAAGGAGGTAACCCCTTATATCTAACTAAGCTAAGCTATATAAGGCATAATGCCTACTACGCTATAATAGCATTTTATAATAGCTACTATTAATAGGAAAAGGAGAAATATATCCTTATATACTATACTTCCTAGTACGGAAAGTATTCTACTCTACCTTAGTTATATATACGTACTATTTCTATATACCTAGCCGTCTAATACTATTCTAGAAGTCTCGCTATATATTAGGGGTAAGGAAGCTAAAATTAAAATTTATAGGGTCTTTAATAAAATTAATCCTTTCCTACCTTAACTAACTATCCCTTAGAATCCTAGGTAAGTTATTTTTAAGCGGGTATAAAATATAATAAGATTATAAGGTAGATTACACGTCAGCGCTATTTTTAGGTAGGTATAAAATATATTAAGATAGTAAGGTAGATAGGGTATTAGTAAGTTAATAACCTATAAGCCTACGGCGTCTCTTTTTACCCTTTACTTCCTTTTATACCTCCCTCTCTTTAAGCTACCTCTTAGTATATTTACTTACTTCCTTAGAGGTACGTCATATATCTTTACTAGCTAACTACCTCTTAGCACGTTTATTAGCTTCCTTAGAGGTTTCTTATATATCTTTACTAGTTAGTAGGCTATTATTTAATAATTAAGTATCTAAGGTTTCCTCCCGTATTATCTTTACCTTATTTACTTTATCTACTTACCTCTTATTTTTAGCCTTAATAACAGCCGCCTCCTAGTTATTAGTAATACTAAGAGTATTATAGAACTAGGAAGGTAAGAAATAATTTACTTAGCTCTAATAATACGCGTAAAGTACTTTAGCTAATAACTTTATCCCCTTATTAATTAGATATATCTTAATATAGTCCTATAACGCTCGCCCTATAAAATTAAGTAAGGCGCTTATAATATTAGAAAAGTCTACTATTATTTCTAGGCCTAGCTATAGTAATTTATTATTATCTATATTAGATAGCTTATTAGTTATATTAATAAGGTATATAAGCTTCTTATTTATTACTATTACTATCTCCTCTAATATTATTATTATTATAATAAGGATATATATTATATAGTTACCTATTAAATTAGTACCTTAATTCTCTATCTTCCTTACCTCTAAGTTTACTATCTTCCTTACCTTTATAATCTAAAGGAAGGTAGGCTTTATTTAAATTAGTTATTTAGTCCTAGTAAGGTTATTAGCTACCCTATTCTCTTACTTTTAAGATTTTAGCAGGGCTAAGTTAGGTTTTAAAGTAGGATTCCTAGCTAACTTAATAATAGACCCTTTATCCTCCCCTTTTATTCTTAATAACTTTATAAACGTAATAGGAGCTATTAGGGGTAATAGTAAGGTAAGATCCTTATTAATATAAACTTTATATATATTTAATTTTACCTTTAATTTCCCCGTCTACTAGCTTCTAACTTACTACTTAGGTATAATACTAGCTATCCTAATATCCCTTTATAAGATATAAGTATTATAATAAATAATATCTTATATTATTCCCCTATTAGATATATTAGCTACGTCGCCCTTATTTTTACGCCTCTTAAGTAGGTCGCTATTATAAGAGAAATCAGTAGCTAACGCGAGTTTTTTACGCGGGATATTAGCCTAGCGTAAATAACTTACTAAGTTATATAATTAGATAAGGTAGTTTTAGTAGGAGGCTAAGTATTCTTATCTAACGCGTCTACCGCGAGATCCTACTTTATAATAATTAGCTATTTACCTTAAGGTAATTAGTAGGCTATTCTAGGGACTACTAGGAAAGGTAATATTAGCCTTAATAGCCGGTACTAATATTCTTCTAATCTTTCTTTAATTACCTAAGTAGGTAATTCTAATATAAGTCTAGCTTAATATACTTTAATCTTATCCTTTATATAACTAGATATACCCTTTTTAGATTAATTCCTAATTATACTAGTAAATATTTTACCTCCTTATAAATAGTATTTTCTACCTCTTAAAGATATATAATAGTAGTAGTTTAAGATAATAATAAGTAGAGTTAATAATATAATTATATAATAAGTAAGGGTTAAAGAAAGTAAAAGTAAGTTTATACTAAATACTAAGACTTTACTAAGAATTATAAAGGGATATTTTATATCTCTATAAAGATAGTAGTTTAACGTCCCTACTTATATAAATAGGGCGTCTAGCTAGGTTTATACCTACTTAGCTAGATATATATAATATACGCGGTATATTATATAATATTAGTTATACTTATATTATAAATTAACTATATAACTTAGAAGGTCTTCGCCGTACTATATATTATCCTCTAGGCTATAGCCCTTCTACCTAACTAAGTACTTAGTAATTAGTTTTTTATAATTATACTTTCTCTACCGCTTTCCTACTAGCTTTTTAATCTTATATAAGTACTATTTATTATTTAACTCTTCTATTACTAGAGGGTAGTCTAGCTTCTAGCCTCTATTAAAAGGGTTATTACCTTATAATAACTTTTCTAGTTATATAATTAAAATGACTAGATAGATTTTCTAATTTACTAGAATTACTAATTTATAAGCTAATTTCCCTACCTTTTATATAATCTTAATAAGTCCCGCCCGTTAGTTTAATAGCTTTACTTAGATTATACTAGGTAGATTATACCTAGTATATAACTTTATAAAGACCTCCTTACTTTTATTAAATTAAATTAGTTAATAGTATTTATTATACTTAATCTTAGATTTAATATAAGCCTACCTAATTAAATCTTCTACCTCCTTTTAGATAGTAATCCTATTCTCTAGAAATTAACTAGCCTTCTAATTATCTAGGGGTAATAAGGTAAGGGTATTATATAGGCGGTACTTATATATAACCTTATTTAAGCTCGTAGATATTATAGAGCTAGGTAAATTATTTAAGATACCTCTAAGTTAAGGTAGGAATATTATCTAGTCTTTTCTAGGGTTAGAAGTTAGCTAGTATTATAAGGCGATTTTAATTATTTAATTTATCCTCTCTAACTAGCTATCTATTTATAGATAATATACGGTACTTATTAAGAATTAAACTCCTAGACTTTTAAATACTTCCTACTAGAAAGTAGATATAAACTTCTTATCGCGGTTTAATATTAACGCGTAAGGTAAACCCTAATCTATTATTCTATCTAAGAATACCTTAGCCTAGTCCTTTATAAAGTAGGTATCTTTTCTATATAAGATAGTTACCCTTTTAAAAAACTTATATATAATAGATAATACTATATTTATCTCTAAGGTAGTCTTTAATAAGGTAAGGATAAAATCTATAGTTATAATATAATATAATATAAGTAGGGTAACTATTAGAACTAAGGCTTTATAAGTAGGGTATTACTTTATCTAATTAATATTATATTTATAATAGTAGCTAATATATAAATATAAATATCTTATTAATTTCCTAAAGTAGTAGTTACTTATAATAGCCTTATATATATAGTTAAATCCTAGGTAAGACTTTTTATTATATACCTAGTAGAATATCTCCTTCTTAAACTCCTTAGGAAGATATAGTTATATCCTTCCTTCATAATTTATAAAGTAGAGTAGCTCTTTTATAAGATAAAATTAAACTCTTAATAAAGTAGATTCCCTATCCTTTAAGCTATTATAGATCTTAGCCTATTTCTTACTTACTATATAGCTAGCTACTACTTAGTCTTTAAAAGAAGTTAATATTTTAATAAGAAAAACATTAAACGTGAAAATATTATTAAGCGTACCTTCTTTAGTTATTTATAGGCTATATTTAATAGCCAAGTTATTTATTAGCCTTAATAGCGTATTAGGTATAATATATTACTTACCTAGTTAATACTAGATATCTAGTCTAAATTATAATAAGTACTAAGATATACGAACTAGTCTAAGATTAAGTTTATTAATTAAGGAGGAGGTAAGTAAAACCTACCTTATAATATTTACTATTACTAAATAGTCTATAAATATAATAGTATAAAAGGTAAATTATTAATAAAGTACCTAATTTTATAAATAGTTTAAACTAGGTACGTGACTTTAAGTTCTATTAGCTAATAATAGGTTTTAGCCCCGTTTAGTAACTTAGATAAGAAAAGTATAAGCTTAATATTAGCCTTTAAGTATTTATTACTTATAAGATTACCCTTAATATAATATAATATAACTTTATAGCCTCTCTTCTTAGAGGCGTTAATATCTATATAAAGGCGCCTTAAGTACGAGAAATAAATAAGGAAGTTTAAACTTAAAAAGGCGTCTTATAAGGAGCTAAATAAGTTAAGTAGGATTTACCTTTTTTTAATTAATATTATTTTTATAAAATTCTTTTACTTATAGCCTCCCTTTATTAGTAAACCCTTTAATAGCTTTATCTTCTCTACTTATAAAGGATCCGCCTACTACGTATAATAGCTAACTTTATTACGTATCTAGCCTATAAGGCTAAGGTAATATTCTAGTACCTTAAGGTCTTTTAGAAAGTTAATATTCCTAAGTACCTTAATATATTCCTTAGTTATTAATAATCTAAAAGTATTAACCCTTTACCCTAGTAAAGTAATACTAGGATAGTTTAGGAAGGTCTTCTTTATACTAATTATTACATTTAATTTAGATAGAAGCTAGAAAAGTTACCTAAGGTAGCTAAGATATTTATTAAATATTTAAGAGAAAGTAATAAGGTTATCTATATAAGTATAAATAAAGTCTTAAAGGGGGCGTAGTACTCTATTTATAGTTCTTTAAATAAAAGGAGGTAAGTTCTTAAAACCTATTACTACTACCTTTAAGTATTCTAATCCCTAATAAGAAATAAAAGTAAACTTATACTAATCCTTAGGTTTTACTAGGAATTAAAAAAAGAAGGTAAGACTATCTATAAGACTTATATTATTTATCCCTTATAAGGTATTTATAATTTTAGTTTATAGCTATAATAGGTAGGAGTTAGTAGTAGTAATCTTATTAAGACCTTAAATATCTACTACTACTCTTACCTTTCTTATAAGCGGAGCTACTAGCCTACTTAAGATAGTTTTCTATATAATAAATATAAGGAAGGTAAAAGGCGTTAGTCTATCTATCTATCTTATACGCCCTTATTTATAAAGCTTATTAAATTCCTTATTAATTACCTCTCTATTTATAATACCTACTAGGTATACCCTCTAATTTAGCTTTAGGGTTATAGAGGAGTTCTAGTTAGTATTTATTAGTACTATTATCTAGTCCCTTTCTAGGATATTAATAATATTACTATTATCCTTTTAGATATCCTAAAACTTATATACTAAGGCCTTTAGCTTTTCTAGCTCCCCTTTATTTCTAAATAGGGAGATACTATCTTAAATTTTAATCTCTTTACCTAATAGCGAGCTATTAACCTTAATATTAGTTTTTACTATAATATAGATATAATCCTCCGGGTAAGTAGTGTAATAAAAGTTAGTATTATATTTAATAATTATATTAAGGTAGGAATAGGTAGATATAACCCTAACTACCTTAATATTATTCTTAATATAAATAAAAGGTAGAGAAGCGTCTATAATATAAGTATATACTCCTAGTAGGTAGGGTTTAAAAAGGTAATCCCTATTAAGTAAAGGTACGGAAGTCCTTAGCTATATTAGTACCTAAGCTATTAAATTTACTAGGATAATAACGCGTTTTTTATTATATACTATACGGCGGATAATAATATTATCCTTTACTAAAATTTAAATTAGGGTAATAAGCCTACTATAGCTTTTAATAGTTAGTTTCTAGTTATCTAAATTAAGGATTATCCTTTCTAGGCCTATAATATCTATCCTAACTAGCATTTTTACCTTAAGGTTATTAACTAAATATATATTATAATAAAAATACGCTAGAGCCTTCTAATTACCCTTCTAGCCTAGAATATATATATTAATTATTACATACTTATTAATAGAATGCCTAGCTAAACCTATACCCTAAATATTTATTAGGGCATATATTTTCTTAATAACTATTATAAGTAAAATTTATACTAGAAACTTATAATTAATAAGTATTATTATATATCCCGTATCTAAGTAGATTACTTTAGTATTACCTGTAACCTAAAATCTAGCGTAGACTATAGTAAAATACTATAATTAGAATAATAGGCTAATATTAGGATATAATATAATATCTAAGTCTACCACTAATTCTAGTATATCTTCCTATCTAAAGTTTACCTTAGTAAAAAGGCGCTTACTATCTTAGCTACTCTTAGTACCTTAATATAGGGCTAGATACGCGTATAATAGGTTTCCTAAGCTAAAATCTTCCTTATACTAGCGGTAAGTCCTTAACCTTAATAGAGGTATCTTAATAAAGTAGGAACCTATATAAGGAATTTTAATATAAAAGTAATAGGTATCTATTATAAGACTATATACCTTACTATTTTCTAGGTCTAGTAAGGATACTTCTTCCTAATAAATAGGAACGTCTATTAAGGCTACTACTAGGAAACTATATTCCTCTAGATAAGCGGCGTACCTAAACTTACTAGTACTATATTCTACTTTAGGGAAAAACTTACTTAGTTTAACTATTATAATTATTTTAGTATATCTATAATATATAATAGCTTACGGCGTAGGTATTTAGTTTATTTAGTTCTAATATCTATAGCTATAATTTTACCTAATAGGCTATAAGGCGTACTAATATTAATTACTACCCCTCCCCTTATAAGGGTTATAATTACCTCGGAAGTTATTATAACTACCGCGACTAGCGTTACCCTAATTAGGTTAGTATATATCCTAATTAGGTTAGCCCTATACTTCTTAACTAAGGGAGGTATAATTACTTACCTCTACTACTAAGGCGGTAATTATAAGCTATTTACCTAGCGCCGGCTAAGGCGTAAAGATTTATACCTAATTAGCTATCCTATCCTATAACGGGTTTTATTACGGATATCCTATTAACTATAGTAGATAGCTATTATAACTAGCTTAAAAGCCGCCTTAATAGCCCTAGTAGCCTTATAACTAATAATTATTATAGAATTACCTAGGTATTATATTTAGTAGTAGCGGTTAGCGACTAGGCTCTAACTACCTTTTATAATTACTATTATTTAAGTAATAGCAGTTATCTATAGCTTTTTATAAGTTACGCTTAGCTTCTAGCTCTTCTATAAAATCTTAGAATATAGTAGTCTTAGTAGGTAGGGTTATTATAAACTAGATATTAACATCTAATTAATTCTAGGCCTAAGTTAGCTAGGTATAAGTATTATCTACCTAAGTAGCTATAATATATAGCTAGATATTTTATAAATAGGCCTGTAAATCCCTATCCTAGTATATATTAATAATAGAGTACTTTTCCCTAGTTAGCTAATCAAGTACTTAAAATACTAATATCTTAAACCTTAGAGCGAGTTAATTAGTAAAATCTACTAATAGTATTCCTTAGAAAGCTTATTATTTAAAATTATTAATTTCTTTTAAGTACTAATTTAGGGATATACCCCTAAAGTATATAGCGAGATTTTCTTTTATATTAGTTTCTCTAACTAATATCGCGTAATTATATATACGTTTATTAAAAGTATATACTTTATAAAAAATAGTTTCTTTATAAGTATATACTATATCCCCTAAACTATATAACTTAGGTAGGTCTAGGTAGAAAAATCCTATATCCTAAGTACTAAATCTTAGTTAGCTATTACCTCTAGTACTAACGCCTAGTAGACTAAATAGGCTAGGATTACCTTATAAGCTAGGATTACTAGGCGGCCTAGGCGGGCTAGCGTTACTACTAACTTCCTTATATATAATTCGTCTAAGATTATCTATATTAATAGTAACCGGGCGGTCTCCTATATTAAGCGTATTAGGCCTTACCCTACGCTTAGTAGTAGTACTTAAATCTAGGACTATAATAACTTATAATTTAGTAGTCTCTAGGCGAGCGGCCTTAGCTTATACCTTAAAAACTTCCTCCCTATAAATTAATTAGATATTCTATATTAAAGTGCCTAGCTTAATACTAGTTATTCAAGGCTTAAGGTAATTACGCTATTTAGACTTTAACGGTATAAGCGGATTTATCTTAGAATCCTAGTTAAGCGGATTTATCTTAGAGTCCTAGTTAGTTAAATTTAGCTTAAAGTCTTAAGGGGTTATCTTAATCTCTAATAAGCTTAGACTATATTTAAGCTCCTAGGAGCTATTTCCCGCCTAAGTAGCCTTACTAGACTCTAATTCTATTAAGTAGCGGGGCTATCTTATTTTAATAGACCCTAAGGCACCTTACTAAATAATTTCTAGTAACCTTAAAATATCTTTAGGCTCCTAGGTGGTATTTTCTATCTAAGTAGCCTTACTAGACTCTAGTTCTACTAAGATTAGGGAGTAGCTAGGCTATTATAGTACTAATAACTCCTAATTAAGGTATAGATATATCCTAAAAGGGATAGATATTAATACCTTAGTAGAGGTAGTAATTAGAGGTACCTTCCGCGGAGCTTAGATAAACGCAGGCGATAAAGAGTAAGGGGTAATAGGAATATAAGCTAGTTCTAACTAAGAACTCTCCTTAAGAGCGGGTAGGGTAATTTCCTATATATCCCTAGTAAATCCTTTTATTATAAGTTAAAGGGCTAGCTTATTAATAACCTAATCTAAGGGCTAAATTAATAGCTCTATAAAATAAGTCCTAGAGCGAGTACAGGTACTCCTTATTAATAGTTCGTAGTATTTAGCAGCTAATCGTGCTAGCTAGGAAGAGGTAATTACGATTTTATATATAATTCTACGAATTCTCTCTAGTATTAAATTAATCTATAGATACTCTATTTTAATAAAAGCATCTAACTAGAAAGTAAAAAGGATAGTATTTTCTTATAAGGTATTTTCTTCTAAGGCAGCCCGTAAAGATACTACTATAAGAAACTATTTACTAATCCTTTAAATAAAGCGAGTCTACTTCCTTAATAAGACGGAGTAGACTATAGTAAATAATAGTAATAACTACGACGGGGAAAAACGCGTTATAAACTAGTAAGCACGGAGGTAAGTAAAGTAAATAGTAAATAGAAAGTAGTAAAAGAATTAAGAATTAAGATAGAGGGGAAAATTAGGCGGTTATTACTATTTTAGAGTTATAATAGTTTCCCTACTAGGGAAACTACGGCCTTAATCTTCTAAGAAGACCGATTTCTTAGTAAGGGGTAAAAGCTAAATACTAAATCTAGTAGTTAAGATATTAGATAGGCGTCTTACCTAATATTATAAGGTAGTAGGGATCTAGATATATTATAATTATTCTATTTTTACCTTATAATTATTAAGGTAAAATCTAGTCTAATTTAACTAGTACGGAATAGTAAACTTAGTAGTAGTCTACTACTAGGTTTATTAGTAGAGGACTCCTAGTCTATACTACCTATTAGGTTAATTCTAACCTATTAGGACATTATATAAGGGTATTACTACTAAATATAGTAGAATCACGTCGTAAAAAGTAAATGCAAGGCAAAGGTACTATTAGGTAAATAGGTATAAAAGCTTACCTTACTATCTAAGGAGGTAACCCCCTATATCTAACTAAGCTAAGCTATATAAGGCATAGCGCCTACTACGCTATAGTAGTATTTTATAACACCTATACCTATTATTAAACCCTATAACATGACTCTATATCTTTTATTACCTAATACGCCGCTATAAAGCTAGCGGGTATAGGCCTTATAAGAGCGGAGATTAATATTATCTCCTAAAGCTTTACTAATTAATATAACTTAAAACCCCTAGAGGGCTATTAGCTACTAATTCCTAAATAGATAAATAGTTAGTTAGTCTATTACTATAGTATATACTAAGTAGAGTATTACCTTATTAATAGCTAGAGATAGCTAGGTTAGTATACTAGTATATTCTATATAATTAAGAAGAAGGGGTTACCTATTATTCTTAATATACCTACCTTATTAGAAGCTAGGGTATAGGTAGATCTAGGGAGTTAAAAGTAGTAATTTCTACTAGACTCTATTAGTATATCTATTCTAGAGCCGTAAGTAGTTATAGATACCCTTAAAGGTAAATTAGTAATTTATACTATTATTTATACTAGGTTATCCTAGGCGGAAACCTAGAGCTCTAATAATAAAGTATTAGAGCTACCTAAAAGTCTTTATAACTTTTTAGATATCTTTTTAAATAAGGAGGTAGGATAACTACCCCTATTTAAGCCTAAGGACTATACTATTAATATAGATAGTTATAAGCCTCTTTATAAGTCTATCTATAATTTATTATAAAGGGAGTTAGAAACTCTATATATCTACCTAGATAATACTAAGTTAAAGGGTTAGATATAAGAGTTTACTAGCCCTACTAGAGCTCCTATTTTATTTATACTAAAGAAGGATAGTAGCCTGTATTTATATATTAACTATTATAGGTTAAATAAGGTAATAGTAAAGAATTATTATCCTCTCCTTCTAATTAGTAAAATTATTAATCGCTTATAAAGTATAAAGATATTTACTAAGTTAGACTTTAAAGATACCTATTATAGGATTTATATTTATAAGGGTAATAAGTAGAAGACGGCGTTCTATATATAATATAACTATTTTAAATATATAGTTATACTATTTAGGTTAGTAAATACCCTAGCTATATTTTAAGCCTATATTAATAGAGCTTTAATAGGCCTAGTAGATATTACTTATATAATATACCTTAATAATATTTTAATTTATTTAGAAGATATCTTAAGTTATAGGTAATATATCTACTAGGTACTTAAGTAGTTATAGAAGTTTTAACTCTATATAAACTAAAAGAAATATAAATTCTATACTAATTTAGTAGAATTCCTTAGATTTATTATAAGTATTAATAGTATATTAATAGATAGTTATAAGGTATTTACTATCTAGAACTAGCTAGTACTAATTATATATTAGGAAGTCTAAGTATTCTTAGGATTTATAAACTTCTATTAGCGTTTTATATACTATTATTTATAAATAGTATCCCTCTTAACTAGCCTTTTAAAAGGTAGTAAGGATAGGAAAAAGTTAGGACTATTTATATAAGGTACTAGTAAGGAGAAGGTATTCTATAATCTATATTACGCCTTTATAATTATATCCGTCTTAATATATTTTAATTCTAATAAGAAAATTTAGATTAAAATAGATATATCTAATTTTACTATAACTACTATCTTATCCTAATAGGATAATAATAGGGCTTAGTATCTAGTAGCTTTTTAGTCTTATAAATTAATACCTACTAAGACTAGGTATAAGATATATATTTATTGCAGTTGTATTACTAAAGGATTTTATAGATGCCTTTATACTAGTTATACTGTATTAGGCTTAGCGTAGTAGTTTATAGGGAGGCTCTCTACCTCTCTACTAATATATCTTTCTACTATATTACGAAGTATTCGCTATAAATAGTAGTAATACTACGTTAGCCTCTATTAAGTACTATTAACTACTTAATAGGCTAGATTAGGTATACTAGGCGTGTTTTATATTACTACTAGCCGCTAGTAGTACTAGTCTAATAGTCCTCCGCCCCCGTTTCCACCTTACCTTATACCGGCTTACCTCGCCTAGCCTACCTACCTCTAGTCGTATAGAATAAGGACCTTAATATAACTCTTTACTAAGTCTACCTCTTTAGTATTATACTATCTCTCATCCCTTAGAGGTAGCCTTAATAGATTTCTTAATAAATTTACCTCCCGCTAAGAAATAGGCTAGAGAAGGTAGTTATAACTATATTACCTTACCGCCTATTTCCTAGTAAATTCCCCTTAGATTTTATAACTATCTTATTAGAGTAATACTCTAACCTACTACCTATTATATTTAACCGTTTATTATCTAGTCTACCTTATAAATAGTTAATTAAACTAGCTTTTATTAATAGGGATATAGTTATCCTAGCCTTCTAGCTTTCTAGTTTCTCTACTACTAGGTATACGTACGCCGGTACTATTAATAATATTAATTATTATCTTATCTCCCTAATTATATTAAGAAACTTAAGGCTACCTAGGCTAACTAATTAGCCTTAAGAATATATATATTCTAGGTCTACGTTTATTAATCTTATTAGTTTAAGGGAGCTTAAACTATTATACCCTTTAAACTAGGTAATTAACTATTCCTCGTTTTATACCTTACTCACTAAGTTCTATTAGTACTATTAGATTAAGGATTTAAGGCGGCTTTTATAATTACTCCCTCTAACTCTATTAATAAGGATAACGCTATAACTAGGGTAACTTTAGCTAAGGAGGTAATTTATAATTAGCTAATTAGACCCTAGTTATTAAATACTTTAGGAATAGTAAATAATAGAGGCTAAAATACTAGAAATACCTAGCCTATAACCTAGCCTATAGGAGGCTTTATAGCTAAATAACTTAATATAATATTAAATCTCTTCTAGATATCAATTAATAGAGTAGGCGGACTAGTACCTACCTTATAACCTATTATAGGAGGTAGTATAGCTAGTAGTAACCCTTAATTTTATTTAAGAGATATTAGGTATTTTAATCTAAATCCTAATATACTACTAATTAAAGTTAAAGATAATTATAATATTTATTATAATATATTTAGTTTTACTAACTACCTTTAGGTAAAGGCTATAACTATAGATACTACTATCTTATAATAGAACCTTAACTTATATCTCTTAGGAAAGGTAGATAATTAGTTTATCAACTAACTAACTTATATTAGCTAGGTTAGCCTACGGAATAACCTAAATAGTATTACTAAGTAATATAATATACTTTAGGAGTATTTCTAAGACTCGCTAGGTAGGTTACTTAGCCTCCTTAAGGTAATTTACTATACTATTAAAAATACCCGTAATTAATAGGATCTAGTAGACTATATATCTAGTATTATCTTAAATAGTAAAAATATAAATATAGCTATAACTAAATTAGCCTAAGTCCTCCTTATATATAAATATCTTAATAGCTAGCTATATTATAATCTTTTAATTCTAATAAGTTTATCTATAATTCCCGCCTTACTAGAGGAGTTAAGATATAAGAAAAATATCTAGTTTAATATTTATAGGAATAAGGGCCTTTATAAGGTAAAATAACTAGAATCTTACTATAATAATTATTATAATTAAGATCCTTAATTAGGTTAATATACTTCTAAGTTATCTTATAGTAATAGCTTCGGTTTTAGTAGTACTAGTTAGAGATAGTACTATAGTAACCCGAATTATACGCAGCTATTTATACCTTATAATAACTACTAGAATGTTAATAATAATCTATAATAGAATTAATAAGTACCTCAGGTATTTAGCTAGCCTTAAATCCCTAGTCCACGTTAGCTACTATAAATTACTAGCGGAAATATAAGCGGGTTACCTAGGTAGAGTTAATACTAGACTTAAAACCTAAGACGCCTATTTTTAAATACTTTAAATAATAATTAAAACGCCTATTAGTAATAGCCGTAGGCCTACTAAGCTAGGGTAGAGCCTAAGGGATATAATAAATAGGCTAAGTATAAGGTATATAAGGAAGCCTTCTACTAGTTAGAATAAGTAAGCTAGGAGGATTAAGGAGGTTAAGAGGATACTAGGTTTTAAGGCCTAAATTAGGTAGATAATTAGGATAGTTAAGAAGGTAAAGATATAATAGAGGCATATTTCCTAGCTATAAAGGTAGCTATAAAAAGCTTTAACTATTACTAATATTAGTCTAGTTTTACCTTAAATAATTCTCTATATAAATATATCTATTAAGGCTACCTTACTAAAATAAGGGCCTTAATAACTATAATATCTATTATTACCTAATAGGGTAGCGACTAAAGCCTCCTATAAGTAGGTAAAATCATTAAAAGTATATTACTAGTAGATACTTCCCCTAGAGGCTATACCTTCTAGGGCTACTATTTCGTAATAGTTATAATTAGCCTTATAAAGGATAGTCTATATTATAAGCTATATATTAATACGGGTTATATAATAAGTCTAATTAATTATAATTTCTTATTAAAATATACCTTAAAGGTAAAAGTAGTTAAGATACCTATACCTATTAATATAAGAGGTCTTAAAGATAAGAGATATAATATTAGTAGATATACCTAGATTAAGATATATTTCCCTAGTAAAGATAGTATAATACTAGTTAAGAGAGAGCTATATATAGTTAATAATCTATTAGCGAATATACTAATTAGAGTTAATATCCTTAAGCCTAAAGGGATAGTAATTAATCTTAATTAAAATACTCTCCTAATTAGATTATATTAAGGTATAATTATCCTAATTAATATCTCTACTAAAGGTAATTAGATAAATACTACTATTTATAATTAAAAGGTAATAATTATTACACCCTATATAAATAGATAGATTCCTATTACTAGACCTTATTACTAGTCCTTAATATTACCGCTAGACTATAAATTTATATTTAAGCTAAAAAAAACTTAATAAGCTCTTAGTCTATACCTATATAATAGACTATAATATATCCTATATTATTATATAGAATAATATAGATAGGGAAATTAAACTTCTATAAAATATTAGATTAAGCTAAGTTACGGAGTATAAGGCTACTAGCTACTTCCTAGTAGAAGCCTTCTATAGTAACCTTACTACCTAGCCTCCTAAGAAAATAACTAATTAGGTTAAGATAAATCTATAATAATTAATAGCTACCGCCGCTACTTTTATAATAACTATCCCTAATAGCCTAGTAGAGTCTCTAGCTGAGGCTATATACCCTACGGGAGTTATAATCTATAATACTCTCTAATTAAGGTCCTTATTAGGAGTAGTTATAAATAAATATCCTAACTTATAGTAGGATACTAGAAATATTAAGTATATACCTAAGTCCTAATAGATAGATATCCTATTAGTTAATAATTAGTAAGAGCTATATAAACTAGGCGAGGCCTAGGTTTACCCGCTTAGGAAAGTAGATAAAGAAGTTATTAATAATGTATTTAATAAACTTTATAATTAAGGCCGTATAAAATAGATAAGTAAGGTAACCCTATTCTCTTTCCTATATTTTATTATCTAGAAAAGTAGTAAGGTAGGTAAGAAGGGCCGTATAATAGTAGATATTAGGGTACTAAATAAAATTACTATACTAGATATATATCTAGTACTATCTTAATCTAAAATCCTTACCGCTCTTAAGGGAGTAACTTATATTACTATAATAGATACTATAAGCTTCTTCTATTAATAGTAGGTTAATTCAAACTATTAGTATTAATTAATAGTAGTAAGCTACTATAAGTAAGAGTTATTTAACATCCTTATTATAAGATACTAAAATTCACCGGCGTATATATAAAGAATAATTAATAGGATCCTATAGCCGTTTTATTATTTCTACTATATATATATTAATAATATTATTATTTTCTCTAATTCCCTTAAGGAATATTTAGCTTACCTTAATAAGGTCTTCTAAACTCTATTAGAAATAAATATATACCTTTTACCTAAAAAGTTATTCCTAGGATACCCCTCTATATATTTACTAGGTTAAAGAGTTAATACTTTAGGCCTAGCTACCGCGGTAGAAAAACTTATAGCTATTACTAACCTTATATTCCCTAAGACACTTAGTCTTCTTAAGAAATACCTTAAGTTAATAGGGTACCTAAGGTAATATATTACCTACTACGCCGTAATTATTAAACCCCTATAACTACGTAAGATATACCTTAATAAAATACTCCAGGGCCCTAATACTAATAGTATTCAGGGTAATACTTATAAAAGGCTAGCCCGCCGTACTTACCTAGGTAGGCTAATACCTAAAGAACTTAATACTTTTTATTAGCTATAAAAGCTATTTACCTTACTAATACTACTATATTATTTTAATAAGCTAATGTAATTATTCGTAGACCTTAATATAAGTAAGGAGTTTAGTTTTAGAGTATATATCTACTATATCTTACCGGAAGCTTCCGTAGGAAACGGCCCTCCTAGGTAGAAGTCTTAATAGCCTATTCTATTCCTTAGCTATCTTCTAATAGATGCTAAGACACGCTATTAGCTAACTAAGCTAGAAGTTACTAATATAATATAAGTAGTAAAGAAGATTAAGTATATAATTAAGGTAGTTAAACTTATAACTATTATATATACTAACTATTCTATAGCCGTTTTAATAGCCTATTAGATAAGTCTAAATACTACCTTAGTAGAAAAGCTAAACCTCCGCCTTATCCGCGCTTCTAAGTATCTACAGCGTTTTTAATTAAATATTTAATATAAACCTAGTAAATCTAATATTATACCTAACGCCCTATCCTATCTTACTAGCTATAAATATTACCTATCTAATAATTCTAGTCTAGACGCCCTAATAGTAAAGGCTTTCCTAATTAGTCTAGTAGAAATAAGTCTAGAGTTCCGCTAATATCTTATTAAGGGCCTTAATAAACCCTAATAGGTATAGGTTATTATAATAATCTAGGTAAATAAGTTATTAGGTAGGAATATAACTAAATTACCTTACTATATTATTAATTAGGTATTATATTTTAATAATAATAATAAAGGCCTACGGCTATATATACCTTCTACTATAAAGAAGGAAGTATTCTAACTAGCTTATAATAAAATAGGATACCTAGGATATACTTATACTTATAAGCGCCTTACTAATAGACTCTATATATATAACCTCGCTATAAAGCTTTATAAATTTATTAGGTATTACCCGTATTACTAGCTAAATTAGACTTTATAGTATAGATTATATAGATCCCTTTAGCCTATCTTCTCGCTAGTAAGACTATTTTATATAATTATAATTAACTTTATACTAGCCCTACTAGGGTTAGTCCTAGACTAGTATAAATATACTATATTAATTACTAATAAATTTTCTAAGGTAGTTAGCTTTATTCCCAGTAAAATTATATAATTAGGTAAAGACTAGGTAATTAGGCTACTAGATTACTTAGCTAAGCTTAACTAGGGTATTCCTAGGGTAATTATTTTAGACTAAGACAGGAAGTTTATAGGCTAAATATAGAAATAAATCTTCTAGTCTCTAAAAGTTAGTCTATTATACTTAACTACCTAGTATCTATAAATAGACGGCATATCTAAACGATCTAATTAGATAGCTAAAGTAGTACTACGCTACTATATTACAGCTCTTAATAATCCTAGGTAATAGCCTACGGTTTTATATAGGATATTATCTACCTTAAATAACTCTACTAAATATAGCTCTATAAACCTAATCCTAACCTAGATTATATATAGATTTTAAATATATAAGGCACTAGCCTTACTACGCCTTAATAATAATCTATCTATAAAAGGCTTTACCTAGGCTAATACCTATAATACCTTAGTAAACCATGCGGACTACGGTAATAAGGGCCTTATTATAGTACACCCCGCTAACGCGGAGGTAGTAAATCCCGCTAGGAGGCTAGATTCTATAGATAAATACCGCCCGGTATATATTAATATAAAGGACGTAATTATATTTACCTCCCTTAAGATATAAGAATATTATAACGCGTATTATATACTAATATTCTTTAGAATAGGGGAGATAGTTAATTTATAATTATATTAGGGTTATAGTATACTAGTAATTAAATCTAAGAAGATTAGATAATAACTTATAAGGCCTTTTAAAATTAATAAATATATAGGCCGGCTTATATACTAACTAAACCTCCTAGATAATATAAAGATCTATAACATTATCTCTATTACACACCTAGAGCCTATAACTAACCCTACTAATAACCTATATAAGCGGCGTTAACCGGCGGTTCCTATTATTATTAACGGCTAGGATAAATAGGAGATTAATAGGCTAGTTAATAAACGACGGATACGCTAAGGACGTAGGTAGTTAGTTAAATACTTAGTAAGATAGAAGAATAGCGGCCCTAAAGAAGACTACTAGATATTAGAAAGAGAACTAATAAGGAATACTACTAACGTAATTAAGGATTATAATAAGATATATAGTAACTAATTAGGTATTACTTAATTAGGTAGACTAAGGTCCTTATTAGAATTTTACCTTCCAGCTATCCTAAGCTATTAGGGCGATAGTATTATTTATTTACTAGTATTTATTATAGTTATATTACTAAAGGCTTTTATAGATACCTCTATACTAGCTATACTACATTAGGCTTAGCGTAGTAGTTTATAAGGAAGCTCTCCGCCTCTCTACTAATACATCTTTCTACTATATTACGAAGCATTCGCTATAATAATTAAGAGCTATTAATAATTATTAAAGCCTTTAAGTAATAGTAATACTATATAGAAGGTAGTTATTATATTATTAAAGTACTTATAAATTATAATAATCTTAGGGGATTTATATAAGTAAAGTAATTAAATAGTTATTAAGCTTAGTAGGCTATTTATTTAATTATATATAACTTTAATATTAAATATTAACCTAGTAAGAAGAATCCTATAAATACTCTATTATATAGACCTAACTATAATAATATTAAGATATTATTTAACTAGCTCCTACCTACCTTATAAAATAAGCTAGTAAATTTAGGAAGTATTATCTCTAGCTAAAAGTAGCTAGAAGAAATAACTAAGTATATAGATTTATCTAGCTTAGGAGGGCTTAGAAAACCCTTAACTAAGCCTAAAAACTTAGATAGAAGGGGCGTAAAGCTACCTTCCTAGTATTAAAGTAATATAGTAGTATTACTACTACTTAATCCTATTACTAGGGTTATTAGTTATAAATAATATATCCTATAAATACTAGTAAGAGTAGTTACTAGACTTAAAATAGCTTATAAAGCTAGATTAGAATCCTTAAAAGAACTTATCCTCTTATTATAAAGTAATAATCTATTACAATTACTATATATTTACAGGCTATACGATACCTAAATAGGCTTAGCGTCCTTCCTTACTAGAAAGCCGGACTTCTTATATATAGAGAATATATCTTTTACCTACTATTTATATTTACTTGTAATAAATAGTAGTACTACCTTCTAGCTACTACTAAGTACTATTAATTACCTAGTATATCAAGATTATATACTAGCTATATTAGTACTAGCTCCTAGAGTACTAGTCCTTCCCCTTATAACGCCTTCCGTAGCGACATAGTCTATTAGCTATAATAGCAGGCCTGTCTATTAATTTATAAGCTATTAATAAGACGTATACTAGCTTTATAAGTACTACTAGCTATATTAGCACTAGCTCCTAGAGTACTAGGTCCCCTTATTTAGCCTTCTACATTATCCCTACTCTATTTATTACCCGACTAGGCTATTATAAAAGCCTCCTACAGCCTTAGATACCTTTATAAACCCCCTTAGAATACTTATCCTTAATAGCAGCCTTATTTATTACCTCCTGCTATTATCTAATAGTATAGGGATTATCTACTTAGACCTATATAGCTTTCCCCGCTAGTTATTACATTAACGTCTACCTACCTTAATAGCAGGCCTATTAGATAGTATAGAACAAGGTAATAAGGTCCTTATTACTATTAGAAATACTACACCCCTTAATATTTAGATAGTTAAGAACTATCTAGAAGTCTTTACTACTCCTCCCATTTTCTATCTAGAGAAAATAGCCTAAGTAATAGGCGAAATTCTCTATTATAGTTTTTAATAATATTAGTAAAAGTCTCTATTACGTTAAAAAATCCCCTTACATCTATAAATAATATTATAGACGCTCCTAGCCTTCTAGATACTTAGTATACTAAAATAGTTAATATAATAGCCTAAGTTATAAAGATTTATAATTAGACTTAGGCAGCTTATTATATCTTCTAGCCTAAAGATATTAGCTATTTTAGTCCTAATCTATAAGTAAATAACAAGAATATCTATTATAATATTTTCAGCTTTACTAATTATCTACGTCTTAAGGCTAATAGTATAGATACGGACGTTATAAGATAGAATATTAACGCTTACTTACTTAGTACTACTAAGGATTAATATACTAATCTACCTGATTTAAGTAAAACTAGTCTATAATACACTCTAAATAGTATTATTAAATAGTAACTTTTACTTAAAGAATAATTCTATAACTTATTAAATATTAGATTAAGATCCTTATTACCTATAACTATATAGCTATAACTATAGCTATTTAACCTAAATAAGTTTATTAGGATATTAAATATTAATAGTAAGAATTCCTACTATTAGCCGTTTATACTACCCTTATTTAATATACTAGTTAGTTAGGTAACTATAAAAGATAAGATATAAGATAATAATAAGAAGATACTACCTAAGTATATATACTAGATCTATACTACTACTTTTAATTTAAATAACTTATTATACTATTATATCTATTCTAGCTATCTTAATTTACGTCTAGTAGCTACTACTCCGCTTTAAGATAATAAGGTCCTTAGTACGCCTTTACTAGCTAAGACTACTCAGCCTACTAGATTTCCTATCTATAAAGATATACTAGAAATACCCTTAATCCCTTCTACTATTAATAGCGGAATACCCTATTTAGAATTATTAACTACTCTATATACTAACGGTCTAATACCTATCCTATAAAAGCCTTCTACGAAGCCTTCTATAAAGCCTCTATAAATAAGGACCTTAATAGAGACTAATAGTTATACTATCTATTATAGTAGCAATTGCCTAATAGACTGATATATAATTATATAATTAATTATTAGAGAAGCGAAGCCTCTCCTAGGTATAAAGTAGCCTGGCGGAAGGCTTCTACTCTCCGCGAGCTAGCTAAGGTAACTACCAGCTATATATATAATAATACCGCTATAAAAAATGAAAGTGACGCCTATATTACTATAATTATTACTAAAACCTTTAGTATATTACCTTATTAAGGCCCTTAATAATAATAAAGTTAACGGGTTAAACGGCTATTATATTTACTTATTAAATACTATATATTATAAAGATTAGCTATATTATACTATATATTATATTTATAACTATAACCTTTCTACTTAACTAGATATTAAACCTTCTAGCTAGATAACTATCTACTAATAATAGCCTCTATTTCGTAATTATTTAAATCGTCCGTAGGGGTATTAGTTTTATATACTAGTAGAGGTCGATAGTTACGGACTTAAGTATAAGGATCTAACGATTTTAGTAATAGCTTAAGTTAAGTAATAGATATAACGGGGTAGATATATATAATTAGGTTAAGCTAGAGTTAATAGGCTAGTAGCTTAACCTTTTTAATTACCTTAAATAGCCTTATATATTATTAATAGAGTTTTAAATTTATTACCCCTAGTATCTTATAACCTCCCCTAAGCCTAAGATAGGCTTTATTACCTACCTTTATTAATACTACTTTATATTTACTATTATAATATAGTTTAGAGAAAATATTAGTGAAGGCTATTAACTCCTCCGCCTAGTCTTATTTAAGCTATTATAAGCGGTTAAAGTCTTCCGTAGGAAGCTACTATAAGAGTATAGTAAGGGTATCCTAGATATTAAAACTATATAGTATCTTATTTAGTAAGATGCTAGTTACCTAACTTTTAGAGTTATTAAGGTATCTCTATATATAGGGAAGTATAACGCTCTAATTAGAACTATCTATATTCTATATTATATAGTATTATAGCGCTATTTTAACTATCTAATTTATCTATTCTAATAGGCTATCCGTTTAAGCGTAGTACGCTATTAAAGTTAATAGTTCGTAGCTAAGCTTCTAAACTACTATTCTCTAGAATAATAATATAAACTTACTATCCCTATTACTAATAATCGCGTAGGGTATACCCTATCTATAAGCTATAAGATTAGTAAGAACTATATTAGCCTATTAGGCCGCTATCTAAATAGTCTATCTAGGTATAAGTAGAACCCTTTTTAAAAATTTATCTATAATAGTAAGGAGGCTATTATAGCCTTCCGTACCTATTAGTAGAAGTACTATAATAAAATCTATTACTATAATATAGAATAGAACTATAGGTCTATCTATTAGGATTATACTTTTATAAGGCTTATATTATTTTATCTAGTTAAGTTAATATTCTAGATAGTACTTTATATAAGTCCGTAGGTACTATTATAAGTAATAGATATATAGAGAAGCTACTATTTATTTATAGGTATAATAGTACCTATTATAATATTACTAATTATAAGCTAGTTTAAATATATCCTTTTCTAAGGTATTTAGTATATATAATCTTTCACGGCTATTATCGAAGTTAGTATAGTAGATTAGCCTATCACGGACCTTAAAGCGTAACCCCTAGGGAGTCTTACTATATAGTATAAATAGGTCCCCGTTTACTAGTATAAGTATTCCTAGTATTTAGGACTATTAGTTATCTTCTTAGTACGCCTAGGCAAGGCGCTTTTTAAACTCCTCTAATATCTTAATAAGCGTGATATAGTAAATAAGACTTAGTAATTTATTATATTATAAGTAAGCCCTTATAAAGGTAGCTACGTATAAGGTATTAAGTATAATAGTCTTTTATTAACTATAATTAATAAGGCCCCTATTACTAAAGCCTTTAGTATATAAGGTATCTAATATTCTAATACTATTAATAGAGCCTTTTTCGTCCCCTTAAAGTTTAGATAGTATATCTAGGATAATATTAGATTTTCCTAATTTATACTTTACTATAAGGTTAAATTATAATAGATATAATAACGCGCGAATTAACTAAAGATTAAGTTTATTAGTTAAGGAAGTAGTAAGACTAGTTTAATATAAGATAGGTACTACTACTAAATAATTAATATAAATAATTATTAGTAGTTTCTAGGATAATTTAATAAGGTAGTAAGTTTATCTTATAACCTATATAATATTAGCTACCTTTAGTTTAGTTAGCTAGTAGTTCTATTTAGCCTAGTTAAGTATTTTACTAAGGAATATTATTAGTTAAATTAAGGTCCTAGGAAAGCCTTCTATTACATTACCTTTAATATAATAGATTATTACTATAAATCCCTACCTTTTAGAGGCGTCTAGATCTATTAATAAGATCCTTATTTTATTAAAATAGATAAGGAAAGTAGGACTACTAAAAGTAGATTTTAAGTCTATAAAAGTACTCTTCTTATTATTAGTACGATTATATACGGCTTATATAAATTAAATTTTTCTTATAAAGCCTTTAGTACCCTTAGGAAGTAAGCTAGTAATATTAGTCTTATATCTCTATAATAGATCTATATACTAAGTATATTTAGGGATTAATAAGCGTAGCTAGCCTATAAGTCCTAGGAAGATCTTAAGGTCTTATAATAAAAATAGAAATAGTAAGATATTAATTACTTTAAGTTTCTCCTCTAATATAGATAGGCTAAGGGAATCTACCTTTTAGCCTAGTAAGGTAATAGATAGATAGCCTAGGAATATTTTCTTTAGATTAAGGCTAATCTAACGGCTTTAATAGAGGCTAAAAAGCGCTTATAAGTATATAAGGTACTCTAGTAAGGTTTTTAAGAAAGTAATTATATTATCTATATAAGCTCTTATAAACTTCCTAAAAGGACGGAGAAGCTTATTAGTCTATCTCTAAATATAAGGCGGTAAGCCCTTATAGCCTATTAGGGTAATATAGTACTACTTTTATCTCTAATATAAAATAATAGTAAGTTTATATCTATTTCATTCCTATATACTAAACTAATAAAACTAACTAGTACTATCTATAATAGATATAAATAGGAAACTAGCTACCGCGGAGGTAAGTTCTAATTATAAAGGTATGGGGTAACTATCTAATTATATAATTTTATTTAGACCGCGTATATCTATTATAATATAGCCCTTATATCCTTCTAGCGTATCTTACTAGATTATAAAAACGGGGTAGCTAAAAGGTATTAATTAGTTTAACTATAATATTTTCCCTTAGGAATATAACTTCCTAAATATCTTATTAATTAAGTCTTTATCCTTCTAATTAACTAGATATATACGTAAGGGCTTAGGGTCTATATTAGGCTTTAACGGTATTAGTATCTATTCGCTTTTAGGGATATCTACTATTATGCCCTAATCCGTCTAGATCTTAGGGAATTTAGCTACTACTTTAGTAATTTTCTATACTACCCTAGGTAGTCTATAGACTATAATACTATTAGGTAGTATATATTTAAGAGTAGGATCTACTATTATAATTAAGGTCCTTATTATAAAAGGCTATGCTATACTAGCGTATACTACTACTAGGATAGCGAAGCCTTTTATAACGCTCTTTTATAAGCTTATATTACTAGCGGCCTTATAGACGTCTACTAGTATAGTAAGATAAGCGCCGTCCTAATTATACTTAATAAGCGACCTAAGCCGTACCTTTTAAGGTAGCTATATAAATATAAGTAAAGTATTAAATATATAGACTTCTAATATAAATAAATTAGTAATATATATAAAGACGCCTCCCTTAGAGCTAAAGTTTTAAGTATATTCCGGTTTAAATAGGAAGTCCCTATTAGCTAGGATATCTCCTTTATAGACTACGGGTACCTAGATAGTTAAATATAGTAGAATAATAATAGACGCCTTAGTCTTAATAGTATATTTAACGTTAGGCGACGACTATATATAGACTCTAATTAGTAATATAAGGTCTTAATAAGAACCTAATATTACTATTTACTTACTAAAATCTAGGATTACTTTTTATAGTACTAGGATATTATTACTAATAAGTAGGCTAGCCTTTAGATCCTCTATAATATAGACTTTTATAACTATTAAGGCGGTTATTAGTCTCTTACTAATAGTTCCGTTAATAAATATTTTAATAAGAACGTACTTATTAGTCTTTATATTTTATTACTAATACCTTATACTAGTATTAGGGATACTATCTTCTTAATTTCTATATTTAGTAGGACCCTTACAAGATAGGTTTAGTTAATTAGTATAATAGAATAGCCGCTATTAAGGTAGACCTTAGTCTATCCTCTAGCCTTAGACTATACCACGTTAATAGTAGCGTATTTCTATCCCCTAAAGCTATATCCTAGGGCCTTTAATTAATCTAGAAGAACGGTTAATTCTACTAATAGTAATAATTAATTAATAGGTATCGTGAAATAGGTTATAGTTATCTTCTTAGCTATTATAAGGGCGGTTATAAAAGGCTTCCGTACTATCTAATATTACTTTTATAGATAATTAAATAACTTATTTCTTTATAAGAATGTAGAGGTATAAGAGGAGTAGGTATAAATATTTAAATTAAGCTAATCTATAAAGTTTACCTTAAGTCCTTATTAACTATAATTAATAAGGTCCTTATTTATTCCTAAAGACTTATTTCTTATATTAAAGGAGTTATACTAATCTTATAATAGGTCTAGCTATTTAACGCTATAAGCGTCGCCTAGCTATATAATAATATAATACTCCTAATATCTATTAGGATTACCTTTAATAAAGTCTTCTACTATATCCTCTATAATAGCCTAGTATACTTATTATAATAAAAAGCGTGGTATATAATTATCCTATAGTTAACTACCTAGCTAGCGATTCCCTTAACCTAGCCTTATAGGCTATAAAGGTCGTTAGAGCTAAGGTTAATTAAATTATAATATAAAATCTAACGCGTTTACTAGGCCGGCTATAATTTATAGCCTTTATACTAGAGGTAAGATTTAAGGGGCGTTTTAATAAAACTACTAATTTTAATAAGGCTATTAATTTATTTAATAAGCCTAGTTATTTTAAAAGGGTAAAATCGGAGGGCGAGTATTACTATAAGACTAGTTACCCTACTAAGATAGCTAGTACCCTACTCTATTATTAGAAAAACCGTATTAACTATATTACCTAATAGGCCTATATTCGTAACTAGGACGTTATTACAGCCTATTACTTAGAGTACTAGTAGAAGCTCTCTATCTACTTATATAAACCTACTATTTATACTTCCTATCCTTAAGTTCTAATAAGAAGTTATTAATAGAGGTCTAGTTAGTAGGATAGTAAATATTATAGTAAAGTTTAAAGTTAATAGTATTATATATAATATTAAGTTAAATCTTTATATCTTTTAGCCTAGTATCTTTTATGAAGCGTAGTATCTTAGTATTAAACTCCTATAACTTATAATAGCTAGTAGTATCCTTTATAGTAAACTTCTTATATATTATACTATTAATAGAGATATTTAATAGCTATTAAAACCTTCTTAGTAGAAGTTATACCTATTTATTAATACTATTATTAAAGGTTACTATCCTTTATTCTATTTTAAAGAGTTTACTATTATACTATTTAAGTACTTATCTATAAAGGTTTAGTTAAAGGTTATTCCTAATAGTAGTAGGATCTTTAAGTAAGTATATTTACTTAGCTTAATTAGTAAATATATAAATATCCTAAAAGTAAGTATCCTTTTTAGTATACTTAATAGCTAAACTTATACTAATAGATTTACTATTATATATAGGATTAAAGAATCCTAAGTCCTTAGGGTTCTATTAGAAATAATTATCGCCGCCGTTAACTATAATTAATATACCTACTTCACCTAATTAGCTAGGTTAACTAGGCTAACTAGCTAGTCTAGGAGGACCTAGTAGGCTAGGTATAACTAGGTTCTCCCGAATATATTAAGCTATAATAGCATTAATAGTTACTTATATAGCTAAGTTAATAGTAAAGGTTACTATACTACTAGATAATTAGCTAGTAGGATTAGGTTCTAGGCTAATTAATCATCTATAAATAGCCTCTTTAGTAGATATTTACCTAGTAGTAGTAGTACTATTAAGAGACAAGGTAGTCTATAATTCACTTAGTAAGAGAGGACTATTAAGGAGTTTATAAGAGGCTTCTATTCCCTTATTAAAGCGTAAGATAGCCTTATAAATAGTAGGTTTATTAATTACCTAGTCTTAAAGCTAGGATTATATAAAAGCCCTAAGGAGATTAACGGCTTCTAAAGATATAGATTTAGAGCGGGTACCTCCTTATCTAGTAGAGGCTTCTTAGCCTAATCTAGCGGGTCTAAGGGTATCCTTTATAATTAAAGAGATGATATAGTAAGCGGCGTTATTAATTAAGGATATAAAGATATATCTAGTTCATATAAATTTATCTAACTAAAAAGTAAGTTCCGCTACTTCCTAAGAAGTTTAAGGAGCTATAATAATAGAATATAAAGAATATTAGGAAAGAGTAGTGAATTTATTAGGGCCTTAGTAAAATTTCTCTATCTTAGTACTAACTCTCCGGGGTATAGAGAATACTTATTAGTAAAGGCTATTATAAAGAAGATATCTACTATAATAGCCTTACTATAATACTTACGTAAGGCCTCTAGTATACTATTAAGGTCCTTAATAGTAAGGTATATTATTATTAATAGGTAGTATTTACGGAAGTCTTTTCTAAGCTAGGAGGACTTAATACTAGTACTATAAAGATAGCATTTAGTTCTTCTTAAATAGTTATATAGTATTTATAGAAGATATTAGTATAAATAAAGGTATTACTACTATTATTATAGTAGTAATTACCTAATAGACTAATATTTAATTATATAATTGATTATTAGAGAAGCGAAGTCTCTCCTAGGTATAAAGTAGCCTAGCGGAAGGCTTCCGCTCTCCGCGAGCTAGCTAAGGTAACTACTAGCTATATACATAATACTATCCCGTATATTCTAGCGATTTATATCGCTACTATTTATATTACTATAGGTAACGGGGATCTACACCCTATAGTTATTAGTAACTATACGCATTTAGATAAATGGCGTAATAAACCCCTAAGGCGACGACATAGTAATATTTACCCTTACTTCTATTAGCTACTAAACAAGGACCTTTATACCCCTATTAGACTATACTAGATCTAACGTATAGCCGCTATAGGAATTAGGGGTTATATATATATATTTCTATTTAGTATTACTTACTACAGGTCTTTTTACTACTAGACGATATCTACAGGACGTCTAATTAGTTAGGAATTATAATATATTTATAACTAATAGTAGTATATACTATTAGGGCGATAGCTTTTATTTTATTATTAGTATTTATTATAATTACTATATATTTACAGGCTATACGATACCTAAATAGGCTTAGCGTCCTTCCTTACTAGAAAGCCAGACTTCTTATATATAGAGAATATATCTTTTACCTACTATTTATATTTACTCGTAATATAATCCATTTATTACTAAATAGAAAGATAAGGTAAAGTATATAGCTTCTAAGTAAAATACTATTAAATAGCCTTAGAAGGTTAATTTAATAGGATTACTAAGATTTAAAGGAGTACCTTATATACTAGATAATTTAGTATTATATATAGAAATTATTATAAGGTATTATAATAATACTTTAATTAGTTATTTTAAGTTATAGAAAACCTTAGAGTTACTCTAATATAAGTATTATTAGAGTAGAATATTAGTAGATACTAAGTTATATATTTAAACTTATAAAATATATTAAAGGGTAAAAGCTCCTAGATATAAACCTTATAATAATATAATATCCTTATTATAACTTAAAGGGCCTTAAGAAGAGCTTTTTATAAATTTTATTATAGGCTTACTACCTTATAGATATAGAAATTCTATATATAATTTTATTCTTATAGTTATTAATAGGTATATAAAGATAGTATAATACCATCTAATTAAGAGTATTTATACTACTATTAAATTAGCTAAGATCTTATTTAAGAATATAGTATTATAATATAATTTATTAATAGGTATTATATTAGATTAGGGATTCTTATTTATAAGTACCTATTAGTTAGAAGTCTACTATTATATAAAGATAAAGAGATAACTAGGTACTACCTTCTATCTATAAATAGATAGGTAGATTAAACGCTAGAATTAAATATTAAAATATTACCTTAAGGTATTTTTAAATAAAAAATAAGATAATTAGGTTATATTACTCCTAATAGCTAAATTCGCGATTATAATAGTATTTATATTATACTAGGTTATTTACTATTTTATATAATATATAGATATAATCTATATATAGAAGATAAAGTTAGGGATAACTTTCTAGAAGGAGGAGTACTTATAACTAAAGATTATATAAAAAACCTTTTAAAAGGAAGAGTTATACTAGTAGATTAATAGTAGACTATTTAAGTATAAGTTATAAAGTTTTATAATAAACTTTATATCTTAAAGTCTTATATAATAGGAGAACTAGTAATATTAATTATAAAGAACTTAAAGTAGAAAAGACTAAATTAAAAGCTATTATATAAATATATTAATCCCTTTAAGGTAGTAGATATAATTAGATACTAGGCGTACTACTTAAGTCTCTTAATAGTATAAATAATTTATCCTATATTTTATATTTCTTTATTAAAATTATATTAGAGCTATCTTAATAAAGGTAAATAATTATTTATACCTCCTTTAAAACTTAGTAATAGTAAAGAATATTATAAGGTAGAATAAATTTTAGATAAAATAAGAAGTAAAGGTATTTAATACTATTTAATTAAGTAGTTTAATTATAAAAGGGAATATAATTAATAGATATCTATTAAAGATATAAATATAAAAGACTTATAAAGGAAATATAATAATATATATATAATAAAGAAGTATTATAGGTAAAATACTAGTACTTAATTATTATAATAAAACTATTCTATTATAAAGTTAAGTTATATAAGGTAAGTTATAAGTTATATTTATATAATAGGGATTTTAATAAAGAAGTATATAAGAAAAGGATTAATTAAGGGGAAAATCTTTATAACTTAAGAAAAGAATCTTTACTTAAAGGTATAATATTAAGGTCTTATAAAGGGAGTATATTAAGGTAGGTTATAACTTAAAAAAGATAAGTTAATAGATAAGATAGTATCCCTACTAAGGGGAAATTAAGCGGGCGTAGGAATAGGTATAAGAGAGGGGGTATAAGGAGTATAAGGGGTATAAGGGAGGTAAGCGGTATAATAAGGGTAAGTAGAGGGAGTAGTACTAGTAGTACTACTATTATAAGAAGGGCGGCTAGGGCTAATAAGAGTAGGGGCGGGTAATATAATAATAATAGAGGTAGAAGCCTCTTCCTCCTTTATATCCTCCTCTATCTCCCCTATCTCCCCCTTATTATTATTATTATTATTATCCTCTTCTTAATATATAATTAGCTTATATAAAGATAATAGAATACTTTAATAATATATTTACCTCCCCTAACTCCTTATTAACCTCTATTATAATAAGGGTAGTTAACCCCTCTTATAAAAGTATTAATATATATTATAAGAAATATATAATAAAAGGACTTACCTATTATCTTATTATATCTAAAATACCTTTAAGGGAAATAGTTATATAACTACTTACCTCTACCTTAAGGTATAATAATTCCTTAGAGGTTTATAACTTATATAAAAGTATTTTACCGCGCTCCCTTAAGTAAATTACTACTTCTACTTTAGAGGTAAAGGTAGTAACGCGTATTATAAAGGTAGTATAACTAGGTAACTTTCTACCTTAAAGGGTAATAATAGGACTATAAGTAAGAAGGCTAGATATATAAATATAAAAGGTAAGGGGGACTTATAACCTATTAATATATTATATATAAAGTATATTAAAATCCTATTATTATAAATTAATTTATATTTTTTATAAAGGTAGTAATACCTTTAATAGGCCCTATTTATCTTATAATTATATAGTAACCTAAGACTTAAACCTAGGTACTTAGCGTACTAAAGATAATAGGGCCTAGAGAGGGCTACTACCCTAGTAGTATAATAGGAAAGAGAGGTATAATAAGAGTATTTAACTATCTATTATAAGAGTTAGTTAAAATAAATACATTTAAGTATAAAGAATATAAGAATAATTTGAAAGAAATATAATATAATAGGATATTAATAAGGTCTTTAAATATATAATATAATAGACTTATATAAAAAGATAATTTATAAGTAATATACTTATAATATATTTAAAGATAATTAAAGGCTATTATAAGGTAATATTATATATAGAATAGTAAAGGATATTAAGTAAAGACTTACTTTAATTATTATTATTATTACTATCTATTTAATATATAGTATTATATTAGTAATTAATCTTATATATTATACTTATACCTTAATAGTAGTTATCTTATAAAGTATTAATAGTATTAATATTAAATATATTAGCTTCTATTATTAATATATTAAGATATAGCTTAAAGTAACTTATAATAGGTTAATATTAGTAGTAGTAGTTATAAAAGAAGTTAAAAGTAAATAAATTATAACTTTATTATATACTATATTATATATATTAACTACGCGATTTAACGGCGTAATATTACTACTTAACTTTTATAATTACTTACTTATATTATATATTTATAAAGTCTTATAATAATAAACCTAATTAATAATTATATTCTACTACTAATAATATTATAATTATAAAGGTTATTATATAATAGTATTATATAATATTAATAGTATATTACTATTATTATATTATTATTATCCTTATATAAGGGTACTACGTAATAACGTAGCTATTAAGTACTATAAATAGTGCGTATACGTATATATATAGAACTCTCTATTCTTATTAATAGTAAGACTAATTACTACCCTTCCTTTTAAGGGGGAATTCCCTCCTCTATATATTATAAGTAAAGGGGTAGTATAGTACTATTATATATTATAAACGCCACGTTAATAGTAGTATTATATTCCTAATTAGTCTTTATAATTATCTCCTTATCTAGGCTCTTAGGCTTTAAGAGTATAAAAGGTTATAATTTATAAAAGATACTCCCTTAATAATAGAATATACCTCTAATAAGAGTATAATAATATAACTAATTATAAGGCCCCTAAGTTAAGCCTTAAGGAATATATAGTTTTATTAAATTATAATAATTATAAATAATACTCTTATATATAATCCTTATATTATAATATATTCTTATTATGTTTCTTATTATTCTTTATTAATTTATTATGAAAGTAGTTAGAAATCTTAATATTTTAAAGTAAATAAGAAGTTATTACTATTAAGGGTTTATTAAGTACTTAAGGTATACCTCCTTTATATAACTTTAATATTATTCTTTTAATTATAATATCTTTATTTTTTATTAATTATATTAAGTCCTTTTTAATTTTTATTTATATTATTACCCCCTCTACGCCTTATTATACCTCCTTATAATCCTACTAGTTACTTTATAAGTAATTCTTAGTAATAAACTTACCCTTATTACTAATTAAAAGAAGACTACTACTACCCCCTCTACTTATAATATACTTAACCTCCTTTATTAAGTTATTTATAGCCTATCCTTATATTATCTTATATAGTATACCTCTAGTATACTATATTTTAAAGTAAAGAGTTATAAGTCTAATATTTTTAATTAAGGCTTTATTTACCCCTTTAATAGTATACTTTATATACGCGCCTCCCCTAGCTCTACTAGATATAATTATTATAAAGATCTTAATATTAAATATTAATAGGAGATTCCTACCTCTACTTATTATACTTATACGCGCCTTCTTTAATCTTTAGATATTATAACTACTTTAAATATTAACTTTAACCTCCCTTAGTTTACTAGATTCTAGTAAACCTTTAATAGGCCTATTTAATAGTATTATTACTACCTCTACTACGCCTCCTCCGCCCCCTCTACTACTACTACTCCTACTAGGGTAGACTCTACTATTATTATCTATATTATAAATACCTTTAAGGGTATTCTTAATATTCTTTACTAATATATATATATTACTTTATCTCCCCTTTTAAAGCTCTATTAAAGCCTTACTAATATATTATAAGAGCGCCTTCCTCCTATTATAAAGGATAAAGAAGAGGATAAAGAGGATAATCCTATTATTAATAGTAGTAATAATAGTACTAGGCCTAGTACTACTACTAGTATAATATAGTAGCCCTCTCTTATAATACCCTTAGTAGTCTAGTTATATTAGATATCTTTTCTTTTTTGTTAATAATAATAGAAATTATTTCCCCTCTTATATAATATAAATTTTATACCTTAAGGTAATCCTACTTAAATCTTTCTAATATATTTAATATATTAACTAAGTCCTACTTATATAATTATTAATTATAATTATAAGATTAATCCTTCTACTTTATTAAATACTAAGGTTTATTATAAGAGATTTTATAATTAAGAATAGCTTTAACTTCCTATTTATCTTTTTTTATTTATAAGTTCTACTTATATAGCTTTTATAATACTCTTACTATTATCTTTATATAACTTTATAAGTAAGACGTAAAAGATATTATATATATAAAAGGTATTAGGTAGTTATAACTTATATACCTAACTACTAATATAATTAAGGACCTTAAAAGGCCTTAAATAATATTATACTAATTTTTTAATTACTTATATTAATTTAATATACTTTATATTTAATAAGATATAATTATTTATATTATATTATCTTTACTTTTATTATTTATTTATATATTCTACTTATATAGCTTATACTTAATATAGGTATTACTTTAAACCTTCCCTTTATTTTCAAAGTAATTTAACTCTTTTTTATATTAATAGGACTTCTCTTAATAATAGCTCTAATAGCTTTATATCTAGCTTAGGTAAGTAGTTATAAAGCGCCTTATATAGAGGTAACCTAATACTAGTATACTTTATATAATTATATATAAACTCTATTAAATAAAGTAACTCTACCTAGTTATCTTATCTCTAGGTAGAATAGTAGTATAAACATTACTTAAGCGTACTATTCTATCTCTCTATTTAACTATCTATTTAGGGATAGAAAGTAGTACTAAGCTTTCTTTTTATATTAATATAATAATATATAGCTACCTAGAAGCTATTTATAAATACTATCCCTTAATTACTAATAATACCTTTTAGCTAATTAAACTTTAAAAAGATTTTATAATATAATAGGTTAATAATACTAATAGTATTAACTATCTTTATAATAAGTAAATACCTAGCTACCTTAATATAATAATCTATAACTATTAAGATCGCGTTAAAAATACTATCCTTCTATTTACTTAGAGGGAGATCTATAATAAAATTTATTATAATTTCCTAAAAAGGTCTTATAAATATTAGTAATAATAATAGTATATTATAAATAGTATATCTATATAACTTTATTAATTAGTAGGTTAAGTATTCTTATATATAATTATAAATATCTTATGCTATTAATTTCTAATAGAACTTCCGCTTAATAAGCTCCTATATACGCTTCTATAAGTAGTAGCTAGTATAAGGGTTATTATAATAAAGCTTTAAGATTTCTTATCTAATTACTTTATTATTAAGTTTAAAAACTACGATGCCCTTATAAAGGACCCCTATCTTATTTATTAATTAAGATATATTAGAGGCCTTTTTATAACCCTAGGACTTTAATAATTATTTCTTATTATAAATATCCTTATCTCCCTCTTAGAGATATTAGAGTATCTCTATTATTAAGTTATTATACTTATTTTATACGCGCTCTATTATTAATATAGTTATAATATACCTTCTAAGTACTATTTAATTAATATTAAATTATCCTATAATAGGATTTAAGCTATTACCTATACTATTCTATATGTCTAAGAGCGCGTTATTCTCCCTTATTTTTAGGATATAAGGCTTTTTAAGCCCTATCTCTAACCTTTTATACTATTTATAGCTATAGGCCTTATTATCTTATAAACCCTTATAAATATTATATATATAATACTTATTAAAAGGAATATACCTAATATTCTTTAACTTATTTTATAATATTAATAGATAAGTATCTTCTTTATCTATTACTAATATATAATCTAGTTACCTTAATAGGGCGTTAGCTAGGTTCTTAGTACTTATATAATAGTATATCTTAAAGTTATATATTATAAGCTTTATTACCTAATATACTTATCTCCTTATTAATAATAATATTATCTAGAAATACCTTAAGTTATTATAATTAATAATTATTATTATTAGGTATAAGCTACCTTCTAAGAAGTACCTTTATACCTAGAACGCCTTAAATATTATAAGTAGTTCCTAGTTATAAGTCTTATATCTAGTTTCTACTAAATATAATTTATAAGAGTAGAAGGTAATAGGATACTATTCTACTTCTACCCCTTTAATACTAATAAGGAACTTTTATAATAAAATAGTTATAATAGCTAGAATTAAAGTATTAGTCTTTAATTAGATTTCTCTTATAAGGTGAAAATATATAAGTAATAGTACCTCTTAAAAAAGTTACTTTAACTACTTAAATACTACTCTTATAATATTACTTAATATTAACTTTCTATTTTTAATATATAAATAATTATTTTTTAGATAGTCTATTAATACTATAATTATAAATAAATAGTATTTAATAAAATAATAGTAGAAATTAATAAATCTTAAAAAGATCTAAATATCCTTAATACTCTTAAGTTCTAGCTATTCTATTATAGTATCTACTTTATATAGATTTATATATACGCCGTTATAGCTAATAATAAAGCTAAGGAATTCTACTTCTATTATTATAAATTTATATTTCTTTAAGCTAATATAAAGTTTAAATTTATAAAGATATTATAATACTACCTTTATAACTCTTATATAAAATTCTTTATCCTAGGAATACATAAGAATATTATCTAGATAAATAATATATATAATATTAAGTAATTCTACTAAGGCTTTATTAATATATATTTAGAATAAAGTAGGTATATTAAAAAGTTTAAAAGGTATAACTATATATTTAAAATAGCCGTACCTTATATAAAATATAGTCTTCTATTTATTACCCTTTCTTATTTATAAGTAACAATATATACCTTTAAGATCTAACTTAGTTAAGTACTTAATACTAACTAATCTTATTAATATTTTATTAATTAATAGAAGTAGATAGTAATTCTTAATTATACTCTTATTAAGTACTTTATAATTAATATATAAGTATAATATTCTATCCTTTTTTAGTATAAAAAGAATTAATATACCTATTAAACTTATAGAATAATAAATCTACCCCTTTTTTAAAGCCTATTTAAAGTACTCCCTTAATACGCGTAATTCTTTCTTTAATAGATTATAAAGTAGGTTAAAGGGAGGTTCCTTATTCTCCTTTATATTAATCGCGTAATTATAATATATATAAGCTAGTAGCGCCCTAGTATTCTTAATTAAAAAGATATCTTAGAATTCTTAAAATTTAAAAGGAGCTTAACTTTAGGTAATAGGCTTTTATTACCTACTTCTAAGTATATTATAATAAATATAATATTATTAAGCTACTCTTTTAAGGCTTTAATAGTATTAAAGTACTCCTTAATATTACTTTTCTTAATAGGGAATTACTAGTTTTATATAAGCTAATCTACTTAGGGATTTTATTCCTCTAATTATAAATATCTAAGGTAGAAGTTATAATTAAGGTTTACTATTATATAAAAGGTACCCTTATAATATTATATAATATTATTAAAATTAATAAGTTTAATCTTTCTTATATAAGAACTTAGTAATAATATTAGATTCCTAACTCTATTATATAAGGTATTATTAGAGCTAGGGTCTATTTCTTAATCCTACTCCTTTATTAAGTATATATTAATATAATTAGTATCTACTCTAGAGTTAATTAATATAATAAATTCTCTTTATAAGCTCTTAAGCTCTACTTATATTATAATAATAAGTTATTATATCTACTTCTTTCTTTATACTATAATAGTAGATATAATTATAGTACTTAAGGGTTTTTTAAATTTAAGCCTTTTTTAGCTAGCTTATTATTAGATATCTTATTAGTTATAAGCTTATTAATTATAATACTTATAACTATTAATTTTATACTCTAATAATCCTTAGTTATATATCCCTTCTTTTAATAATTATAATACTTAATAGTAGAAAGGTTAGCCTTAGGCCTTTAAAGAAGGTATAATAATACCTTAATAACGCCTCGCCCTTCTTACTTTATATATAAGCTATTATCTCTTCGCCCTTAGAAATTTCCTCTTCCTCTTTAAGGATATTAACCCCTAATAGGAGTATTATCCCTTTAATCTTTACGCGTAGGTAGTATTATATAAGGCTCTAATTAGTTTATTAATATAATAAGAGTATCCCTTATCTCTAGGATATTAAGTTATATTATAAGTTAATTATAAAGATTCTTATATAACTTATTTAGAAGGTTATTATAAAGTATATACTCTATTAATAGCTTAAGTTATCTTTTTAACTTAGTAAGGTAATTTATAAAGTTTATAATCTTTTAATATTCCTTTTACTTAACTTTTAAGTAGCGCTTATTAATTATAAGGTATTAATTTTAAAGATCTTCTATTTAATCTATTAAGAAATTATTAAAATATTCTTAGGACTATTTATCCTTTAATATATCCTTTATATACTTATATTATATAGCCTTAAGATCTAGGGCTATATATTATAATATATATTAGATTTTTATAAAGTTATTAAGAAAATAGGTTATACTTATTTTCATTATATTAATTATATTATTAAATTATTTTTAATATTTTTATACTAACTTCTTATTATATATATATAGGTCCTACGGCCTAAGAATATAAGTTTTATATTAAAGACGCTTTAATTCTAATTCTTCTATTAATAATAAGTAATAGTAATAACCTACTTAAGTAGTATTATTAATATATATTTCTTACTCTAACTCTTATAAATATTATTATAGATCTTATATCTACTACCTCTTAGAGACTTCTTCTTTAAGTTCTTATATCCTTTATAATAATACTTCTTAGGTTTTAGGTAGTAGGGACTAGGTTTATACGCCTAGTAGCTACCCCTAGATAGTTAGTTATAATTATAATATATCTATTATTAATTTATTAACTAATCCTTAAGACTTACTTTCTTTATAAGCTTAATCCCTTATATTTAAGCGGGTTATTTATACTAGTTAATTAGCCTTTTTACCTTACGCTTATAATAACCCTTCTCTACTTATCTTATTAATAGTTAGGCTACTACCCCTAAATAGGATAGAGTAATTAGAATATAAGGGTACTACGTAATAACGTAGCTATTAAGTACTATAAACGGTATATATATATATATATATAGAACTCTCTATTCTTATTAATAGTAAGACTAATTACTACCCTTCCCTTTAGGGGGGAATTCCCTCCTCTATATACTATAGGTAAAGGGGTAGCGTAGTACTACTACGTACTATAGACGCCACGTCGATAGTAGTACCATATTCCTAACTAGTCCTTATACCTTAGAACTCTTTCCCTTATTTTCCCTACTAGGGTTTTAAAGGTTTTTAATAAGTCTTATAATAGATAGTAATAGTTAATATTTAAGGATAAATACTCTTAAAAGGGAAGTAATTATTAGGATATCTTAATATATCTAGCTAGTATAATACGGCTTATTAGTAATATCCTAGTAGTATTAGTTTAGCTTCTTATTATCCTAATAGATATCCTTTTATCTAGATATCTAAGAGGCTAGGTAGCTTCCTTAAGGGGTATTTAGATAGTCCTCCCTCTACCTCCTTAAAAGGTAGAGATTAATTCTTTTATAACTATAAAGTTACTAGAGTATTAAGTCTACCTTTATAATACTACCTACTTATTAGTAGTTTATACTATCTATTCCAGCCCTTAAGAACTAGCCTTCTAGTCTAGTTCCTAATAGAAATAAGATAATAGTAGTATAGGTATAGGTATAGGTATAGGTATAAGTATAGGTATAGGTATAGGTATAGGTATAAGTATAGGTATAGGTATAGGTATAAGTATAGGTATAGGTATAGGTATAGGTATAAGTATAGGTATAGGTATAGGTATAGGTATAAGTATAAGTAGAGGGGTCTTAGCGTACCTATTATATACTTAATAAAACTAGTATATCTCTTTTAAAATTAGATAGATTTTTATTATTTCTAGAGCGCTAGATACGTTAGAATAATGCGTATCTTTTAGCCTACTTAGGTATATAGTATAAGCGTTTGTTAATTTATATTTCAGTAGATTCAGCACCCGCATTGAAACCGCATACGCTAAATTCGCAAACTGCTGTAATGGTTGAGCCAAGGCTGCGTAGATCCATCAGGATCAGGATCAAGATCGCACATCACGTGCCCCACCATGTGAAACAGCCTACTGGAGGCGCTGCGTCTCAGCGTTAGGCCTGCTGCGTCTCAGCGTTAAGGAGGCCCCTGAATTCTCGGAGTGGGATCTCTCATCATTGTCTTTGCAAGCTATTCTCTCAAAAAAGGAGGGAGATCTAAGGGCTTCCTGCTAGGCTTGGTAAGGTGGCCGTGCTGACAATCCTTTACATTCAAGCGGCCGAAACGTAGAGGATCATTTCCATGCTTTATGCTTCATAAATGCTGCCATACCTAACAGCAGCGAGCGAGCGGACACAGGGATAGCTTCGCTACTCGGTCGCTTCCCGGTCGCTCTGTTGGCCTAGTTGCTGATATATGGTGTTCCCTATGCTTATGATATCTCTCTTGCAATCTGGATCCTGACTGGGCTGTATCATGCGACGGACCTCATCGTTTGCTTGTGAGGGCTCCTTTGGCAGGATGAATCCTGCTTCGTCTGCCTTGCTTCTAATCCATCAACAGATATTGTCAGGAGGTGGAAGTGGCCAAGCACAAAGGGATGGCCTGCAATCATATGTCCCACGCATCCTACTCATCCATCCTGTGGCTATGATCTCCGCAATCACACGGTAATCGGACTTGTTTTGTTCTTGAATGATGCCTCGTCGCAACGATGAAACATGCTCCGCCTGGATAGGAAAATCCTTGAAGCTCAAGTCCTCTTGTCAATGTGGCAGGATATCAATGTGCAGAATATTTAAAGGGATTGCGGTCTGTCGACGAAAATGTGCTCCTCATAGCATACACAAACTTCCCATAGCCGCAATTGCTCATCATGTCTACGCCTATCAAGCTGTTGTTATGCACGCTTTTTCCAGCAATTGTACTGTCCGCCCCTCACGCATCGGTGGACGCCCCAATCGAAGCTCGTGTGGGCGGCGCAGCCCCAGTCCCAAAGGTGAAGTCCGACTGGGACAAGATAGAACATGGACAAGCCCCCGCTAGTGCTGGTGAACCAAAACAAACTACCGAAACGTGGGACCCCAAAAAGCCCGCTGACAAGCCATGGCCGGCCAACGGACCTGCCCTACTTAACTTCGAAAACAAGTGCACAAGCCGTAGCGAGGAAGATCAACTGATCATTGCCCAGGAACTCGCCTTCGCGAGGGATATAGCCAATATTGGGGCTAACATCCAGCCGGCCAGTATTTACTACCAGGCCTTGTTCTCGAATGATCTGAAGAACACTATTGGCTTCCAGATCCAGGTCAACACCAAATACCGCAACGTCGCCTCGATCTACACGGCCAGCGACCAAAAGGTCCAGGTCCGATGCGAGCAAAAATTGTGTGCGCCGAATCGTGTCGCTGCTACCTATGCATCGCTCAACACTATCAATCTTTGTGACCTCTGGTTTGATAGCTTTTATACATGGCGGACTGGCAAAGCGGCATCCCAATGCAAAGCAGGCAGCCCAAATGCACATAAGTGGAAAAACCTGGCCAAATTCAAAGGGACAAAATGTGAGAACGGCGTGAGATCGTTGCTACAACCTCAGAGAACGAGCAGCTGATGTAGAGTCCTTTAGCATTCGTATTACTCCATGAAATGACCCACCTCAAATATGCCACAGGTTCCTTGGACATGCCCCCAAGGTAAGCCTAGAGTATCAGTCACAGGCATGGCCGCCGTCATGCGCTGTCTACCACAGTCATACGGAGATGTGCTGACACACGAATCTGACAGAGCCTGGGACTACGCGTACGGTGTCCCCCACTGCAAGGACTTGGCCGCGGGAACCCGCCTCGACAAAAGATGCGCCGAAGACAAGAAGAACGGCCCCCCTGCCCTATGTCCCGCCAGCTATTCGTTCCAGAATGCAGAGAGTCTTGCTTTTGTCCCTGCCGGTAAGTCTCAAGCACTCCAGCAAGATATACTGCCTTGAAACTTGCACTGCAGATAGGTTTTCTTTGTTTCGTAGAACAGGATTCTACCTCGGCGCTTTCATCCTCCCCTCGACCGTCGTGCTGAGCTGACATCGGGGGTAGGCGAGTACTGGTCTGGGCGCTGCGAGAAACAAATCACTGTCGACAACCTCGACGGTTCCACGGATCCAGCAGATTGGGATGGCGAAGATGTTGATGTCGCTGGGTGATGAGTCGTCACTGTCACTTCACGATTTGGTCCTCCCCACACATGTATAGTAAGTTTGGCAAAAGACCGTGTACCGTACCTGCTTTATGCGTTAGTTCTTGGTCTATTAATGAGTCGTCTGTCTTGCCTAATATATAAAGGTGAAGAGCGTGTATTATTACCATTGCGTTTCATTATTTACTTAGATTTGGTAATACCTTAACAGCTGAGATATATTGAATGTAAAAGCACAAGTAATATAACTAATAGGCGCAAAATCTATAGGTAGATAGGTACTATTCGTCTCTTAAGGATTCGTCTCTTAAGGATTGTTACAGCCTTGATATATACTCCTTAAAACATATAGGGACGATGCAGTTGCAGTATAAATTAAATAATAATTATATTAAAATAAATTATATTTATTATAAAGCTTATATAATTAAAATTATAATAATTATAGTTTAAAATACTATATTTAATAGGAGGTATTATAGTTATACCCCCTTTACTTATAATTATACCTCTTAAATACCTACTATTATACCCTCTAACTACTTATAATTACACCTCCCCCTTGTATTAGATTAGCTTTATATTACTATAATTACTATAGTAATACCTCTTATCTTATATTATAGTAAGTATAGTATCTATTATTTTCTTAGTAAAAACTACTAAATTTCTAATTAAGAATTAGCCTTAATATAATCCTTCTAATATCGCGTTTTATAATAGAGATATATATTATATAACTTACAAGTATATCTAGATCTTAATACCCTTTATTATTAATATTAATTTAGAATAGAGTTAATAGAAAGCTCTTTAAGTACTATTCTTTTTATCTTTTCTTAACTAGTCCTTCCCTTATATTTATATACTTAATAGTACTATACTTTTATTCCTAGTAAGATAATAACTCTATAATCTAACTTTATAGTATAATTTATATATTTGTTTAGTATACTAAATTATTAAAGCTTTCTAATACCTATATATTATTCTAAGTAGGTAAATAGTTTAGTAACTACTTATATGTAAAAAGTCTTATAAGAGTCCGTTCTATATGTGGATATATCTACATATGCTTCGGATTCCCCCATCATATGAAATATAACATGCAAAATATCTGGTTCTGTTTAGACGTACAATGCCTTTTGCCACCAATTGCACCGCTGGTTTGCAATGGGGTCCATGGTTGTTGAGATATTCATTACGTTCAGATCGATGATCTCGGTAGCGTTACTGTATACAGGGAACATGGGTAGAGCAGGTCCGTTTGGCTTGCCATCAATTGCAAAGCTTGTGATGTACTCCTGCAAGGCTATAGCAACGAGGTCGCTCAAGACCGAATTGCTGGGACCATTGAAGAACGTGTAGGCAATGTCCTGTCCGTGCAGCGCGGGTGGCACGCTGAACTGGTACGCGTAAGTCTGGTTGTTGAATGCTTTGTCAAGGTAAAAGGTATTGCATCTGGTTCAGTTAGCCTGCTTAACAGTGCGAGCGGTAAGATTCAGCGTACGTGAAGGTAGACTCTGAAACCAACAAGTCGACCCTTCCGGTCTCATCTTTATAGCCACTTAAGCCAAGGACACCTTGCATACTTGATGGATATAGAACGTCCTCAATATAGCTAGCAACGTTTGGTTGGATGGTTGGAAAAGCCTGCAGGATGTATTTGTTGAAGGATGTATCATTGGTAATCGCCGGATTCGTAAATGCTAGACCCTCATCTGCATTGTGGCCCAACATGAGCTTTAGGTCGTGATCATATGACCCCTGAAGGAGAAGCTTGCCCGGTGTTGCAGGGGCAAACAATCCGTCTACGACTGGGCCCCAGGTAAAATCCCCATAAGGAGAATTCGCTACCTGGACTATGTTCGCTGCGATCAAAGCACTGGATGGTAGCTGCCTGGCTTCTTCGATAGTGTTGACCTTGAGAAGTGACAAGAATGTATCGAATATTTGCTCTTGTTGGAAGTTGCTGGCGATGTTCTGGAACGCGGGACTCTGCAGGACAGCTTGTTGAAAAGGTGCTGGCCCGTTGAGTCCACCAAAAGCCACAATCTGATGCATGATAGATCCGCCTCCAGCAGATTCTCCAATTACGGTTACTCTGTTTGGATCACCTCCAAATAGATGAATGTTATCTTGAACCCAGTGAAGAGCAAGACGCTGGTCGTACAGTCCAGCATTTGCTAAGCCATCGCTTTGCAAAGTCGGACCCGAGAGCCAGCCAAACGCACCCAGCCGGTAGTTGAGAGATACAAAAATAATGCCCTCGGGAGATTTTGCATAACTAGCCTCGATCAGACCTGCAGCACTGTATGCACTCTTCTCCCCAGAAGTATATCCACCACCATAGATCCATACCAGGACGGGTGCGCCAGATGTGTTATTCGTAGCGTTGGACGCTCCATGGAAGATCGTTTGAGGCACAACAACATCCAAGAAAAGGCAGTCTTCGGTGGTCCTGGGATCTTGTTTTGGGAGGGAGGTGGTCATGCTCTTGAGGCCTGCCCCAGCCGCAGATAAATTGTATGGCTTTCCGGTCAGATAGTCAGGAACGAAGTCTGCAGCAATTAGCTCCCAGGCCGGGTTAGCCTGAGGGCATATTGCTCCAACGCTTCCATCGTTTACTGTAGCGTTCCGGCCAGTAGGAGGGAGCGGCGCGCGCCATCGAAGCTCGTCAACAGGAGGTTGTGCATATCTGATGTTGGAGAAATTGTAGAAGCCCCCAGTAGCCTATCATCGTTAGCGGATAGCATCTACGAGGAATTCCCGGCGATGAAGACATGCATTGAAAAGTGAAGCGCGATGAACTTCATAGCCAAGGTCGACTGTCGGCAGCAAAGTCGATTGAGAGGCTGCAAGCTGAAGGAACAGAGCAACGCCCGCCATAACGCAGCTCGACGGATGTCTATACATTGTCGCAGCTGTCAAGGTAGGTCTTTCAGTCTATGTCAGCTTGGAACTCCCTCAGTTCCATCGAGGGAGATCCGCCGCCTTCATACTGGCGCGACTGACAGCAAGCCAGGCTGCTGATTCGGTCCGAGTGGAGAACGATCGTCATCATGATTCAGCGCTTTGGCTAAGAACCTAGGAGCCCGCCCGTGCCTGGAGGGATTCACTTGATGAAAGCACCATTCGGCACAGGTGTTGTCGTCTGAGTGGTTCAAGAAACGTAGCGGAGCTTGACAACCCCTCGCACGGGCACTATTTAAAGCTTAAATGTTTGGCTCGTCGCCTCGGCTCACGATCTGCTTAGTGCTTATGCTTATGTCGCTTCGGTCTATCTACTGATCAAGTAGGTACTCCCTATAGATCTGGGAAAGATCTCGGAGCTGGTTAAAGATTGGTCGCATAAGTGCGGAGTGTACAACTCTCTAGACGTCGCTACCAAGACTGTACGCGGAGAAGGGGTGGGCTTGCTAACAAGCAACGGGACCATCCCCCCAGTCATATTCAACAAAGTTCCAAAACTTCCCGTCTTTGAAAAGATGAAGGCTCATGGCTTTATCGAAACAGCATATTCAAGGGTGCAAGCCCCGGCGGAAGAGCAAGCGCACTGCTCACCTTCAGCGGCTCTTGCCCTCCAATCGGTTGCTAACCGCTGCCTCGAGGACGTCTTCATTGTCTGATGGACGCAGCATAAGAGGCTCGGTACCCCTTTTCCGCATCCCATTCGTGCCTTCATGCCTTCCTCTCTCATTACATCGCTACCAAATTCGAAGCAGTGTCTACCACATATCGTTGTGCCCAGAACGAAAACCGTCCCCTCCCACGTTCCTTGTTCCTGTTGCTGTTGCAGCAGTGCGGACAGCTCGCCATGCATGATCTCCGACAAGACTGGACGACTCCCTGACAGCTGCGACGACGTTGCTCCGCAGGCAGGGATACGGGCCACTTCATCGCCCACGTACCTACACCCGAGTCCTCTCGATCATGAGATGGTTGAAGAACCTTGAGTCGGGCAAGTCTGACAGTACGGTGATACGTCACATTACAAGTATTGCGGTCGGCACCGCTAGAAGATACATCACAGCGGGTGCTCATGTGATAGAGACCTGACAGTCTACAACGAAGCTGCAGTCAAACCATATAAAGACACGCCAGCCACACCTGGTTGTCATTGTCTTCCAACGGGGTTTCAAATTACGATCAACCCCTCTGCGTAGTATTCTGTAGGACCCAGCAGATGGTGTTTTTTACATATTGCACCTCCTGATGGATGCAAAGACGTCGGATTAAGCGATCAGTGCATCACAATGTACGGGGCCACCACGCCAGCCTATCCATGCATTGTGTGACATCGAGCAACTACCTCATAGCGCAATAGCAAGGTCTCCGATGGCAATGTCCTTTGGTGGCAACCTCCGGCCTTCACAGCCCCATGTGCATGATCGCATCATTATTCCAGTTGGTATCTGCTCCAAGTATTCTGCTGGCAAACTCCGGAGCTCATCGGAAGGATTCCCACATCTGCTGCACGATGCTCCATATGGCAGCGGATCACCGCATTGTTGTTATAATTTGCTCGGGAGGGACTTCTAGTCAAGCGTCTTCATGGGCGTCGAAATCACCCTGTGTTATGGCTAGGACTCTGGTACGGAGTAGAACACAGACGCAACGAGGATTGGGATGAGAGTCATGTATCAGTCATTATCTCTGAAGATGAGATGGCCCCGCCTGACTCGGCCCTTTTTGACTTTAGTAAATGAGACAGGGCTCTTATCAGTGATGGGTAAGGCAATCATCCCTGTCGTTGCTGTAGTATCAATGTATCATCCTAGCGGTACCGAGTCGTCCGAAACAGACTAAAGCGGTCGCATCCGTAAGGTATTTTATCTGCTGATCGAAGCTTGATACCCACCCTCAGCACTTAGCAGAACGCACAAAGGTCTAGCAATGAGGGGTTACGATGTGATGCAATACAGCAACGATGCACGCATTGAAAAGCTGCCAATGGCACCGGAGGGGTCTCTCATCAAGACTATGAGCTGGCATCGGTCAGCGCAAGGCTGATTGAGATTATTGAGGGAATTTTCCATATTACAGCCAGGCCTGGAATCAGAACCAATATTGATCTGTGGGGACGTGGGAGGCAACAATTGACTCAATTCATTCGGGATGCGGGACCAGAAGATCTGTATTATGGAAGTATCTTACTATACCATACCACATCAATGGCCTGGGTGTTTTGTTCTTGGTGAGATGGGATCAGCAGATACAGTACTTTATGCTGCGAGAGCTATGAGCGGATATTACCCCGCGGCAAGCTCGTCGGTGACGATATCTTACTTTACCCTCGAATCCATGCATCTCGTAACACACGTAATCCTCCAAGACCTCCCAAGAGATACTTGCCGCTGTCGTGACGGTCAATTTGATCTCTTCGGCGATACCAAGCTTCCAAGATATTCAATTGAGCGCATCAATAACAATGCGAGAAGCTGAGCCTCCACACGTAACGGCCAAGCCTAGGGGACAGCTTCCCGCCAATGGAGAGGCCGTCAAGCTGGCCCGTAATCTCGGCGTGTCGTATTCTACCTACGAGAAAGGCGTTCTTAGTCGTATTATATCCGTAATCAATCCACCCTATGAGCCCTGGGTCAAGCAATTCCCGCCCAATCCCGATGAGCCTTTTACACTCATAGTGAGGCATTTTGGTTGGGAATTGTGATCGCGCCAATATAACGGTTTTGAAAAAGTAAAAATCAGAGGAATTGGCTTCTTCCAGAGCGAGCTAGCTGCCACCCAAAGACCTCTTACAAAAGCTCTTGCCCTCTCGGCTCCATCTTCCCCCAACACTCCATCGATCACAACAACTCCACTCTTTCTGTTTTTTCTTCTCTTTTCCTTCTCCCCCCATCCTCCTCGGTGTTATCACCACCACACATCATTACATTGCAGTATCTACAATCACATCCACTGCAATGGACGTCGCCGAGAAGGGCGAAAACCACCTTCGGTTCAATGAGCCAAAGTTCGACAACGAAGGTGATGGAGGACGCAAGCCGTCCGGCGTCGAGCAAAAGGGCTCCATCTACGCAAAGCCTGACCTGGAGAATGGGGAAGAGTATGCCAACTTAGTCGCGTACATCTCATCTTACTATGAAGGTCCGCGAAGAAAGTCGGTCGTGTCGATGGAGGGAGGTGATGCTCCCAAGAAGCCCTGGTGGAAGTTCTGGTCTCGTGGTCCGAAGTCGGATAAAGGTGATGGGTCACTGGAGATTCCTGACGACGTAAGCTATTCGTCGCAACTTCGCCAATGCGACGGTCCGCTGATGAGTGGTGCAGTGGCTTGAGGCCGACATCAAGAGGGGTATTTCCAACCAGGAAGTTGAGTCCCGTCGCAAAAAGACCGGGTTCAATGAGCTCGTGAGTATCTCAATATGCAATTGAATTTACAACCGATGCTGATGTGACTTCATGCAGACCACGGAAAAAGAAAACATGTTTATCAAAGTATGCACGCTGTTCGCCGATCAAGAACGGTAAGATGATCCACTAACATCTCTAGTTCTTGTCATACTTCACCGGTCCAATTCTCTATGGTGAGTGAAGACCACAAATTCAATGGCTTCCCGAGCTTACACAATGTCAGTTATGGAGATTGCTGTCCTCCTCGCTGCCGGTTTACGTGAATGGATCGATTTTGGTGTCATTATTGCCATTCTCATGCTCAATGCTACTGTCGGGTGGTATCAAGAAAAACAGGCTGCTGATGTTGTGGCATCGCTCAAGGGTGATATCGCCATGAGGGCTACCGTGGTTCGCGACGGCAAGGAAGAAGATATCAAGGCCCGAGAGCTTGTTCCCGGAGACATTGTATGAAGTCCTTCGGCGCGATCTTCCCTGACTGAGGCTTACCTTTAGTAGATCATCGTCGAAGAAGGCCAGGTCATACCGGCCGATGCCCGTCTCATCTGTGCCTATGAAAATCCAGATGCTTTCGAAGAATACAAAGAGCTGATACGCCAAGAGCTGAACGAACCCTCGGAAAAGAAGCCAGAAGACGAGGATGATGAAGAGGAAAAGCATCACGGTGTGTCGCTGATCGCCACTGATCAATCGGCCATCACTGGTGAATCTCTGGCTGTTGACAAATTCATGGGTGATACGGCATACTACACTACTGGCTGCAAACGTGGAAAGGCTTTCGCTGTGGTGACAGCACCTGCCAGGACCTCTTTCGTCGGTCGAACTGCCTCATTGGTTCAAGGTGCTAAAGACCAGGGTCATTTCAAGGCCATCATGAACTCCATTGGTACTGCGCTCCTTGTTGTCGTCGTGGCTTGGATTCTGATCGCCTGGATCGGTGGATTCTTCCATCACCTCAAGATTGCAACTCCCGAACTCAGCTCTGAGAATCTCCTCCACTACATTTTGATCCTTCTTGTGGTTGGTGTACCCGTTGGTCTTCCTGTTGTGACGACTACTACACTTGCTGTCGGAGCTGCATATCTGGCAAAGGATAAGGCTATCGTTCAAAAACTGACCGCTATCGAATCATTGGCAGTAAGGATCTTCGCCGTTCCCACGTCCTACAGCTACTGACATTAGACTTCAGGGTGTTGATGTCCTCTGCTCCGACAAGACTGGTACTTTAACGGCCAATCAACTTTCCATTCGCGAGCCTTATGTCGCGGAAGAGGTCGATGTCAACTGGATGATGGCAGTCGCTGTCCTTGCCTCGTCCCACAATATCAAGTCGCTCGACCCTATCGATAAAGTCACCATCCTCACTCTCAAGCGTTACCCAAAGGCCCGTGAAATCTTGGAACAAGGCTGGAAGACTCAGAAATACACTCCGTTCGACCCTGTTTCAAAGCGTATCACTTGTGAATGTTCGTGCGATGGTCACAACTACATTGCAGCGAAGGGTGCACCCAAGGCTATCCTCAGCATCACAGATTGTAGCCAGGAGACTTCAGACCTGTTCAAGGCTAAGGCTGCAGAGTTCGCTCGTAGAGGGTTCCGTTCGCTCGGTGTTGCTGTCAAGAAGGACAATGAGCCATGGGAACTTCTTGGAATGTTGTCTATGTTCGACCCTCCTCGTGAGGATACCGCCCAAACTATCGCTGAGGCTCAATTCCTCGGTCTCCAAGTGAAGATGTTGACAGGAGACGCCATCGCTATCGCCAAGGAAACTTGCAAGATGTTGGCTCTGGGCACTAAGGTCTACAATTCGGACAGACTGATCCATGGTGGACTCAGTGGCACGACTCAGCACGATCTTGTTGAGAGAGCTGACGGTTTCGCCGAGGTTTTTCCCGAACACAAGTACCAAGTCGTCGAAATGATTCAGCAACGTGGACATCTTACAGCCATGACTGGTGACGGTGTCAACGATGCACCGTCTCTCAAGAAGTCCGATTGTGGTATTGCTGTGGAGGGAGCTTCTGAAGCTGCTCAAGCTGCCGCCGATATCGTCTTCCTCGCTCCGGGGCTTAGCACCATCGTCTCCGCCATCAAAATCGCCCGCCAAATCTTCCAGCGTATGAAGGCCTATATTCAATATCGTATTGCGCTCTGCTTCCATCTGGAAATCTACTTGGTCACCTCGATGGTCATCATCAACGAAACCATCGACGTCTCGCTCATTGTCTTCCTTGCCCTGTTCGCCGATTTGGCTACCATTGCCGTAGCTTACGACAACGCCCACTACGAAGCCCGTCCTGTCGAGTGGCAACTGCCAAAGATCTGGATCATCTCGGTCACATTGGGTGTCCTACTCGCCTTGGCAACCTGGATCGTTCGTGGCTCTCTCTTCCTCCCCAACGGCGGCATTATCCAGAACTTTGGCAACGTGCAGGAGATTCTCTTCCTCGAAGTCTCCTTGACGGAGAATTGGCTCATCTTCGTTACCCGTGGCGGCAATACATGGCCTTCCTGGCAACTGGTCGCCGCTATCTTCGGTGTCGATGTCATCTCAACCATCTTCTGTGTTTTCGGCTGGTTATCCGGACCTGGCTATGCCACCGATCCTCGTGATCGCGCCAATCTCAACCCGAACGGCCGAACCAGCGTTGTTACTGCCGTGGTTATCTGGGTCTACTCCATTGGTGTTACCGTAAGTCCATATGTAAGCAAGAAGCGTTGTGAAATGTTACTAACAGACTCTTTCATAGATTGTCATTGCCATTGTGTACTACCTGATGAACCAGATCTCTTGGCTCGATAACCTGGGCCGCAAGAGCCGCAGCCGAAGCGATACCCAGATGGAGAACATCATTGGCCATCTCAGCAAAGTCGCGATCGAGCACGAGCGCGATGATAAGGGTGGAAGCCGCTGGCACTTGGGCACGAGGGCCACCGAGGCAGAGATGGATGAGTAGATGTGTCACCATCACAGGGATGTAGGGAGACGTCGGTATCACGGCACGCAAGGCTCTCTGCAGCTAGGAGTCGGGAGAAGTTGTGGTGGACAATAATTTCCTTCATCCGACTTCGAGGTTCCTAAGGTTCAATTCTTGTCGATACAGTGAATACACCTAAGTTACACAGACGGGTGAGACCCCTTCGAAAGAAGAAAATGATTGACCGAGAAGAGATGCGCGAATACGGATGCCGAAGAAAGCCCGCTTGCTAGCTACAAGAAGCAATGCTCACATATGAATGGATCCGATCGATCTTTGTTTTCCTGTCTGCCAAAAAAGACCTTGTATCTAACTGAATAATGTGGCTTTATTGACCAATTTGATCACCTTTGCTGTGTGTGCGTGGTTCTGATGGCATTGCTGATGATAGGTCTTGCCGCTTTCCTCCCAACTTCTTGATGAGTGTATGAGTGTATCAACACGTGGGCTATATAGATGTAATGCACACATGGATATGTGCGTGGTATCCCATTGATCTATGTATGGGTTCATCTCAATTGCAATTGCGAGTAGGAGTGGGGAATTCGGATGTGGATGTGGGAGAGTTATGTTTAAGGGGGGTGACGGGTGTGAGTGTTGGTGTGATGTTGTTGGTATTGATTAACAGATTGCTGATTACCGATTACAGCTTACAGCTTCCTGCTTCCTGCTTACTGATCACAAGTGTGGTTATCTGGGAGGGTTAGGTGGTGGTAGTGGTTATTTTGGTATCTTGGTGTTTCAGTTGTGGATTTTGATAGGGGAGAATCGGGGAATCAGGGAGTTGGGATATTGACTTAGTAGGGATTGGGGGAATTGGGTTCTGTGGGATGTGGAAGACGGTTGGGTAGGAAGGATGGATGGGGTGGGGTGGTAGATGGTAGGTTTAGGTATGGGTGTAGGTATGGGTGTAGGTATGGGGTCTTTGCGAAGTGAAGTGGGAGATTTGAAGGAGGGAGGTGGGTGTGGGTGTGGGTGTAGGATTTATGCGGGAGCTGGGTGTGGGTGTGGGTATGGGTGTAGTTTAGGTATGGGTATGGGTATGGTTATCAAGTTAGTATGGGCGTAGGTATATAGTCTTTACGAAATGAAGTGGGAGATTTGAAGGAGGGAGGTAGGTATAGGTGTGTGTGTAGGATTTATAAGGGAGCTAGGTGTTAGTATGGGTTTTTGGGGGAGGGTATGGGGTTAGTATGGTTATCGGGTTAGTATAGGTGTAGGGTATGGAGTCTTTGCGAAGTGAAGTGGGAGATTCGTAGAGGGAGGTGGGTGTGGGTGTAGGATTTATGAGGGAGGCGGGTGTTGGTGTGGGTGTGGGTTTTTGGTGGTTTTAGGGGATAGGTAGGATGGGT
>JAABUP010000672.1_pt1 | contig 73367 bp, 96 predicted proteins | sample 5559201 | NCBI WGS metagenome assembly JAABUP01 (sample SAMN10711887, study PRJNA513373) | rock metagenome | isolation source: Antarctica rocks | place: Antarctica | reverse complement strand
CCCCCTCCCCCGCAGGACAAAGGTGTGTCAGAAGCTTGTTCAGTGTATGGTAAGGCGTACATATGTCTGCACCTTCAGGCAGGCAGGCAGGCATGGGTTTTGCAAGACCAATGAAGCCTTGTTACATATCATCTTTGATGGCCTGCAGGCAGCTGCAGGAAGGCTGTGAATGACCAGAAGGTTGTCATCTACTATGATGTGTAAGATGTCAATGGGACAAGTGACATTTCATAGTGGTTAACAAGCTTCATGTCATTCACAGCCCTCGTAGTGACCATCAAAGGTGACACATAATAAAGTTCCATTGGAACAAGTCGCTCCACGCTACTTAAGTGTGACTTGGATTGGTTTGATCCAGTATATGACAGCCTTCATACCGTTCTGAGTCTTCGTGCAAGCATGCTCCACAGGCACAGCATGTCCAATTGTCTCGCAGCTTCACTGGATGGCAGCAGCCTGGGAGGCTGTGACAGCTTCAGCACACAGCCTCCCGCCAGGCCTGGTTATACCCTATTCCACACCTGCAGTGTAACAAACAACCAAACTTGGATTGGCTTTTGCTGCAGCGAAAGGATGGGAGCTGTTTTACTTGGTAGCCTCTGCCATGCCGCCCTCCAAGGACTACGTGGGCCTGGTCTCAGAGTATGTACACACTGTGTCACATAATGACTCGGAAGAGCCAAATGTCAGAGCCATGGCTCAGCGTACCTGGAACAGCCTCAAACGCTCTGCCAAAGCAGGTCCTAGAAAGACGGTAAGCATGTTGGGAAGCATGTGATGCTGTGTGCTTGTGAAGTTCAGATGCCAGAGAGACCTGCTAGGTCTCTTTTCCATGCATGCTGCATACATGGTCAACCTGATGTGCAGCTCACGTTGGCAGGGGTTGCCTGTGAAAGACATCGCTTGTGGGCATGAAGCATTGCCTAGCTTGAGTGCAGACCTGCAGCAGATTAGCTGTTGTCAGTTGCTGATTTGGACAGGCATGCTCATTTAGTTGCTGGACAGCATAGTGAGTACTTGAGCATGCGTGATGATCTGAGCTGTGGTGGCACTGCAGTTGCCCAGTGCAGATGAGTGTGACGCGCTCATACATGACCGGAAGCTGACAGCAATAGTGTACTTCTTGGACGAGACCTTTGAAGAGCTGACATATGATGTCACAACCACTGTACTGGAGGCTGTGGAGCAGCTGGCAGGCATCATCAAGCTGCAGAACTACACCACCTTCACGCTGTATGAGTCTAGGAGGGTAAGCTGACAATCCTTCATCATTGGCAGCATCTACCAAAAGTCTATGTGCCCCCTCAGACAGATCACCATTGGGGTGAGGTGGCGCTCCTAGTTTCACTGACTGCAAAGAGCAGTTTTGCATCATGATGCACCTGAGCTTCATGGCAGCAGTATGGCATTGTTGGCCCTTGTTATTTGTTTCTTAAAAGCCCCAAACTCCCAGGCCCTGGGAGTCCAGGTTTGCTCTGGGCTGCTTATCAGTCAAGCGTCAACGACCAAGACATATGAGCTGCTGAGTCTATGTCTTTGAATCTGGGGACAAATGTTTGCACAAGCAACTCTGAAATTTTCCACAATTATGCAGCCATGCTTTATCATCTCTGCTGGGTCAAAGATGCCCTTAATGACGGGCCTCGTCCTGCCTGCTTTACTCAGCAGATTGACATCTGTTCATAGATGAACAGCATGACAGACAACATACATGAACACACCTGCAAAGCTTCCTTTGCAAGGCTGCCAAGCATTGCAGTGTGGTGCAGGCAGTGAACAACAAGACTGACATGGGCCAGACCAACCCAGACGAGCACATGCTGCTGGATGACAACAAGTACATAGCAGATGTGCTGTATGAAGTGAAGAACAGCAAGCAGAAGGACTTGCAGCAGAGCAGGCTGCTGTTCAAGAAGCGCATGTTCAGGGAGACAGACGAGACCATCACGGAGGCCCAGTTTGTCAACCTCTCCTACGTTCAGGTAGCATGCTTGCTCACTGGCAGGCCAGTTGGCTGTTTCTCCGCCCATTTTTGGGATATGTTTCTGAAACCAATAACGAGGGTTTGGCTGATGAGTCTCTGCTCCCATGGTGCTTTTGGAACCTTGCAAGACATGTCCTTGCTGTGGCTTGTGTCTCTTGACAGCTGCTGCATGGTTGCTCTACACAGCAGCTGTACATGAGTCAAGTTGCAGCCAATCTTTTGCTATGCTGATGCTTCCCACTGTTGCCACATTTTCCTTCAAACACGATCATTGTCAAGGATTCACTGGACGTTGTGTGGTTTTCGAGTCCATTGCACGATGCTGTGATATGCGCTTTGCATGTCTTGTAGCTGTGATATGCACTTTGCATGTCTTGTAAATGCAATCAGGCAGTGTGTATGGTGTTGCAGGCTCAGCATGACTACCTGCAAGGGAACTACCCAGTGGTGAGGGAGGATGCCTCTCAGATGTGCGCCCTTCAGATGCAAGCTGACGCTGGTCCCACCATACTGGACCAGTCTGATGGCTTGGAGCCCTACCTGGAGAAGTTCATTGTCAGGCAGGTATGGTATCACTTTGTGACTGTCAGGCAGGTATGGCATTACCTTATGATTGTCTGGCAGGTATGGTACTGCCGTATGATTGAGCAGCATTGCTTTGATTTCCCATGACAAACACAGTCTGTCTCTTACTCGGCGGCCCAACATGCAGAAGCCTGTTGAATGTTTGGGAAAAGTCAGATGCATGGCAGGTGCATGGTAGCACATGCAGGGCTCCCTGGTCTATGCAGCAGGCTTGCTGTCGTCTGCTTGTGGCCAGCCAAGTCTGCTGCCAATGGAGACTTGCATGTATTGCCCTGTGATAGCCAGAGTCAGAAAATTGACTGATCTCCTGCAGTTGCTGATGACCCGGCCAAGGGATGAGTGGCGGCATGACGTGACCTCTCGCTACAGAGCGCTGGAGCAGTTCTCTAAAGAAGATGCGCGCTTGCAGTTCCTGCGCATTCTGAGATCCCTGCCATACGGTACGCTGCTGATGCTGCCACTTGTCGCATTCCACAGCACAGACACACATACATTTCCCAGAGCAAGCTCTGCGCTCTCGGGGTGCACTGTTCCCTTCAGGCAGCCGTGTTGTACCAAGGATTCGTCTCAGCAGCCCTTCACTATTGCTCAGCAGCAAGAGTCAACTATGCTGTGCAGCTGGTAGAGCCTGAATAGGAAATCATCTCTGCTCTGCTCATAAGCTGGATGTGATTCGAACAATGTGCTATACACACCGTCAGCTGCGCCAGTAAGATGTGCCTCTGACATGCCAGGCAGCATTGCCTATCATCCTTTGGCTTGAATTGGCCTGATTTGGCTTGATCTGATGCGTGGCAACAACAGGCCTGAATCCAAAGTGCCTGCCATGCAGGCAACTCGGTCTTCTTCACTGTGAAGAGGATTGAGGACCCCATTGGGCTGCTGCCTGCCAAGCTCATCCTCGGCATCAACAAGCGCGGCGTGCACTTCTTCAGACCTGTGCCCAAGGAGTACCTGCACTCCGCCGAGCTGCGCGACATCATGCAGTTCGGCAGCAGCAGTCAGGCTGTGTTCTTCAAGATGCGCGTGGCCGGTGTGCTGCACATATTCCAGTTTGACACCAAACAGGGAGAGGACATCTGCATGGCACTGCAGACGCACATCAATGACATCATGATGAAGCGCTACTCTAAGGTCTGGCTTGGAGGCATCACACCTTGCCTGCCTGTTGTACTGGCGTCATCCAAAACTTTGTGTGGCATTGCCCTACGTACATCCTCACTGCCTTGCTGCTGCAAAGCATGGCTCAGCACACAATCCGGGGAGCCAGTAAAACCACTGCACATGCTGAGTACTGTCCAGCATCAGCACTTACTGAAAACAGCACCCTTGCATCTATATCGACTTGCCCAGTCGATTTCCATGTTGCTGCTGACACCAATGTGTTCCGTAAGTCTTGGTACATGCCATTCCTCATTGCAGCCAAATGCTTGAGCATGTCTTCATGTATGTGTGTGTGCATGTGCAGGCTAAAGCCATGCAGCAAGGGCCAGATGCAAAGGGCCCAGCTGCTGCCAAGGGCGACTCTGATGCTCTGCCGGGCGCCAACTTTGGCCCCAAGTATGAGGCCCATGTCTCAGAGATGCAAAATAAGCTTGATGAAGCCAGCAAGAGGTATTGTAGTGACACATCAAATGCCAGTCAGAGTTGGCATGCTGATTTGTATGGCACTTGAGCAAATACAGATGACCCCTGGCATGCATGCTGGACACTGTGGCATGTGAATCTTCATGACGCTGTGACATGCAAAGTCTTGATGTCTTTATCAACATAGCAAGTGCGCATGTGCATGAGGCATCAAACACTTGCAATCATCGCCTGTGCAGCCTGCAACTGCCAGATGAAACCCAGCAACACACAAGTACGCAATGTCAAACAAATGTGGGGAACCATTGCTTAACCCTGAGATGCATCTGCAGGATTGAGGAATTAGAAAAGGCTCATGCGCAACTGAATGGAGAGAGACAGCGTTTGCAAGAAGACTTGGAAGAAGTTCAGGAGCGTCTGACAGCAGGTCAGTCTTTTCCTTCTTCTCCCCATATGTTTGCAATTGATCACCCAGCTATGCAGTCCTGTGTACTGACCTTCCCTTGCAACAATCTGCACGAGAGCAGCAGTCCTGCATGTTGTAGCACACTTTCACTATGTGTCATCAATTGGAGCTCTTTTTGCAATTATTAATGATTGGCCAGGCTATTGCTTCCACCACAGTCCCTGGCTCGCTTGACATTCACTGTGTTCTACGTATTCGCTGTGTGCACATGACTGATTCTGAAAATTCAGAACTGTTTGCAGTCACAAACCGACAGATTGCTTTAGTGTGGATTGGTACTCCCTCATGCTTCATTGGGGATTATAGTCTATCCACTTCTTCCCTGGCAGGTCACCAGATTCCATCCAGTTCATCTAATCCTGATGCTGTGGTAAGTCTGGAGGGCTGATTTGTACTGGTGACGTGCAGAGTCTGCGCATCAGAAGGGCGCGACTGACCAGGTGGAGGCCATGGCTCGGGATCTGGAGTACACCAAGGCTGAGCTGGCCTCTGCCAAGCAAAACCTGGACAAGGCGCATAGTGACCAGTTCAAGGTATACTGCCTCTGTCACCTGCCAAGCACGGCGCCAAATACCTGATAAGTACAAATATATGCCTGCTGTTGTCATCATGTTAATGCAGGCCAATTATGTTGGCGCGCGGAATCAGCTTAGGACAGTCATGACATGAATTTCACCTGCTGTTTACGCAGTTCTGTTTCACATTGTGGTCTCAAAAGCCACAATGGGCAACCACCTGCCATGCAGAGTGCATACACCAGCAGCTATCATGCATACCTAATCTGATTTTGCTCTTTGCCCACGACAGGACTGCCATCAGCCTTGTAAATAGCAGATCATGCATTTAAGCAGTGTCTCAGATGTATAAAGCTTGTTGATCAAATTCACCAGCTGACAGTGGTGCTGTACATTGCTCAAGGCCTGATGTCGTAACAATCCCAGTGACCGCTCTACAGGCGGTTGATGCTGCAGTAGCAGCTGCTGTGGCCGATGCGCGAGTGAAGACCAAGGAAGAGGTCGAAGCAGCGTCAGCTGCCAAGAAGGCAGCAGCTGACCAGCAGTTGCTGCGTGAGCTGGAGGACAAGACAGAAGCCCTCACCAATCAAGTCAACGCTGCCACTGAGCAGCTCAGGAGCACAGAGAGTGCGCTCAGGTGTGTCTCAAGCTCAGCACATCACCTGCAGTGTACTGACTGTGACATGTTAATGGTGGCATAGCACTGGGTGAGGCATACTGTGATACTTACCATGTGAAGCATACTTAGCAAGACGTACTGTGACGCCTACCAGAGTCCTCAAGACACAGCATGGTTGTACAGCAACAATGTGATAACAAGAAGGCCAACTGTGACATGTTGTCTGCAGGGAGTCTCAGAAAGAGAAGGAGCTGTTGGAGAAGAAGCTTGAGCGTACTGAGAAGGCGCGAGCGCAAGAGGTATGCAGTCACAGGCATGCCAGCAGATACGCAGTAGTCTCAGGCCGCTCATCATCCCGGCGTGTGCATGACTACAAACAAGCATAGCTGCTGCTTGATCTGCCTCCGGCTCTTTCTGTAACCTGAGCCTCTCACAGCTCAGCTCACAGCTGACCACGTCTGCAAGCTGCTGTTTGCACAAGTCTCAGGCTAAAAAGCTGTGAAACCTACTGGCAGGAACAGACACTGGCAGGAACAGACAAGAGGATGGACACTGCTCGAGGGCATGCTTTTTGCCCTCACAATCAAGATGCTGCCTGTTTGTCCGGTCTATCCAATTACTGGCAACCCGTTTCGCTATCACACCAAATATGCTGCCTGTTTGTCCAGTCTGTCCGATACTGGCTGACCCTTGTATGCACATGACGGCAGGTGGCCACCCTGACAGAGGAGCTGGAGCTGTCTAGAGGAGGCGTGCGCGACCAGCTGAAGGAGAAGGACGCCAAGATCAACAGCCTCGTAGAGGAGCTGGGCAACAGCCAGGCCATGCTCAATGACAAGGTTGCTGAGCTTGCTGAGGTACGCTGCTGCCACTTGCACCAGCTGTTGCTCTTAGCAGTGTCACAAGTGACAAATGACCTTCTATGGCTGTGCTCAATGACAAGTGTGCCAAGCTAGCTGAAATATGCTGCTGCAGTTTGCAAGTGATGCCTAACCATCGCTTGCCTAGCAAGAGTCGTGCTTTTGGGCTTGGTCTAGTGTAGCTGCCTCATAATTGTGTACTACATGTGCTGTCCTTATCGTTCTGCATAAGAGGGACACCCCTGCTGGGATGTTAGCTTGGGTTGTGTGCGTGTGATTCTGCAGATGATGTAGCCAGCAACTGTGGTCTTGTCTGCATTAGTTGCCTTGTTGCGGAGTGCCTCAGAGTGCCTCAAATGTGCGCAGCCCCATGCAATGACACAAATTGTCCCAGTAGCTTGTATCCACAATCAAACCCGCTTGCATTCACTATATTCGTGTGTACAAACATACATTCCCTGAGAACCAGATATGTACAGTCCTCAGTAGCTCCTGGCTCACAAGCGTTGCTCGCTGCACCTGCAGATCTCTACCGAGAGTGTGGAGCTGGAGGAGCTGCGAGAGATGAAGGCAGATGTTGAGCGGCGTGAGAAGGCTCAGGCCGCGGTGCTTGAGCGCCAGGCCAAGCGATTGGACGAGCTGGAAACCCTGTACAAGGTACAATGATGTTCCTGCAAGCACATGAACTCTCCAGCACTTTGTACGTCTTAAAAACAGGAAATGTAGGTTGATTGCTTGATTGATTGATTGATGGATTGATTGGAATGATTGATTGATGCTCTCCTACAGTTGTGTCTGCTGTCATGCTCAGATGAACCACTTGGTCTGTAGTCTGAACAAGCACCTATGCAAATCATACTTGCTTTACAGATTTTTGACCATGCAAATTACCCTTATACGCAATGATAACCCTCAACAGTATAGCAGTCCTTCAGCATCAAGCGAGCAGCAAGCCTGTCGCCAACTGAACGCCAGGTTCCTGCTGCATTTGCGGTCATGCTCAAACTGGGAAACACTGCCTGCAGGATGAGAGCATCATGCGCAAGAAGTACTTCAACATGATGGAGGACATGAAGGGCAAAATCCGGGTGTATGCGCGAGTGCGGCCCATGCTGGAGTTTGAGAGGAGCCGGGGCCAAAAGGAGGCCCTCATCATCCCTGATGAGCTCTCTCTGGAGCACATGTGGAAGGACAAGAAGCGAGAGTTCAGCTTTGACGCCGTCTTCAGCCCGTCAACATCCCAAGACAAGGTACGGCATGATGCTAGTAATCGTTCTCACACAAGCTGTTTTCCTTCTTTGACAGAGCAAAAAGGGAAAAAACGGATGGCCACTGCATTTTTCTTTGCTTGAGTGATTGCAGCGCTGTCTGCAGTTTTACAAGATACGAGAATGGGATGTGTGCTGAGCTGTTGGTTTTCCTGTAGCTTTGCTGCAAGGTGCTTACAACCTTTCTCATCTGCCCAGAGGTAGCACAGCTGTTCCAGGCTGCAAGAATGGCATGCCCACTGCACGCTCACCTTCACACGCTTTCCTCAGCTAGGTTTGCAGTATGCTGTCTCCCGCAGCAGTGTTTAGCTTGCTCGTGAGTGAGGGCAACCCAATGTCACAGTGTCTAGTCTCTCAGTGGGCACCAAGGTGCAAAGCGTCGCTCCCTTGGCTGATGATTTGTATGCTCTGGCCTGGTCATCAAAGCACGTGTGCATGTGCAGGTGTTTGAGGACACTAAGCACCTGGTGCAGTCTGCAGTGGACGGTTACAATGTGTGCATCTTTGCCTACGGCCAGACTGGCTCTGGCAAGACCTTCACCATCTATGGCAGCAATGACAACCCAGGTGAAACTAGACCTGAGAATTTGCTATCTGCAGCTGTCACTTGGATATCCTTGCTTGTCAGAACACACAAAGACAAAGTGCTTCCTTCCTGATGGATCATGCAGTTCAGGATTGGCATAATTGACAGCACAATGTAGGCAAATGCGCTGTCTTTGATTGTAACTCCATGGACACTACCAGACTTCCTTGTAAGCCTCTGCACATCTGTTGTTCTTCAGAGAGCAATGGCCTGGCAGCTTTTGCATGATCTTTGCCTGTCTGAACAGTGCAGTGCATGTTTCCTTGCCCAGTGAATCTGCATGGACCGCTGTGCCTACAGGGTTGACACCGCGAGGCATCACAGAGCTGTTCAACATCCTAGACAGGGACTCTGGCAAGTACACCTTTGCTGTCAGCTGCTACATGCTGGAGCTGTACCAGGACGACTTGGCAGACCTGCTCCTGCCTGCCTCCCAGAAACAGCAGGGGCCCCAGAAGGTCAGCATCACTGCTGTTTTGTTCCTGCCTGTCATACATCCATCTTTGGCACCTGTCAGCTGCTGGACGCAAGCTGGAAATACAGGCCCATGTGTTGAAACTGTTTGGCATCTTCAGCTGATGACTGCCATCTGGATCACTGATTGTCCAGCTGCCAGTTGGCTTCTGCCTTTGGCAGTGCAGAGGCACAAAGCACTCACCGGCAAGCTGAGCACTGCCTCAATGGAAGTCAGCTTCTGGTAACTACTATGTTGACGACAACTGTTCATACAGCTGCTGATTGGACACACCCGCCCAGTCAATACATGAGTACACAGCATCACATGTGGTGCATCACCAGATCCCAATCAAAACAGTAGCAGCCGTGATTGCTGACAAGCTGAAGTGGGGCTTTGTGGTTAGGTGCGGCAACCCAGGCTGGAGATCAAGAAGGATGCCAAGGGCATGGTGGTGGTGCCAGGCGCAGTCATGGTGGAAGTCACATCTGCCCGTGAGCTGCTGGCCACCTTTGAAAAGGTATGCTTCCCAGCTTGGCCTGTGCTGACCAACAACCATGACACAGCTAGCATTCAAGAAAAGAATGAGGATAGTGCATTGCAAATGAGAGTGGGAGATGCTGGGTTGGCAGCTCAGAGCTAGCGCATGTGCCAGTGCACACCATCTGGGTGCTTTCAAACTGCACAATAGACCATGCATGCCAGTGCTGGGCAACGCATGCTTTGCTGTGTTAATGTCACAATCGCATCTGTGGCGCCTGCAGCTAACACATAAGGCAACGAGAGACAGGCTGGAGTGGGCTTGTGGCCTTCCACACTGGTCTGCTGCTGAAGTCTGGAATGCTGTTTGTTGGCCCTTGACGACATTGGCTTGCCGCATGCTGTGTCATCTGCATGCTGTCACTGTGTTGCAGGGCCAGACACAACGACACGTATCATCCACACAAATGAACAAGGAGTCCTCTCGAAGCCACCTCATCATGAGTGTCATCATCGAAGCAACCAACCTGCAGACCCAGAACGTCACCCGTGGCAAGCTCAGCTTTGTCGACCTGGCAGGATCAGAAAGGTGAAGACTCACACAGTCCCTTTCTCCAGTACTGGGGCACCCCTGAATGCACTGCTGCCCGTACCACCAAACTGGTTAGACCAATTGTGCTGTAGCACCACAACGATGTCCAGTGACATGCAGTTTCTGAAGGTGCTTGATCTGTTTCACCAGACACACGCCCAACGCTGCTCTGACGAGCGCATTCCTGCACAGTCTCTGGCATTGATTGGAATGCATACAGTGCTGCGCACAATGTAAGCGCGCTAAGTACATCTGCCCAAGGGTGGTTCACCTTGCCAATTTGCAAAAGCAGGATACGACCGAAACATCGAAACGGTGTTTGTCCCCCAGGGTGAAGAAGTCTGGATCCACTGGTGAGCAGCTGAAGGAGGCTCAGGCCATCAACAAGTCACTGTCGGCCCTGGGAGACGTTATCAGTGCTCTGGCCACAGAGCAAGGCCACATTCCATACAGGTGCTTGGCCATCATGGCTGCTAGCTGTGACATCTGTGCATTCAGACGCTGCTCACAAGCTGTTCAGCCAGTGTATCTACCACGTAACACATACCTGCATTGACAGATGGTGTGACTTGTCACTGTCAGCACAATATTATGGTGATCTGAAGTGTGACCTGTGTCAACATTGTTGCCTCTGAGAGCACTAGTGCTTTGGAATGCGTAAAGCAGTAGCAGTGCGCACAACCAAGACATAGGTGAGTCTGTCTATAAGTCTGTCTATTCTAAGTTTCAGATGCCATCAGGCAAGTCCCTCTGTCTAAGGATGCTTGATTGATCATGAAGCTCAAAAGCAACATTAACCAGTATTTGCTATCTGAACCTTCTGCTCCATGCTGCAACATGGCTGCAAGTCACAGGCTGCCCTTCGTGCTTTCATCTGCTGCTAGGTTTGGTGCCAACTCAATGCCATGTGACTACAGGAACCACAAGCTGACCATGTTGATGAGTGACTCACTGGGAGGCAGCGCCAAGACGCTCATGTTTGTGAATGTGTCCCCAACGGACCACAACATCGATGAGAGCTCCAACTCCCTAACGTATGCCACCAGAGTGCGCACCATCAAAAATGACATTAGCAAGAATGAGGCCAGCAAAGATGTCATGCGACTCAAGAGACAGGTACATTGCCATGTCACTGTTGCCTGTGTATTGCCAATGATAGTCCTGTCCACTTCCTCGTCACTGCTTGCTGCCATCTTGCATGTTTTTCTGCAGCAGACCATTTGCTACAAAGCTGTGTCTGCAATGCTTGCATGTTGTTGAGCAGACAATACTCAGCTGGTCAGTCAAACATCTTTTGGTGATCTTGATGGTCAGCCATTCATCCAAGCGTTGCATTTGGGGTGTTTGTCATAGCTGTGCTTGCATTGTTCCCCCGCTGAAAGGTGTGCATGTGACTTGCAGGTAGAACACTGGAAGGAGCAGGCAGGGCTATCTCCAGAAAAGCGTCAGATGGTCGACCTGCTTGATGTTCAGGATGAGAGATGGAAGAATCCAGACCTGGATCAGCAATCGGTTTACTCGCCAAAAATCTGATCAGTCGCCCATGCCTATTTCATTCTCTTCTTCCCTACACTGTTTTGCTTTTGCTCTAAGCAGGTGCTCAATGACATGCAATAAAACCGATGGTTGGCACATAACAGCGCTACCAGTTGTCAGTGGTCACGTAGGTTACTTGCTCAGTCATCGTTTGTTCATTGAGACAAGTTGCCAACAGGTGGTCATCAATCCAGCTCCGAATCCTGCTCGCCCAACAGTACCACTCAAGAGCCTGTAATAGCTGACAGGCAATTTTTCCCCTTGTTTGTGACACAACTGAGCTGACTGCTGCTCTTCAAGGGCGTCATCTGCTGGCTGCACTGCAGCCGCTGCAGGGCCACAATGTCTGCACCGTGTTGCAAATTGCTGTGCGTTGCATGCAGTCCTGGTTTCGGTTGAGTAACAGCCGTAACATTGCTTATCTTGAGGTAGTACATTACGCTGTAGTGCGGCTGTCATGTTTGGCCGGCATCATTGAGGCTCGCTAGCGCGTGCGTTTCGCAAAATTAAACAGATTGCTTTGCTGACAGATTTGCACGCCATGGCTGCGATTCAGGGCCAGTGCGCAAGGCCCAACATCAAGTCCAAGGCCTTTCTGGGAGATGCCTGCTTTGCCGGAGCCAGACGTTCTACAGTGCAGCAACGCGGATCTTTGCAGGTACTGTTGCTTCGATATAGACATACCACTGGGCAGCGTGTCACCGCAAGCATATATCTGCAACGGTGTTTCAGTCAGCTGTTGCAGCTGTCCTTCTCTCCATAAACAAATAGGCTGCAGCACAGCCATGCGACCTACGGCACATATGCACTTCCTAGGCTTCAATCTCAGCCTTGAGACGATCAGAAGCCCTGCGTGTTTGCAGGTTTTCAACGCCAGTGGCAAGGCTCTGCGAGACCGTATCAACTCTGTCAAGAATACGCAGAAGATCACTGACGCTATGAAACTGGTCGCTGCTGCCAAAGTCAGACGCGCTCAGGATGCAGTGGTGAACGGGCGTCCCTTCTCTGAGAACCTTGTGAAGGTATATACGGCCATGGTGCTGCATCACAGAGGGACTGAGCCAGTACTGAACTTAGGTCAAGCCTCGTTTGTAAACACAGGTGCTTTTTGGTGTAAATCAGAGGCTTCGAGTGGAGGATGTGGACTCCCCTCTAGTACAGATTCGCCCAGTCAAGACTGTCTTGCTGGCAGTCATCACTGGTGACAGGGGACTTTGTGGTGGATACAACAACCAAGTTATCAAGAAGGTAGACCGACTGTCTGGACCCCCTGCCCCTTGTGCTGCCTTCACCATTTTTGCTTGCCTACTTCTCAGGCCTGTGTGATAAAGACGTCCTTGGCACAGTCCATTGAGTAGAGCATACTGTAGTGTCCATGCTTGGCCAACTTTGCAGCTTAGCATAGCTGGCGCCTGCGACAACTCGATTTTGTACAGCACGGCTAATGTGGTGCTGACAGTGCACGCTCACAGTATGGTGCATAGATGTGGGGCTGTGTGCATAGCTCATTGTGTGGAAAGCTGCAAATATACCATGCAGGCTGAGCTGAGGCATGCTGAGCTGAAGAAGCTAGGCCTGGAGGGCAAGATTGTCCTCATTGGCAAGAAGGGTATCACATACTTCAACAGACGAACAGGAAAATATGACATTGTTGGTGAGCCTCTATCAACAATGTGTGGCCGTACTATGTATTCCCTTTGTGTAACAGTGTGCATGGCCGCCTTGCCTTGCCACGTCAGCTAGGAAGGCAGATGCTGCCAACAACATCTGATAGCTTCCATAATCTTTGGCAACTACATGAACTCTTATGATCGCATGCTGGGTGGTGGCACTGTGGCTTAATCTGCTGTTCTCTTCACTGTTGCTTGTCACTTCAAACTCCATGCATAACACTGCTGCCCATCAGAAGCAGAAGCAACCGTGCCTGTTCAAACCTCTAGACAGGGCGCTGTACAGTGATCTTCATCAAGAATTACAGCATAAGATGTCAGATCGTGCCCAAATAGCATGATCTCAAGACAAAAGTCTATGCATGCAGGGCGATTTGAGCTGGGACAGGCACCCACCACAAAGGAGGCTCAGGCCATTGCTGACGCCTTGTACAGTGAGTTTGTGGGTCTGGACTGTGATAAGGTGGAGCTGGTTTACACCAAATTTGTGTCCCTGATCAGCTCTGACCCCATCATCCAGACTCTGCTGCCCCTTACACCTCAGGTGCTTCAACTGCGCACCCTGACAATCTGCAACAAAGCCAACTTGTTGAGATCTATTGTGCATCAGGCATTTCCAGCATAGTCATGTTTGATTTCTGGATATATAACCGTCTGTGATACAGAAGCAGAAGCTGAGGGAGGATCATGCTGTCCTGCATCATGCACAAACAGGTGGATGTTTACATGGTGACATCTGTGGTTGCACATGTCCTGGTTGGTGTCAGTTTGACTCGTGTCAAGAGTGTCTTGCTGGTTAACCGATTGCTGTCATTCAGACATTTGCAATGCCTGCCAGCGCTTTGCACAACATGTAGGTTCTTTTGCTGCTACTATGGTTGGTAGACTTGACAGAGTTGCCCCTGCTTGCGCAGGGCAGGAATCATGCTGAGCAGGGTTTGCACAATGCTTGCTATCTTACTCCACCCAACATGCACAGACACGACGTATTGCAACAGCAGCTGATCTTGCCTCATATCACAGGCGGGACACACTTACACTGCACTCTGATGTGGTGCCTGACAACATCGAGCAAACATCTTGTGACCAGCTATATATATCTTGCTTGTTTCTACCGTCACCCTATAACATCTGGCCCAGAAACCAGATGTAGGAGGAAGACAGTCGAAACGAGCAAGATATACAGCTGATCACAAGATGTTTTTTTGATGCTGTGAGGCACCAACACAGACCGCAACACCATCCTGTCCTTCCTCTGGTTGGTTGCAATGCATAATCACCTGGCAGGAACTCCTGACACAGGACATGTGCCCCGCTACATCTCACAGCAGCATGTGTGTGTTGCAGGGTGAAATTTGTGACATTGATGGCACCTGTGTGGATGCTGCTGATGATGAGATCTTCAAGCTCACTACAAAGGAGGGCTCCCTGTCCATGGAGCGTGAGAAGGTGAGCAGCCCATTGTCTTCGCATATTGTTCTATGGTTCTACAAATGACTTTCCTTGTACTGGTAATTTATTGCATGACATTACCCTGCTGCTCAATTTTCTGCAACAGTGCAGTATAATGCCATACATTGTGAATTGGTCTGCCAGGCTGTCAAAACATCCTTGCATTTGGAAAGCTGCCGTTGCAAATTGTTAGAACAGTCCTGCTGCAATCTGCAATGCTGTTAGTCCTGGCATAAAAGTGTTGCATTGGTGCGTACACCTCTGATGAAGTGTCGACAATGCACTGCAGGTCAAGACAGACACCAGCGACTTTGACAGCAGTCTGATCTTTGAGCAAGACCCGGTGCAGATTATTGATGCTTTATTGCCCCTATACCTGAACTCAACCCTCCTCAGAGCCCTACAAGAGTCTTTGGCGTGTGAGCTGGCAGCTCGGATGAATGCCATGAGCAGTGCCTCTGACAATGCAAAGGACTTGAAAAAGAAGCTCAACCTGAAGTACAACAGGCAACGCCAAGCAGCCATCACTGGCCAAATTATTGAGATCTGCTCTGGTTCATCAGCTTGATGTAGGCAAAAAACAGGGGGTCTCATCACGTCAGCATTGGGCAATGAGTATTGTTTGCCAGCAGAAACATCAGCGATGTTAGCATTGCACGAAATTCAGTACGAGGTGAGCAGTCTGCTCAAAACTTTTGAAACATTCTTTCCCTTTATTATAGGTCTCCGTTCACTCCTGAGCTTCGACTTCTCGGTTTTGCTGCTGTGAGTGTCCGTTCTGTAATGCTTGCATGCAATGCCCAAATCATGCCCATTCTGATTTGCTCTTTTGTTTCTGACCACATGCCCGATCACGGTGTAGTGCAGACGCTGCACGGCTGTTCATGCATGTATTTGTGCATGAATACATACCAAGGTTTGCAACATGCAATCAGGCTGTGAGTGGAAGCAGGGCTGTGAACTGCTGCTGTGGCGACTCATTGCTGTGTCTTTGACACTGCCTTGTTTATAAGTTCTGCACTATGCTGATGTGACCTGTGTTGTGCATTGGGAAGTTACAATGCTGCATGTGATGTCATCCGATGTCAGTATCTACAAATGATGGGAGCATCATGTCCATCAACCCCTGAGGGTTGTCTACATGCACCCAATGGCCAGCATTTGAGAGCACGTGTGTATGCAAATGGCCGCCATTGCCTGAACTTGCATGCGCTGCAGCAGCATGTTCTGCTTTCTGTAGTTGTGACACTGTCTCCAGAGTCCACCTGCAGACAACACCATATAAAGCTGCATCTGCGTACTTTGACTGCAACAGGTGAGATGCACTCATCTATACAGCTAGAATCAGTCAGAGCACAGGCAAGCACATGTGCGTGACCAGGTCTGATGCATAGTGTTTGTCCACACACACAGCTGTTCAGGGAGGCTCACAAAAGAGACGATTCTCCGGTGTTCTTGACAGCATAGTGCATGTCAAAGCAACAAGCAAGGTATAGGAGACTGGATGCCACAAGTAGTGGGCTGTCGAATTATTCAGTACCTGTCAGATTTCTCAGCTCTGACAATATGCAGGGCAGTCCCCTTTGGAGGCTGTTGTACCAGATCCCAATATGAGCTCTCCCGATAACTTTGATACATGTCTGCACAGCCAACATTCACTGCGTCAGCAGCCTCACATCATAAGCATTGATGGCCCCTCAATCATGCCCACAAAGCTTGCTCAGCATTTATCTGATGACAACTGGTTGCAAATACAACCAGATACTTGCACTCAGCCAACCATGCAGGAGTTGGCTGGTCTGTAGTTTGTCCAGATATCTCTTGCATTGAATACAAGCCTGGGTGATGCGTATCACTGTCACACATGCATGAACTCTTCTATTGTGACAGATGGTAGGCATATTGACCCTGAATGCGCCACAGCCACCACACGTCCTGCTGGTATAATGTTCTGAGAATTTTTCAGCGCTCCAGATGTGGCACCTGACTGATCACAAGATAAAGTGTCTTGACTGACCTTGCGTAATAGGTCAAGAACAGGCGGATTAATTGCAATATGTGTATGCAAACTGCTGGATCTGCAACAGTGCGCGAAGCCTGAACAGGTTAGCAGTCTCACCAGATGCGCCCTCAATGTTGAATCCCCACTTTAGTTTCCCCTGACCATCAGGCACTAGATTGGAACCCATCCACAACCTCAACCCCAAGCTGTATCCTTGGTCTTCCATAAATTTATAGAGCCACTCACGAGATGCAATTGGGTGCTGTAGACCCTTGATCTCCCTTATGACTCTGTCTACATCACTTGGAGCATCCTTGTTGAGGGTGACCTTTCCAATATTAGAGTCCAGTATCCAAACCTGCAAGGCTCAGAGCATGCTTGGTTAGTTGTGCTGGCATGCCGACATAGTCCAGCAACCCTACCCATTTTTTTGCAAATGGGTATTGAAAACTTTCGATCAGACACATGCTCATTGGGTCCAGAAGCTGATGCGCAAACAAAGGACTGTGGATCTGGAACCACTCACAATGCTCATGCCTGACATGTCGGTGTGGCTGCATAGCCAGCAGGTGTGACACAGAATGCAACACTGCATATGACTTCGTCTGTCACGGTCAAGGGCCAAAAGGGACACGCTCTTGCCATGTGCATGACACTGGCCTTTGCCCGTAAATCTGCTTGTTGCATACCTGTTGCGGCAAGTGTGATTTGGTCGGCATTGCTGCCATTTGCTTGAGGTATGCAAGCGTGGTCTTGCCACCCAGGGAATGACCAACCATGACTGAAAGCTGCTGACTGTCGTATTTTTGCTGAATGAGCTCATGCAAATCCTGTGCAGCTGCCTGCAGTGTGTGTGGTGGGTCAAAGCCCGCAAGCTCTGCTGAATGACCATGGTTGCGCTGATCGACCAGGATGATGCGCCAGCCCCTGAGAACATGAGTCAGAGGTGATTTTTCAACATAGCATCATTTATCAATTTGTCCATATTTGCATTATGCACAGCTGTGTTGGCCTGTCTAGAGTTGAGCATAGGCTTGGGGAGATGGGTGACCAGGTGTGCTGATGACGGCAACAGTACAGCAGAAAATGTGTTGCCTTTCAAGATTATGCAAGGTGCAAGCAGATATGCACCAGCTGACCAATCACCTGCCTGATTCAGCTGCAGCTTGCTTAGCAAGTGATCTCGCAAACGTTCTCCAATTTCTTCCCGTGCCAAGTAGGCCGTGGACGATCAGACCAAGCTTGAGCTGACCGGTATTGCCTTTGTCAGGAGGGTGTGCAACCACTTCGTCATAAGCTAGCGTCGTTTTGCATCTGGAATGCAGGCTATGCAACAGGCCGCACAAGCTCGCAACGCCAGAGCTTGCCGAGGGTCCCACCGTCGTCGTCAATACCTTGCAAAATGTCAGGTCTAGGCAGATTATTGAGGGTGGCATGCGCCAGGTGCTCAAACCTTACCGGGAAAAAATGCGCCTTGCTAGATATTGCCGACCGCATCCAACAGTGGCCAATGTGCCGTTCGTTGGAACAAGAACGCCCAGCTGACCGATCACCCGGGTACTAAAACAATTGGCAGATCCTCCATGTCCGGATCAGCCGGAGAAAATGCTGCATGCAAGAAGCCGTATGACTGCAACAAGCAGTATGACTGCAACTGACCGGAAAAGTTGCGCACCAGTGCAGTTGCGCGCATGCAGGCACATCATGAATTGGTTTGTCATAGCCTGATACGACTTCTGTTCTTCTTCACAGCAACAACTGGGCACTCCAATCAGGTCAGCAGCCTTCCTCCGATCATTGCGGACTCCCAGACTCACGTTGCCTTTTCCTTGGATAATTGGATGCAGTGCAAAAGTGCGCAAGTTCAACGACCAGCAAATCATCGCCACAAACCTTTTGGTGGTTGGTGATTGTGCGCGCACTGTCTCAGGCACGATGCGCGCAAACTGTCTCAGGCTGCTACGGAACAGCTCCACATGCTGTTCCAGCTTAGGTCATAGATGTTTCGCCTCTGCACCTGCTGCCCAAGGTGCGCATATTGTAGTGATCATGCCGTTCGCGCCTGGGTGTCGGAGCATGTCCAGCACCTCTTTGCTGCTGGGTTTCTACCTCCGACTGAAAGCCTCGCAGATTAAGCATGCCATCCTTTCTTTTGTGCTGGCCGTGCTGTAGCTGTATTTTTTTGCTTGATGACCTAGACAGTCAAAGCTGACTAAGTAGTCCACTTTCATGCAGTTGAATCGGGCGTTATAGACTCAGTGCAACTGACACAGTACGCACCGCTGCTCGTTCAGCTTGAGGAACGTCAATGGGGCGCCTCAGCGACGTTGCCTCTGAGCATACTGCCAGGTGCCCTAGCTTGCACTTGTTCTTTCGCTTCTTGGGCTGCAACTGAGCTGCTTAGCTATTACATGTGGTATATCGGCCTCATCTCAGCAATTGAAGGTCTGCAGGATCAAGCAATTCAAGCCGCATTGGTGTCATCAGGGATGCTTTCACACCTTTCAATGCCAGAGAGTATCCGCTGCACTCAACCATAGCATCATTGGGTGAAGGCCAAGCCGCTGTGCACAGCGCAGCAGCCTTCAATCCGCAGGGCATAGTCGTCGACGAGTATGTACAGGACAAGGCAAACGGCGTGTATCGCTTGACAAATGTTGCCACAGATTTGCTCAGGTGGGTGACATATGTCTGCTGACGCGTCACAAAGTGTTGACACAGACAAGACTTATACACATTCTGGCCAAGCAGACAATTGCATCTTGTGTCACCGTTTGCATGACACTTTGGCAGCATCATGACTGCAGGCTGCTGCGAAGAGAGAATATCAAAGTGTGTGCAGTGCCTGATGTTGCTGCTGCTTCAAAGCAAAACAGCGCGAAGGCCATGCAGCGTGGTGCAAGACAATGCACAAACGAGGTGTTGATGATTGCGCCCACAGCCTTTGGCTTCAATGACCAGACAGCACAGGACAATTCCTTCATGCATGCTTCAAGGGAAGGAGGGTCAACTGATGCTGGATCGGATGTCACTCAACATGTGTTGAGAGAATTTTCAGGGCTGTATAGAGAGCTTACAGAGGTAATTCTATGCAATCTGTCTTCACCTATTGTTGCCATGCTTCTGCATGGTACTGACACCAATCTGGCACCAAGCTTTGCAGGATGCTGTATCCAGTGTCACCTCATTGCTGCAGATCGTCTAGCATGGTTGTTGATTGTTATGCACTGATGCTGTGACTGATGCTGCGTTCTGGAGTTGCAACTGCAGCATCTCTTGGCTGAGAAAAACACCCTGATCAATGTGACATTGCCTCTGCTGTAGAGCGCCGGCATTCAGGTCAACCTTTTTCAGCATACTTTGTCCCACGGCACCCCAGATGCTGTGTTTCCAAACAACTGGTTCAGCACGCATCCTGCCAGTGAGACCGGCCAGAAGAGCGCAATGGTCCTGTACCCCATGAAAACCAAGAACAGGTGAGATGCAGTGCAAGCATGGCGTTGCAAGACAGTATCTCACTTGCTGCGTTGAGACACTAGACTGAAAGCATAGCGCCAACTTATGTGCAGGGGACAGGACTTGATTGCAGAGTCGTTTAACTCATGTGATGCCCTGTCATGCATGCAGATGCCAACTCCTGCCTTTATATACGCACAATCTGCCAAGCAACACTTGCGCTAATTGTGGCGTGATGCATTGACAATGAACACGATGCAGAGCTGCAGAGCGGCGGGAGGACATCATAGCATGCATACAGCAGCGAGGCTACAGCAACATGTTTGACATGTCCTCTTCTGAAGCCTCCAACAAGTACCTTGAAGGCACAGGAGCGCTGGTGCCAGACAGAATCAATGGCATTGTGTATGTGAACCTGTCGGAGAGAGCAGATGAGAAGCTTGCACAGCAGTGGGCTGATCAACTAGGCTACAAAGATGTGGTTTCCTTCAGGTCACTTGCCATGTGACTTGTCACTGCTGCATGGCCTTTGGACAGAGTCACTGCTCTCTTCTCTGCTTTTGAGCTGATGTGCAGCACTTTGCAGTATGTCAGCAGGACAATTTGATGGTATGCAGAAGGTACAGTCCTGGATGGCGTCTTTGTGCAATGCTTTGCCCACTACCTGCCCATTATGATGCACTTCATGGGCCTACTTTTTGTTGACAGCATCATCACATGAATGTGTTACATTGTGTGTGTGCCTGCAATTTCTTTGAAGGTCTGACCGCATTTTGTTGTTGACTGCAGGACTCTTGACAGACGTAGCAAGGCAGTGTACCATACCAATGTCATGCTGTGTGTGGGCACAGATGTAGCCATTGTTTGCGCTGAAGGAGTGAAGGATGACAAGGAACGACAGCGTCTCCTGTCCAGCCTTGGCTCTCACCAAACGGTGAGAGCTTTGGCAGATTAAGCACATAATGATCATTGAGCAAAATCAGCTGCTCCTTACCTCGCATGTTGCTAGGTGTGGTAGCAAGCTTGAACCCAATCATGTCCTAGCTATCATTCAAAACTCCAGCAGCTGCCTGTGGCTGCATGCATGGGGATTCTGACCTTGCTCACTGACAGATTCCGCTGCCTGCAGGTGGTTCAGATCACGAGTGATCAGATGGATGCATTGTGTGGGAATGTGCTTGAATTGGAGGACGGCAAGGGCTTACCAATCCTTGCAATGTCTACACAAGCTTACAATGCTTTCACAGAAGACCAAAGAAAAACAATGCTCAAGCATGTGGCTGCCATTCACCACGCTCCCATAGATACCATTGAACATGTTGGAGGGGGTGGTGTGCGCTGCTCTTTAGCTGAGTTATTCTAACTGTAAAGCTTGTTGGTCAGCTGCATGTCGTACCACGTGGGCTTCTGCATGGAGATGTGACCTTTTTTACTGATGTGACCTGCTCCTGAACGTGATAACAAGTGCACGAGGCATGTTTCCAGGCTCTGCCAGTCAGTGCAACCTAAGGAACCTCTGTCTGAGATCCGATCTACCAAGGAACAAGTGCATAATTGAGGCTGCTAAAATTTGGTTAACTGGCAGCAAAGGCTATATTACAATTGTTTGGCACAGGCCATACTTGCAACTGATCTACGACTCTAAACTATCAGCATATACACGACAGCTTCAAAACTGAGTGAAGGGCCGTCAAATACACTACTGGATCAAAAAACACTACAGGATCTGTTTCAAACTAGTTACCTAAATAGTGGTCTTGCTGCAGCCTGCATGGGTACTTGTTGCATTGCATTGCATGCAACAAGTAACTGAAGTCTGCAGCAACTGCAAGCATGGGCTTTAACCCCTAATCAGTTCTATTATAGTATAATGGTAGTACAGGAAGGTACACTTAGGATGTGGCCCTGATGTTAAAATCAGAGGACTGTGGGCCATTGTACAAGCCGCTTTGAGCTTCCTTGGTATCAGCAGCTCGGGCCATCTGCATCTGTTGGTCCATTGAGGAGCTGTGCATCAAAAACTTGGACGAAGGTGCCTCTTGCAAGCGTCTGTGTCCTCCAGATCCCATTGCCTGCAAACAAGTATCAAGCAGCTCTGTGCAAGCCAAGCTTGACAGAATAGTGGCTGACACCCGTATCGCATACTGACACGGTCACAAGCAAGCAGGCTGCACAGTGAGGCAGCATCACGAATGCCAAGCAAGTGCATACTAGCACTGGGTGGTCCTGCACTGTTTGTCATGGTCAACAAGGATGCACAAAGGAGCAGCAAAGTAGCAGCATGACACCTTGATGATGACAAAGGCAGCTAGAGTCATCAGCAGGGCTGCTCCTGCAAGAGAGCCGATGACAATGCCTGCAATGGCTCCCTTGGACAGACCATGGTTGTGCCCAGCTGCTGTTGCTGGGGCACTGTCACTGCTGGTGCTGGCCAGTCCAGCAGCCGGCACCAAGTTGGTTGCTGGACTTGTAGCAGCTACAGTCAACAGATCAGGTGACTCTGGTTGAGTGCAATTACAGTGAAAGGTAGTTCTGTGCATGGAAATAGAACAGCACATAAACCTTACTATTCACAGGAGAATAACTGCTTTTTGAGTTGTCATATAGCTGACCAATTCTAACAGCCTGGTCAAGGTCTGCCTAGTGGACTGTCAAGTGGCTTGAATGAAATGTGATATTCTAGGGCTTGAAGTTTAGATTGACAGTGCATGCATTACTGGCATGGCACAGGAGATTGTCACCTGTGTTTGCTGGGCTGCTGATTGGGCTGCTGACTGGACTGCTGATTGGGCTGCTGACTGGACTGCTGATTGGGTTAGCTGAATCCAGTATGGCAGGTGTCGTCAGCATGGTGTCATTGACACATGCCACAAAGGCACCATTTGTGTCTCGACAGTAGCTGCAGAGCGAAACCATAAGTCATCTCACTGTTGAAGACTGGTGAACACTGGCAACAGCAGCAGCAAATGAAGCTGCAGTGCAGATCCTCAACACTCTGTGTCAATGCTAGCAGGCTAGATTTGTTCGTACTGCAAAACTTCAAACTGCACACACACACACACACACACACACACACACACACACACACACACACACACGCAATCATCACGACTATGCAATGGTGGCATCTGCATTAAGCTGAGGACTATCAGATCTGCATGGACAGCTTTCCATGCAAGCTGACTTATGGTCATGTGATCATGATATGCAACACACCTGCTGCCTGACCCATCTGGTGAAATACATGCTGAGTAGTTTGCGCCTTCATATACAAAAGGGAACACACACACTGTTCCTGTGATCGTGGACATGTTGCTGATGGAGGTTGCTGCTGCTGGTGCAGAGGGTGCTGCAGATGGCGCAGTAGACAGAGCAACTGATGAGGTGACAGCATTGTACAAAGCCTGCAGGCAGCAACCAGCACAAGACTGTTACTAAATATGGTGTGTCTGTCAAGGCAAGCTGACCATGCCATGTCAAGGCAGCAATGAAGATGATAAACTGCTTATGTGTCAGAGACGCACAAGGAGCAGGCGTAGCAGCAGAACATGAGACACCAGCACTGCATTAGATTGAGACGGCAGCAGTGCATCCTCACCTTGATGTCAGATGCATTTAGGGCTTCATTGTAGAAGCCAGCTTGTGCAACACTGCCAGAGAAAAATCGGTGAGAGTCGCCATCTGTTCTTGCACACAAGTATATGTTTCCATCTAAGTAGATAGGATCTCCACCATCCTCATAGTAAACAACACCATCTGAGGTAACAGGAGTTGGTTCATCTGGCAGACCAGATGGAGGTAGTTGTGCTGCATCACAAGCAGCATTGGAAATTAGGCCACTCTGAGTGTATGTATGCATGCTTGGCAAGAACAGCACATCATACTGACAAACTTGTTTTAGTGCACCTCAAGGAATGCAACCTGGAAAACCAGATGTGCAGCAGCTTGTAAGTATGATCTTCAGATTGTTGTCTGTCTTTGCATATCAACACCAGTATCTTTCATGCATGTGACACACCTGCTACCTGACCATCAATGTACAAAAGGTATCCATGTTGAACATCTGTGCGTGTGGTGAGGGTGACCATGTGCCAAGCACCATTGCTGACATTGGTGAACGCTGCATTTGGACCCAATGCACTGTCATCATTGTAGTTTCCGTCCGAGTCTAGAGTTGAATTCACATTGGGATCATTGAAGTCTTTGACAACAGACCTCACAACCCCAGATCTGTTGTTGCCACTCTGAAGTAGCACAACAATGGTGATGCAGCAGAGAAGGAACCTGCATGCTCAACCAGAGCTGTGAAGGCTGCTGGTTAGCATGATCATGCTGCTGATAAATGCATTCAGTAGGACAGCTGGTGCCAGCCAGGTATAAAGTCAGCTTGGACCTGTAGAGGGCCACAAAATCACATACCTCTGGTAACATCAGCTGCAAGGAATTTGGTGCGTATACATTGCTTCCACCAGAAACGCTCTGCGTTGCATTGTTTAAGGTAGACAATATGTAGGCAAACAGATCTCCACTGTTATCAGTGATGTTCAACTTGAACCATATGTTCACTGCAAATGGTCCTTCTGTGCCTGCACAAGCAGCAAAGGCATCCTCGTCACGCATGTCTTGCAAAGTGCACAAGTCAGCATAAAATGTAAAGCAAGGCTCTGCAGAACCACATACCTATACTAACGGGATCCAGGATGATGCTGTTGTAGCGCTCTCTGGAGCAGTCCAAAACATAGCCAAAGACGCTGTCCGCTATCCAGCTGCAGAGTAGCTACTCAGCTTGTGTATCTGACAGGCTTGTCAGAGTATTGAGCAGCCCTCGGCAACATATAAAATCCCAGTACACTGGATGCAATACCTGGCTGTGCCATTGACAGATCCACCAAGATTTTGCTGACCACCTTGAGACACGATCTGGCTTCCACTCGAGCTCAAAGATGTGAGCGGAAAGAAAGCTGTCGCATTGGGCACTCCTGAGGAGACTGCCGGCAAAAAGGAGCTTCCGACAGCAGCAGACTCTGCATCAACACAAGTGTCAATATCGCAGAATCTCACATGAGCATGCAGTCTGTAGGCACAGCTTGCAAGCAGATGCCACCTGCTGATGTGGTGATCCCTCCGACAGCGATCAAGCCAACAACCGCCCACGGGAACATGATGCTATTTTCACAACGTGGGGCTTTTGATTCTGCTCCAGTCGGATGATGCGAATCTAGATATCTCTGGAGCTGCAAGCGGTGATGGCGACTGTCGGAAGTCTAGTCAGTTCAAATTGATGACACGATCCAGTCGAATTTTGAAGGGAGTGACCTGTCCAGGGGCGGGAGATTCCCATGAAAAGGACCCTCCAATGAAAAGGTCCTTATCCAAACTCGCTTGTGATAGCAGGGCAACACACGCCATGTCATTGAGCAGTCAAAGCATCTTTGCTTCCGTGGAGGAAAGTCCAATAGGACAGTATGGAGTAATACCATCAGCATGCATGCATTTCGTATGACAAAGGCACATCCATCCTAAACTCTTCTTAATCCAGGCATTTCACCAGGCTCTGCAGATCGGTGCATCCTTGGGAACGTGTATCTGAGGTCCGTTTACAATTCAAGGAAAGCTTCTAGATGTGACCAAAGTCATGTTTCTTGCAATCAAAGCAAGTGCCATACGTGAACCAGGACTCATTCAAAAAGATAAAAGTTTTAGGGAAACTTTTCAATAATTGTTTTGTGACTTTTGTTGTGGTCATTTTCAATACAAAACAAGGTATCAATATGATTTCTTGTATGTTCAATCATAAACGAAGTATCACAGTATATTTAAACCCATGTCCTTACCTCATGCTGCATCAAATGGTCCATGACAGTAAGGATATTGGAACTATCTATCTGCTGAAAGCTGCAGCGACTGATATTTTATTGCACCGCAGGTGCAACCCAAAATCCAAGCATGTCTTGCTACAAAGCCCTGTGACACACGCTTTGTCAAAATTGTGAGAATTCAAATTGAACTCAAAATAAATGTATATAGGTTGCCAACTATAGTACTAGTGAGTGCTTTCTAGGTTGCAAGTCAATACAAGCCTGCTGTAGAGCTTTATCAGCATAAAATTTGCTTGACAATACTTAATGTACATAGCTCTAGGGACCGCAACGCGTTAATGGTCATGCTTCATCATTGATCTTGAGGCTACTTCCCTTCTGAATGTCATTAATGAAGGTCTTCAATGCAGTTTACATGCGAATTAAATATCTTGCACGAAAGTCTTATGAATCAATGCTTGCCAGCAGAGTAAAAGGACAAATCAAACAGCAACAAGAGCAGGCAAGTAGACATAGTCTACCAATGAGCAAGATACGCAAATCGACGCACCCCAGTACACCAGCCAGGTAGCATTCGCTTACTGACCAGGCCGTGTAGAAGCTGAAACTGCGAGCAACACAACAGCAGCAATGTACAGCAGGTACATGGCTACCAGACATGTGTACCCAGCCTTTGAAGATTTCCTGTACTCCTTGAAGAAGGCAATGCCCCAGATAGTAGCCACAATGGGATTTGCTTGGACCAGGTCACTGGCTGCATATCCTGCAGCCTGCCCTCCCAAAAACTGCAGAATGTTGGCTGCGCTGACACACACTCCTGACAGGAAGCCATAAAAGGACAGAATGCCATGGTCTTTGACGTAGGCTGACCAGGAAGACTTTGGCTGCCCCAGCGGCGGGTACATCATGAAGAACTGAGTAACTGGAAAGGCTAGGAAGAGACAGGGTACTGTGAAATAGAAGTATCTGCAGGGCAAAACAGGACTTGAAGCACTTGTCAGCTGTTCTTGGTCACACTGCTACATCTCACACAAGAGGCAGGCATGATGAACTCAAGCTGCCTTGGTCGTTGCGGATGTGTTTGCAGATGTCACGGGGTAGGTGGTCTGTAAACGCTGAATGCAAACCACTGTAGCTGTTCTGGTTAGCCATGCACAGATCTGTGAGCTCATGGCAGTGGTGGTCAAAACACGAAGCAGATCAGATGAAACAAGGACTATCTAGACAGAAAACACAAGAAAAGAAAAGGCTACACCTTTCGGCGTCAATTTCATGAGAAGCCAAGTATTATACTGGGCTGCCCAGGCGTCTATCTAGACACTGTAAGCAATCAACATACATGACATCTGTACAAAGGCTGCATGCATGTCAACATGACCATTCAGATGCCACCACATGGGCCCAGCAGAATGTACCCTGTGTAAACTGTGAGTGGCTCCACTCCGGGCGCCAGCGTGTGAAAAGCATAATTAGTAACCACATTGAAGCCAGGCGAGAACAATGATCCCACCACGCCTGCCAGCACCGCCACACCAATCCCCCAAAACATGCGCTGACTCTTGTCCAGCTTGACAGACCGCTGTGGCGCGTTCTGATCAGCCATCTTGTCTTGGTAAATGACCGACTTGGCAGGGTCATGGTCAGGAGGTGCAGCCAGGTCAGCAGCTGAGTCTGACTTTGCGACTGGCAAAGCTGCTTCTAGGTCTCCCTTGCTGTTTCCATTGGAAGCTGAGTTCTTCTGGAGTTGAGACACGGTTTCCATTGTGCCCTGCTTGCCTGCATCCAGAAGACAAACAATGTGCGCCAGAACACCAGAAATGCGCACAGACTGAGCAGCCCAGAATGTTGTACATCCTGCAGTTGCTGCTTCAGATGGAATCTCATCAGCAATTTGTTGCATCTGGTACTGTATTGCCCTTCTCACACTATGCATTGCTTCATCTCAAAGTCATGACAGTGCGCAGTGTTTTTGTTATGCTTGACAATGCTGCTCAGGGATATGAATGCACATGCATTGACCTGGGGCATGAACCCTGTTGGGATCTTCCATGCCCAATGGAACGGCGCCGGCTCTGTGCTCATGATGAGACCTGCATGATGGTACGCCAATCTTGCTGGTACAGGTTTGGTTGGTTGATCTGATGACAACAGGCATGGCAGCATGACCACGATCAGGCTCAGCTGCACCCGAGGACTCCCAAGACTTGGCAGGGCAATGCATGTGACATGTGCTGAGCATGCATGGTGATAAGCATGGCTGGGTGGTTGGAATGGTGAGACAAGACATGTATGTTTTGACAGATCACATGGGGGTTTGGCATGTCGCCTGCATCTGAAGGTCCAAACACCTTGCCTGTCAATATTGTACTTCTGCTTGGTGACATGAGTCTCGTTCAAAATGTGGGTGGCAGCGCCAGCACAGAACGCCAAGAAGAAGCACGCAACTCCTGGGAACAGCACTGTGGCCTGCACTCAGCAACAGCTGATGTTGTCTGCGGTTTGCTTACCTGTTGTCCAGTCTGGCATAAGGCTGTAGCAGCACGCAGAAAGATTCTGAAGGCCAATTTTGGGTGGCATCCAAATCACAGCACTGTCTACAAATGTTGTGATGCAAGCAAATGCTGTTCCAAAGACCGCTGGAAAATAGAACCAATAGACAAGCTGCAAGCTTGTTTTTGGTTTAGCCTCGCTTCAGACACAGATCCTGATGCTGATTGAAAATGCAACATAGAACTTGAGCTGATGCAACATCAGTATTGGTTTGTGGCACATCAGCTACAGTGTGGTGAGTATGTAGCATGCAAATTGCAACACGGCCACTTGCCTTGTTGAGCCCTCTGTCTAGGAAGTAGTTGAGTGTTGTACCTACAAGTTGCACCCCAAGGTTAGTAGCCTCTCAAGTTCAGGTACCTAAGACTGGTCTTGTCATTGATAACTCAGGTTGCGGCCCCGTAGCAGTGCATACGCGTGAAAAGAAAAGTTTACGCTTTTCAGTGATCATAACAGGAGCCTCCTAAGGCAGCAGCCCCGAGCTGGCTTGTGCATACGCATGAGATAATCACTGGAAGCAAGATGTGTCATCTGCAGGATGTTCCTGTTTGAAGGAAGGCATGATGAGAGCCCCACAAGCTATGTCAGGATAGCAACGTAGGCATGGAAGAAAGACAAGAAAAGAGTACGCCTTTTGGCACTGATTAGAGAAAAGCCCAAGAATGAGATGTATTGGGCTTCCCTGTAGGGTTAGGGTACAGGCATGCAAAGATTGCCAGCAAAGTGGGAGAGGCCTACCAACAATGACAATGAAAGAGGAAAATAATGGCACTGCTATAGTGACTCCTGACAAGCACAGTGCGTACATGAGACCTATGTTTCCAAAAAAGATGCACACCCCAGAGGCCATGGCAAAGCCTATCAGAGGAGCATTTTCCTGCAGAACTTGCAATTCGATTCAGCGCAGAACAGTTGAGGCTCCTTCAGGTTTGCTACAGCATTGCTCTGCTGGCAGCAGCACACACAAAGATGCAGCACTCATGTAGGCAGTTGCTTGTATGAGGTACTCATGGTTGGCCTGCAGCTGCTTACATGTGCCAATCGTAGCTGCTGTATGAATTGCTCGTTTGGATGTGGTTTGCCTGCAATTGCAAGCACACAAAAGGCTCCTCACTCATGCAGTCTTTGGAGGCACAGAGACCTTGCACAAAGTGGACGCCTGCTACCACATTTTCAGGCAATGCAATGAAGTATCTCATTCTACTGCAGGGTGTACCTGAGTGTCCAAATTGCCCAAGTGTCCTGCACATAAAGCAGAGCTGTCATACATTGCGTGTTGGACAGCGTTTGCAAGCAAGCAATATACTTGAGCTCTTATTTGCTTACAGGCCACAAACCAACGACACCAAGAAGAAGCCAATGCTGAAGTCCATCCATGTGTGTGCCGTATGTCGCCCCTTTCGCTCAGCTAGGTTGAGAAGGGCCCCCCATGTCCCTACGCAGTCGAACTTGTTGCATGTATGCCGTCCTGGCGCCGGTCGACAAGTCGAAGAAGCAGAAAACATGCGTTTGTGGAGCGCATCTCGTGCTCGATCGCCATGACGGAGCAGCGCACCTAGCAAAAGTAGAGCGACCACGAACAAAGCGATCGCACCGCCGCGGGTGTCCACAGACAGCATACTGCAGCCAGACAAGACGAGAGCTTTTGAGTAAAAAGCAGTACCGCACGAGACTTGTTTCACTCGGATTTCAGCGGACACTATATCCGTCGTACGGATGAACAAGGACACATGCGGTCACCTGACCAGGAAGAGCGCGACGGGTTATCAAACTGGCGAAGGCCTTGACTGCTCACTTGCAGACGCGCAATGGAAAGCAACTTACCATTGGCTTGTGCGCGGTGAGTTTGATTGGCGCGCTGGGTCAACGCCGAAAGGCTTGAACATGTCGTGACCAAATCCACAATGTGCAGAGCCACAAAGTGAACGTTTACGCAATTTGCATGACCGCAGCTGCTGAGATCGCTGCAGCGCACGGGGATTCACTGAAGCCAAATTATCCAAGGCTTTTGATTCATGATAGCTACAGCCATTCTTGCCAGACCGTCTCGCATTGGCACGACCTTACAACACCACAGACATAAGCGCATATCTCCTGTCAGGACAAAAATGTCCAACATGTCCGCGGACACGTTTCAGATGGGGCCAGCGACACTGAGGTACTTCGCTGTTCGCGCGCAGACGCAACTGTGCCGTGTCAAGGCTGCCGACGGTTAAGCGTGCTGTGTTCCGCAGGGTCAGCCGACAGCGTTTGCATTCCGGCACTAGACAAAAGCTGTTGGAGGGTATGAGATCGGCATCAGATCAGCTTGGAGTGGTGTTGATGCGGGGTGGTGGGCCATTCCACCTGTACAGCACAGACATGGAGGGCATATTTAGGTGAAAGTGTGCTAGCTTTCGCCGTCTGCCTCGCAGCCCGAATTAGTGCTGTACGTTGCTGACTCTGGATCTGCAGGCTGCGGTTGCAACTTGAGTGACAATGCTATGGCCTGCCTCAATGCAGGCAAGAAAGCTACTTTCATTACCTTTTCGGAGTGCAAGAAGAAGACTGTTTTGGCGCTGTTGATTTGAAGACCGGCACGTCATACTTGTTCCTACCCCGGCTTCCTGAAAGCTATGCAGTCTGGATGGGTGCTATCAAAGTACGCACAGCTAGCCTGCAATTGGTCGGGTGCACAGGCTGTCATCAAGAGCATGATCACATTGCACAAGCAGTGATCTCATCATGTGCTCCTCAGTGCCAAAAGCATATCACCAGCAACAGTCTTGGGCTGCTCTGCAAAATTGCTTGGTCATACCAGGCATCTTGTCCCGTGTCTTTTGCCACCAACGTCACTTCATATGTTGCACAGGGTCTGAAAGAGTACAAAGCCAAGTACGCAGTTGATGAAGTCCACTATGTTGAAGACATGCCAAAGGTGTTGGCCCAGCTGCAGCCTGTCAGTGTGCATCTGCTGTCAGGCACTAACACTGACAGGTACACCTGCACTCCTCCTCAAGTCCTGTCATGCATGACCACTATGTTGCTGCACTCCAATCACTCTTCAGACGTGATTGATGAAACACTTGTGTGACTAATCCACACTGGTGCTGCTGTGCCTTCTGCTGTGCTTCTGATGGCTTGTGCTTCAGGCAACTTCAAATTGTTGAGTAGGCAGTGGCACTTTTCCTACTACTGTATGCAGAGTGTTGTGTCACGACTGCCATGCATTGTCATGCTCTTGGCAAAATGCAATGTGGCAAATCTGAGGTGTATGCAACATGCCTTGCTTTCATGCAGCTCACGAGCCACTTTGGAAGCCGACTTCACGGGCATTGACCAATTCAACTTGGAGAAGGATCTGCTGTTCAACGTTCTCACTGAATGCAGAGTGGTACTCTCAATCGTGCAGCTTCTGCCAGCTTATACTTGCACCACTCAAGCAACTTGCTCACTCATACACAGCACTGCACATGGCTTGTTTGCCAGATGCTCACGGCGTGTTGAGCGCCATTTTTGCTTGGTTGATCATATCACAGCTTGCTCAGCTGACCATCTCTTTCCATGCATGGTTTTCTGCAGCCACGCTCATCGAGTTGCTTTCCCAACTGCTTGTGACTTTCCTGAGCAGCCTCATACGTGCTAGTGTTTTGTCAAGAGCGCTTTGGGGCAAAAGCGCACCAGACGAGGTGCAGGCGTTTATATGGATGCTGCCTGGAAGGCCTTTTTATGAAACGTCCATGGCACTGCTGCAGCCGGCGCTACAGGCATAATCAGCAAGCTGTTGGCCAGGTGCATGATATGTCTTAGGACTTGCACCATGCCTGATCCATGCATGATGACATTGTCACCATTGGTCCCTGCCCGATGCTGCAGCGCAAGACACAGGAGGAGCTGGAGGTGATGCACTATGCCAATCAGGTTGCCTCAGCAGCTCACGTCCAGGTACAATCTCCAGTACTTTGAGTTGATGGTGACAGGCTTGTTGGTACAGGGTCATGTCTGGAGTACAAGGCCATCTCCAGGGTTGCCAGCAATGTTTCACAAGCTGCTGAGGCTAATGCCCTATTCTGTTTACGGGCACCGGCTTGTGGGTCCAGTACTTGCACCAGTGCCTGCCATCTGTCATGATGCCTGTGATGGTCACCAATGCCTGCCAGATGTTTCAAACCTGCTCAATTATTGCTTCAACTGTTGCAGGTGACACTGAGCCGATACTGCTGCCCATGTTACCGCTGTATGAACATGACACATGACCTCAGCTGTCCTAGATCCACATGGAGCTTCAGCGCATGCTCTGCTGCAGTTCCACATGGAGCCGACATGGTGTTTGCTATGCAGGTGATGCAGCAGATCAAACCCCACATGATGGAGTATGCAGCTGAGAGTATCTTCATGTACACCACCTACAGCAGGGGTGGCTGCCGGCATGCACCCTACACCCCCATCTGTGCCTCAGGACCTAATGGATCTACGCTACACTATGGGCATGCAGCCTCTCCTAATGGTGAAAAACCCTCTGGGCTCCTCTTCCCTCAACATGCGCATGTACTGCCCACTCTGTGAAACAGATAGAGCTTCTTGTACACATCAGACATGGCAGCTCTTGTACAGTGCTGCAGTAGAAGGTATGGTGCATCTATTTTGCACCACTTGCAGCAAGCTTAGAGACCGATAGACCAGGATGATGCAAATATAGGCTGCCCTCCAGCTGCTTCGTGCTGGTCAATCTGTCTGCGTTCTCAGCCAGTGGTGCAGCAGAGCACCCTATTACCCTACAGTGCGTCACATTGGACTTTGACACTACGGGCAATACAGCTATGGGCAATATAGCTATGGGCAATACAGCTATGGGCAATATAGCTATGGGCAATACAGCTATGGGCAATACAGCTATGGGCAATACAGCTATGGGCAATACTGCTGTGTCCTTGCTCAGGGCTGTGCTATGTTGTGCAACATGTTCTAAATTAGTAAGAGATTTGGATGTGCGCATCCACTCCAGGGAAGCGACAAGCTGACAGTGCTCTTCCACACATGCAGAGCACAAGGCAAGCCTGTATGCAGCACCTATACGCACATGTATCTGATGCTTGTGGATGCATATGGGTTGGGGGCTCTTGCATGCTATCACAGCAAACAGCTACTAAACTAGCCCAGCCTTTCTTCATTTGGGCTGCTGCCTTACAGACGGAGCTTTTTGGCGAGATTGAGAAAGGCTCCGAGTGACAAACAATGGCTGTGTCTGGGCAGCGAGTAGAGATGTTGCAGTGACAACACATGTTGTTGCTTTGCAGACAGAGAGATTGGGAGCAATGACATGCTGCTGCTGGATATGGGGTGCGAGTACTATTGCTATGACAGTGACATCACCTGCTCCTTCCCTGCCAATGGCAAGTTCAGTGAGGACCAAGCCATGGTGTATGAAGCAGTGCTGGCGGCTCATGAAGCTGTCATCAAAGCAATCAAGCCCGGTGTCAGCTGGCCGGTAATTCTTCATTCACTCATCTGTTCGTTCATCCGTCCATCTGTTCTTTTGCTTGTTTATTCGTTCGTTTGTTCGTTCACTCATTCATTCCCGCCTTTGTTCCTTCATTCGTTTTTGCATGCGTTCATTTGTTTGGTGATGGTGTGTGTCTTTCCCTACGGTCAGGTATGTTTAGCTCTGAGTAGCTCCCTAAATGAAGTCCTATCATGGTCCTGTGGTTGAATCTTGCAATCATACTAAATCATCACACTTGATTCTGTGGAGTGCATACGAATCTTCTGCTGTGCGTCTGTCTTGCCTTTGCATCATGAAATAAGAAGAGAGGCGTGCGCCTTGAACAGACTTTTGGCAGCATGCACCTTGATGTGCCTGCATAGTTCTACCATGAGTCACTCATGTCAAGGTTATTGTCTGATCTCAAGCAGAAGCTGGTGCACCAGCTTGGCGGCAGCCCACGTGAGGAGCTAGGTGTGCCTTGATAGGACCTCGGATGGTGTTTAGCTGCCAGCATTGGCACAACAGCTGCAGTGTTTGCACCGTCTTCTGAATCGCACATCTGCTGAAGAAACATAACTGTGATAGTCATAATAACTCACAGGGCATGCATCTGTCAGCACAAGTTGAGGGGCACAAATTCACTCACAGGTCTGGTTGAATGCATGAATGGACTGCACAATACGCACATCATCTGGCAGAGAAGCAGATGTCGACCAGCAACTCTGGTTGAAGGCATGGATGAATCGCAGGACATGCATTTGTTGGCAGAAAGGCACATTCTGACTGGACTAAAAGAGGGTGGCTGGCTGCAAGGGGAGATAGAGGAGATGTTGGAGCAGCGCGTGGCCGCCCTTTTCATGCCTCATGGTATGCGTCACATAAGGCTTCTGCATTGTGGTCATGCCTTGCAATGGTATATGATGTTAGTAACCACAACATTGTAATGCTTTCTACAAATTGTGATTTGCGACCATTCTTTGTCCCAAGGGCTCAGGTAAGTTCTGCGTGATGATCATATGCCTTGGTCTCGCTGGCCATGCTACAGTGATATGCGTTGCTGCATCAAGCCGCAAAGCTAAATCCATGTATGTGGCGGCTGTACTATAACCGACAAGGTCAACTAGGAACTATGGGTACCATTGTAGGTCTTAGGGATCTGAAAACTGCACTTTGTTCACACCAGCGTCTGTTTTGTAGCGGAACCTGATACCTCAGTATTTACGCGCTGAATGCATCACGACAATGCGGCTGATGCCAACTGCAGGTTTGGGGCATTTGTTAGGGTTGGACACCCATGATGTAGGGGGTTACGCACCTGGCACGCCTGAGAGGATCGACAAGCCAGGCCTGAGGTCCGCGCGTACAGCCAGGTTAATTACATGCCTCTTGCCAATCATGCATGCATGCATGCATCTTGGATCATGCATGAGTGTAAGGGTGAATCATATGCATGAGTGTAAGGGTGAATCATATGCATGAGTGTAAGGGTAAATCCTGGCATGTCACAACTGAACATGATGATTTGGTACCACATTCAGCATGATGAGTGCGTGATAGCTGCGTGCCAGCGTATGGCGGAGTCTTCTGCTGGTCTTGAGCTCACTGCTTCAGCTGCTGTTGGATTTCTTGCTATCCAGTGTTACGCTAAGGATCTCTGCAAGGCACTGTAGTGCTGCTGGTAACCTGCTTGCTGCATGTCTGTACTAGCATAGTGTCACCTCTCATTGACTGAACATGGTTGGTGGCCATATGCATGGAAACCTCGGCGTGCACAGAGCGTCGTATATGCTTGCAGTATTCAGTGTGCACATACATAATTCGATGCACCTCTGCACTGTGTTGCATGTACATTGCAGCAGCTGGTGACCATGTAATCTGGTGCTGCAGGATTCTGGAAGAAAACATGGTGATCACTGTTGAGCCGGGGTGCTATTTCAACCCTTTCCTGTTGGGGCCCGCCTTTGAGAGCACTTCCCAAGGGCCCTTCCTGAACAAACGGCGCCTTGAAGGCTCCATGGTAGGTCCAGCCTGTGTTGCTGAGCCAGTTGCAGAACAAGGGCCAAGCATGACATTGTGCAGCAACTGTTGCATTGCAAGGCCTGACACACTACTGTGCTAATGATTTGCTGGCACCATATGGGTTGATGGACAAATGCATGAGCAGCACATTTCTGTGGCTTTGGTGTTGTGGCCTTGAGCACGCACGCTGTAAAGACAGCCGGTCAGACGACTACTAGGTGCGACAAATGCATGATTTGAAAGCTTTGCATGGCTGCAATTGCCTGTTGCTGCAGAGCTAGTGGTGACCTGTGCAAGTGGTGACCTGCAGGGCTTTGGCGGTGTGCGGATTGAAGATGATGTGATAGTGACGGCTGACGGCGCCAGATCAATGACCAATGTTCCCAGGACTGTAGCAGACATAGAAGCTGTCATGGCAGGTGCACCCTGGCCTCGTCAGCAGTCTAGTCAGCAGTCAAAGGCTGAGCACATGACCATGGAGGAGCAGCAGCAGCAGCAGCAAGAGGAGCAGCAGTCTCATGCCTCTAGTGGAAATATTGGCACCAATGCAAAGCAAGGTGATGAGAGCGCGTCACCAGCAAAAGATGCTGGCGTGATCACAAGCATGGTACAAGGTGCCATGCAATCACTAGGGCTGGGCTCAAGCTAGGGATGTGCACCAGCCAGCAAGGGGTCTGTGTCTGAGCAGAGCATATGGCAAGTCAGCTTGACTTGAGAGAATTACTGAGAAGTGCTGATGTTCTGATGTCAGACTCTGTCATGTATGGCTGTCAACATCTCACATGCTTACCACACCACTCTTCATGCAGTACAGAACTTCTATTCGGAATTTAGCAAAGTGTTGCAATGCAAACAAGTAAATTGCTTTAGGAGTTGTAGCATGTATGCTGTCTATCAGAGTCAGTAGTCAGCAAGGTACTTATATAACATCCACTAATAAACTGAGCAAGCAGATCTGTGATGTTCGCCATTGTGAACGATTGGATGCTATGCTGGTCAGCATCACCTTGTTCTGTGCTGTGCCATAATGCATAGCCAAAGCAATGCAACAGCTGAGCAGTCTACTTGCTTTGCTTTGCTAAGCTAAGGTGTAACAACATAATAAAAGCTCAGACATACTATAACTGATGCCCACCATGTATGTCAACTTGTTTCCATTGCGGCTCTGCATACTGTCAAGCAGCACTCCCTAATTGAGCCCATGTCTATCCTAACCTATCAAATGTAAAGCATGTGATCAGAAAGCAGGTTTGCGTGGTCAACTGCTGGCAGTCACGTAATGCTTGAGGTCAGTACTAGCAGTGCTCATCTAGCACTGCAGCTATCAGCAAAAACAGGAGCAGCAAGAGGCTGCTGGGAACAGGCTCATCCTCTTTCAAATGCACTCGCAACCCACGAATGCAGCTAGGCGGATGTCTACCAGCTTTTTAGATGGCTACAGGTGGAGGAGATCTAGTGTCAACTAATGAGACATTTTGGAGCAGTTGGGCCCAGCTGAGTGCTGTTATTACTGCCAGAAAGAGGCTTGGGCGGCTCCCACGTTTCATCCCGGTCCCACTGAAAGTCCTGATCCCTGCACAACATGTACACCATTCAAAATCTGTACATGCCGGTCATCATTCTGCATCCAGGGACGGATTGCAAGCACACGACCTACTTAGCAGCTTGACATTCATACAAGCCTAAGTCATGAGGGTCATGCAAATGCTGTGCACTAAATGCTGCATCTTTATGTCATGTCAGGCAAACAACTCATGCAAGCAATCAGCCAAGCCTTGCCGCAAGGTGATGAGCTTTGCCACAAGGTGACAGAGGAGTAGATGCTCTCTGATGGAATGCGGTGCGAGCAGCTAAGGCAAGGCTGCAGCATGGTTTTAGCCCTTAACCCGACTTAATCTCATCAACCTTTTGAACGACCCTGGACGACGTACCGCAAGGTTTCAGGAAGCAGGACTTGCGTGGACCTGGGCCTCATCATTGTGCTAGGGCTTTTCCGGCTGCTGCCAGCAGCCCCACTGCTGCTGTCCTGCTGGTTGCCCTCTGTGGGGGTTCCAGGCAGAGACTGGCCCTTGTTGCCATTGGGCAGATGATGGCTCTTGCCAGTGGCTATGCTTGGCAGTCTGCTCATTGGCTGCTGCTGAGAGGCAGGAGGCTGCACACAAACACACAGACATGGATGTTACCGCATCCGATAGCTGCGTCATCAAGTATAGACGGAGAAAAGTTGACTGGCGTCAGAGCAGGCTGACCTGAACATGCATGCCTTGTGTGCAGTCTCCAAGCTTGCTGCATGTCATGTACAAACGCAAGCACACATGCTTGGTGTTGCTGACACCAATGTGTGAGATGACTACGCACAAAGCATATGCATCAAGCAGGCGTTGACAACACCACAGCCTCCTTTTGGTCGCCAGCTTGACATTACACTGGCATGTACTATGCATGCAACACTACAATAGACCATTCTACATAAACTTTCTTCCCATGTGTAGCTTGTCACAGGCAGCATTCACATTGCTACAGAGAGACGGCTGTGTCACCTCCGGCGCCGCAATGCTGCCATGCACGACAACTTCTTCAAGCTGCAGCGCGTTGTCTTCCGCCAGGGACCTGTGCGGCCAGGGCTCTTCATGCAGTGGCCGTTTTGTTGTCCACCTCCTCAGCATGGCGTAGAACACCAGAGGAACCACATACCAGGCTATCAAGACGTCCACTGTGTAATGCTTGCGGGAGGCAACAATCAGCACGGATAGTGTGAAGACCATACACCATGCAATGACCTGCATAGCAACAGTGCAGCGCTGCAGGTCGCACAATGTTGAGTGCTTGCACAAGGCAACAATTGGCGGCAATACAGTACAAAGGGCATACAGCATGCTACAATCTGCACAGCAAAAGTAGATTGCTGCAGATTGTCCTACCTTACATCACGCACAGCTCCTGCTGTCCTTCAGGAAGCGCTTACACAGTTTCTGATGATGCACAAGCAGTCTTTTGCAGCGAATAAGCACATGGTGCTGGATGAGTGTAAGTCGAAAGGCTTCAGAACAGTGAGCGTGCTGAATTCTCAGCATGAACCACCAAAATGTAGCAGGACAGTAGAGTATGCAGCGTGAGTTGTGATGCAGCAGATCTTGAAGGCACGAACGTGGAGCAGACCATCTACCTTAGTGATGACCACAGCGCCGTATTCTGTGTACGTCAATACTCCTACCAAAGCAAATGTGGTGTGTGATGAGAAGATCAGGTCCCCACAACCATGCGTTGTCTGCATAAGACCAAGCAGGCAAATCATGTCAGGAATAGGAATCAGCAAGTCAACATTTCAGCAGAAAGTGGGCACAACGCATGGCGTGCTCACTGCTTTGCTGGTTGCAGCATGCCCCTGCAGGCAGACAGAGCAAAGCAGTCCCCTGTGTTGCAGATGCATGCACCCTAAGAACAGGCACTGCTGTCACAAAAGATTTGGCAAAGAGGGGACTTACTGGCAAGAGAGAGAAGCCAATGTCATGAAGGGGTTGATTCATGGGCTGATGCATTCTGTGCGCCAGCTGTGTGGAGATGCCATGAACGTATTGAAAGCAAGCCCCAAACAATATGAGCTTCCAGCGATCTCTGAGGAGAGGCAGCTGCAGACAGTTGCAACATTACATGTCCTAGATCCTGCTGAATCACGGCAACAGTACGGAGCTCATCTGGCCAAGCGTTGCTGTCAGGCCACAGCTAGATTAGCAACCTGGTGAGGTGACCAGCAGACTAAGACTGACCTCCACAATAAATTCTAGTCTGATCCTTCGCCATAGCTCTCGAACAAAGTCAGCACACGGAGACATCAACCTGACTGTGTTCTGATACCGCACACGAGTATCATAGTGTCACTAAACCATACGATACTCTTGGCTGCTGCCAAAACGCTGAGGCGCTTGTACAAGCGCCTGCGGTCAAATGTGCGCAATGGGGCAAGTTAATCGCAATCCAATCGAGCAAGATTATGCAGTTATTCCGCGATCCGCAGGCTGTTCAAACACAGAAGCAGTTTGTCACACAATACAGATATGCACAAGTGCAATATGTTGGATGTTCCGCAACAAAATTGCACAATTGCAGATCACCGTGCACGTCGCAACGCGTCTGCAAGCCGCTTCAACGGGTGTACAAGCTGACAATTTGATCTGCAAAACGGCATCACTCAACTGCACCTGCCTCCCTGCTGACTAATAGCTTGTCCGGGAATTTAATGTTTCCCAAGTGGACGCCTGAATGACCAAATTGGATTGACAAGACTATTGCAGTAGCTGCACCAGGGAGCAATCGTTCAGCACATGTCAGTAAGCGGCAAAAACAGACTTGATGTCAAACGCCTTCGAATGAAACGGACCAACTTTTTGAGGAAAGCAGCAACTTCTAGAGCAATATGACCCGCGTGCATGCAGTATGTCAGCAGGCTGTCGTATGCTGAGAACGCTGTTGGAAATGACGTATCAGGAGCGTTTAGACATGTGCATGCATTGCAGACACCGCGTGTGTCTCATCAATAGCACCATGTCCTCTTGAACCCCACATGGCGGTTGACTCGCTGCAGAGTTGCAGATTTCACCAAGGCCTGTGACGGAGCAGACAGTAGACTGTGATACATCGTGAGCATTCAGCAGTCTAGGGCATATGAATGCATTTTCATGTGGTGGATCTTGCATGTGGCGATAGGCTATTGATCCCAGATTCCTGAAGTGAGTGCTCATTGGAGGAACCTTAGCAGCCTCTATCAAGACTTCACAGACACAGAACATTAGTTGTTGCTAGGTCTCGGCATCACACAACAGGTGCACGCCTTCGGGCTGTGCACCATTCATTGTAAGTATCGCACCCATTCATATTGCCTGTTCATGTTGTTGAGCTACGCCCCTCACCGGGCCGAGCCTTTCAGCGTCACAGGCCTACATGGCGCAACAATGAAGCACTGAGCTGCACGCCTGCACACATTCATGTCAAATCAGCGTACGTCAGCTCAGAGAGTAATACATGCATATTCCCCTGCTGACCTGCACATCACCACTGGAAGTGTGGAAATACTGTTGTGACATGCATGTTGATATCCAATCAAGGTCAAACAGTTGAGGGCAAAGCGTTACTCCTCATTCTCTCTGATCTCATTTGCAAGGCACAAGATGCAGCACACGCTATCGACCAAATTTGCGATCTGTGACTGCTTTGCTGAGGTCACAGGTCCAGAGCTGTAAAAGATGGAGGCATCACCAGCAGCAAATGCTGTAGCTGCTGCCAGGCTTCTAGCTGTCACAATTTGATGGACAAATTCCAAGGCGCCTATGCCACAAGACACCATGCCAAATGACAAAGCTTGAGGGACAACCAACAGCAATGTATAGGCCTGTACGATGACTGGTATTAGTAAGAAACTGCAGCAAGCTGATCAGGCAGCTTTGACTCAGGACACAGTGCTTCATCCGCAGTGAATTGCATGTAGTGGTTGCCAGACTTTTTGCCAACTGTACAGCTGCTGGTTGCTCACACAAGAGGACTTCTGGAACTTCACCATAGTTCGGCCTCCTCTGCTTTGAGCCACAAACATATGGATATATGGAGTTCTTGAATAGCTAGAGTGCACATCTGCAAATTCTGTTTGGTGTGCTGAACTTCCTGATGTCTTTGCTGAACACGCCAAGTTGGCAACAGCAATGGAGGTACAGCAAGGCTAACATGTGCACCCGAAGATATACACAGTACTATTTGCAGCCACAGCAGGTGCATGCAATGGTTGCTGCATCTGTGAAACAATCCAATAGCTGCATTGCCTAAGTGATTCCGGGGTCAGGGCTGATGACTACACAAACAATCATGCCCATGTAAGCATCTTTATCAATGGCCCACTGTGCCACTGCATGGTGCAACACATGGCATACCTGCTGGAATACATATTGTGGTCAACAGCAAAGACAAACACTTCAGGCCAATGTGTCCCAATAAATACTGTGTCCCAATGAGTACTGTGTCCCAATGAGTACTGTTTCCCAATGAGTACTGTGTCCCAATGAGTACTGTGTCCCAATGAGTACTGTGTCCCAATGAGTACTGTGTCCCAATGAGTACTGTGTCCCATGAATTCTATGTCTATTGGCTATCAGACACAGATTTTGTAGCTGCAACACTTGATGCATGCAGCTCCCGATGCATGCATGCACCATTACCGTACGTCCTCGAGATTATCGCTGAGGGCTCTGCGGGATACGATTTGCCTCAAATACGACTTCAACACACCATAAATCGGCACATAGATACAAGAGCGGGATGGATATTGAGGACGTACAGTATGCCGGCGAGACAAAAAATCCTTGCTGCAGAAGATCGTGCCAGCTAAGGAATTGGATTCTTGATATCCATTTGTAAATTTAAAGCTTTAAAGCAAGTGGCAGGCATTACAAAAGTATCTCTGTAGCGCTGGATACAGACCATCTGACAGCATGCCGTTCAACACCCTGGTGTTATTGCACATCTTGCAGCACACACAATGTGCAGCAGCAGCATAGAAACAATCTACAGTGGGTGTCTGACAGAACCCACAGGGCAACCTGCTCAGATGCATGGTATGCCTACGGAAGTCATGAAACATTGTAGTATCACAGCCATGATGCATGGGGTGTACAACAGGATGTGGGATCTAGGTTGTGGCACTCAAGCATCTCAAACTTAGCACCCTTTGACAGGGACTGCATTGTTTGTCAAGCAATTGTCAGCTGTGATGGCTGAATCTAAGCTGACTTGCCAGCCTTTGAAGCCAGAATGATACCAACTGCACACAAGGAGCAACGTCAGCATAGACCATGTAGCACCTGTTGGATCAATGCTGGAGCATTGGAAACTTTGATGCGCAGCAACGACATGCTGAATTTCTTACCAATCAATCCATATAGCGCCAAAGCCTCGGCAAAAATCAGAATCAGGATCATTCCCACAAAAAGCTTAGGTTGCTGTGCGTTTGCCCTGTAGCAATCAAAAGGACAGCTTAGCGTCGCTTGTTGCACCATGGTCCTATGAGTATGCCATGCCAACAATGTCTTGGCTCAAAAAGTCACCTGACACCAGCGTCTCCAACAATACCAATAGCCATACCAGCAGCCAAACCAGCCAGCCCACAGGACAGACCAGCAGCAAGGTGCGCGTATCCATCAAACAGGTAGTATGGGCTAGCAGTAGTCTGGTTGACTGCAGCACAATGTTCATGTGATTATTTATTTGCAGAAATAAAGAAAGCTGCAGTGTCAAACTTAAACACTGTCCAGAAGGTATGAGTTTCTGAGAGTAAGCAGAACTGGGAGAAAGTTCTTACTTCCTGTACTGATGATGACAGCAATAATCAGCCCGTAGATACCCAGCACTCCAGCCATGACCACGGGCACGATAGACTTCATGACCAACTCTGGCCTCATCACACCCATAGAGGCGATGCCTACACCGGACTTTGCTGTGCCGTAGGCAGCTCCGAAGCCTGCAGCACATCGTCAAGGTACTGATCATCTGCTCAGAATTTCCCGATCTTCAACTTCGCAGGAAATGCAGATACACTGTACAGATCGAAGAACACCGTGGAAGCCATCTCGTGTACATCAGCACAAAGAAGGAGTACCTAGGGCACTGCATGCAGTCGTGTGCGAACTTTGTTTTCAAAAATAATTGCCATTGCCAAGCTTACATGCAAATACCAGAGCTGCCGCAGCTCCCATGAACCCAAAAAAGGGTCCCACTACGTCTCCATTGGTGGTGTCCGCCAACAACTGCCTGTGAATGCCCTCCATCGCGTTTGCAAACAAGCAGGGTCAAGAGTCGGGGCTGCAAAGGTCAAAGGAATTTGTGTTTGATCGTGACGCGAGGGGATCACAGCAGAGGTCTACGTTCAACTGCTAGGGCGGACACTACGTATCTAAATTCATTCATGCGGACATTTCCAGACTCAGTACATTGAAGTGGGTGACCTTTGTGGTGAAAAGGCGTCGTTGCGGCATCAGACTGCTGGCAGCGGCGCTTAGCCCCGTTGAAACGTCGATTTACGCATCCCGCAATCTGATCGACATCGTCGCTTTTGCAGCAGCTGTTCGGGTGACAACCGTCTATCTGTCAGCTTCCGGACTTGTGTCGTGAAGTAATATTGCACGTCACAGCATCTTGATCTTGCCGTTTGCCTGACTGCTGTTCCTTTTAGTTGTTGATTGTATTCGCCTGTGATATTCCGGAGCTTCAGGTACAGTGCTCCAGCAGCCAAAGCCTCTGTGCTTTAAATGCATGGGTTTTACCGTGTCTGCATCTCTGTGTTGTTCTGATTGAGCTGACTCATAATCCACCACGAGCACGCATAATGTCGTTGCTGCATGCAAGCAACTTGACGTAAAAGACGTGTTTCTGCCTTTTCTGACCCCCACATGTGCTTAGAACACCGTGTTGCTTACAGGAGGTACATAACTGCAGGGCATGGCAAATGGCTGTGTCAGACTTTCCCAGTTGAGCAAACGTGTGCTGACTGTTAGTCAGCTGTCAGGCAGCACATGCACTGCTGCAAGCTCTCGCCGCCCTCTTATCATACGTCAAGTGAGTCAGCTTGCCAGCTGCTGCTCATCTGTCCTGTTGTCATCTGCCAGAAGTAGGTCGCATCAGACCTGCACACGATTGCCAGGAGTGTCATCCAGTCAACCACCAAGTCCTCTGGTCAGTGTCACAGTGTGCTTGCAGTTTTCTGCACAGCCACTCCCATCGGATGATGTCAACCCTGTACAAGAAGCCAAGCATCAATCAGCACCAGACCATAGGCAGGAGAAGTCATTCCATGTACCTGACTTCAGCAACTTTGAGGAGGCTCACAAGCCCAAGAGCAACCTAGAGCTTGTACGGGCTTATGGAGTATTCACCACATGCCAGATCCGGCCTGTTGTAAAGTATGCAGACACCCTGCTTGGGTTCACCAAGAAGGTGCTTGGGGCTAACATCACGTACAATCTTGTGCGGGCAACGTTCTTTGGCCACTTCTGTGCAGGTACAGAGTTGAGCTTTGCAGATCTTTCGCTACTCTTGACATCTTTGCTGCTCATGATACTACAACTTGTCTTGCAGCATCTTGCTCACCATGCAACTGCAGGGCCTTCTTGAACTTTCTGTTGACTAGTTACATTTCTTCACTGATGTGTATGCCTGATCACTGTTGCTGTGTTGTCATGTAGAAGCTCTTCAGTCTATGACACATGCTCACGCATTTACCCCAAGCTTTTCAGTCTATGACACAGCATCATGCATTTACCCCAAGCTAGTCATCACCTGCACAGCATAAGCCAGGTCAGGGATGTAGCTTGCATGTTCCCATGCATACCTCATACAGAAAGCTTTTCAGAACCATGATTTTGTATTCTGTTGCGGATTTTCAAATGAACCATTTCGAATCCGTGACAGAGCAAAACCAGTCTGCAACAAATGTTTGTCTCTGCAGGTGAGGATCAAGAGGGCATCAAGCCAAAGATCAAGATGCTGCACAAGAACGGCATTGGTGGCATTCTGGACTACGCAGCAGAGGATGACATGGATGCTGATGAGGGCCCAGCCAGCCGCACTGGCCCTCATGAGAAGGTTGTAGCTCGTACCTTTGACTACGGCAGTGAGGAGGTGTGTGATGGCCACATGCGCGTCTTCATGAAGTCCATTGAAGCTGCTGCTGATGCCCCTGGCAGGGGCTTTGCAGCTATCAAGGTAAGGCAGGAAGGCAGCTCAGCTAGGCAGGAGCCCAATGGTATGCCAAGCTGCTCCTGTGAGATGTAGTGACGACATGCCTAGCATGTGCCTCAACTGTGCTGGGTGCAGTCCTTTGCAAGCCAGCTTTTGTGCTGCTCCTGGTCATGAGCCTTCAGACTGATTTGCAATCAAGCCATTGCTGCACATTTGGCTGCATGGTTGCATCTGTCTGACGTGATCACTGCAGGCGCTTATCTGCTCACAGTGTTGGGCAATAGCTGCCACCGATGAACTTCCTTTTGGAGTGACCCTTGGTTGTGTTCATGTGCAGATCACTGCGCTGGGCAATCCCAAGCTCCTAGAGCGTGTTGCAGCTGGTCTCATGGCCATTCGCAACCTGTTCAGCCAATTTGACCTGGACATGAACAATGTCATCACACGAGAGGAGTTTATCAAGGTGAGCCAGCAGCCACATATGTGGCTTTTTCCGCATGATTCCATTGGCTGCCATTCAAACTCCAGCATAGCCATTTGCTGCCATTGTGATTAGCCCACACAGCTGTCAAGCTGCAGCTGCTCATTAGGGCTCACAAGGTATGTGTGCAACAGTGTTGATGCTGTGCAGGTGTATAATGAGATGTTCACAGATGCGACTGAGGAACGTACTGAGCGCATGTTTCACTACCTGGATCCAGACAACACTGGTTACGTAGACTACCTGGGCTGGAGTCAGAGCATCAAGCTGCAGGTGTCATCTCTTGCACAGTAGCTTGATCCTGTATGTACCCAGCTTCACATAAGGACATGTTCCCCTTGCTCCCTCTGCTTCCCTAGGCACCTTCACATCGTTTGCCATGTGATGCCGCAGAGGAGTCCACCAGCCTGTGTGCAGTACTGTTGTGTCTCATGCCTGCACTCTGCTGCAATCAACATTTGGCTAACAGTCCATTCCTGCATGCAGCATCTGTCACACATCTGCTTGGGGACACCAGTCAAGCCTTCACCGATCATCATGACCCATCCCAAGGTGTTTACAGCACAAATCATTATAAACAGGTCGCGATGAACCAGGATTTTGACTGCTGAAATGGTTCGCAGGACATTCCCAGTATCATCAAGACCTGCCGTGCGCCCGGGCCCCTCTACCTCAGCAGCTTGAGCGAAGATGAGCTCAAGCTACTGGATAACATGATGAACAGACTGTACAATATTGCGGAAGTTGCTGCCAAGGTCTGCAATCAAAGCTGTGTGGCTGTACAACATTGCTGCATCACTGCAGAGCTGTTGCGCTGTGCTGTTCAACGACTAGGATTGTGTAGAGTGCTGCAAAGTGCCTGGCAAGGTCCTTTCGGCCTTTGTGTTCACAGGCTGATCAATAACTGCCATTCATGTTGCAGCAAGCATTGTCGAATAATGATGATACAGTGCTGTCTACCCTGTTTGGCATGATCACCATGTGGTTTCATGGCATGCCGTAAGGATACACACACTCATTAGCATTGTGCTTCACAACTGAAGCTGACATGCGTGTACTTCATGCAGAGGGGAGTGCGTTTGATGGTGGATGCTGAACACAGTTATTTCCAGCCTGCCATTGACCATGCTGCTGTTGAGCTTCAACGCCGCTTTAACAAGGACGAAGTGGTCATTCTGAACACCTACCAGTGCTACCTCAAGGTGTGCTGCTTCGCGCGCTTGTCCTTGTCATCACACCAGTGTGCTGCTTCACTAAAGTGCTGGTGGACCACTCGTGCAAGCTGTAAGTTCCAACCACATAAGTCATGCGTGATGTTGCCAGCATTGAGCTGCAGCAGCATGTTAGGCCGCTGAGTCCTGCACATAGCTGTGTCAGCAACTCTAATGGAGCTTTGAGAGGTAGCAAGTTAAGGGACTTGCTGTTTGTGGGCATCAGCCACAATGTTCATGACAGTCTGTTCATCGGAGAATGCAACAGACAGCTCTGTCGCTTCTATTGGAAAAGCACTCTGAGTACCATTGCGTGACATGGTCCCCCCAACTGGATCGTCGTCACTCTCAAGCCTTTTGTTTGCAACAATGTGCCACGTGGGTGCAATCAGCAAGCTAAACTACACCCTGAATTGTCAATCCTGAATATAAATCCTCAATCCTGAATTTAAACCCAACTGTGCAGGATTCATGGGCTCGCATGAACCTTGACATTGAGCGTTCCCGCCGTGAAGGCTTCAAGTTTGGCGCCAAGCTGGTGCGTGGTGCCTACATGTACCTGGAGAGACAGCGTGCTGTAGACCTCAAGTTTCCTTCCCCAGTTTGGGAAAGCCTTGAGGAGACTCATGCAAACTACAACAGGTGAGCACAATATCGTATCTGCAGTGTCACCGGCTCTGTTGTGTGATTAGCTGCTGCTCTTTGTAGTCCTGTCCTGCTGTTATCAACCTAGCATCACCTACAGTGCTGCATCATATTCAAGCATTATCTTGGCTCACCATCTTATCCTTTTTACACTCTTGGTACCATTCAGCCAGCCAGTGTGTTTGGGAGAAGTTAGCCAGCTTGTCTGTTTTTGACATTGTGAGCTTGTCTGTCTATGAGAAAGTGGTGACAAGCCATGCTGACCGTGCAGGTGCGCAGACTTGCTGGTGAGGGTGTGCCATGATGAGGGCGCAGAAGTCATGATTGCCTCTCACAACCAGAAGAGCATTGAGCGCGCAGTGTCTCTGATGCATGAGCTGGGTGTGGAGCCACAGCAGAGTGGCATCTACTTTGGCCAGCTGCTGGGCATGGCCGACCACCTCACCTTCATTCTGGGCCGTAATGGCTACCGGGTGAGCATCTTACAACTGGCTCGTTCCACTTTCGTCCTTTTCAGGGGCTGCTTCGGTCAGCCCTCAAGAGGCAACCTGCTGAGGCTGGTCAGGAGCAAGTGTGTTGTGCTGCTGCATGAGCCTTCTGCTGCAGGCTTGTGATCTGCTTTCTGTTGTTGTGTGAGGTGCCTTACCATTCAGTTGCCAGATTTGGTTTTGATGAGTAGCACTTCCACTTGTGCAAGGCTGCACATTTTCATCGCATAATCACACCAGGATTGCTGCTTGCGTGTTGCTGATGCCTTGCATCTGACTCTGCTCTATAAATTATGTACTGACATTTTAAGGCATTGCAGGCATACAAGTATGTGCCGTTTGGGCCTGTGGGAGATGTGCTGCCATACCTGATCAGGAGGGCACAAGAAAACAGTGACATCATGACTGGTGTCTCTCGGGAAAAGGGCATGATAGCTGCTGAAATCTGGCGTCGTGTCAAGGAGGCTACTGGATTGGGCAAAGCTCTGCCATCAACCGAAAAGGCAGCCTCTGCTGCTGAAAGCAGGACAGTGCATGTTAATTGAGAGCACATTGCTCGCATGAATGCTGGCAGTGCTCTGTGTCTCTGGCAAAGCCCATGCTACAAAATTTGCAGTGCAGGTTGTTTCATTTGGGATTTCACGAGTTTGGATCTGGCACCAAGGAACTTGTGGTGCCGTGATTCACATCCGCATTGCCATTCGCCTGTACAGGCGCTATTTTGTATGTACAATGACTGATATATTTAAGGGCACCGGCATGCTTTGTATGCTTTGTCAGTTCATGCTATGGTCTGGTCTGTTGGAGGCAAGGACAACTTGGCAGGTTGTTTGGGTTTTAGGTCTGTGTTTAGGTCTGTCTCGCTAGGTAGCCCGTCAACAAACATTGATGTCCCGACCACTTTAGAGATGCTCTCATATTGACATTTTTTCCAGTTGGGCGTGTTCCGTAGACTGTCTCCATATGTGCTGCAAGATTGATCTGTGCGCTTGCATATTTACCACCGTTGAGGTCACTCTTTGTCCAAGGCTCAAATGGGGACATCCCATTGGGACGTTCAGATGAAATTGCATGGCCTGCGTACTGCGTCCTCTTGCTCAGGTGTGAAGTTATTGCATGTCCTGCTTGTCCGCATTCTGTCGCAATGTAACCATGCATTACATTCGAGTATTACGTGCATAGTCCAGTTCAGAAGCTCTAAAATGCTCTTGCGCCGTGTGAAATTGGCAAATGGCCAGTAATACAGCTGCTAGGAGGCGTGGCAGTGGATTCGCTTTCAATATCTCGAACACTGGCTGCAGACAATGTAATGTGGCAAGATGGCATTCGTTTCGACTCAGTCCTTGTGTCTTTTAGGCATTGTTTGATTGTACAGTGCCATGCCAACGGGACAATGGGGTAAAAATGTCACAGAAGTCTAAGGAATTGCAAGTCACAAGGAGACCTTCAACAAGGGACACTATGACACTGTCAACACTGCAAAACGCACCAGAACGGCAGCACAAAGCTTGACAGTACAAAGCCAACATACTTATGTAGTCTGTGCTTGCTGTGATTGACTGGCTAGTTGCTGCTGTAACAATTTGTCAGATGTGATGATATCTGTTTGCTGCTGCGGTTGTTGCTGTTGCTGCTGCTGTTGCTGCTGCTGCTGCTGCAATAAAGATGCATCCTGTAGTGCAGTTGGATCAACAGCAGCTACCTGTTCAGCAGCTTGCACCTGATCCATTGCATGCGCTTGACCAGCGTCGTGCACTGCGAGGACGTCTTCTGTCTGTTTGACGGCCTGAGCTTGCTCAACCGCTTGTGCCTGCTCATTGTTTTGTGCTTGCTCAGCAGCTTTTGCCTCATTGCCAAGCCTTGCGCCTGCCTGTTCAGCAGCTTGTGCCTCCCCACTAGTCTTTGCCACTTTCTCCTCAACAGTTTGCACCTGACCAACAGCCTGCCCATCTTGTCCCTCATCAGCCATCTGCTGCTCAGCTCCTGTTGCACTGTCCAACCCACTGGTACCAAGCTTCACTTGCTCAACAATCTGCTCAGACAGCTTCTGTGCAGCTGACTTGTCATCAAGAACAGTCTTGTCCTCGACGGCCTCGCCATCCAGATGCTGGCCAGCTGCAGCAGCCGCCACAGCAGCTGCTGGCAGGTCAGCTGACAGCTTGTGCTTTGATGGGGTTGGTGGGGGCCGCGCAGCAGTGCCCTCAGTACTGTCAGCACCTTCTGCAGCAGCTGCCAGAGCGGCTAGAGCGGCTTGCTGCATTTCCTTCTCCTCTGCTTCGGCATCTGCAGCACCTGCACCAGCCAAAGACGCACTCTTGAGCAACGAGTTGATGTGCTGAGTTGAGCAATGCATCAACCCTGTCTCTGCCATCCACAGCTACGCTCAAAACTGCTGTTGACCCCATGCAATTGTACCAGTCTACAATGGTGGCATGTCCAAGCAGAGCATGAGATAACTGCAGCTGCAGCTCAAGAGCTTATCAGCCATATGTGAGCCACTGTTTGGCTCAAAACTACTTGAGATGTCCTCATCAACCTCAAGCCAATGTGGTACGCATTGTAAAGCAGTCATGAGTCTATAACTACGGTTTGAGGTTGATGAAGTGGATTCACAAGTCATTCTAAGCCAAACCACTGTTGCTCCAAGCATATCGATCATACACACTGACGAGCACAGCGTGGGGCTGTCACCTTCAGCACCGACATAACGCGCTATACTGGGAGCCAGCTTGCTGGAGTTCAGAGTGGAGGGATCACACTGTGCCACCTTGTTGCCCACAAACCGCATCTTGGTGGGGCTGTCGATCTTGTGCAGCACCAGCCACGGGTCGTCACTGCACAGATCGTCCTCAATGTCCTCTTGCAGCATGAACCTGCTCGGCGACATCAAGGTCCTGTAGGTCATCATGCAGCATGCTACCTACAACTCTGCTTTTCCAACATGCAGACATTCGTCCTGCACATCCGGCTGCTATTCGGCTGCTTGCTGGGTGATGCGACCTAATACAAATCAACATAGGAGCAGTGCTGCCAAGCTGAACCTACTTCAAGCATCTGATGCCCTGATACAAAGTCAGTGGGCTATTCTGCGCTGACGCTGCTCTCGGCTCCGTCATGAAGGCATAAAGCTGCTTAGCTCAAAACCAAGCTGCTTGCACTGACTATTGAGACACCAGCCGTGCTAACAGAAGACAGGTACATGTGCATCACATGAACCTGCATCGCCAGAAGCAGAGCAGAATGGGCGTGTGCAACTCACTCAGGAGAATACATGACACATGCTTGGACGGCCCAACACACGCGAACAGTAGCATGTGCACAAAGCACAGGTGATTTGTCACATGACACCCTAATTAAAACCTTATTATCCGTACATCCTATGTTGGCAGTTCAGCTTATCTCAGTTAACACTTCTAGCCACGCATCACATGTCCCCATGTCTCAAAGCTATATCAGGCCTCACATCAACGACCAGTGTCATTACAGAGCTCCCTTATACTCAGATATACTGTATTACAGGCTCTTTATGTCTGTTACGCTTGGACAGGGATGGTGTACCTGGTCACAACTCGCTGGCCCTCTCTGCGCATGGGGGGCTTGAAGCAGCAGGGGGCAGCCCAGGTGTGGAACCTGCGGTGATCAATGTGCCGCAAGTCCATGCTCATCAGCCAGAAGCCCAGAGTCGCGTCCTCGATGGGTGTGAACTTGAGTTTCATCTTGAGATTGACAGTGACTAGCATATTTGCCACATCTCCTGACAGGACATAGCCTCCTCCCATGGCATAGGTGGGATATGTGCGCAGGCCTGTCAGAGCAGTGTGCAACTGTCCAATGACTGGTGCAAACATCCAATGACTGGTGCAAATGTCCAATCACTGGAGGAACTGTCCAATGACTGGTGCAACTGTCCAGTGACCGGCGCAACTGTCCAATGACTGGTGCTGCTTCATGTTTGAGGCAGAAGTCTCAGGGTCTGATTGCTGCTTGTGATTGCATGCACATGAGCTGGGTGGTACCTATCTTATTGTGACAGCGCTGAGCTTGCACATGCACCAAAGAAACAGAAGGTCTTGGCACGCCATTGTTGTCAATGTGCAATATGTCTTTGTGTCTGCTTGTACATGTATTGAACAGGTAGAGCCCAATGCAATGAGGCTGCACATGTGTATGCAGGCATGCAACAATGCCAGATGCAGGTCAGCAGCACAGTTTTGGAACTTGAACTGGTGTACCTGTGTGGTTATGAAATATGATGTTGTTCCACTTGTGACCAGGCTGCAGCAGCACTTCGCTTTCCTTTGCCATTCTGCCCATGTATATTCTCTCATTTCTGCAATCCTCTGTTAGGCAGAGCAGGTGCAGCTGACTCATGAGGGGTGCAATGTTGATGAATGCATCATCATCTGTCTTGAGTACAAACTTGACATCGAAGTTTGTGACTGCATACTCTAGCACATAGTAGGTCTTGAAAAGAATGGACTTGTAGTTTGTTTTGTGGTTCACAAAGACTATGTCTGAGTGCTGATCCACCTCCTTTGTCACCTGCATAAGCATGTCAGCTTTGCATCTCATGCAGCTTGTGGCCAGCCAAATCGCTTGGCAGAGGCAATGTGCCATGCATGTATTTGCAGCAAAACAGGCTACCTGTGGCGTTCTCTCATCTTCACTGAGTATAAATCTTGCCACAGACACCCCAGGTATCTGGGCCTTGTTTGCCCAGGCTTCCCTAACAGCTAGACGTCTGTGCCGATACCCTCTGCCTGACAGTACACCCGTGAACAAGAAAAGACTAGGCAGAGCTTCTCCAGTTGTGCCTAACGCCTGAGCTGCAAGGCCTGTGCTGTTGCCTCTTGGGTCTACAGACTGAGAGAGATTCAACGGCGTGTGCTGACTATCAACCAAATTGCTTGTGGGGTTTTGCACACACGGCGGACACGGCGCAGGAGGACTGCCGCTCGTCTGCTGGATGCTATTGATGGAGTAGCTGCCGTAAGCGTCGTGAGGATCTGTGAGGCCCGATGAAAGCTGCCTTACTGTGCTCGGAAGCTCTGTGTGATTCCGGAGCAAGCCAACGACAAGAAAGACGACAGCTAGCGGGGCAACTACTGCATATACCGCAGTCCTACGAGTCAAAGGTCGGCTGGTCCTTCTGCTTCGCAAGGTGTAGTCACTGCCCATGCTTCGTGAACTGCATCAATTCGGGCTGGTGCTGTCCGAAGCGCTTCGCGTCAACAGATCAAAGCAAATGCGTCAATAGAGATACTCATGTTGTGCTTTGCTGTGCATGAACTCTAAATCCTTGAATTGCAACCTTGGCATGATGCTGCGCACTGTCCTCAAGGATGCAGCGACTTAAAGAGCTGGTGAAACGTGAGGCGAGTTGTGAGGTGAGCAAGAGTTTAGGGAGTGTCTCTCATCAAATTTGACTGGACATATACCATCAAAATGTATCTTGAGAGTGCACTGTAATTCACAGAAGCCAAAGAGGCAATTGCAAGCTGACAAAGTTACGTTTTCATCACCCTCAACACTCATTTGCCAGACAACAAACACTGTTTTGTACGAAAGCGAGCTGAGGGAGTGATTTTGCTGCATGTGATACAAGTAGACACACCGCTATTGCTGCTATATTGGAAATCGATCATCAACAACCTGGCTGCTGAGACTGTCATGAGACCTGCAGCATACATGGATATTATATTTTGCCATCGTGACTTATATCAACAGAACGCCTCCTCTGGCCAATCAGCATGCGAGTGCGCAAGCACTGATGCATGCAGAAAGCTGTCATGAAGCTGTAACAGAGTGGATAATACAAACCTGGGCATGCTGACCATCGAAGTTTCAGTTCCCGTCCCGTAACACACCGTATGGCTTTGGATGAATATGTTACGGGCTGGGAGCTAAAAGTCCAGCGTGTCCAGGTGCATGTTGTCCACCCTGTGAGATGATGAACAGACCAGCTCAACTGCTGGCTCTTGGCAACACTCACTTACAAATTGGAGACATGGACAGGGGGTACTTCATTTACAGGGGGCATTACATTTACAGGATGATTACATTTACAGGGGTATTACATTTACAGGGGGTGTTACATGTTGCAGTCTGTACCCCTCTGGGAAATCAGCCTGACGTGTCATATGCAAAGGAATATGCGCATAAATAAGAACAAAAAGGCTTCGCAACCCTTGCACAATTGATCACCTGAGGCCAGCCAATGCAGTTGCCAGGGCAGAGGTGTCAGCACCCCAGCTGTGGGAGACAGCAATCCTACGCTGGGCAGCAACAATGACAGGGTGGAAGCCCATCGGTGAAACAGCTCCTGATGGAGAAAGCCTGCCTCTGACGGAGAATGGAGATGGCCCAGAGCTGCCTTGCTGACTGACTGGGGTGGCTGGGGGGTTCAAGACAGCGTGGCTCCTGTGCATGCCAGGTGCTAGGGCTGAATGACTGTTCAGATCCCTCCAGCCATTATCTGACACATGACCTTCATCAGCATAATACTGCTACGTCAGAGTGGCTCATCCATATGTGTGTTGGATAGAGCCGCCCATGGGAAACTGGTTGCTAGCATGTGCTTAGGCAAGCCCTGCGGATGTGCTACCACAACCACTTGTCAAGAATGATGGTGATAAGATGACTGCCTGGAGCAAGCCTGCGCTACCTACGGCAAGCGAAGTGTACTTGTGCGCTATGCGCCAGAAAGACAGCTGTGCAAGGACATTTGCAATGTGACCAGACAAAGATCAGACACAAGATTCAACAGAGAATCTCAAATTCAGTCCTGGAGATTCGATGTTACATGGTGTCAGGCTGCTGACTGTAAGGCCTCACCTGACTTCTGTTGGTGCCGCGGAGGTTGTGCAGACAGTAAACATGCGTCTTTGAATGCTTGTGCCTGTTGTAATCCGTCGCTGTGCAAGCTGCGTCCATGGCAGTCAAGCTGAACAGCACATGGCGAGTGCACATGATGTATACATGCATGCATGCATGCATGCAGAGCACACTTGTGACATGCTTTACAATGACTCACTCTTGGCTGCAGCCTGTGACACAGGCGCTGCTCTGGCATGTCTGGCGCTGTGTTTGCTGCCAGGCGTGAGTACTGCCTGCTGCACTTGAGCCAGCAACCACTGTGTATGCTGCATACATCCTTGCTTACCAACTCTGTCATTCGCCAGGCTGCCTGCACAGTGCCCAACATGTGCAACTTCTTCTTATACAGCAGGAGTGAAGTGATGTGACATGACAAGCCTATACTCTCTAGCAGTCCTGCTAACATACATCTTGAATGAGCATCAAAAGTAGCTGGTTGTCTGGTACGTCTGTTGGAGGACACCTACATCCTTTGGAGGACTGTGTCTCTGTGTAGCAATACAACACGTAGGATCAAGGCAGGGACATTTGTGCAGAGTCAGTTTGCATGTGTTGGTGTCTTGCCAAGCTACTCCTGCATGTTGTTGCGTGGCTAAAGAGGATTGGTAGGCATGCTCTCTGTGCTTTCCCAGACTCGCTCATTGCCTCGTTTAGGTGCGGTCTCACCTGCTGCTGTGGTTGCCTGTGAAGTCGACCTGGTAGCTGACATGGCAGGCCCTGCAAGCTGAGCAAAGACAGCAGTGGTGGCCACCGCCTCAGCAGTGCCTACAGGTGCAGGTGACAAGCCAGGGTGCACAACGGTGTGACAAGCAGCATGAGATGTGGAAGCTGTTGCGCCGCTGTAACTGCGCCGCCTGCTATTCCAACTGTCGAAAGATGCGCTGCTTGTGACATCATCCTGCCTGCCTGCAGCTGCGGCATCAGCAGCCACATGCCTGTCATCCAGCTGTGGGCCAGCACGTCTTGATTGTCTCGCACATTCCAAGCCAGCTGTGTGACTGCCAGAAAGTTGGGGACCAGCTGAGGCATCTGAGGCTTGTGTTGCTTCTGCTGCCAGAGGGCCATTCCACCCAAATGCCTTTGTGCCTGCTGTGGAGGGCCCATGGCTTTCATCTGCCCTCAGACCTACCTTGGTCTCAGGATCTATTCTGGATGCAGAAATGCGGATCCCTGCAGCCCTGGCAAGGGCCGCTGCCAGTGAGTGCTGTTTGGTATGACCAGACAGAAGAAGAGGTGTGCCTGTGCCTGGAGCTTGCAGTGATGCTTGAGGCGTGACTGCATCCCCGTTTGAATGGCTGCATGGAGTGGTAACTGATGGAGAAGCAGGCAGCTGCTCTGGCGACTGCGTCATGCTTGAGCCCCTCTGCAGGAGCACACTACAACAGTCAGGACTAGCAATTCTGACAAATATCATCCACTGCCTTTTATGAGTTTTCTCCCTGAAACAGGGTCATCTTCAGGGCCATGATGCATGTCTGATGTGCTGTGCTGTAGGTGTCAAAGTCAGCAATGCATGCTTCTAGCAGCGACACCGTTGCAAGTTGCTGGGAACAGAAAACAATATGTGTCAAAAAGTCTAGACGCTGTGGACTTGATCACAGCGTCCTCAGCACATGCTTCTTGCAACTGCACGTTCATATGGGCAAGCGCTTGCAGGCTGTTCCATTGGGCAAAGGGCTTGGCTGACTTGCCTGTCTGAATCTGACTTGCAGCGCAGCATTGGCAGCATAGGCAGCTGCCAGCATGTGCTGCACCTGATGCAGCTCTGTCTGGCACCGCACCAGCTCCGCGCACTTGCTGGCAAGCTGACGCGACACCTGCATCATGCAGCTGATCATCCACCTGGTCGTGCAGCTGATCATCCACCTGATCATGCAGCTCACTGTCCAGCTGATCATGCAGCTCATCGTCCAGCTTATCATGCAGCTGATCATACAAGTGATCATGCAGCTGATTATGCAGGCCAGCAGAACAAACTGCCTCCATGGTTTCATCACACGTAATGGCAGCTGTGCATACACATCACTTGTGAAGAGGTTCTAGTCAGGTGGAAATTGAGTATCTGTCAGAGGCCAATCTGCCAGTCCTGCTAGTTCTTGGGTCATCTACAAAGAGCATGCACAGCAATGCATACGATCATCATGTTTGTGGTTGTTACTCTGCCAGTATAGACAAAGTTAAACTGGCAGCTCAGCCCAGGCCACATTTCATATGCCTGATCAGCTGAATGTGCCTCTGAGGCAGACAGTGGCAGTACCACTTCAGCCAGCAGAGCAACACGATAACTTCCATGCTAGCCACTTTCCATCAAGCCGCAGAATCACATTTGGTGCTTGCACAAAACACGAGCATCACCTGCTGTGTTTTGCCCTGCTGGGCAATTGAGTGGCCCTCAGCCCTGTCACATCTGGCCTGCGCAGCCTGCAGACGCCCATCAGAAGGCGTCTGAGACACCGCCTGTGGCTGACCCTGCTGTGCTAGCGTCTGCAATTGGCCCACAGCACTGCGCAGCTGCTGTTCTGTGGCAGCATGTGCAGTGACCTCAGCTTGACGCCTGGCCTCGGCAGCTGCATACCTACATGCAAACAGACATCTATGCCTAAGGGGCTTTGAGAGTTGTGACAGTGCGCCTGAGTCAGCATGGTTACTACAAAACAGCTCAGCTGTTGCTGCCTGCCTGAAGTAGGTAAGTTGCCCAAGCCTGCAGCCTGGGTGTGACAACTCCATTCCTACGGCCAGCAGACGCAAATGGGACAGCTCCATTGGAGAACGTCCATGCTGGGCTTTGTGCTATCAAGGGTTGTGTTCTGTCCACAGCATTGCTCAGCTGCTACTCATGCCTGCTTATTCACAGGCGCTGGCATGCTACCAGGCTTTGCAGCTTTGCATGTGGTAACCTCACATGAGTCTTGTTTGAGCACACGATTGTTTAGATTATGTGCCTATGATGTGTCAAGAGCACGCGTTTTCTTTAGCTGTTGAGAATTGCCAAGTAACACTTCTTGCACAGTATATTAGACTTACCTGTTCTGACATTACAGGTATCTTAAATCACCTATTAGCGGTTACATACCATGCAATGGACGTAGGAGCCGTACGTATAAACACAAATTTGTAATAATTGATTTGTGGCCTGACCAGAACTTCACAAAACAGGCAATATTTGAAGAGCTTGTGCAATTGCTGATAGGGTAAGTTGTCATTCAAAACCCCAGCCAGATGTGCTTGTGAAGCAAAAGCATGCTGTCGCACATTATTGGAAGTGTACTCTCTGCTTGACTGGCACCAGATTCAGCCTGAGCCACTTACTATGCTCAACATCATGATGATGATCTGTAATAAAGCAAAATAAACAGATAGTCTGGCCATTCTCAAGAAAGCAGTACAATCTCGCTTCAGCGGACAACACATACCTGCTTTCAGCGGATTGCACCTCTTCCTGTGCCTGCAGCAGCTGCTCGTTGTGCTGCTGCAGCAGCTCTGCATGCTCCTCCACCAACAGCTGCGCCTCTTGCAGCTGCTGCTGCGACTGCTCCAACTCCTGCTGTGTCTCTTGCAGGCTTGCCTTGTACTCATCAACCTCAGCAACCTTTGCCCGCAGCTGCTGTTCTGCCTCATCTAGCAGCTCAACTGAGTCATGCAGCTGCTCTCTCAGCATCTGTGTCTCAGCTTCAGCAGCTGCTGCTAAGTGATTTTCACTGACAGCTGCCCCAGAAGCTGCATCACGACTCATTTTGAGCTGCTGCAGCTCATGCTGGACTGGATGTGCTTGCAGCTTCTGTTCTGCTTCTGCAAGAGCAGCTGAGCAGGCAGTGAGCTTTGCTTGCAGTTGCTGCAGCTGCCACGTCTTTGTCTGAAGGTCATCCTCAGAGCGCGACAATAAGCTGGTGCAATGTTGCAGGTCACCAGCAAGCTGCAGCACCTTGGCTTCAAGCTGCTGCCTGCTCTTAGTTGCTTCTGAGACTTGCCTGAGGCCGAGCAACCTCAGAGTAAGTCAAAATTGTAAGGAGGCAAATATTCCTGTTGCGTTTGAACAAGATTGCAGTGGCCAGGCCATGCACATGCGCATGCTGCAAGCTCCAGTCTGCAAACATGTCATGATTCTCGCTGTGATGTTTCATGCCAAGCAAGGTACTGTGTGTATGGAAGAGGCTGCACAACCAAGCATCTCAACAGCTCTTGCCAAGCGTTTGACATCCTGTCAGTCTAGCTACATATTTGTGCAACCTAGTTAGTGAAATGGCTCAAGAACAAGGCAAGACAGGCAGCATGCATATAGGCTATTTGTAAGCACATGAAGACCCACAGAGCAAACCCCTACCTTTCAGTCTCCTGCTGCAGTGAAGCAAGTGCATGATCTGAGTCAGCAGGCAGACAGGGCTGTTTGGCGCAATCCCCTTGCGATGCAGCCCCTCTACCACTTGCCAGCTGTGATAGAACAGCCTGCACGATTTCACAGACTACAGTGCTGTCTGCAGCACGGCCAAGTTGTTGCACTGTTGCGTGAAGCTCTTTGAATACAGCCACACAACTGCTGTGCCAATCATTTGGCAGGTACGAGACACACATTATTCATCCTACTTTTGATGAGAAGGCTACTGATGTGCGCCAGTTTGCAAGCTTGCGAGGGCAGAGCACACCACACTATGTGTATGAGCCAATTTGAGGAGAGCATGTATGCCTTTGAATGCATGATAAAACAACACACATTTCTAGGTGGAACAAACAATGCCTCAATACATCAGACAGAGAATCAGGACAAAGTCAAGGGAAGTGTATGATGCCAGACCAGTCAACGCGGCAAGATAGCAAAGAGTTTAAGAACCAGACCTCCATTCTGGCCTCTGCAGTCATGAGCTCCTGCTGCAGTGCAGCACTGCTATCCTGCAGGACAGCCTGCAACCCCTCCACCTGCCCTGCCATTGGCTCTGCCCTTCCAGGGGGCTCAGCCTGTGGGCACCCAATCTGTGCAGAAGGCAGACCTGTCCTCTCTGAAGGGGACTCACCAGGCAGAGGCTCACCTACTGTCTGTGGTGCAGCAGCATGATGGGGCTTGTATGCATCAAATCTGTCCATGCTGTGCTGCCGATATACCTGCTCATAAATGTGCAAGTCAGCTGTGGCCCCACATATGGGCTTCCACTATCAAGCATGATAGCTGACAGCACAGTGTGCTCATAATTCACATTACCAACTTGAACCTAAATGCCCGCGCACAGAGCTTTGATGCTGCATTGTTGTGACACGAAGGCAGGTGCTGCACGTGATGCATGGATTGGCGCCAAGCACATCAACTGCAGCATCTTTCTACATGTACGCTGAATGTTACATCAGCTGATGCACAATGTTTCATCACATTGCATCTAGGTGTCAATGGCTGCTGTGACTATGTAGGCCTGTACTATGGATAAGCATGGCAGCCCTTTTGGCAGATAGACAGCCAGCTCATGTCCGAGAAGGTCATAAGACGGCTTCACATCAATTGTGCAATCCAACTCACCTCTGTGATAGATTTCAAGGGTGTCCTGACGCTAAGTGCAGTCTTCCTGGACCCCATCCTGACAGCAGCTGGCAGCTGCAGCTTTGCATGAGTTCCCGTCTCATCAAGCAACCCTTGCCCAGCGGAGCTACTCATCTCCTCTGTACTGTCTTTGCCATGAGACTGCTGTACAGCAGCCCTGGTCGCCATGCTGCTGATGCTGCTGACATGTGACAGAGGCTGCCTGTGCCAGCCAGGTGCTACATTCTCTGCCTGGTCATCAGCATCATTGCCTTCATCAACACCGAGCAAGGGGCTGTGCCTTGCTGCTTTGATCAAGCCACTACTCTCACTTGGCTTCATACTCTGTCTATGCATAGTAGTCATGTGTTGCTCAGCCACACTGTCAGTTGCAGACGCATGCCGGTGAACATGTCCTGACGTGGATGCTGCCTGATTGTCACCAGATGAGGGACTGAGGGACAGGTCAGAGCCTTCCCTCTCAGCTAGATGGTTGGTGTGCCATTGGGCTGGTGACATGGGACTGTCAGCAATGTCATTGTGATCCAGTTGGCTGCCTTTGATGGTACTGGGGGTCTCCTGTGACCCTGTGGGTGAGACTGAGCAAGCCACATGTAAAACTGCCATGTTGTCAGGCTGATGACCTGGCAGCTGTGGGCTAGGAACACACGAGCCGGCTGTGGCTGAGGAACACGCCCTGTCAACTTTAGCTGCTGTTGCTGCTGCTGCTGATTGGAAAGGTGGAGATGGTACCTGTGTCTCAGGCACTACAGCTGTTTGGGGTGCATGCAGGGACGATTGGCTTGCTGATGTGCCAGAGTAACTGGGCTGGCTACACTGGTTGGGCGGTGACAGGAAGCTGGCCTTGATTTTAGGAGTGAGAACTTTGTGCTGAACCCTGATCATGGATGCTTCACCTGCTGCGCTGTCTGCTGTTTGCAACTCTGTCACTGTGCAGCTAGGGTTTGCTGATTTCCTGGTGAACCATGCTGGGAGCTGTAGCACTGGTGCGCCCATGACACTGTCGACCTGCTTGAGAAGCAGGTCAACATCATGGTTGAGCTGCTGTGATGCACACTCTGCAGCAGACATGAGGTAGGTGCTGTGCAAGAAGTTGCTGTCTGCTGTATCTGTAAATGTATCAGAGAAAGGCCTGCTGCTGCCGACACTGCCCTGGGAGCTATGTGAACTCTGCTGCAGGGATGCTGAGTGTGACGAGTCGACATTGCTGTCCCTACGTGACCCTTGCTGACTAGCGTCCGAACTGGCCGCAGAAACTTGGGCTGCGTCTGGTGACGCCAAGCGGGTGAGTCCTCTGTTTTTGACAAGCAAACGCTCAAGTTCACTTTTGAGGCCCTCAAACTCTGCATGTCAGGTCCTTGGCTGACAAACTCTGACTTGTGCGTGCAACGCGTCACAAGTCAGCTGTTTCAGGCAAACTTACGTCCAGGAGTTAGTGGCGACCGTTCATCCACCTCCGTTGATGACATCTGGTGGATTGGGTCATCAATATTCAATGGCCAGAGACAAGGTCTACCGGTAATGGCAGGGCATTAGCAGCAGCCTCACTTAATTCAAGAATCTACGACAATCTCCAGGCAGCGGCTGACCGTCAACGGGTGTTGACTTGGAATGATCGCTTCAAACGGACCAGCTGACAGCTCGACTCCCTGGGTGACTAAGGCTTTCGAGTTGATGCGACTTGCAATTGGCGAAGAATGCAGCACACGTCCTGTGTCCTGTGTCCAAAGGATGTAAAACACTTCTCTCTCTCTCTGTGAAGATGTTCCCGACAACAAAATTGCATGTCAAGCTTTTAAAATTTGTACAGAAATGTCATACAATGGCGTTCTGACACTACTCCATTTCGGAATATTACCATCTGCAATACTTGGATCATCTTTTGCCCTTGCCCTTCCCTTTCTTCCACATACCACCCTGTCCACCAGACTTGAAGTCGGACTCCTGCTGCTGCAAAAATGACATGTTCTTCTGGAATGCCCCTGCTCTTTCTGCCTTAGCCTGCGCCTTTTCTTTATCTTTCTCATCTGACAAGAACACAGCATCCTTCCGCAGCTCCCGCATCGCTCCTCTTCTTTCCTTGTTGAGCTGACGCATGAGGCGTTTCTGCTCAGCCCGATCCCTACACTCACAGCAAAAGCGTCCAACACTGCTGGGATAGTAATGAATCCACAGTGCTGACTTTGAGTATGTGGCTGCCCATGCTGACTGCACAACCTCAGATGCTCGACAAGCATTGTCATAAATTGGCAGGCTCATGAAATCATCTCTCAGGTGTAAGAAAACTTTGCAGCAAACATAGTGTACCGCAGTAAGACCCATCAACTCCACACCACACCATCAAAAGCTTGACTGTTCTCCTTATGGGACAGCAGGTTCCTGTCCAACAAGGTTGACACCAGCTACAGGATACACATACATACATGCATGAACATGGAGAAGGGTCAGCTTACCGATCAGGATCATAGTCCTTGCCGGCTACATACTCTTCCTCAAACTGGGGGTTGTACTGCTTCACGTCAGCAACCCTCACAGCTGCCTTGCGCACCAGTGGCCGCCGCTGCCGAATGTGCTCACCGCTCTTTTCAGCAAGACTGCCGTGCAGCTGCAACACTGCCTCCTTGAGATCCTGCACAGAACAGCTGCCATGAGCAACAGAGCTGTTTAACAGAACGGACGCTACAAGTTCTGTCTTTGGGACTCATCAGGGGAGTCGACAGACGGCATTCTGAGAAGATTCATTGCGACAACTCATTCTATGCTGTTCTGGATCAAAAACAGATCCAATCTATATGCACCTGAACAGACTCTCACCCAACTGTTCTGCCTGACAAGCACAACATGCCTGACAAGCACAAGACCACTTGATGCCCTTCCTCCCAATGGGCAGCGTGAATGAGCTGCATGCTGAAGACGGAGCTTGCTATGATGCTTACATTTGTAGCGCTTGCGTTGTCAACCTGCAGAAGGGGTTTGAAGGGCAGCTGTTTGCGCACATGCATGACATGCAACAACATCTATTGTTAACAAGCTGCAGCCTAAGATGAGTCACCTGTGGTAGGCCTTCGGCAATCCGCAGACCATCAAGAGCCTGCGCTGCTGGAGCAAACAGCTCAGGAAAGGAAACCAGCTTTGCAAACACCTCCGAAGCTCTGCTCACAACACCAAGCGCTGCCTGGAACAGACTGCCTCTGAAAGAGTCTAGCTGGAATCTGGCATCATCTGAAGAAGACTGAAGGACCTCAGCCAGGTTGAGAGGTGGCGTGGCTCCAGACAAAGAAGCCCAGCCCTCAGAGGGGAGCAGCCACTGCTGGGTGTGGGCCACAGCTGTGGCAGGTTGAGGCATGGCGGTGGACAGCAGTGCTGAGGCAAAGGTGAGGGGCTCTGGCACCAGCCGCTGGCCGGGAGCTGCCATGTGAAGGGCAAAGCTTGAAAGCAGCAGCCCTGCAGAGCCAAACAAAGTGACATCTCCTAATCTGGCCGACTTAAACTAATAGCTGAGGTTGGGGCTACACACTGCAGGAACTGATGCAAAGCGTCTGACAGCAATTAGCATTTTGACCTTCCAGCAGTGTCAGGTTGGCCCACCTTGCAGTGCAACATGATGGATGTGGATTGGTGACTCAACAAGTGCAGCATCTTCATTGCAAACCACAGCGCACAAGGTTAGGCAGAGGTTGCTGACAAAGATGTCACTTGCTGAAAGAAGCGCGTGCGTTACTCCCCTAAAGTTAGGCTGATGACTTACTAATGGCAGCATCTAGATGGTGGATCACAGGGCAAGCAGGGAAGGTGGAGAGAGATAGCATACACTCGCAGGAGCCATCCTTTCTGAATTTGAGCAATACTGACCATTGACAATGCCTCACCATGGCAGCATCACAATGGATGGAGATAGAGGCATGGGCAAGAGCTGGCAAGCAAGACAGCAAAAGCAAACATTGAGTTTGCAACATCAGTAAAGTTCTATACAGCAGGTTTGGGTGGACGCTTCTGGTACATGCAAGCTGAAGTGCTCACCGACAGCAGCATCATGGTGACTGGTGACAGGGCACAAAGCCAGATAGGAGCTGGTGAGCAATACCAGGGGCGTGGTGACTGGATGCCGCCTGTCACTCACTGGAAACACCATCGCCCACAGCTTCATCAGCAGCACGTCTCGCGCACCTGCAATGCACCACTGCACAGGTTACATACCCCAGCGATATGACTTTGTTGCTGCACGTGAGCGTGCTCCTGCTCGATCATGCTGCTGTCAAAGGAGGAGCTCTCTGCAATGGTCTTCCAAAGCAGGCCAGGTCGACAGGCAGGAGGTGAGCGCTGTTGGCAGGGGGAGGTTGATGTAACATGGTGCAGCGTGCAGATTGCATAGACTGGCTCAGGACCAGGCTGGACAAAGCTTCCAGGCACTATGCATGCAGGGAAACAGGTAGCAAGTAAGACCTTGGCTTGACAGACAAGGCAGGCTGGCAATACCAGCTTCCTGCCTTATGCCTATCTAAACAATGAGCTAGTGTCCAGAAGGCAGTACAAAAAGTGGGCATCCCCAGAGGCAAAATGAGCAACATGCACAAGGCCGTCCTGTCTAAGAACAGAGGTCTGCATCATACCCACGAATCCAAAGGTTTCCACACAAAAACAAAGCAGGTAGCTTTGTTGTTTCACGATTCAAAAGGTGTCTATTACTGGTGATCATAAACCAAAAAAATGGTTTACTTTGTATCTCTTTTTAACAGGTTACGATTGGTTTTACCTACCAGGCCAGCCTCCGCCTTCAGAGCTGTCCAGGCTCGTCAGGGCGGCAGAGAGGCGCTTGTGAGCTCGGGTCAGCCTGGCTTGCGCTACAGTGGCTGCATAGTAGGGCACCTCCGCTGTCAGCTCCAAGATGTGGACTGTCAGCACATCAAGCGCCTTCATTGAGAGGGGTGCTGTGCCTGCCAAGATGGTAAAGTGCTGCACCAGAATGCCATAGAACACCTGCACGGCATAGAAGTGTACTTCAGGCTGTATGTGGTGGGAGCTGGGGTGGAATGAGATAGCTGCTCAGGATGCACACCCTCCCTGCACACAAGGACATGCTCCAGCAACACAGCATGAGACTAATTGAAGAGCTCAGGTGATGCTGTTGAACATGTTTGGCAGCATCAGCAACAGATGCTGTGTAACAGGCAGAGAGAACTGACCAGGTTAGACCAATTTTGTATGGACAATGGACCAGTGAGTTGATGCGCAGCACCAAAGGACCAGTTGCTGTAAACGGCGCCGCTGCGGCAAACTGACAGGCTGGAGCTCACAACTGTCACATACAGTAAGCACCTCTCATGCGCATGCACTCAGCATGAAAAGGTGGTGCAGAAACCTGCCTGTAGCTTTCTCCTGTTGTCTGTGGCCAGGGCAATGGCGTTACAGGCTCTGATGCGCTGGACAATGAGGCTCAGCTTGCCCGGGCTGTGACCCTGTACCAGCTGCGCAAAGGCAGCATAGCTGCTAGGAGCAGCAATGGTGAAGGGAATGTCATCTGTTTCTTCTGGTATAACATCATGCGCATGACCGCTGCCCTGCGCCTCAGCATGCGCTTTCTGTCTTTCACTTGATTGCTGACTTGCCTGTTCTGCTGTCGCTGCTGGGGAATCTGAATCTGATTCTGACTCTGAACCCGCAGGTTCTGAAAGCCCACTTTGAGCTGAGGCTGAGGTGTGATCTGAGCCTGAATCAGCAGAACTTGCTTCTTGGTCTGCAGAGTCCTCTTCCGCTTCACTGGTGGCTAGTATACTGCCTTCCTCGCTGTCCTCTGCCGCTTGCCCCCTGTCTTCGCTTGCAGCTGCTTCAGCAGCCAGCTCTGCTTCTTCTTGAGGACTGTCTGCAAGCTTAGCCTTCTTGCTGTTCTTCTTCTTGGTTTCTGCCGCTGTGCCGTACTTTTCCAGAAGCTGTGCTGCAGCTGCTCTGAAGCTCTGCTGCAGGGGGTGGTCCCCCGCCGCTCTGGCAGCCTGCCGGGCTTCTAAAGTTGCCTTCAGAAGCCTGCCCCCTTCCTCCTCATCAGAGTCTGACTTGTTGCCATCCGCGCTGTCATCGCTGTCTTCTTCCTCAGAGCCCTCTTCCTCATCCTCTTCATCACTGCCCAGAGGGTCGTCATCATTTAGATTGTCCTTGTCAGCAGCTGCAGCATAGCAGGATCAGACGTCAGATTTAGCACCGAGGACCAGCACACACACTGTCTATGTCCAACAGCTACGCACGCTAGCAGCTAACAAATGGCTGCACCTGGTCAAGGCAAACACAGGAGGTCACATGCATGATGAGCAGCCATGTAGGCCTTGTGCACACATGTAAGTGAAGGTGACTGTTCAGCAAATGTCGTCAGTCTCATTCCTACAAAACACATATGCTTTGCACAATGGTTTTTGCTGTGCAGATGAGCAGCTGACCAACAGATGACAGCCAAGGACAGTCTACTGCAACGGTCTATGGTCCTAACAAAACAATAGACTCGCATCTGGTGCAGCAGATATGTTTGTCCATCATCTTCTAGGACCATCCACTGCAGCAGCAGGCTGACTTGTGCGGCATTAGTCTGGGTTGACTTTGACCATGCAACCAAAATGCATGCGTTTGAACATGTAGCCAAGCTCAAGGTGACATCACATAAATGGACCCAACAATTCAATGAGATCAAATTGACAGGACAGTGTGTTTGTTGGAAAATGCGACTTGTCCGAATGAGGCAGACATCGCAGCATATATGCCATGATAAAAACCGTATATTTAACCAACCAGATCACACTGACAGCACAGTGTGTTAGGCCGTCGTGATGACCCAACCAAATCACACAACCAGTGGGACATGCAGAAATCAACCTTGAGCTTCCCGCCTCCTGCGCTTGGCCCGCCTAGCAGCGAAGCCACCTAGGCCTGTCAGCCCATCTTCTTCTTCAGAGGCACTGGCCCCCTCCCCCAGGTCGTCCCCAGAGGTACCCCTCAGCCTCTTCAGGCGCTGGGCTTCCAGCCTTTCTAACCGCTGCTGCTCTTCCGCTGCGAGCTCTTCCGCTGTCTTTGTTCTCTCCCCAACCTGCAGAATACAGCTGTATACAGTGCTGAGGCTTGCAGCTGCTTAGTTTTCAGAAACTAAGCAGGTCAGCACAATGCCTTAGTGCAGTCTGTCCCAGCTGCCCTGGCTACTGACAGGGAGCAATTGCATTCAGTTGCTGCAATGAGAAGAGGGAATGCAGACTGCATGATTGCTGTCACTGAGCAGGTCTGATCATGTGCACTGAGAGCCAGGCACAACCTGACAGGAAGCTGTGCTTTTCAAGCCAATCAGGACAAGATACAAAAGTCACTTGTAACAACATGTACAAAGTGCATCACTGCAGTTGGTGCATGCATGTGTGCATGTATACATCATGCGCTGTGTAAGATGTACTCATAGATAACAGGCCCCTAAAATGGCACTACATGGCAGCAAAGCACTTGGTATACCTTAGCCTTGGCATCAAACACAAGCTCCCTCCTCATGACGTCAAAAGCAGCCCCTTCGGGATCCTCGGATCTGCCTTTCACACCATTGCCTTTCTCCCCGTTTGGTCGCACCATGTTTGCCATGATCCTGCCCTCCATCAGCTCCTTGAACTTGTTGTCCAGCGCCTCTGTTTCGTTCAGGTCCTCTTCGCGCTGATGCTGCTTTTCAGCTTTGAACTTCTTGCTCTTAGCCATCACTTCTTCCATGACCTGTGATCGCAGCATAAGCCACGTCGGACTGATATTACTGTACCATGGCTCAAATGTGACGCTTGTGAGCATTCATGGATGCTTATTTGACCGTTTAAGCATACACAATCAGCTGGGCAGCGTTTGATACATGTTGTATGAAGAGATACTGTTGTGTTCTAGAATAACAGGCGACCCGGCGCACACATCACAGGAGAACATTAGGTCCCATGGAGATGGCATTGCAGCAGTTTGATGGCATGAAGCTGATGCCAAACCTCTTTCTTGCTTCTGTGCCTGTCCGGGTCTGCATCAGGATCTGCACTGTCAGTCTTCCTCTCAAGCAGACCGCCTCCAAAGTTGAACTGCTCGGTCATCTGCCGGTTCAGGTGATCATCAACGTCATCATCTTGAAAAGAGAACCCCTGCAAGCACAGCTGTTCTGAGATGCAGAGTCATGGCAGTAAATAGGGTGTCTGGAATGCTGGAGAGCTGTACCAGTGTGCGCCACAACTTTTTGAAGGAGCCTGAGCCTGAACACAGCGTGCTGATGCTGTGATTTGATTGCAATCGTTCAGTCTAGGTCAGCCACAGCCTGATTCGTGTATCTCAACATAAATACAAAGGCGCATGTGGTGCAGCATCAAATCATGATGGCAAAGCCAGCTGTGGAGAAACAACAGTAGGTAGCATGTGGTCACGGTCTGTGCAAAAATAACCTCATGAGTGTCGCCAGCTCCTAGGCTTCGGCCCATGTGGGTCAAAAGCTCTCCCCCGCCCTCCTGGTCATCATTCAATGAAAACTTGTCACCTGCAGAAGCATACAGTTGTGGGTGAGCTCTTGCAGCCACTGATGAAAGCAAGATAGTACAAGTGCTGCAGGTGAAGGGCACCAGCTGAGGCTTCCTAGACATCAGCGTTGCTGGCAGCATAATCTGGCCCTATTAAGAGCATGCTTGTCAGAGGTGATGCTCACCTCCAAACTCCTTCATGCGTTGCTTCTGGAACCTGGCAATGGCTTTCTCTTCAGCAGTGAGGCTTTCATCCTCCTCCCCAAACCGTCTGTCGACAAACGCATTGGCCTTGCGCAGCTGTCGATATTCTACTAACAAAGTCTTCTTACGCTGCAATCATGATATGTAGTTGCATATCAGACACTGTGACAGACACACTATGCCACTAGCTGATTTCGCTTTTGTCAGCGACGTTGGCTGTTTGTGCGGAAAGAGGTACAGAGTCTAGCACAGGTATGTCAAAAGCTTTTCTTTTCACGAAAAGGCTCTGCAGGCTCGACAGCTGCAACTGCGTGTGGCATCACCTTGTCGACTGCGTCGTGTACCGATTGACCATGTTTGCGCTCGCCTTTTGCTTTTTTGCCTAGGATGTCAAACTTCTTGCGATTATACAACCTCTCAAACAAGTTTGGCTTGCTTTCCTGAGCTGCACTTTGCCCATCGGAGCGCTTTCTGGAACCTTTTGCTTTTGGCTTTTGCTTCGCCATCGCGCTTGAAGTAAGCGCTACTTGCACGCTCAAGCAAGCAGGCAAAGCGCAGTGGCCGGCATCAGGGCGATTGGCCGGCATCAGGGCACGCCCAGCGGCGATTTAACGCCAGCACAGGCGTGGCGCTCGCTTTATTACGTGAATACGTGCAGCTGTTGCTGACCCATTCGGAACAGGTAGGCCCCGCATGTAGCGCAGGGTCTCCGGATCACTGTGTCGCAGGCCCGTGTTCACTTGCGCTTGTACTTGCGTGTGTTTTCCGCCTGCTTTCCTCGGCAGTCACGAAGATCTTCTGGCTTGTTTCCAGTCGACGTAACAGTTTTCAAACACAAAGCCGGCGTTTACTAGTGATTCAAGCCTTTTGCCTGCTGAATAATGCGTCAGCTGACCCAAACCGTTCCGCAGCATATACACAACCCAGAACATTATGTGAGTCACTGCTTCTGTCTGCGTGACCAGGCTGAACGGACGTTTGACAGCTGGTTCCTGCAGGAAGTGGCAGAGATGGCAGCATTCACCCCATATGGCAGTTCAGAAGCAGCAGCAATCGTGGCTTGCATCCTGTGTTTCATGTTCTTTTGCTGTGCAATAGCAAACTACGTCTACACAAATTATCCTTTCTATGACGTTCTGATCATTTCCACAGCCTGTAAGTCACATTTGACACACTTTCGACCTTGCCTTTGTGCTCATTGCTTGCGTGTGTCCAGCTTTGCAATCGACAGCAAGAGCACGTCCCTGATCAGTAAATGAAGTGCTTGTTGCTGACTGATGCCCAGATTATGCTGGTTGCTGCAGTCAGAACTGCTGCATTTGCTGTGAGGGCGGTCTACACCGTCAGGTACAAGCCAGCATTGGCCGGGACCTGGTTAGCATTCAACAACGCTGGGTTTGGCGCCAACATCGCAACCCTATGTCTTGCTCTTGGGACCTGGTATGCCTGTTTACTTTTTAGCTAATGAGCCTGCTACCGTTGTTAGTGAAGCGGAGGCAAATGTCAGGCTGCTGCGCAACTGCGCTGATGACATGGGCCTGTCAATGCTGTGGTTCAGCTGCACAGAGCACTCACTGCGTGTGTTGCCTTTTCAGGGTAAACAAGGTTGGACACCTGTATTATAGCAAATGGGAACAAAGAATATATATGATATGGGCTTATATCCTGGTGGCATCAGTCATTGTCTTTGGTAGGGTATTGTTGCTGACACATCCATATTGCTTTCTTTGCACGGTAGTCCATCCATGCATGGCCCACGCTCAGCTGCTCAAACGACAGCTGCTTTGATGCCTGAGACAGCCGTATAGCTTCAGTGCATGTGCTTGGAAGGAAAATTGTGAAAACGGGGGGTTGGTGACTACGATACATGATGTGCTGCAGGTCCAATATGTGGTGTCATTGCTGCTGGTTTAGAGTATGGTGACTGGGATGCCTATGGGTCATCATACGGTGAACGCTTACGGTTTGGTGCATCGTATGTAAGTCTATTCTCGATGATAATCCACCAGCTAAGTGTGTGATACTGTGCTGAGTGCTCATCTCAGCTTCAATTTGATGGCTATGTTATAGGGACTTGTGTCGTGCGTTGTTGGCCTGCTGATATTATCTGCCAGGCTGGCGGTCAGTGTATTCATCACAGGCAGGACTCAGTCAGGACGCAAGGCGCCTACAGAAGAACACCCTGGACGCCAGCCAAAACTGGTATGTGTCTCCTCTATCTGCTTCACTAACACTGTGCTCAGACTCACATTTGCATTGCTTAGCTTGTAATGCCAAGATACAGGTCACTGCGCTCACGTACACCATGAGTTGATGTGTAGAATGTTGAGATGGAATGTCCCATCTGGTCCCTCTACAGGGCAGGCATGTTGCCTTGCATTTGTGTATGTACTTTGGCTCTTGCCCCATTCACTTGACTGAGTGTACATGTTCATCAGGGTTATGCCTTTGCACTTGAGAGTGCTAGCAACCAAATCGGTGTCTTGTCCTCAGTCCCGTTCTCTGGAGTCACAGAACAGCATGGGTACTGGTGCCTTGGTTGTTTTCAATACTGCCCATGCTGGCTCTAATCATAATTCATATCAAGCAAAAAACTGCTTTTGTGGACTGCTGCAGGTGATCATGTTTTTCATCTGCGCTATGTTTTTGGCCATCAGAGGCGCTACAGGCTGCGTTGCAATTTACCTGCCAATGCAATATGAAAAGTATTGGGCGGAGGACAAGTACTTCTACCCACTAGATACGTTGCCAGAATTTATAGTCCTGGTCATCATGTCATGGCCTGCTTTTCTGGCACGAATGGCCCAGTCATGGCCCAAGTCTTTGAAGGTAGAGGACAAGTACAAGGACAAGAGCAACCATGGTTCCAACAAACAGGCTAATGGTCAACTGGCTGATGGTCAACGCTCACATAATACGGCTACTGATGGAAGCCATGCAACAAATAAAGCTGTCAAAAATACATATGTTAGAGAGCAATAGTGCATGGCATTTTGTGCCAACAGTGTGCGCGTAGTGTGCAAATTGAAGTGTGGTTGAAGTTTAGGTCCTGTCAGGGTCCCAGTGTTTGTGCTGTTGCTGGTATAACCTGGTATGTGTGTGACAGTCAAACTGATTTTGTAGCTGCTTCGTGCTATTCCAGTTTTGCTAGGGCCATTCTTTTTGCTTGAAGGTGTACACAGGATCAGATTTGGAAGACATCTGGAAGACATTTGGATTGATCCTCTCACATTCTGCTGTCACACGATGCAAATACACGATTTTGATGATTGCTCTGCTTTATATGTGCAGATGTGACCTTTGGATTAGGCGTGTTGCATTTGCTCTAGCCTTTGCCTAGGCTTATGGTGCCGACGGAGCATGTCTGTCTGGAGGTCACTGACATTTAGTTTGACACAAATAAATGACACTAGGCAGGGTTGCTGAGGCTGCGCCACGAGCTATCAACCAATCAAGGATTTTACAGTCGTTGGGGCCAGCTAGCCTGTTTGAATAAATTGCAGTCTTTCATCAGAAAACGAAACAGACTTGTTGGCTTGTAATCTTCTTCTTCAGCCCCAGCGTAACGCTCAGCATGACGAACGAGCTCAACTCAGGCTAACACAGCTCTCTCTCTCTCTCTCTCTCTCTCTCTCGAACAGTATGCTACGCCTAGTGCTATGTTGCTTGAGGAGTTAGGGTTGTCACCACTGCAGGTTTTTTGGTGGCAACGGACACTTGCATTTTGGAACAAGATAGCTGCTAGTCCTGTTGGGTCGCTTTTCC
>JAABUP010000671.1_pt1 | contig 73376 bp, 77 predicted proteins | sample 5559201 | NCBI WGS metagenome assembly JAABUP01 (sample SAMN10711887, study PRJNA513373) | rock metagenome | isolation source: Antarctica rocks | place: Antarctica | reverse complement strand
CAGATCGCTTCGGCACTGGGGCGCACGGTTCATGCCGTCACGCCGCGCGGCTTCGAGTTAAAGGTCTTCCTGACCGTACTGGCCTTCACCATCACGGCAGGACGCTAGAAACACAACTTAGGTTATGCAAACACTCATCGTGACGGGCGGGGCGGGCTTTATCGGCTCCCATTTCGTCCGCTACATGCTCCAAAACTACCCTGCCTACTCGCTGGTCGTGCTGGACGCGCTCACTTATGCGGGCAATAAAGAAAACCTGCGGGACGTCTGGGGCGACCCGCGTTTCTCGTTCGTACACGGCGACATCAGCGATGCCGGCGTGGTAGACGAGCTGGCCGCCCGCGCCGACGCGATCATAAACTTCGCCGCCGAGAGTCACAACGACCGCGCCATTCTGGACCCCGAGAGCGCCGTCCGCGCGAACTTCCACGGCGTCTTCGTGCTGCTGGAAGCCGCCCGCAAGCACAAGCACGCCCGGTTCCACCAGGTCTCGACCGACGAGGTCTATGGCAGCACTGACGGCGTCTTTCGGGAAGGCGACGCGCTGGAGCCGAACCAGCCGTACTCGGCGGCCAAGGCCGGGGGCGAGCTGATGGTGCGGGCGTATCACAAGACGTTCGGGCTGGCGACGACGGTGACGCGCGGCTCGAATACGTTCGGGCCGTACCACTATCCCGAGAAGATCATCCCGCTGTTCATCACCAACCTGATCGACGGCCTGCCGGTGCCGGTCTATGGGGACGGGATGCAGGTGCGGGACTGGATGTGGGTGGGGGAGCACTGCCGGGGCATCGACATCGCCCTGCACCACGGGACGCCCGGCGAGGTGTACAACGTGGGCGGGGAGAACGACCGGCCCAACCTGGAGATCGTGCACCTCCTGCTGAAGCTGGTGGGCCGGGACGAGTCGCTGATCCGCCACGTCCAGGACCGTCCGGGGCATGACCGGCGCTACTCGCTGGACTGCGCGAAGATGCGCGGCCTGGGATATGCGCCCTCGCCCGAGCGATTCGAGGAGCGCCTGGCCGAAACAGTCGCCTGGTATCGGAACAACGAAGGCTGGTGGCGGGCGATCAAAGAGCGTCAGGCGGAGTACCAGTCGTTCATGAAGCAGTGGTATGCTGAGCGGCAGTAACGCGGGCATTTCCCCGCGCGTGCTGTTCGTCGCCAGCACCCGCAGCCAGGGCGGGATCGAGCGGCATTCGGTCGCCCTGGCCGCGGCTCTCCTGGCGCGCGGCGTCTCCATCCAGTACGCCTGTCCGCCGGGCAGCTTCCTTGAAACGGCCTGCCGCGAGCGCGCCATCCTCACCCTGTCCTTCACCGTCCGCAACAGCGGCGACCTGCGCGCGGCCCTGTTCCTGTCCCGCGCGATCCGCACCCACCGGATCGACATCGTCCACGCCCACTCCCGGCGCGACTCTGTGGTCGCCGTCCTGGCCGTGGCCCTCGCGCGCGGGCGGGGGCACCAAGTCCGCCTTGTCCTGCACGCGCACCTGGTCCGCCCCCTGGGGGAGCCGGCCCGCCTGAGCGGCCGGTTCTTCCGCTGGGGCGCGGACGCCGTCGTGGCCGTCTCCCAGGCCGTGGCCGACCAGTTGGGGGCCGACCCCGGCCCTCCTATTCACCTGATCACCAACGGCGTGGACCTGGCCGCCTTTGCCCTCCCTAAGTCTCCCGAGTCTGGGATGCAGAGGGGCGATGCCCGGCAGACGTGGGGCATCCCATTTGATGCCCCGACCCTGGGCATGGTGGGGCGGCTGGACTCCAAAGGACAGGCCGACCTACTGGACGCCCTGCCGGCTGTGGCCGCGCGGCTGCCGACGTTGCGGGTCGTTCTGATCGGGGCCGAGGGCAGCGAAGGCGCGCGGGCGAAGCTGACGGCGCGGGCCGCTTCGGCGGGGATGGCGGATCGTGTGGCGCTTTTGGGCGCGCGGCCCGACGTCCCCTCCCTGCTGCCCGGCCTGGACGTCCTGGTCCACCTCCCGCGCGACGAAGCGTTCGGGCTGGCGCTGGCCGAGGCGATGGCGGCGGGCCTGCCCACGGTCGCCACCGACATCGGCGGCTGCCGCGAAGTAGTCCGGGACGGCGTGACGGGCCTCTTGGTGCCGCCCGGTGACACGCCCGCCCTGGTCGCCGCCCTGCTCCGGCTGCTTGACCCGACTGACGGCGAACGTCTACGGGCGCAGATGGGCAGGGCAGGCCGCAAAGTCGTGGAGCAGGACTACGCGCAGGACGTCCAGATCGACCGCCTCCTGGCCTTGTACCGCGCCCTCTGTGAATAGAGTGAATAGATCAGTTGAAGGGCCTTTAGGTCAGCCGCCTCTAACCTAGCACCACACGGACAAAGGAGGAAGAGAGATGACCGTTAGCCGCTTCTCATGGGTCAGCATCGGGCTGGCCTTGACCGCCGCGAGCGTTGCTCTCGCGGAGCCAGCCGGGAACCGCCAGCAGGCGGCGAAAGAAATCCAAGCGGCTTATGATGCCGGGCAGGGCAAGATCAGTATCCTTCACTTGCCTTCGGCATGGGTCACGGACGAGCACTCGTTTCACTTCAGCAAGAAAGTCCAGACCGTCGTGCTGAAGGGCAGCATGGCGCAGGTCACGGTGTATCAAGACGACAGCGGCGCGGCGACCGACCCGAAGACGGGGGTGCGCCACCTGATCAGAGACACGTTCACCTTCAAAGACACCTGGAAGCATACAGGACGGGGCTAGTTCATCAAGAAGAGCGGCATGATTGGCGGCCAGGACACCATAGACGGCAAAGAGCTAACCCTGGAGAACTAGGGCACGGGCGGGAAACGGGCCGCTAAGTGGGTAACATAGCGCAACGATGCCGACCCCCTGGATACCCGTCCCCATCCTGATGTACCACGCCGTCGAGGACGCGACGCGCCCGCCCCGGTACAAGCACTTCTACGTCCTGGCGGCTGAGTTCGCCGAGCAGATGCGGATGCTCCAGCGCGCGGGCTACACGCCGATCACTTTTGCTGCCCTGGCGGCGGCGCGCGCGGGCGCGCGCGTCCTGCCCGCGAGGCCCGTGCTGCTGACGTTCGACGACGGGTACGCCAACCTCCAGACCAACGTCCACCCGCTGCTGCTTTCGCTGGGCTTTCCCTACACCGTTTTTCTGGTGTCCGATTGCGTCGGCAGAACTAACGGCTGGGTGACGGCGGAGGGGTACGAGGCGACGCCGCTGCTGGGGTGGGACGACATCGGCCGGATGCAGGCGGAGGGCGGCGTGGACTTCCAGGCCCACACGGCGACGCACCCGCATCTGGCTGATCTGGGTGCCGCGGAGGCACGGCGCGAGATGGCCGATGGTCGGGACGCGCTGGAGCAGCGGCTCAGGACACCGATCACGACGCTGTGCTACCCCTACGGGAGCCGGAGCGAGACCGTGGAAGGGATGGCGGGGGAGATCGGCTTCACGCAGGCCGTGACCACCGAATTCGGGCGGGTCCGGGCCGCAGACCCGCCGCTGCGCCTGCCGCGCATCTCGGTCTACCACGTCCCGCCCCTGTCCCTGACCTACGGCATCGGCCCGCTCAACTTCCGCTGGCGGCTCGAATCGCGAAAGGACACGCGCCCGTGAAGACTTCCTCCAAGCGTCTGCTCGGCCTCGCCGCCCTGCTCGCCCTGGCCCTGATCGGCTTCCTGCTCCTGCGCCCGACGCCCACCCCGGACCGGACGCAGATCACGCAGCGGCTCGAAGCCGCCCGCGCGGCGGGCGAGAGGCACGACGTGAATGGCATCATGGCGGTCTTTTCGGAACACTATCACGACGCCAGCGTCCCCAGCCCGATCCAGCTCCGCTTCTTGCTCGGTAAAATCCAGGGCAACCCGCCTACTCCCATCCAGATCACGCAGTCCGCACCCGTGATCGACATCCAGGGTGACTCGGCGACCTCGACGAGCCATCTGCGCGTCGTGTCATCCGCCTCGGGCCGCGTCCTCTACGACCACGACATCACATTGCAGTGGCACCGCGAGGACGGCAACCGCCTGCTGGTCATCCCGGCCAAAGTCTGGCGCGTGGTGAGCGCCGACTACGGCAGCTTCGGGTTCGGGGAGTAGGAGCCTACCCCGTCATCCCCAGATACACCTCGTACCGGCGACGGTCTACCAGGCCGGACTCGACGGCGGCGCGGACGGCGCAGGCAAGCTCCGTGTGGTGGCGGCAGCCGGCGAACCGGCACTCGTCGCGGAAGGGCGCGAACTCGGGGAAGCAGAAGGGGATGTCGTCCCGGTCCACGTCCCAGAAATCCACTTGGCGCAGACCCGGCGTGTCGGCGATCCAGCCTCCCCCGGTCAGCGGCAGCAGCTCCGCCGTAGTCGTCGTGTGCCGCCCGCTCAGGGCGGCGTTGCTGATGTCGCCGGTCCGAAGCGCGAGGCCCGGCTGGAGCGCGTTCAGGAGGCTGCTCTTGCCCACGCCGGACGGCCCGGCGACGGCGGAGATGCGGCCCACGGTGGCCTCCCGCAGCGCCTCGATTCCCTCCCCCGTGTGCGCGCTGGCCCAGAAGACCGGGTAGCCGGCCCGCGCATAGACGGCGGCGTTCTCCTCGACCCAGCCCCGGTCCGTCTCGTCCAGCCGGTCGGCCTTGTTGACGACGACGCGCGGGGGGATGTCGGCAGCCTCGGCCATGACCAGGAACCTATCTAACAGCCAGAAGTCCGGCTTCGGATGGGCGGCGGCGACGACCAGAAAAGCCTGGTCCAAATTGGCGACCAGCGTGTGCTGTCCCCGGCCCGAGGGCGAGTCGCGCGACAGCTCCGAGTGGCGGGGCAATATCTCCTCGATGATGGCTGCCTCGGGGTCCAATCGGACGCGGTCACCGACGGTGATCGAGTCGGTTGAGCGGCGCTTGCGGGCGCGGTCCACGCGGCGGGCGCGGCTGCCGGTCGAGTAGACCAGTTCTTTCTTGAGGTTGCCGCGCAGCTTGCAGGCGACCACGCCCGCGCCCTCGGTCTGGACGTAGTAGTTGCCGCTGTGGGTGCGGAAGACGGTGCCTTCGGCGAGGGACGGTTTGGCGGTCGGCATACCCGAGTATACCCATGTCGCGGGCGGGGCACGATTTATATAAAATTGTGGTATACTCAACCCAACAGTTCAAGTCTCCGCTCCTCTCGTTTCCGCTGCCTGGCGGTCATGCCTCTGATCGAGAAGCGCCAACGTCGCACGGTTTCTCCCGGACGACCTCGGCGCGTGAGTGGACACCTGGAATGCGCCGCCTGCGAACGGCCCGCGAGGGCTGAATCCAGACAGACGGGCGGCATCCCTCCACTCACGCGCGGAGGAAGAAAAGGAAAGACCCAATCTTGACCGAAACACTCCAGGCCCCCACACAGGCCACTCCCCAAACGCCCGCGCAAGGCCCAACCACGTTCACCGAACTCAGCCTGCGCGACGCCATCCAGAAGAACCTGGACGGCGCGGGCCACACGACGCCCACCGAGATTCAGGCGCTGGCCCTGCCGCCCGCATTGAGCGGCAAGGACCTCATCGCCTGCGCCCAGACCGGCGGCGGCAAGACCGCTGTCTTCGCCCTCCCTATCCTGAACTCGCTGACGCACAGCGACAGCCGCAACCCGCGCGCGCTCATCCTCGTCCCCACCCGTGAACTGGCCGTACAGGTCGAGACGCAGTTCGCGTTGTACGGCAAAGGAACCGGCCTGCGCGGCGCGGCCATCTACGGCGGCGCGGGCATGGGCCAGCAGGTCGCCAAGCTCCGCCGGGGAGTGGACATCATCGTCGCCACGCCGGGCCGCCTGACCGACCACCTGGAGCAGGGCTACGTCGATCTGTCCGAGATCACCCTGCTCGTCCTGGATGAGGCCGACCGGATGCTGGACATGGGCTTCCTGCCCCAGGTGCAGCGCATCGCCAAGCACCTGCCGGCCACGGGCCGCCAGACCATGCTGTTCTCGGCGACGATGGACGGTGACGTCGAGAAGCTGGCCCGCGCCTACCTGACCGATCCGGTCATCATCAACGCCGGTCCGCGCTCCACGGTCGTCTCGCAGATCGAGCAGATCGTCCACCGTGTCACGCCCGGCGAGAAGGGCGACCTGCTACTGACCCTGCTGCACGAGGCCCGCGAGGCCGGCGGCGGCGCGCTGGTCTTCGCCCGTACCCGGCACGGGGCGGACCGGCTGGACAACACGTTGCAGCAGGCAGGCCTGCGCTCGGGCTGCATTCACGGGGACATCTCGCAGAACCAGCGTGAGCGAGTCCTGTCTCAGTTCCGCACCAAGCGGATCGACGTCCTGGTCGCCACCGACGTGGCCGCGCGGGGCATCGACGTGCCGCACATCACGCACGTCATCAACTACGATGTCCCCGTCAACGCCGAGGACTACATCCACCGCATCGGACGCACGGGCCGCGCGGGCCGGTCGGGCAAGGCGCTGACGTTCGTGACGCACGGCGACACGCCCCAGCTCCGGGCCATCGAGAAGCTGGTCGGCCAGCGGCTCGACCCGAACCCCATCGACCCGAATGAGAACCGGCCCGGCGCGCGCCAGGCCATGCGCCGCTCGAACGGCACGGGCCAGACCTACGGCGGCGGCTGGGACGGCGGCGCGCGCGGCGCGGGCCGGCGCAGCAGCGGCCCCCCCGCCCGTCGCGGGCGCTAGTCGAACACGACGCCCCGGCCACTCCAATCAGGGAGCGGCCGGGGCGTTTTTTTGTGCCAGCCGCGCGGCCTGCGTCGCGACAAATGCCGCGTTCGCCGACTCCCCCGCGTGGGCCGCCCCTTCCAGCCTTCCCAAGGCTTCCGGGTACAGGTACACCATGTCGTGCAGGGCGGCGATCAAGACGCGCGCCGCCTCGATGTCAGGCCGGACGTACCGGGCCATAACCAGCAGTGCGTCCACGATCTCCGAAGCCGTCGTGCCCTTCCAGACGCGCACGTTCTGCCCGTCCATGTACTGCGCGAGCTGCGACAGGTACACGGCGGGCATATACAGCGGCAGGTCGTAAGCCGTCAGCGGCACGGTTTGGTCGAACAGCAGCCGCCCCGCGCCCGCGTCCTCGACCGTCACCCGTAATTGTAGCAAATCGCGCAGCCCGCGCAGGCCCTGGGTGAGCGCCACGACGCCGGGGATGGACAGGTCTTTGACGGCGGCCTCGAACGACAGGTTCAGCCGCCGGTCGAACAGCAGGTCCGCTGCCGCCTCGAATTCCGCGACAATTGGGATGAGTACGTCTTGCACCCGAGCCGGCAGGACGTCCCAGTTGTCCACGTAGTCGGAGGTCATGGCGGCTCCTACCCGGTGGCCCCCGCCTGCTCTTCCAGGAAGCCGACGAGCTGGTCCGGTGTCGGGCTGGCGGCGTGGCGGACATAGTAGCCCGACGTGCCCACAGCCGCCGTTGCAGCCTCGTCATCGTCCAGGCCCAGCAGCTTGGCGAGGCAGAAACCGGCGTTGAAGTGGTCGCCCGCGCCGGTCGAAATAAGCGGGTTCTCGATAAACGGGCCGTCCACATCGGCGGTGACGCGGCCCGCTGCGGCGACGCAGGCATAGGCGCGGGGGTGAACGACGACCGCGTCCACGGGCAACTTGACACTGATGAAGGCGGCGACCGCCCGCACCTCGGCCCGCCCGTGGTGCCCGCCCGTGTAGCCCAGGGCGTGGCCGACACGGAACGCCTCTTTCTCGTTCAGGCCCAGGACGGTCGGGCCGAATCGGTGGAAGCGGGCCAGCAGGCGGCAGGCAGCGGCCACCTTGGCGTCGTCGTGCTTTTCCGGGTCTGCCAGGTCGAAGAAGAAGCGGCGCGGCTGGGCAGGCTGCACGGCCAGCAGTTCCAAAAGCTGCTCCCAGATGCCGGACATGGCGGGCAGCATGGTCCAGTTGACCAGGGCCACGAGGTCGGCCCGAGCGAACAGGCGGGGCAGACCCTCCGCCCCGACACGCTCCGCCAGGCGCTCCCACGTTACCCCACCCAGCGACTCCAGCTTACCCAGCATCAGCTTGCCGTCCTCGAACTCCAGGGCGTCGGTGTGGCCGGGCGTCCCCAGCGAGACCAGCGTCGAGCGCGGCGTCATCTCCACGAACGCGGGGTGGATCGTCCCCTCGCCCAGCGGCCCCAGACACGTCACCTGCGGCCCCAGCGCGGCCAGGGCGTTCGCCATGATCGGCCCGTTGCCGCCGAGCTTGACGCGCTCGACGATCAGCTCAAAGTTCGTGCTCTGGCCGGACGCCCCGATGATGCGCGTCCCCAGTTCCGAAATCTGCTCGATGGCCGTGTACTCGGTCTCGGACGCGCGCCGGTCCACGACGCGGATGATCTCATCTACGAAAGCGTCCAGTCCGACCGTGGCGGCCAGGGCGGGGGCATCGGCGGCGACGCGGCGCAGGCTCTCGGCGGCGCGGCGGGTAAGTTCTTTGTTCATCATAAGCGGGTTCAGACGGACGGGTCGGGCGGGTTATCTACCAACGGGGCCAGGGTGTCTTGGAACAGCGCGCGGCGGGATTCTGCCAGCCGGCGCAGGTTCTCGCGCCAGTCCAGCAGGGCCAGCGGCACCAGGGGCAGGGCGGCCAGGGTCGTCAGCATCCAGTATTGGATCCAGGCGATCAGCGCGCGCTTGGTGTGCGGCGGATGGTAGTTCCCGCAGAGGCACAGACCCAGGCACAGGAGCAGGAAGAACAGGCCCCAGGCGCGCAGGGTCCGCTGGCGCGGTGGAAGCAGTGCGCCCTCGGGCATCCCCCAGCGGCGCACCTCCCAGACGCCGAAGGCCAGTGCGGCAAGCAGGGCCAGGGCCAGCAGCAGGCGCACGGCCATCAGCGGCTCCCGCCCCGCGGGAGGGACGGCGGCGCGACCGCATCCGCGAGGCGGCGCAGCTCGGCCACGGCATCGCCGATGCCCTCGGGGTGACGGAACACGGCGCTGCCGGCGATCAGCACGTCCGCGCCGGCCTTGACGACCAGCGGCGCGGTATCGGCGTTGATGCCGCCGTCCACCCCGATCTCGAAGCGCAGGCCGTGCGCGGCCCGCAGTTCGGCCAGGGCGTGGACCTTTTGCAGCATTTCGGGCAGGAAGGCCTGCCCGCCGAAGCCGGGGTTGACGGTCATCACCAGGACGCGGTCCAGGTCGCCCAAGACCCACTCGACGGCGCTGATCGGCGTGGCCGGGTTCAGGGCCACGCCCGCGCGCGCCCCGGCGTCCTTGATCTGGTGGAGGACACGGTTCAGGTGGAACGTCGCCTCGGGGTGGATCGTGACCAGGCTGCCGCCGGCTTTGTTGGCCGCAGCCTTGGCGAACTCGGCCACGTACTGCGCCGGGTCTGAGATCATCAGGTGGACGTCGAAAGGCACGGGCGTGACGGGGCGCAGGGCGCGCACGAGCTGGGGGCCGAAGGTGATGTTGGGAACGAAGTGTCCGTCCATCACGTCGATGTGGATGTAGTCGGCCCCGGCCTGGGCCAGTTCTTGAGTGGCCTCGGCGAACGCGCCGAAGTCGGCGGAGAGGATAGACGGGGCGATTTTGATCGGCATGGCTGGAAATCTCGCCCTCTTCCCCGGACATCGTTCCGGGGTAATTCCCCTAGAACGTCTGCTGCTTGACCAGCTTCTCGTCGAGATAGATGCGGAACGTGATCTTGTTGCCGAACGCCTGGATCGGCACGCTCAGATCGTCGCCCGCGTCGTGGAACTCGTCGTGGACGCGGTTGGTACCGGTCACGTCCTGCACGTCCACCTGGACGTGGCGCTGCCGGCGCGGGTGGCGCGGGACGCGGAACTCCACCGTGAACTGCCGCAGGCGGGCCGCGCTGGGCGGGGCGGGCGTTGTGTCCGTCGTCGCGGACGTGCCCGTGTCGGTCGGCGGCGGCACGTCGGGGGTGGGTGGCAGGACGGGCTGGGCGACGACCTTGGCCTGCGTCGTCGTCAGAGCCGCCTCGCTCGGGTCGGACGCCCCCGCGGCGTTGACGGCGCTGACGGTATAGGAATAAGTCGTTTCGGGCTTCAGGCCCGTGTCGGTGAAGCGGGCCTCGGCCAGCCCCCGCGCCACCGTGGCCGTGTCGCCGTCCAGGGAGCGGACGACGGTGTACGACTCAGCGCGGGAGGCCGCGCGCCAGTTCAGCGTCACCCTGTCGGGGCCGTTCGCGCTGGCCTGGACGTCGGACGGCACGTCGGGAGGCTGCTTACCTTTAGAGGTGGCGAAGTTGACGGCGGTGTTGCGGGCGACTCTGGTGGCCCCGTCGGGGGACTGGCGGATGACGACGCCGGCGGGCACCTTCTCGCTGTACTCCTGGGTGAGGTTGCCCTGGGGCAGATCGGCTTGCTGTAGGGCGCGGGCCGCGTAGTCCTGCGTGGTCCCGACAAGGGCGGGCACGGTCAGCAAGCTCGGCCCCAGGCTGCGGAAGACGGTGACCTCCTTGTCGGCCTTGATGGTGCGACCCGGCAGCGGACTCTGCTGGTAGATCTGGTTCTCGGGATACCTATCGCTGTAGGAGCTGTCGAGGCTTTCCACCAGGGTGAAGTGCTGCTGCTGCCCGATGCGCTTGGCGTCGTCGAACGTCTTGCCGATAAGGCTAGGCACTTGGATGTCGTTCGGGACGACAAAAAAGACGCGGGCGGCGTACCAAGATAGGCCGAGCACGGCGAGGACGGCGATGATGAACATCGTCGTCGTGGCGATGCCCAGTGCCGAGACGGGCCGGCGCTCCCGCGCGATGCCTTTCTCGCGTACTGTACCCCTCATAGGCTGTCGTTCCTCACTAATTTCTTCCGCCGCGGCCATCAGCCCTGCCGCCGGGATGACGCCTCCGGGGGCACCCCCCGGAACGGCCAGCACGGGGCGGGGCATGACGGCCGTTTCGTCCCCGTCGGCTGCGGCCTCCTGGGACGGGCGCGGGGCGCGGCGCGGCGCGGCGGCCACGGCGAGCGGGGACCAGGCCAGGGACTTGCCCGCCCGCAGGGCGTCATGCACCGCCTGGAGGTCGGCCAGCATCGCCGAAGCGGAGCGGTAGCGCCGGGACGGATCCGAGTGCATTGCCTTCTGGACCAGGCCGTCCAGGGCGGGCGGGACACCGGGGTTGACGTCGCGCGGGGACGTCACCCGCGCCGCCCCCGCCAGCGGCAGCGCGCCGGTCAGCATCTCGTAGAGCATCGCGCCCAGGGCATACAGGTCGCCCCCGATGGAGGGCGCGGCCCCGGCCTCGGGTGCCCGGTAGGCCATCTGGTTCGGCTCACGCGTCCGGCCCGCGACCAGGGCACCGTAGGCGAAATCGGCGACCTTGATCTGGCCCTCAGGACTGAGCAGGACGTGGCAGGGGCGCAGGTCGCCGTGCGCGACCTCGGCCCGGTGCGCCGAAACCAGCGCGCGCGCGACCTCGGCGGCGAAGTCGGTGGCGACGGCCAGCGTGAACGGCGCGATGCGCCGGATGCGCTCGGCCAGCGTGATGCCCCGGAACGACTCGCGGGCGACGTACAGCTCGCCCGTGTCTTCGGCCTCGCCCTGCCCGTAGACACGCAGGATGCCCGCGTCGTCCAGCGTCTGCGCCTCGCGGACGGCAGATTGAAAGCGCTGCCGTGCGGCCCGGTCGGCCCCGAACACGTCCGCGGGGACGACCTGAAGGGTCACGACCCGCCCTTCCTCGCGGTCGCGGGCTTTGGAAAACGCATAGGGGGGCGTGTCCGGGCCGGCGGCGTTGTCCAGAAGCTCGTAGCGGGGGTCGATGGTCGGAGCGGACAAGAAACGGTTACTCCTTGGGCGGCCTGAGAAGGCACGGTGTTCAGGAAGCCCAGTGGAACTGGCACCACGAGCCGTTGGTGTTTGGCATATGCCAGTGCAGGCCCAGCGCCGCATCGTGCAGGTCGTTGACGACGCTGCGCCCGACGGTCCAATGCGGCCCCTCGGCGAAGCCCACGCCCTCCACCGTGATCGGCGTCCCCTTGCGGCTGGGGACACCGGCGGCCTCGCCCTCGAACAACCCCGGCACCGAGGCCTTGTAGCCCTGCGCGGTCCGTGCGAAGCGGATGGGCACACTCTTGACGGGCCGGCCCGCGCCGGGCCATTCGCCGTGCGCTTCGAGCAGGCCGAGCAGCGCCCGCTGCTGGGCGGGCGTGGCCCGCGCGTCCAGATAAACCACGCCCGGTGCGCCCCCCGTCTTCGCGCCCGGCTTCGTGCAGCAGGCCGCGCCTTTGGTCGGGTGCGCGCCCACGGCCCCGTCGATGGAGATCATGGACAGCCCGCTGACGTCCACGCCGCCATACGCGGCCTTGTCCAGGTGGTAGACGGCGGCCAGCGCGCAGTCGTCCGGCCCGTTCTCGAACATGCACGGGCAGGCATAGGCGCAGGAGCATTGGTGGACGCACACGCCGGACGCCTGATAGGCGGGCGCGGCCGTCGCGGGGGCCTTCAGGCACAACAGCGCAAGGGCGCAGATTAGCCAAATCGGGATTCGCATCGAAGGGTTCTACTTTCTAATCTTCGTGCGCGTGTCCTTCGTTTCTTCCGTCTTGTTTTCGCCCGCTCGGTCGCGGTGCAGGTAGTTCCAAGCCAGTGTCCCAACCGAGGCCAGCAGCATCAGGGCGTAAAAGCCCGCCCCGACCTGCGTGTAGACGCCGATCTGCTGGGGGAAATAGTAGCCGCCGAAGAAGAACACGGCGACGACGAGGACCCACAGCGTCAGCAGCACATCGGCCCACAGCGGCGGCTTTTCGGTCATAGTGCCTGCTGTCGCTCCAAAGCGCGGCGCAGGGCGGCTTCGGGGGCCAGATGGCCCGGCGTCGCGCACCCGACAGTCTCCATCAGCACGAAGCGGGCGTCGCCGCCGACGCTCTTCTTGTCCCAGGCCAGCAGCCGCACGATCTCGTCTACGGAGTGGCCCGGATCCAGCCGGACGGCGAAGCCCGCCGCGCGCAGGAGGGCCAGGACACGGGCGGTCTCGGCGGGATCGGTCGCGCCGACTTCTTCCCCGAGCAGCAGGGCGGACGCCATGCCCAGCGCGATGGCCTCGCCGTGGGTGTAGGCCTTGTACCGCGTCAGGGCTTCCAGGGCGTGGCCGACGGTGTGGCCGAAGTTCAGGGTGGCGCGCAGGCCGCCCTCGCGCTCGTCCTGCTCCACGACACGGGCCTTGAGCGCGCACGAGTGAGCAAGGACGCCCTCCAAAGCGGGCGAAGTCAAAGCCAGCAGGCCGACGATCTCGCGCTCCAACAGGGCGAAAAAATCTTTGTCGCCTATTATACCATATTTGATGACTTCGGCCAGCCCGGAGCGCCGCTCGCGCAGCGGGAGCGTCTGGAGAACGTCCGGGTCGATGACGACCAGACGGGGCTGGTGGAACGCGCCGATCAGGTTCTTGGCCGCGCCGAAGTTCACGCCGGTCTTGCCGCCGACGCTGCTGTCCACCTGCGCCAGCAGCGTGGTCGGCACCTGCACAAATTCCAGGCCGCGCGTGTAGGTGGCGGCGGCGAAGCCGGCCAGGTCGCCGAGGACGCCGCCGCCCAGCGCGACCACGACCGTATGCCGGTCGGCGGCCAGCGCGTACAGCGCGTCGTACAGCCGGCGGACGCGCGCCAGCGTCTTGGAACCCTCCCCCGCGGGCACGGAGGCGCTCTGGACGTCGAAGCCCGCGCCTGCCAGGCTCCGCGTGGCGGCGGCTCCATAAAGCCGGGCGATGGCCGGGCTGCTGACGACCAAGACCCGCCGGCCTCCCGTCCCGCCCAGGCAGGCGGCCAGTTCGGCCCCCAGCCCGGCCAGCAGGCCGCGCCCGACGCGGATGGGGTAGGAGCGGTCGCCAAGGCTGACGAGTACGGTCTGATCGGTCTGTGTCATGGGGTTACGTCAGGGGAAAGAGTCAGTCCCAGCCAGGCCGCCAGTCGCTCGGCGGCTTCTTCCGAGTTGGCACAGTCGGACGTGTCCAGCACGACATCGGCGGCGGCGTAGCACGGTGCGCGCGCGGCCAGCAGCGTTTGGATGCGGTTCAAGGGGTCATCCGCATGGCCTGCCAGCAGGGGCCGGGTGTCCAGCTTGTGGGCGACACGGGCCAGGATCGCCTCGGGCGTGACCGACAGCCAGACGACGGTGCCGATGTTCTTGAGCAGGGCCATGTTCCCTGGGCGCAGCGGCGTCCCGCCGCCGGTGGAGAGTATCAAAGACCCCCCGGCACCCGATTCCGAAGGGGCCAGGGAAGAAAGCAAAGCCGCCTCACGCCCGCGAAAGGCCGCCTCGCCTTCGTCCGCGAAGATCTCCGGGATGCTGCGCCCCGCCGCGCGCACGATCTCAGCATCCGTGTCCAGGTGCCGCGCCCCTAGCCGCCGGGCCAGGACGCGCCCCACGGCGCTTTTGCCGGTGCCCATGAAGCCGACCAGGACGATGTTGCCGGTTTCTGCCACGTTCCTCACCCTCGTTGCGCCGGTCGCCTGGCACAAAGCCTGAGTGCGTTCTTCGGGACGAAGACTCGCGCTGTTTCCACGCACTCGGCGCGGGAGGCGACGGGAACATTGCCCCTGAAGATACCGGACCTATATTCCAATATTCCTAGCAGGACGGGCTGGTCAAGGCAGACAATCCGAAAGGCTGCACCGAAGTCGGTGTCTCATGAACGGCTTATCTTCCCCAAGGGGATGAACTCAAAGGATAACACACCATGCTCCCGAACACCACGCTCCCCACAGTGACTACTCCCGTTCGCCTGAACGACCTTCCCGCCCTGCTGGGACCCTACGCTACGACCGCACCCATCTACGTGTACATGATGAGCTGCGGGAATCTCACGGCGACCCGTTTCCGTCTCAAAGAGGAGGAGGACCTGATCCTCATCCTTGGCCCCCGAGGGAGCGCCCCGCGAATGGAAGCTTAAGGGTCAAGGCTGGGATCACGCCCGAGGGCCGAGAGACACCCGACCACCGCCCTTCACTTCGCCGTGCGGCCCATGACGCGGGCCTGGTAGGCGGTGTAGTTCGCGCCCATCTCGGCCAGGCTGTCACCGCCGAACTTGGCGCACATCTCCTGGGCCGGCACGAACGCCACCATCGCCTCGCCGACCACGCGGGGCCGCGTCTTCGGTATCCAGGTGCCGCGCCCCTAGCCGCCGGGCCAGGACGCGCCCCACGGCGCTTTTGCCGGTGCCCATGAAGCCGACCAGGATGATGTTGGGACTCTCCGCCATGTGCTCCACTTCCGATGCGCCTCCGCCGTCCGGGTCGGGACACTCTTTCGGGGCGGGGGCCGGTGTTTCCTTCCCCGGCTCAACCTGCGGGGCGACTCCCCGCGGACGGCTCCGCTCAGACAACAAAAACGAAGGCAAAAACGAGGGCAAAAACGAAGGCAAAAAATAAATCAGCCGACGGCGGAACGAAACGCGGCAAAAGACGTATTGGGAACATACCATCTTGGAGGAACCCTGCCATGTCACCCCGTCTGCCTGCCCTTCTTTTGTCCGCGCTCGCCCTTCTGCCTGCCGCCTCCCCGCCGGCGGCGAGGGCGGCGGGGGCCGCCAAACCGGCGAGCCTGATGCGCCTGACGCCGCGCCTGACGCGGGCGAACTCGGCGCTCTACATCGCAAACATCGGGGACGGGTCGATCATGCGCTGTGACGGGGCCACGGGGAAGGTCCTCGCCACCCTGGGTGCTAACCTCAGCCCAGTCGGCCTGGCGCTCGGGCCGGACCACAACCTGTACGTCACCTCGTTCGGCGACGGCAGGGTCGCGCGCTTCAGCCCGGCCACCGGCAGGTCGCTGGGCACGTTCATCCCCCAGGGGCGCGGCGGCATGGGCGAGCCGGTCTGCATGGCCTTCGGACCCGACGGCGACCTGTACGTCGGCAACTGGAAGAACAAAGACGTCCGACGCTACGCCGGCAAGACGGGGGCCTTCCGCGGCGTGTTCGTCCGCCACGGCAGCGGCGGCCTGGTAGACCCCGGCGACCTCGCGTTCGGCCCCGACGGCAACCTGTACATCACCAACAACAGCGCCGGCAGCGTGCTGCGCTTCAGCGGCAAGACGGGTGCGCCGATGGGGGCGTTCGTCAAGGCCGGCAGCGGCGGCCTCTCCGACCCGCAGAACATCGCCTTCGGCCCGGACGGCAGCCTGTACGTCGGCGGCCCCGCGGGCGTACTCCGGTACAGCAAAGCCGGCGCGTTCAAGGGGGTGTTCGCCGCCCGAAGCGCGCACCTGAGCAGCGTGGGCGGCCTGACGTTCGGCCCCGACGGCAACCTATACGTCGGCGACTGGCAGCGGAACGAGGTCGTGCGCTACAGCGGCCGGACGGCGGCGTTCCTGGGCGTGTTCGTGCCGCCCGCCAGCGGCCTGATGGCGAACCGCTACATCCTCTTCGGCCCGAAAGGGGCGGGGGGCCTCTCGCCCGCCCTGGCCGCGTCGGCCCGCGCCACGCGGATGAAGGCGATGCGGGCGGCGCAGGCGCGGGCGGAGGCCAGCCGCCCCGCCCTGCTGGCCGTCGGCACCCCCGCGCCGGACTTCGCGGCGACCACGCCCGACGGCAGGATGGTCCACCTTTCCGACTTCAAGGGCAAGCCCGTCGTGCTGGATTTCTGGTCCACCTGGTGCGGGCCGTGCCAGATGTCCATGCCGCACCTGGAGAAAGTCTACGGGCAGGTCAAGGACAAGGGCGTGGCCGTGCTGGGCGTCTGCGTCTGGGACGACAAGGCCGCGTATGACAAGTGGGTCACGGACAAGAAGGGCGTCTACACCTTCTTGACCGCCTTCGACCCGGCGGGGCGGGACAACGCGACCAGCATCGCCAGCCACCTCTACAAAGTCAGTGGCATCCCGACGCAGTACGTCATTGACAAGGACGGCAACGTCGCGGCCTCCAGCGTGGGCTACGACGAGGGCGACACCCGCCTGGAAACCGCCCTGGGCAAACTGGGGGTGGACGCCGCGGGGCCGAAGCAAGCGAAGTGACGCGACGAGGCCGGGGCCAACATAGTAGCCCCGGCATTTTTCCCCTTTCGCCGCAAGGCTATTTCGCCGTGCGGCCCATGACGCGGGCCTGGTAGGCGGTGTAGTTCGCGCCCATCTCGGCCAGGCTGTCACCGCCGAACTTGGCGCACATCTCCTGGGCCAGCACGAACGCCACCATCGCCTCGCCGACCACGGCGGCGGCGGGCACGGCGCAGACGTCGGAGCGCTCGGCGAACGCGGGCACCTCGGCCTTGGTCTGCAAGTTGACCGAGGGCAATTGCTTCATCAGGGTCGCGATGGGCTTCATCACCGCGCGGACCACCAAAGGCTCGCCGTTGGTGATGCCGCCCTCGGTCCCGCCGGCGTTGTTCGAGCCGCGCCGGAAGCGGGCGTCGCCATCCCCGGTGGCGGCGTCATAGAAGAACGCATCGTGGACCTGGGAGCCGGGCAGGTCAGCGGCCCCGAAGCCGATGCCGACCTCCACACCCTTGATCGCCTGGATCGCCATCAGCGCCTGCGCCAGCTTGCCGTCGATGCGCGTGTCCCACTGCGAGTACGAGCCAAGCCCCACCGGCAGGCCCAAGGCGACCACTTCAAAGGTCCCGCCCAATGTGTCCCCGCGGGACTTGGCCGCGTCGATGGCCGCGATAATCGCGGCCTCGGCCTCGGGGTCGGCGACCCGGACCGCGCTGGCGTCGGCCATCTCCCCCACCCGCCTCAAGTCGATATGGTCGGTGCTGACGCGGACGCCGCCGATGTTGACGACGTGCGAGGCGACGGACACGCCGAACTCGGCCAGCAGCAGCCGGGCGACCGCGCCGACGGCCACCAGAGTCGCCGTGTTGCGGGCCGACGAGCGCTCCAGCGTGTTCCGCAGGTCGTCGTGGTCGTACTTCATCATGCCGGTGTAGTCGGCGTGGCCGGGGCGCGGCACGGTGATTTCGGGCGGCTCCTGACCGGCGGGCAGCGGCTCAACGGACATCTTGACGGTCCAGTTGGCCCAGTCCCGGTTGCGGACGACCAGGGTGAGCGGACTGCCCATGGCCCTGCCGAAGCGGACGCCGGACAGAATCTCGACGGTGTCGGACTCGATCTTCTGCCGCGCCCCGCGCCCGTAGCCGCCCTGGCGGCGCTTAAGCTGGACATTGATCGGCGCGGCCTCGATGGGCAGGCCAGCGGGAAGGCCCTCGATGACGGCGGTGAGGGCAGGGCCGTGGGATTCGCCGGCGGTTAAGAATCGCAACATGGCCGGATTATACCCGGAAACGCCGGAGCGGGGGCAAGAAAAAGCCCCCTCCGCGGCGGGGAGGGGGCTTGATACTCTGATCGGCTACGGCGTGACGGTGACGCTCTGGCCGCCGTTGGCGTTCGCCGTGGCGCTGTCGTTGCTCTCGCCGATGATGGTCGGCGTGACGAAGATCAAAAGCTCCTGGTCGTTGGTCTGCTTGCTGCGGGTGCGGAACAGGCTGCCCAGAATGGGAAGCTCGGCCAGCAGGGGGATGCGGATGGTGGACTGCGTCTCCTGCTTGCGGACCAGGCCGCCCAGGACCATCGTGTCGCCGCTGCGGACCGTGCGCAGCGTCTGGACGCGCTGCTGGATCGTCGGCGGGATGCCCCCGACGGCGGCCTGGCCGGTCGTGTCGGTGATCTGAGGGTTGAGGTTCAGCGTGACCGAGTCGTCGCTGTTGATACGGGGCGTAACGGTCAGCCCGGTCTGCAAGGTCAGGAAATTCGCCTGCGTCCCCTGCTGGGTGCCGCCGTTCAGGCCACCGTTCTGGACAACGGTCGTGGTGAAGAACGGGATCTGCGTGTTGACCTCGATGCTGGCGGTGACGTTGTTGGTGGTCGTGATCAGCGGGGCCTGGACGACCTTGCCGCGCGTCCGGGTCAGCGTCTGAAAGAGTTGGGCGACGATGTTGCCGGTCGCGTATTGCAGGAACGTGGGCGTGGCCGCCGTGCTGATGGTCGAGGACCCGTTCTGGGTGCCGACCTCCAAGCCGGGGAACGGGACCAGGTCGAAGTTGATGCCCAGGTTGTCCACGTCGGCGACGCTGGCAGTAACGAACTCGACCTTGATCTGGACCTGCCGGGGGGCGACATCTAAGATTTTGACGATCTGCTTGACCTGGTTGTAGCCCTCGGGCGTGGCCTCGATCAGCAGCGAGTTGTTGCTTTGCAGCGCGAAAATGCGTGCTACGCCGGTCGGCAGCTGGCCGCCCTGCTGTGCGCCGCGTCCGGGTGCACCGCCGCCGGGCTGGAAGGGCTGCGGCTGGAAGGGGTTCGCGCCGCCGTTCTGGAAGGGATTGTTGCCCCCGCCGTTGAAGCCGCCGCCGTTAAAACCGCCCCCATTGAAGCCGCCGCCGTTGAAGCCGCCGCCGGGGAACTGGCCGGCTTGGTCGGGCGAGTTCGGCTCCGCACTGCGGTGGGCCGCATAGTTCGCGCCGGCGGGGCCGGCGTTGCCGGTCCCGATGGGCACCGAGGGGTAGCCGCCGTAGCTCCCGGCGTAGTTCCCGCCGAAGTTCTGGCCGCCCGGCGTGTAGCCGGGCGAGGTCGCGGACAGGACCGGGCGGGCGTTGGGCAGGTCGAGTGGCTTGAACGGCTCCAGCTCGACATAGTCGCGGTCCCAACCCATCAGCTTCAGGATGTCGCTGGGCACGGCATGCTGGAGGACGATGGTGTTGTAGTGGAGCGAATTGGGCGGGAAAGCCGCCTCGGGGCTAGAGGGCGCGGCGTTCTCATATACGGGCGCAGCCGGGGACGCTGCGGGGACGCCCCCCCCTAGGTTGACCTTCCACTGCGGCTCGACGGCCGGAGAGTCGGCGGCGGGGGCGGCGGAAAGCGGCTCGAAAACGTAGACGCCGTCGGCGTTGACGCTGACCTTAGCCCCGGCGCTCAGGGCGATGGTCCGCAGCGCCTTGGGCAGCGCGGCTTCGTCCAGGTGGACGTAGACCGGCTTATAGGGCTTGTCGCCGTCCTGGACCAGCGCCTCGACGCCGACCTGGCGCTCGAGCGTCAGCACGACCGAGTGCAGGTCGCCCGCCGCCACGTCGAGGGAGACGGTCTTTCCCGAGAGGTCGGCGGCGCTCCGGGCGGGCGACGCGGGGACGAGTCCCCCGGCCACCAGCAGGCCGCAGGCGGCGAACAGACTCATCCGGGTCCGCCCGTGGTTAAAAGTGTTGGATTGACGCGGCAAAGTGTCCTCCTAGGACTGAAAAGCGCTGCACAGTCGTGCGAAGTCGTCAGGGAACGGGCGAGAGGGATAAGAGCAGAGGTGCTCCGTCATCGCCGCGCAACGCATGAGGGAAAGGGCCGCCCGGCGCAGGGTGCCGGGCGGCGAGAAGAATCAACAGCCGAGAGAAATCAATAGCGGCGCCCGCCGCCGTTGCCGCCGCCGTTGCCGCCGCCAAAACCGCCGCCGCCAAAGCGCCCGCCGCCGCCGAAACTGTTGCCGCCGCCGAAGCCGCCGTTGCCGCCGCCGAAGCTGCTGACGTTGGGACCGCCGCCGAACCCGCCGCCGTTGCCGCCGCCGAAGCCGCCGCCGTTGCCGCCGCCGAACCCACCGCCGAAGCCGCCGCCGCCCTGGCTGCCGACCTGACCACCGGCGGGGATGACTTCGTTGACGCCTACGCGGACGATGCCGGTCGCCCCGAGCAGGGTGGCGATGTAGAAGGCATCGTACTTATCGATGGGGATGCGATAAAACCGCTTCGGCTCGCTCCCCGTCGGGTCAGCGCCGGAATTGTCGGTACTGGCGACGGTCGTGCTTGGGGGCACGATGGTCGGGGCGGGCGGCGGCGTCGCCCGCTGCACCTTCACGTGGTAGGCCCCGTTCTCGATGTCGAACGTCAAGGGCGGGTTGACCGACGACAGCATCTGGCGCAGGGCCAGGCTGAAGGGGACCTCGCTGACGTTGATGTTGGCGAAGCCCTGGACATCCGAGTCGATGATATAGTTGCGGATGCCCGCGCTGTTGAAGAGCGTCCGCAGGGAGGCCTGCACGGGGACGTTGATCAGGTTCAGGGTGATAGGCTTGCCGCTGTCCGCCGCCGTCGCGGCTGCGTCCTGCGCCCGCACGGGCGCGGCGCTCGGCCCGCCGAGCAGGGCCAGCGCGCCCAGCGCCAGGGCGGCATTCTTGACGATATTCTTGTTCGAGACTTTGGTTTGCATGGAGTGTTTCCTTTGCGACATGGTCATTATATCACAGGTCCCGCCGAGAGTCCAGAAGTTTTTTTGGCGGTCGGGCGAACGGCACCAGGGGGGAGCCTCAGCGGCCCGTCCCGCCCTCGATCAGGTCGCCCAGAGCCTGAGCGGCCTCGGGAGTCCCCTCGATCACCAGAGAGTTGTCGCTTTCGAGGACGAAGATGCGGCGGACGCCTTCGGGCAGGACATTCGTACCCGCGACGACGGGCGCGGTCGGGACACCCCCCGGAAGCACCGAGGCGGCGGACGGGAGCGGCCTGCCGACGGTCGTGACGGCGGGTGCCGCCAAACCAAAAGCCGGGCCTGCCCCTGCCGGGATGACATAGTTCGGCGGCACCACGATGATGCCGCTCGGGCGCGTGGCGAGGTCGGCCATCACGCCCGCGTCGTAGTGCCGGATGCCGATCTTGGTGAAGACAGGCGGGTTGGCGGGCGGCGGGTTGGGAAAGACCTGTGCCCGAGCAGTGAGCGGCAGCAAAGACCCGCCACAGAAGAGGAGAGGAACAAGCGCTCTTTGTTTCACGGCTTTTTCCTCACTGGTTGAACGGCTGCGGGCCGTTGCCGAAGCCGCCGGGGGGCGTGTTGCCCTGGTCGCCGGTTTGTCCGTTGCCCTGATCATTGCCCTGACCGTTGCCCTGATCATTGGGCGAGCCGCCGCTGGAAATGGAAACGGTCTGCGTCACTCCCGTCGCCGAGCGAATCGTCACCGTACTGTCCTGGATGGACTCGATGCGGCTGCCGTCAAGCAGTGAGTCGCCGGGCTTGACGGTCTGCGACTGCCCGTTGATCGAGGCGATGGCGTAGATGCCGTCGGCGGCCTTGACGATGCCCTGGATGGTGATCGGCAGAGCTGAGGCCTGCCCCCCCACGGCGGGCACCGGGAGCACGGGCGGGGATGGGGGTGCGGCAGGATGAATCTGAAACAGGTTATACACGGGCAGGACGGAGCGCAGCGGTGCCCTCACGACCAGAGGAGTCAGGGCGGCGATCCGCTTCGTGCCGCCCGGAATGTTGAACGGGTCCGGGCCGTAGGCGGGGTTGACGAGGACGGGCGCGACCGGCACGGCAGGTGTGACCGGGCCGCCGGGCCGGGCCACTGCGCCGGGCCGGGGGATCGCGATGAGCTGGCTGGCGATCTGCTGGGAGGGCGTACCGGCGGGCAGGGGCGTCGGCCCTGGGCGCGGCGGGCCGGGCACTCCAGGCGGCAGGCCCGGCCCCGGAGCACTGGAGGCGACGGGCACAGGGGCGGGAGGCGGTTTGAAGGCTCCCAGCTCCAGCGCGATCAGGCCACCCGCCCCCAGCAGGAGGAAGACGGCCAAGCCGATGACGAGGGGCAGCTTCTTTTTATCTTTCAGCAAGTCCATAGGGGTACGCTATCCTCACTTTCCGCCTGAGACTCACCTATAAGAGGGTCCACAAACGGAAAGACTTCAATCGCATGACGAATGTTTTTACCCGCCGTGGCCCGCGCCCGGCGGTGGGCCGCCGGGGCGTCCTCCGGGGAAGGCACCGGGGCCGGGCGCAGCACCCGCCGCCGCCCCACCGCCCGCGGCCGGGATGGGCGGGACGACCTTGTCGTCGTTCTGCGGGAAAATGTAGAGTGTCGCGGTATACGTGCCCTGCATGTACGGGCTGTTGCCGGTCAGGTTCAGGCCGTCCACCAGGACCAGGCGGTTGAAATACTGCCAGTCGTAGAAGTGGGTCAGGATACGGCGGAAGTCGCCGTTGACGGTGATGGAGCCGAGCTGGATGACGACCGGCGCGTTGGTGATGTCGTTGGGGCTGATCGGGGGCGGGGGCAGCGCGACCTTGGTCCCCGATGTCACGCCGCCGACCCGGAGCTGGCGCTCGATGTCCGGCCCCAAATAATGCGTCAGCTCATAGGTAAGCTGCCCCAGCGAGGTGAACCGGGGTGCGCCGACGTCGTAGCGCGGCATGATGGCGGCCGACGTCTGCGCCCACCGCGCCTTGGTCTGGGCGACCTTGATCTTGGCGTCTGCCAGGTCTTTGCGCGCCTTGGCCTGCACGGGCGGGGTGCTGTCCGGGTAGTTCGCGTCGAAGCGCGCCTTCTGGACGACGATCCTGTCCTGGGTCGGCTTGACGAGGAAGTACAGGATGCCCCCCAACGCCAGAAGGCTCAGGGTGATGCCGATGGCGGCGACGATGCCGGGGGTGAGGCGGGCGGTCTTCATATCGGGTCATGGCTCCTCAGCGGCTAACCGGTCGTGCGTGGGCTGCCGGGAGGGCCGCCGGGCGCTCCGGGAAAGCCGCCACGGCCGCCGGGCGCTGCGGCGGGTGCCGCACCGGGCAGGGAGGGCGGCGTGAGCGGCTGCTTCAATGTGGCGGTGACGTTGATGTCGAAGCCCTTGGGGGCGGTCCTCTTGACCACGCGCCGCAGGAGCTGCCGGTAGACGCTCTGCCGGTAGGAGTCGGGCGCGAATGGGCTGATCATCAGTCCGTTCGCGATCTTCAGGAACGCAGGGCTGTAGCCCCCGCTGGACGCCACGGCCGTCCCCCCGCCACCCGAGAAGCCGCCGCCGGGCGTCGGCCCGCTGTTGCCGCCGGTCGGTGCGCCGCCGGTCAGCTCGGCAGGGGGCGGGCCAACGTCCGGCGGGACGCTGCCAACGGCATTGGGGCCGATGCTGGCCGGCGTGTAATTGCTGGGAGCGCCGGAACCGGCCGCAGTCTGCTGCCCCCCCCCGCCCGACGAGCCGCTCCCGGTCTGGCCCGATGACGAGGACGAAGACGAGGACTGCCCCGGATAGGAGGACTGCCCGCCGCCCGAGGGCGTGGCCCCCGTGCCCGCCGCCCCGGAAGCGCCGTCGGCGAACACCATCCTGCCGTTCAGGTAGTACAGGTTGCGGCCATTGTCCGGGTAGCCGGGGATATGATCCACGACGACGCTCTGGAAATCCGGCTCCTGGTACATGACCTGGAGGTAGCGCCCCACGTCTTCCACCGAAGGCGACCAGGCTTTGATGTTCATGGTCGCGCCGGCAACCGCGACCGCGCTATAGATAAAGCGCGTGTGGGCGCTGGTGTCCGCCAGCGTGTTGAAGCGGGCCACCTGCGCGCGGTCGTAGGCATGGACGGCGTCCACGAAGTCCAGCTTGTCCTGGATCGGCTTCACCTGGCCGATGGTGGCGACCGCCTGGGCGCGCAGGCCGTCCGTGGTCGTCTTGCCCTGCACCGCGGTGTCCGCCTGCTGGGTGATGTCCGTCAGCTTCTTATGCAGATAGGCCGAGTAGGCAAGCGGCACGGCGACGAAGACGGCGAAGACGGCGGCGAAGATCGGGATGAGCTTCTTGATCCATCGCCGTTGGTTGACGTAAGCGGGCAGCAGGTTGATACGGAGCATGGTTGTCTCAGGACGTGCGGTGTTTGAAAAGCGGCAGGCGAGGGCGGCGGGTGGCCTACGGCGACGCCGGGGCACCCGCCTTGTCGCCCTTCTTGACCTTGACGGGCTTGGGCGCTTTGGGCAGAGGGTTGGCGATGAACACGGCCTCGCGGGCGGCCAGCCCCACGGCGACGGCGAACACGGGCGCGACGGTCGGCAGGTAGGACGGATCGAAGTGCTTGGCCGTGACCGGCAGCGAGGCCAGCGGGTTGGCGACCGATACGGGCACCTGAAGCTCGTTCTGGAGGAACGCGGCCAGGTTGGGCAGGCCCGCACTGCCCCCGGTCAGCAGGACACGGTCAACCGAGACCTGCGCGCCGCGGCTGCGGAAATAGTCCAGGGAGCGGCGCACCTCTGAGGCCAGCTCGCCCAGGACGGGCGCGATCGCCATGAAAATGTCGTCGCGCATCTTCTCCTCGTCCGCGCCGCCCAGGCCCGGCAGCCCGAAGCCGTCATCGGCGGGCGGCAGAAAGGAGGGCGGGATGTCGCCCGGCGCGGGGCGGGCGAGGTTGAGGGTGCGCCGCGACATCGGCTGCGTCCGCTCCATGTCGTCCGCCCCGCCGCCGAGCCGGCCCGAGGGGGTCGTGCGGAAAGGGTTGTCGGCGTCCTGACCGCCCAGGCCGAACGGCTGGTCGGCCCCCTCCGGGTTCAGGGGAAAGGCGCTGTCGTCGTCGGTGAACGACGGACCCTCGTAGCCGCCCGCCTCGTATTCGGTGCCGGTATAAACGGCCATGCGGTCGAGCTGGACGACGGCGTAGTCGCGCTTCACCCGTTCGGCCTGCTCCACGGTGTACTGGAGCGCCTCGGCGATGGCACGGGTCAGGCTGTCGCCGGCCAGCGGCAGGCTGCGCGGAAAGGCGAGCTGGCCCCCCTGGAAGATGGCGATGTCGGTGTTGGCCGCGCCGATGCTGACCACGGCCACGGTTTCGGCCACCTCGCCCTCGACGAACACGGGCTGGCCGGGCAGCGTGGGCGGGCCGGCCACGGGCTGGCCGCCCTCGATCTCCAGCAGGGCGCGGGCGATGGCCAGCGGCTCGATGTCGATGGCGATCGGGTCCAGGCCCGCCGCGAACAGGGTGTCGATGTAGTTAGAGACGGCGTCCTGCTGGGCGACGGCCAGCAGGACCTCCATGTTGGGTCCGTTCGCGGCCTCGGCGGTGCGCGGCGAAAGCGGCTGGTAGTCCAGCACGGTCTCGCTGGGGGCGAACGGCACGTGGCGCTCGACCTCCCACTTCATCGTTTCTTTCAGCTCGGCGTCGGTCATCCGGGGGACTTCGATGATGCGGATCACGACGGCGTTCTGCCCCGAAATGCATCCCAGGACGCGCTTGGCGGTGATACCGCTCTCGCGCATGATCTGCTTGATCGCCAGGCCCATCGTCGCCGGGTCGGTGATGATGTTGTTCTGGATCACCCCGACCGGAGTCGGCCCCAGCCCCAGGGCGGTCACGGTCAGCCCGGTCTTGCCCGGACGCAGCTCGGCGATCTTGATCTGCTGCGAGCCGATGTCGATGCCGATGAGTGGTCCGGCGGCCATAGGGTTACCTCGGTGTGGTGTGCTTCGGCGTAGCGGTTGGCGTAGGAAAGGGGCATGGAATACTCCACGCCCCCCATTCTATCACGCCCGCGCCGCGTTGTCAAGCGGCCCGCGGGGCTTCTAATAGGCGTTGACGTTCGCCGCGCCGTACTTCGACAGCACCGACTCGGCCGTCGCCTGGTCCACGTCGCCCGAGGGGATGTTGATCGACAACACCGCGCCGCCGCCCGAGACCGTGCCGTGGTAGTGCTCGGCGGCATCCGCGGGGATGCCCTGGTCCTTCAAGTATCCGGTCGCGCCGCCCGCGATGGCCCCCGCACCCGCCGTCAAAGCCGTCGCGCCCAGGGCCGCCGCCAGCGCGCCGCCGCCCAGGACCAGGCCGACGCCCGGAATGGTCAGCGCGGCCAGCGACGCCAGGATGCCGACGCCCAGGCCGATGCCGGTCCCCTTGACCGCGCCCTCGCCCGCGTCCTCGGGCGTCGTGGTGCTGATGCCGTGCTTGGCCGCCGTTGCCACGTCGCCCTGGTTCGCCGCCGAGTCGGGGCCGCCCTGGTCGGCGGGGTTCAGGTCCGCCGACGTGCCCGGCGTGCCGGGGTTGTCATACATGGCGACCTGACGGCCTTCGACCGCGCCTGCATTCGCCCCACCCGTCTTCTGATCGGCCGCCGCCTCGTAGCCCGCCGCCGTGCCTTCCGCGCCGAACGCCCCCGAGACGGACCCGGCCACCCGGTCGCCCACCTGCCCCAGCCCGCCCACCGCCGACGGGGCGGCACCGAAGCCGCTGTCGGCGAAGGCCGTCGTCGCCGCGCCGGTGCCTATCGCCGTGTCGCCGGACCCATAGAGCTTGCCGTGCGTTTCGTGCGCCTTGCCGTACTCATCGTTGGCGACAAGGCTGATGTCTTCCTGACGGACCCCATAATCCAGCAGCGCGCCTGCGGCCTTTTCGGCCAGCGAGGCGTCCGCGAACGAAGCGTATAGGTGTGCCATGTGATTCTGCTCCTTGTTTCTGCCGCGCGCGGGCGCACGGCGTCACGGCGAATCTACCCGGCAGGCGGGCACGACAAACCTGCGACAGACCAGGGGAGAACCGCGGGGTACAATGCGGTCATGGAAACAGAAGAACGGCTCGGCGGGGAAGGCGGCGCGCTGGCGCGGGACGTGCGGATGCTGGGGGACGCCCTGGGCGGCGTCCTGCGGGAGCAGGGCGGTGACGCGCTGCTAGGGACCGTCGAGCGTATCCGGGCACTGACCAAGGAGGCGCGCGCGCGGCACGGACAGGACGCCGCCGAGGTCGAACTCGACGCCCTGTTCGGCGCGATGGACTTCTGGGACGCCCTCCCCATCCTGAAGGCCTTCACGACCTATTTCCAGCTCGTCAACCTCGCCGAGCAGAAGGAGATCGTCCGCGTCAACCGCCGCCGCGCGCACGACGCGGGCGACGATCCCCGGCCCGAGTCAGTGCGCGAGGCGGTGCGGTTGCTGCGCGACGGGGGCATGGCGGCGGAGCAGATGCGCGCGCTGGTCGGCGCACTATCCATCCAGCTTGTCTTCACGGCCCACCCGACCGAGGCCAAGCGGCGCAGCGTCCAGGAGAAGCTGCACCGGCTTTCGGGCTACCTGGGCGCGTTGGACCAGCCCTGGCTGTCCCAGGGCGAACGGGAGCGCCTGGAGGCCGACATCGCCGCCGAGACCGAGATACTGTGGCAGACCGACGAGGTGCGCCAGCGCCGCCTGTCCGTCCTGGACGAGGCCCGGAACATCCTCTTCTACTTCGGCGAAACGCTGTTCCAGGTGACGCCGCGCCTGTACGCGGATTTAGAAAAAGCACTGGCCGAGTCTTACCCCGGCGAGGCCTTTGATGTCCCCCTGTTCCTCGAATACGGGTCGTGGGTCGGCGGGGACCGCGACGGCAACCCGACCATCACTTTGGCGCACACCGCCGAGGTGCTGCGGCTGCACCGCGCGCAGACCCTGGCGCTGTTCCTCCCCGCCGTGCGGACATTAAGCGACCGCCTGAGCCAGTCCCGGCACTACGTCTCGGTGAGCGCCGGTCTGGAGCGGTCCCTGGCCCAAGACGCCGCGCGCCTGCCCGACGTCGCCTCCGAAGCGGCCACGCGCAGCCCGACCGAGCCGTACCGCCGCAAGTGCGAGTTCATCTGGGAGCGCCTGCGGCAGACGCAGAGCGGCGGGGCGGGCGGCTACGGGTCTTCGGCGGAATTCGTCGCCGACCTGGAGGTGATCCAGCGGTCACTGGAAGAAAACAAAGGCCGGGGTGCCGCGCGCCGCGCCCTAGCCCCGCTGCTGTTCCAGGCCCGCCTGTTCGGGTTCCACCTCGCGCGGCTGGACATCCGGGAGCATAAAGACAGATACCTCGGCGCGCTGGCCGCCGTCCTGCGCGACCAGGGGACGGACTGGTACGCGCTGGCCGAGCCGGAAAAAGTCGCGCTGCTGGAACGCGAGATCGGCGGTCGGCGGCCCCTCGTCCCCGCGCGCCGCGCGTTCGACGACGAGACGGACACGACGCTGGGCCTGTTCCGGCTGGTCGCGGGCGAGATGGAGGCGCGCGGGCCGGACGCCTTCGGGTCGTTCGTCCTGTCGATGGCCTCGGACGTCTCGGACGTGCTGGCCGTGCTGCTGCTCGCCAAAGAAGCCCGCCTGGCCGACCTCCGAGCCGAAGGCGGCCGGTCCCGCGTGGATGTCGTGCCGCTCTTCGAGACCATCGAGGACTTAAAGAACGCCCCCGATGTCTTGGACGCGCTGCTGTCCAACCCGCTGTACCGGCGCAACGTCACCCTGCGCGGGGGCGGCCAGGAGGTCATGGTCGGCTACTCGGACAGCAACAAGGACGGGGGGTATCTGACGGCCAACTGGAAGCTGTACGTCGCCCAGGCGCGTCTCGCCGCCGTCGCCCAAAAGCACGGCGTCACACTGCGCCTGTTCCACGGGCGCGGCGGGGCCGTCGGGCGTGGCGGCGGTCCCGCCGGCAAGGCGATCCTGGCCCAGCCGCCCGGCAGCGTCCGGGGCCGGCTGAAGATCACCGAGCAGGGCGAGGTAATCGCCGCGCGCTACTTCGACCAGGAGATCGCCCACCGCAACCTGGAGCAGATCGTCCACGCCGTCCTGCTGGCAAGTGGCCCACCCGGCACTGGAAGTGCCGGGCTACCCGGAGAAAGTCGCTCCGCGACTGAGGGAGTACCGTATCCAGGCTTGTCTTCAGTGCCGGAGGCACTTCCTCCAGGTAGCCCGGCACTTCCAGTGCCGGGCGAGTCCACGGCGCAGCCGGAAGGACACTGGTCCGCCGTCATGGAGGAACTCTCCCAAACGGCCTTCGACGCTTATCGTGCGCTGGTCTACGGCGACCCCGACTTCGTGCGCTTCTTCCAGGAGGCGACCCCGGTGGGTGAGCTGGCGCAGCTCAACATCGGCTCGCGCCCGCCCAAGCGGACGGCCTCGGACCGCATCGAGGACCTGCGCGCCATCCCCTGGGTCTTTTCGTGGATGCAGTCGCGCTACACCCTGCCCGGCTGGTACGGCGTCGGGGCCGCCCTGGGCGGGTACGCCGACCAGTCCCCTGCACATTTAGCCCGGCTCCGGGAGATGTACGAGCAGTGGCCCTTCTTCACGACCATGCTGGACAACGCGCAGATGTCGCTCGCCAAGGCCGACATGGACATCGCCGCCCGCTACGCGCGGCTGGTCGACGACCAGGACATGGCCCGGCGCATCTACGGCACCATCGCCGGGGAGTATCAGAAGGCGGTCCAGGTCATCTGCCGCATCACCCGCCAAGATGCCCTGCTGGACAACCAGCCCGTTTTGCAGAAGTCCATCCGCCTGCGGAACCCCTACGTGGACCCGTTGAGCTTCCTACAAGTGGAGCTGCTGCGCCGCCTGCGCGCCCTGCCGCCCGGTGACGACTCCGAGGAAAACAAGGCGCAGCGGCGGGATTTACGCGCCGCCGTCCTGCTGTCCGTCAACGGCATCGCAGCGGGGGTGAAGAACACGGGCTAAAGCCGCCCGTGCAGGATCGAAAGCAGCACGGCCTGGCCGCCGTGGTAGGCTTCGTGGGTGACGATGTGGTTCAGCAGCCAGCGGCGGGTGAACTCGGCGTTGTAGGCGGGACGGGCGGCGTCCGGGTCGTCCCACGTCCGCACGAGCTGCCGGGTGCGGGCACGGACGGCGTCCTGCTGGGCGTAGTACCAGGACAGCGGCTGTGCGGGCGGGACGGGCCACTCCACCTGGTACTGCCGGGTCTCGCGGGAGAGCAGCAGACTCAGCTCCTCCTCAGAGCGGGGCTGTCCGGCCCCGATCTCGTGCAGCCAGCTCGCCTCCACGTCGGCCATGTGCAGGATCAGTACGCCGATGCTGTGCGCGCCGGGGAAGGGCTGCCAGACGACGGCCTCCTCCGAGACCTCGCCCAGCTCGCCGCGCCACTTGCCCGCGACGTCGTCCAGGGCCGCGAGCAGGAGGCCGATCTGCACGTCCAGGCCCGCGACCGGCGGCACGTCCACGCGCTCGACGCCTGTGGCCTCACTCATTGGTCTTCCTCCATGTCCACCAGGCCCTCTTCGGTCCCGACCTTGTGGATGTAAACGGGGACGTAGCCGAACGTGCGGTAGAAGCGCAGGGCCAGTTCCGCCTCGTCATGGTCCGCGTCCACGATGTTGCCGCCGTAGACCGCGACGTACTGGCCGTAGAACTGGTCAATCTTCGTCTGCGGCATCTGGTTGAAGGCGGCCACCTCGGTCCAGAAGGGCGCTTCGTCGAGGGTGACGTGCTTGTTGGCGTCGGCGAGAAATGCTTCGAGCGCCCGGATCGGTGAGGAAAGGGAAACGGATGATGATGCAGGAGATGATGATGCAGGAGATGACATGGCAGCTTCCTCCGCCGCCATTGTAACAAAAGCCGCGCCGCCTGTCAAGCACGAGCAGGGGGAGTGCGGAGCGGACTCAAAAAGGCCCCGGCACTCCGGGTGCCGGGGCCTAACATACACGCCGAAGGCCAGCCGCTTGTTTGACATAGCGTATCGCCTTACGGTATTATGACCGCATGATCATTAGCTTCCGCGACGGCGAGACTGAAAAGATTTTTCATAATGAGGTCTCGCGGAAGTTTCCCCCGGACATCCAATCGGTTGCGCTCCGAAAACTGCTGCAGATCCATGCCGCCGTCAGTCTGCACGGCCTGAGTGTGCCGCGCGGCAACCGTCTGGAGGCACTCAAAGGCAGCCGCCTGGGGCAGCACAGCATTCGCGTCAACGACCAATGGCGCATCTGCTTTGTCTGGCGGACCGACGACGACGAAAGAAAATTGGCGGCCGGGGCGCAGGACGTGGAACTGGTGGATTATCATTGACAGCAGGAAACAAAGAAATACGAGGAGACACGAGGAAAATCATGGAACGGCTGCTTAACATTCATCCCGGCGAGGTACTTCAAAAGGACTTCTTAGACGAATTGGGGGTTACCCCATATCGCCTCGCCAAAGACATCGGGGTCGGGCGAATGCGGGTCTCGGAAATCCTGCGGGGAAAGCGCGACATCACCCCTGATACAGCCATTCGCCTGGGTCTTTACTTCGGTGTGGAACCGGAGTTCTGGCTGAACCTTCAGGCGCATTATAACCTTGTTGAAGCCCGCCTAGCCAATGCCGATGATTACAACACCGTCCTGCGCCGTGTTCTTATGGATGCCGCCGCATGAACCGCTCCGATCGGCGGCTGCCCAGGCCGGAGTCAGCCGGACAGCCGCTGGAGAAGTGGGTGCCAGTCGATTGTCGCCCGCGCGATCTGCCTCGGTGAAGCGAGCTGAAGTGTCAGCACCGCCTGTCCTATAGTAGGGGCATGAGCGAGCGTGGCAAGCCGCTGGAAGACTGGTTTCGGAAGGGCGTGGACATCCCGGAACCCGCCTCGGAAGACGCCGGGCCGCTCGGATTTGAGCAAAGCGGCAGGTTGTCCCTGCGAATACCGAAGACGCTCCACACCCGCGTCGCCCAGCGCGCGCAGGCGGAGGGGATCAGCATCAACCAGTTCATCGCCACTACGCTGGCGCAGGACGGGCGCAAAAAGGCCCCGGCACTCGGAGTGCCGGGGCCACGCGCGGGCGTTCGTCACAAGCCGCTTGCAAAAGAAGTCGCCTCGTCTTTGTAGGTGTGGAACGGGTTCTTGAGTTCCAGGTGCAGGCGCTTGTTGATATAGATCAAGTCCCAGTCGATCACGTAGTCGCGCGAGTTGTTCTGGAGCAGCTTGTCGATGACGACGCCCCGGCCCTTCGCGCGCGTGTTCACGGGCGGCGTCATGGTCGCCTCAAAGATGCGCCGGTCGGTCGTCGCCCGCTCGATCTGCCCGGCCTGTTCCAGGCCGTAGTACAGGCTGGTCTCGGGGTTGACGTTGTGGTACTCCAAGTCCAGCGAGTGCAGGATGTCGTCGCCCCACTGCACGGCCCCGTCCTCGGACTCGATGTAGTCCTCCATCAGCTTGCGCTTGGCGACCCAGTCCAGCTTGCCCGCCAGCAGATACGGGTCTTTTTCCAGAGCGTCCAGGCAGAACGCCCACTCGGTCAGCACGTAATCGGTCTGGGCGTCGCGGCCCGTGTAGCGCTCCTGAGCGGCTTTGAGGTAGAGCCGCTGCAAGTCCACCGCCTTGATGGTCGAGCCGTCCTTGCGGCGGACGACCCACTTCCAGGTCGGGTCGCGCGAGACGAACTTCAAGGCTTCCAGCGGGTCACGCAGCTCGACATCGGGCAGAAGAACCCCGTCCTCGATCAGGTCCAGGACGATGCTGGTCGTGCCGATCTTCAGCAGCGTCGCGTACTCGCTCATGTTGCACTCGCCGAACAGGATATGCAGGCGGTGCAGGTTCGAGTAGTTGTAATACGAGTCCCACTTGGGGTTGACGATGGCGCGGTTGAAGCGGACGCGCGAACTGATGGTCTTGACGATGTGGTCGGCCCGCTGCGAAAGCTGGAAGTCGACGGTCGGGTCCACCTCGACGCCGTAGAAGTTGCCGACCCACTGGTAGTCCACCTCGTAGTCCGAGATGGTCATGATGTTGTTCTTCAGGCTCTTGTAGTTGAGCTTGTGACCCCCGACGCGCCCGACGCCCGCGAAGATCTGCCGGGTAACCAGAAACGGCAGCAGGTACGAGAGCGCCTCGAGAAAAAAGCGATCATCGATGGCGACCAGGAAGTTCTCGTGGCAGCCGAACGTGTGCCCGCCGAAGTGGTCCACGGAGTTGGAGTGGAACGACACTTTATCCTGCAAGTCCAGCTCGCGCAGAAGCCGCTGCAAGATGACCCGGCCCGCCTTGTCGTAAGCCACGGCGTCGGCGAAGTCCGTACACTCCGGCGTCGCATACTCCATGTGCGAGCCGACGGCGTCGATGTAAAGCCGCCCGCCCGAGCGCAGGAACCCGCCGCAGCGGGCCGGCTCAAAGGCGTAGTCGCGCGCGTGCAGGTCGATCAGGCCCAGCTTGTCCTTGTAGAAGGCGTGGTCCTTGACCTGCTCGACGATCATCTCCGCCGTGCCCACGGAGTCGTCGTTGACCAGGCAGCCGAACTCGGTCTCGATGCCGAAGATGCGTTTGTCCATAGGTTGGCCTGTTCCGTTAATCCGCGCCGTACCGCCCCAGCGTGTCGGCCATCTCGGCGTCCGTCAGCAGCCGGAAGCGGCTCTCGCGCGTCGTGTTGCGCTCCAGGACGCCCGCCTCGATGACGAAGCCTTTGCCCAGATGCTCTTTGATGAAGGAAGAGACGTCGGACTGCCCCTCGCCGTCGCCCGAGTAGTCGGCGTCGGCGCGGTCTTCGGCCTCCAAGTGCTTCATGCCCACGCCCCAGGCGTACAGGGCGGCGCGCAGGCCGGCGTCCAGCGTTAGGCTCCCGGCCTCGGTCTCCGTCTTCAGGTGCTCGCGCATCCGGTCCTCGGCATAAGACGTGCCGGCGATGACGGCCACGCCCGGCGATGACGAGAACTCGCCGTCGTAAGAGAGCGTCAGCAGCCGGTCACGGTCCACGGTCTTGCCCAGCTCGGCGAACAGGGCTTTGATGACCACGGGCTGTGCGAACGGGTCGCTGTAAACGCGCTTGATGGCGGGCGAAAGCTGGAACGAGACCAGCCGCTGCACGCTGACGTCGTCGGGCGAGCGCTGGAAGCCCTCCTGGTGGGCGGCGTCGATCGCGCCCCGGCGAATCTGCTCCACGTCGCTCTGGTTGCCGATGGCGCTGAACATCAGCTTGTCGTAGACCTCGTAAACCTTGCGCTGGGTCATCCGCGCCGACAGCAGCAGGAGGCCGCCGTCGTAGGTCAGCGCGACTGCGGGGCTGCCTTCCTTGAGTCGGTCTTCGATGAATTCGTTGCGCTGCTGGACGCTCTCGTTCCAGTCATAGGGGCTGTAGGAAGGCAATGGGTTACTCCGTAAGGTCCTACCCCGGCTCGCTTGAGGCTATGCCCAAGGGCATTACTTCGTATCTGCCACCCCCTCCCTTCGAGGGAGGGGTGGCGAGCCTCAAGCGAGCCGGGGTAGGACGTTCTAATTTCGTCCGAGGGCCGCTTTGATCTCGGCTTCGCTGAAGTCGCGGATGCCGTCACGGGTGATATACTTGGCGGCGGGCAGGAACTTGGCCGAGCCGCCCGTGGCCGTGTCTAGATCGGCGGCGATGTCCAGCAGCATCAGCGTCTCGCGCAGGGCCGTCTCACGGTCCATCTCGCGGAACGGGCCTTTGGTTTTCAGGATGTACTCGAACGCGCCCTTGATCGGGGCCGAGCCGCTGCCCGCCGCGCCGTATTCGGCCGTCTCGAACTGGCCGCCCAGGACGTCGTAGAAGTAGATGCGGCCCTGGTCCGTGTCCCGGTCGAACGTCGAGAGGACGGGGATGAACGCGCCGATGCCCTGCAAGGCGGCGGGGACGTTGTTGGCGATGACGCGCTGCAATTCCATCAGCTTGCCCTCCTGGGACATGGGCTGGAGCTGCGAGCGCTCGAAATACTTGAACGAGTGGCGCAGGTAGCGCACGACCTCGACGCTCTTGGCGAACGAGCCGGAGATGGAGATCAGCGTGTAGTCGTCCAGGGCGAGCACTTTCTCGGCCTGGTCGTACATGACCGTGTAGCCCGCCGTCGCGCGGCGGTCGGCGACGTTGATCAGGCCGTCTTTGTACTTGACGGCGATCACGGTCGTGCCGTGCGTGTCCACGTCGCGCGCGCCGGGCACGAAGGGGACCGGCGTCGGTAGGGGCAAGCGGTCCGCGCCCAAATTCTTTTCGGCGAACAGGTCGGCAAACCCGGCCGTGCCGTTGTCGGAAAAACGAAGCATAAAGTTACTGGTTTCTGGAAAGCAAAAGAGGGCGGGACTTCTTGCCCGCCCTCTTGGTCGCGGCGGCTCTACTGGCCGCTGCGCTGGCGGTAGCGGCGGGCCTGGTCGGGGTCCACGCGCTTCATACGCTTGAGCAGGTCGCTCCGGTCGGGGCGCTGCACGTCGGGTTTGCTGGGGCCGGTCTCGTCGCCTTCCTTGCGGAGCGGCTCGGCGGGGCCGGAGGGCCGTGTGGCGCGGTCATCGTCTGTCATGGGCATGGTTCTGGTTCTCCCTTTGATGGCGTTTTATGTTTGTAGATCGGCTACGGGAGTTATACCCCGTGTCCGCGGAATCGGTGAATCAAATCTTGCAGGCTGTCGGAGTCCTGCAAGTCGGTCAGCGCCTGGGCGACCGCAGCGGGCGTCAGATAGTCGTCCAGGTCCACCATCCAGGACTCTTCTTCGGTACGCAGGACGACCTTGTTCCAGCCGACCACGCCGATGGCGTCGGCGTACTTCTCGACCAGGTGCCCGCGGATGGCGGCGCGGGTATTGGCCGGCGGCCGGGTTCGGGCGGCTTCAACACTGGCGTCGTCAGTCAGCCGGACCATTTCGCCGGCCTGCTCCAGCGCGTAGTACAGGCCTTCGTCGGGGTCCACGTCGCTGTAAGCGAGGTCGAATGACGGCAGCGTCTCGTCGTCCCAGCCGACGCCCTCGGATTCGACGTAGTCGGCGAGCAGGGTGCGCTTGGCGACCCAGTCCAGCCGGTCACCGAGCGAGAGCGGGTCGGACGCGAGGGCGTCCAAAATCCGCTCCCATTCGCGCAGGGTCCAGTCGGTGTCCGCCCCGCGCCCGCCGAGCCGCTCCTTGGCGGCGGCCAGATACAGCCGCTGGACGTCCACGGCCCCGATGCTCCCCGCCTCGGACTGGACCAGCCACTTGTAGCTTTGGTCGCGCGAGACGCTCTGGATGGCCTCGGCGGGCTTCTTAAGCTTCACCGGAGGCTGCCAGCCGGCCTCCAAGAGCGACAACGTCAGATACGCCGTGCCCATCTTCAGCGCGGTCGCGTACTCGGACATGTTGGCGTCGCCGCAGATCACGTGCAGCCGCCGCCAGGCGCGCGGGTCCGCGTGCGGCTCGTCGCGCGTGTTGACCAGGGGCCGCCGGTGCAGGGTGTCAACCGATGCCTCTTCCGAGAAGAAGTCCGCCCGCTGCGAGAGCTGATAGACACCCTTGTTCCCATTCGGCTCGATGCCGATTTTTCCCGCGCCGACGTAGATGATGCGCGTCGCGAAGAACGGCAGCAGGCCTGACAGAAGCTGTGGGAACGGCGTCTCGCGCGGGATCAGGTAGTTCTCGTGCGTCCCGTAAGACGACCCGTGAAAGTCCGTGTTGTTCTTGAAGATACGCACCCGGCCCGCGTTCGGCTGCTCGGACCGCGCCCGCGCCGCGTCCAAAACGACCCGTTCGCCGGCCTTGTCGTGGGCCACCAAGTCGTGCAGCGAGGCGCACTCAGGGGTCGAATACTCCGGGTGGCCGTGGTCGTTGTACAGCCGCGCCCCGTTGACCAGCACCCGGTCAGCCCGCTCCTCCTCGACGGGCAGGGGCCGCTGGCCCGGCGTGTCCAGCTTGGCGTCCTCGGGGTCGAAGTTCAGCTTGTCCACATGGAAGCCCCGCATGTCGTTGCGCGGGTCTTCGCCTTTGTAATACCAGGGGCAGGCGATCTTGCCCCGATAGGCCCGCACGACGGCGCGGGATTCCACCACTAAATCGCCCGCACCCTTACCCTCGACGGCGATGCCGTACTCCGTCTCCGTCCCGAATAATGGCAAAAGCGTCTCCTAATCAGGGTCGGTCGTCAGGATACGCGCATTGCTGGCAGGCATGATACTCAACAGAGACAGCGCCTTGTCATACAGCGTTTGGAAGTCACGCCCCGAAACTTCTTGTAAAACGCTTTTCGGCAGGTAGTAAGGCGCGTTCTTGATCAGGGCCTTCGCATACTGATCCACATCCATACGACTGATCTCCGCGTTGATCGTCGGCTTGTTGACAATCTCTTGCAGGATTTCCCGCGCGGTACCGGAACGTATCGTGGCATCATCCCAAACTTTGTACCTCATCCGAAGCCTGCCTTCCGCATAGCTCTCAGCCATTGCCGAACAGAGCGCTTCGCCCCCGTGAGACTCAGATAGGGCTTGAGAGTGATAGAAGAGGCATGTTGATCGATAAACGTGCTCAACATACGTGAGGGCAGATAGCCCTGACCACTGGGCGCTGCAAACAAAACCAGAGCATTGATGCCGTAATCGGGAACCCGCTCGATCTCCATCAACGCACCGGAAAGCTGGCTCAACTCAAAGATCGCCAAGCGACAGCTATGGAGCAACACCATAGTCTCATGGTGAATGTCCCCTTCGTTTTCTAACTGTACTTCATCCGCAACGACCGGCTCATAGCCGGCTTTTTCGATCTCGTCTTTGATGTCGGCCAGCCGGGAGCGTTCCTCTTGATGGTAACTCCCACCCACGAACACACGCGAGCGGTACGTCCCCGTGCGCCGTGTCGGGTCCGCCCTCGGCTGTTCCGGCATCCCATCCTGACTCCTTGGAGACTGAATAGAAAGGTTTACTTTCTTCCAAAGATGTGGGCATAGAACTCGGCACGAATGTTGTTGGCTACTTTTTCTCCTGCGGCGCGGGAGGCCACGCCCCGACTTGGTTCATCATGCCGAACCAATCTTCCAGATGCCAAGTATGTGTAATCAGACCATCTTTCAGGTGATGGAACTCATGCAGTGCAATCGAGACCGGCTTTCCCGTGGGGGCGATTCCGAACATCTCGCCGGTGTGGGTGCCGGTAATTTCAGCCCTCACCCCGGCGCGACCTGCGGTGCCGACAATCTCATGGATTGTGATGTGGATGTCAGGGAAGGCCGCAATGAATCCTTGAAGCAACGGCTTAAAGCCGTCCGGGCCGGGACCCTGACCGGGGGCCAGCGGGATGTCCTGCCAATCTGGGACAACGGCTTCACTAATTAAATCCGGGTTCTTCTGTGAGAACGCCCGGTAAAGTGTCCGAATGGAGCGCACTTCGGCTTGCGTGAGCGGGCTGACCAGTTCAGTGTTGTTTTGTTCTGCGTTATCTTGTTCTGCGTTATCTTGTGTCATGGGGGTCTCTTCTTTCTTGGAGTGTGTATAGAACCCCCCCCAGCCCCCAATAACGGGGGAGCAATAGGAAGCAGGAAGCGTCTTTATCCTTTCCTGCTCCCCCATTATTGGGGGCTGGGGGCCTCTTGCGGACTTTCTATACAGTCTCTTATATCACGTTCCGGCGGGTCACCTGGGTGCCCTTTTTGGCGGTGATCGGGTTCAGGCGCACCACGTTGTCCTGGTCGTAGTCCAGGAGCTTGAGCCAGTCCTCGATGTTGTCCGTCTTCGGGAAGATCTCGTTCTCCTTGAACTCGTTGCGGACGGCCCGCTCCATGTCCTCCATCGAGACGCCCTCTTTGGTGCTCTTGACGTCGATGGAGCGCTTGATGGCGTAGTCCTTGGCCCGCTCGACGACCGACGTCAGCAGCGCGCCCGAGACCAGGTCTTTCCAGTAGAGCGTGTCCACGGACCCGTTCTTCAGGTAGACCTCCAAGAACTCCGTCTCGTGCGTCTTGGACCAGACCAGTTCGGTCGTCTTCTCGATCAGGAACTGCCGCGCGCCCTCGACGCCGCCGTGCTCGTCCACGGTCTTGTAGTCCAGCGGCAGGTCCGGGTGCAGGTAGATGCCCAGGATGTCCTGAGTGCTCTGCCGGTCCGGGCGGACCACCTTGACCTTGCGGTCGATGCGCTCCGGGCGCAGGATGGCCGGGTCGATGTAGTCCGGGCGGTTCGACGTCAGCATGACGACGACGTTTTCCAGGGACACCAGGCCGTCCATTTCGGCGCAGAACTGCGGCACGACCGTGTTCGAGATGTTGGTAAACCGGCCCGAAGACCGGGTCCGCAGGATGCTCTCGGCTTCGTCGATGAAGATGAAGACCAGGTAGCCTTCGGCGGCCTTCTCGCGGGCGGTCGAGAAGATCTCGCGCACCTGCCGCTCGGACTCGCCCAGCCACATGTTCAGGATCTTGGGGCCGTTGATGTACATAAAGTACTCTTTGACGTCCCGCTTGGTCCTAGCCTTGTACTCCTGCGTAATGTTGTAGGCCGTGGCCTTGCCGATCAGCGTCTTGCCGCACCCAGGGGGGCCGTACAGCAGGATGCCCTTCAAGGGCCGCTTGCCGAACCGCTCGTACAGCTCGGGGTACAGCAGTGGCAGCTCGATGGCGTCCTTGATGACGCCGATAGCTTCCTGCTGACCGCCGATCTTCTCCCACGGGATTTCGGTGACTTTGTCCAGGAAGAAGTCCTGGTTTTCCTTGGTCGCGAACGCTTCCAAAGCGACCCGGAAGTTCGGCTCCATGCGGACCTCGGTGCCGTTCTTGATGTTGGCCTCTTCCAGGCCCGCGCCGCGCATGACGACGCGCGTGTTCTGGCCCTGCTGGTCGCCGCCGATCCGCAGCCGCCCGTCTTCCAGGACCTCGCTGACCTTGACGACCTGGCCGTTCTGGGCGGGACCTAAATCACCGACCACGGCGTAGGCCTCGTTGACCTTGACGCGCGTCCCGGCCCGCAGCGTGTCGATCTCGACGTTCGGGTCCACGTTGGTGTAAAAGTCGTTGTCGCCCATCGCGATGTTGGCCGTGCCGTCGTCGTTCGCGGACAGGAACACGGCGACGCGGTTGGCGGGCGCGGTCAGCTTGTTGTAGGCCTCGTCGTACTTCTGGATCATCTCCTGCGCCTCGGAAAACTGCTGCTCGTCCACTTCGAGCTGGTGCCGCAGGAGCAAAAGGTACTGGTAATTCGGGTCAATCGGGTCGGTCTTCTTCAGCAGCTCGTCCAGAACCACGATCGCCCGGACGGACGTCTCCTGGCCGCGCGGGACGCCGCCGTCGCCGCGCCCGCCGCGCTTGTTCTCGTTCCTGCTGTCATTCCCGCCGCTTCGGTCGCTGGCCATGCGCTCTTTCCTCTCTCGCTTTTTCCCCATATGTGTTGAGTGTGTGGTCTGTATTGAGTGTGTGGCTCCCCAAAGCCGCTTCTTTTTTTGCTTCTTCTCTGTGTTGTTCTTTGTCCCCGTTGTACCCCGCGGGGGCCGGTTTCACCGGGGTCCAGTCGCCCGTCAGCAGGGCCACCATGCGGGGCGTGTTGCCCTTCTCGAAGGCGTCCACCCACTCCGCCACGGTGTCCTGGGCGTCCGGGTCGGACGCGGCCAGGTCCCGCACGTCGGCGGGGTCGCCGCCGGACGGGTGCCGGGCCAGGGTCTGCCGGGCGCGGGCCAGGGCGTTCTTGACGGCGGGCACCGTCGTCTCCAGAATCCGCGCCGTCTCCTCGGCGCTCCAGCCCAGCACGTCGCGCAGGACCAGCACGGCCCGCTGGCGTGGCGGCAGGCTCTGGACCAGGGCGACGAAGCCCAGGCGGACGTCCTCGCGCCCTTGCCCGGCCTGGGCGGCGTCGGGTACCTGGTCGCGGAGGCCGCCCTCGCCGACATCTTCCAGCGACTGCCACGCGGGCGGGCGGCGCTGGACGTGGTTCAGGCACAGGTTGTGCGCGATCTTGTACAGCCAGGCCCGCAGCGACGCCCGGCCCTCGAAGCCGTCCAGGGCGCGGAAGGCGCGCAGGAACGACTCCTGGACCAAGTCCTCGGCCTCGGTCAGCGCGCCGGTCAGCCGGTAGCAGTAGGCGATCAGCTCGCGCCGGTACGGCTCGGTCAGGCGGCTGAACGCCGCGCGGTCGCCCCGCCGGGCGCGCGCAAAGGCACCGGGCGGGGCGGCGGGGGGATCGCTTGTCGTAGCCACGGAACACGTTCTCCTGCCTAATCGACTCACTCGCGGAGGGGATACTCCCCAAACGGCCCCATCGCCCCAAGAAGTTCCCGCACCGATATAGACCCCGTGCCGCGCGGAAAAGAACCGCCCCGCACGCCTTGAGGCGCACCCTAGGCGAATCTTTTTTCGCAGCAGCGGCAGGAGTTTCGGAACCGGCGGCGAATTGTACCCGTCAACCCGTAACAAGGCCCCCACGACGCCGTGCGCCCCCGTTCCCGCGACAGCCCGCGCAGTCACCGCCCACACGGGCCGCCCCGGCGGCACACTGGAAGACACCCCATGAGCGAAATAGTCACGCAGCCGGAGACAACCACGCCGAGCGACACCTGGCCGCCCTCGCCGGCCTCCCAGGCAGCAGCCACGGAGGAAGCCGTCGCCGCACCGCGCGGCAGCCTGGGGCGCAACCTCGGCTTCATCGCCTACGCCGTGTTCATCACCACGATGGCCCAGGACAAAGTGCTGGGCAGCCTGCCCATCCGGCTCCTGCTGAAGAACCACCTCCACGTGAGCCGGAGCGGCCTGGCGGCGTTTATTTTCTGGACCGGGCTGGCCTGGTACATCAAGCCCCTGTTCGGGCTGATCACCGACGCCTACCCCCTGCTGAAGACGCGGCGGCGCTGGTACATGATCGGGAGCGCCCTGCTGGCGGCGGGCGCGTGGGGATTGGTCAGCCTCAGCCAGCACCAGTACAACACGTTCCTGGCGGCAGGAATCCTGCTCGGCGTATTCATGGTCGTCGCATCCACCATCATGGGGGCGCTGCTGGTGGAGGCAGGGCAGGCGTTCGGCGCAACCGGGCGGGTCTCCTCGGTGCGTGAGTTCGTGTCGGGGGGCTGCTCGCTGATTGCCGGGCCGCTCGGCGGATGGCTCGCGAGCCGCGCGTTCGGCCTGACGGCAGGAATCGGAGCCGGCCTGCTGATCTCGCTCGCTGCTGTCGTGTTCTTCCTGCTGAAAGAAAAGCCGGTCGCCGAGCGCAATTTAGACGTCTGGAGCGAGGCCGGGCAGCAGATCAGGCGGGCATTAGGCTCGCGCACCCTCTGGGCGGCGGCGGGCCTGCTGGTGCTGTTCTTCTTCTCGCCCGGCTTCTCCACGCCGTTGCTCTACCGCCAGCAGGACATGCTGCACTTCAGCGACCAGTTCCTCGGCTACCTCCAGCTCGCGTCCGGCGGCGCGGCCATGTTAGGGGCGGCGGCCTATGGGCTGGTCTGCCGGTTCTTCAACCTCCGCCTGCTGCTCTTCGTGGGCATCGGCATCAGCGCGCTCGGCTCGCTGCTGTACCTGAGCTACCATCCGACCCACATGGAAGCCTTCGGAATCGAGATGACGGTCGGCTTCTTCGGGACCTTCGGCGTCCTGCCGCTGTACGACCTGGCGACGCGGGCGACGCCGCGCGGGGGCGAGGGGATGGGCTACGCGCTGATGATGAGCGCGCGCAATGTCGCCCTGTTCGGCGCGGACTGGGTCGGCTCCAAGCTGCTGGACAGCCACGCCCTGCCCTGGAACGGGCTGGTCCTGCTCAGTGCGGGCACGACCGCGTTGTGCGTCATCGCCGTGCCGTTCCTGCCGGGGCTTTTGATGCGCCACCGCGAGGGCGAGGACATGGGTGAGGCGAACGTGACGGGCGAGCAGATCAGCGCGATCGAGCCGGGGCCGGGGCCGAAGGCGCTTTAAACCGCCGTCAGGCCCCGCATCTTCTTGACCAGGAAGACGGAAGCCCCGCCGGAATGGACATCGCCCCGGCAGACCATCATCGCGTCCGTCAGCGTCTCCATCAGCGGCAGGCCGCGCCCGTGCACATCCCCCTGGGCGGCGGGCGGCATGGGGTACGGCGGCAGGGGCGGCTCGAACCCTTGGCCGTGGTCAGACACCTGGATGATCAGTTGATCCTGGAAGCTCCACAGGCTGATGCAGACGTGGCGCTCGTGGCCCGCCGGGCGGGAGGCGGCGGGTGCCCCGTGGACGACGGCGTTCGCCAGGGCCTCCCCCAGGGCGAGGTCGAGGCTGAAACAGTCTTCGTCATCCAGCCCGACGGCCAGACAGGCCTTCATGGCCGTGCGCCGCGCCTCGGGCACGGCCTCCGAGTCCGCTGGCAGCCACAATTCGAGCAGCGGCGGCGATTGCAGATTTCCCATCGCATCCTCCCTTTCTCGACGGCCGTATCCAGCGGCGACGTTCACTCACGGGCTTCACTCACAAGCACAGATACCCGCCGTCCGCCTGCTATAAACGGCAGCGGGGGAAGGAAGGACACGGATGCGGCTAGGAAAAACGCGCAGCCCGGCGCTGACACTGGTGCTGATCCTGCTGACCTGCGGGATCTACTACCTGTATTTCATCTACGTCGTCTCGGAAGAGACGCAGGAGTTTCTGGGCGAGCGCGACACGTCGCCGGGCACGGAGGTGCTGCTGTCGGTGCTGACGTGCGGCCTGTACAACATCTACTGGGACTACAAGCTGGGCAAGCGGATCGCCGAGATGTGCCAGCGGGTCGGCCTGCCGCTGACCGATAACGCCGTGCTTTATTTGATTCTGGACTGCGTCGGCGTCGGCGGATTCGGGGGGCTGGGCCTGCTGAACCCGATCTTGCAGCAGGATGGGCTGAACCGCGTCTGGCAGGCCGCCATGACCGGACCGCCGCCCCCGAGCAACCCCGGCGAGTCGTGGCCGCCCGCGCCCGACCCGATGCCCACGCCGCGCCAGCCGCGCGCGCCCCGGCCATGAACATCTCGGCCATGAACATCCCGGCCATGAACATCCCCACGCGCCGCAACGCCCTGCCGCTCTGGGGGGTGCTGACGCTGACGCTGGCGGCCAGCCTCCTGCTGCCGCCGCCCGGCTCAGATGGACGAATCGCGCACCTGCCCTCGTTCTGCCCGTTCTTTCTGCTGACTGGCCTCCCCTGCCCCGGCTGCGGGTTAACCCGCGCGTTCGTCTGCCTGGGCCACGGGCGGTGGGGCGAGGCCTGGCACTGGCACCCGCTGGGCCTGCCCCTCTACGCCCTCTGCCTGCTGCTCTGGCTGCGCGGCGGTTTTCACGCCTGGCGCGGCGTGGCCCTCTGGCCGCTCCCCCTCCGCGTACAGGGCCGTCTGGCCTGGGCCGGCCTGTCCGCGCTGCTGCTCTTCGGCGCGGCCCGCATCGGCTGGCTGACCGCGCACGGCCTCCGGTATTAGCCCGCCCGGTTTTCGGGAACAATCAGACACCATGAAACACACCAACCCCGCCCGCCTGCTCGCCGTCCTCGCCGGCGTCATCCCCCTCCTGGCGGGCTGCTCCCAGCAGACACTGAGCAGTGCCGGGCACGACGCCCAGAACGACGCCACGATCGTCAGCCGCGAGACGCAGCGGGCCGCGCGCAATGCCCAGCCGCAGGTGGCGAAGCTGCGCCTGGGCGCGCGCGTGACCGCAGCCCTGGAGGCCGCCGACATCCACGGCGTCCGCGTGGACGCCGGCGAGGACGCCGTCAGCCTCCACGGGACCGTAGACAGCGCCGACAAAAAGGCCCGCGCAGGCCGCATCGCGCGCGAGACGCTCGGCCCAGACAAGCGCGTCCGCAACCTGCTCCAAGTCGCTCTCTAGAGGGGCAGTTGGGGTATAATAGAACATCGGTTTGCGGCGGTCTTTGGGTGTTCTCAAGGCCGCCGCTCGGCGTGAGGGGGCTTGCCATGACGCGGGTGATTGAGCTTGCCATGACGCGGGTGATTGAGACGGACGAAGCGGGGCGGCTGACACTGCCGCCGGAACTGCTGGGTGAGGCCAAGCCGCACAGCCGGTACACGGTGGAAACAGCGGGGACGAAACTTATTCTGGAGTCAGAAGAGGCCTTGTTGCAACGTCAAGGCGCTTACGAGGAATGGGAAAAGGAATGGCGCGCGGTTCAGGAGCAGGTAGGCAAGTCCTGGCCGGCTGGCGTTTCAGCGGCTGATGTCGTCTCTGAGATGCGCCGCTGATGCTCACGGTGGACGCCAATGTTTTCATATCCGCCGCCTCTCCGGCTGACGTCTTCCATGCCGACAGCGACGAGTTTCTCAGGCGCATCCGGCGGTTCCGGTTGCCGCTCCATTGCCCTGCCCTGCTTCTGCCGGAGACGGCTTCAGGCATCGTCCGTCCGACGGGAGACCTCCTCGCCGCACAGATGGCGGTCATCAGTGTGCAGACCTTCCCCGGCATACAGCTCATATCGTTGACCGAGGCACGGTCGCAAGCAGCGGCGCAAATCGCCCTGATGTGCCGCCTGCGCGGGGCCGATGCCGTGTATGTCGCGCTGGCGCAGGAGATGGGGACGACGCTGATCACATTGGGACAGCGAGATGTTGGCGCGGGGTGCGCAGGCGGTTCCGACCATGACCCCGACCGATTGGCTGGCGGCCAACCCCACAACTTAGGATGAATAGATCATGGACTTCAAAGTCATCTCCAGCTACAAGCCGTCCGGTGACCAGCCTACGGCCATCGAGAAGCTGACTCACGGCCTGCGCCGGGCGGACAAGTACCAGACGCTTTTGGGCGCGACGGGCACGGGCAAGACGTTCTCGGCGGCAAATCTTATCGAGAAGGTGCAGAAGCCGACCCTGGTCATCGCGCACAACAAGACGCTGGCGGCCCAGCTCTGCTCGGAGTTCCGGGACTTTTTCGGGCAGAACGCGGTCGAATACTTCGTCTCGTACTACGACTACTACCAGCCCGAGGCCTACATCCCGTCCACGGACACGTTTATTGAGAAAGATTCGGCGATCAACGACGAGATCGACAGACTCAGGCATTCGGCGACGCAGGCCGTGTTGGAGCGGCGCGACGTCATCATCGTCGCTTCGGTCTCGTGCATCTACGGCCTGGGCGCCCCCGAGGAGTACGCGCGCATCATCCTGAAGTTCGAGCGCGGCAAGGAATACGACCGTGACGACATGCTGCGGCGCCTGGTGGACATGCAGTTCACGCGCAACGACGTCGTGCTGACCCGCTCGACGTTCCGCGTTCGAGGCGACGTCTTGGAGCTTCAGCCCGCCGACGAGGAGATCGTCGTCCGCGTCGAGTTCTTCGGCGACGAGGTCGAAAAGATCACGGTCGTGGACCCGCTGACCGGCGAGGTGCAGGCGTCGAAGGACGAGATCACCGTCTTCCCCGCCTCGCACTTCGTCTCCAGCCCCGAGCGCCAGGAGGCCGCCATCATCGGCATTGAAGAGGAGATGCACAACCGCATCGCCCTGTTCAAACAGCAGGGCAAGCTCTTGGAGGCCCAGCGCATCGAGCAGCGGACGCGCTTTGATCTCGAAATGATCCGCGAGGTCGGCTACTGCAACGGCATCGAGAACTACTCGCGCTGGTTCGACGGCCGCGCGCCCGGCACGGCCCCGAACACGCTGCTGGACTACTTCCCCGACGACTTTTTGATCGTCGTGGACGAGTCCCACCAGACTTTGCCCCAGCTTCGGGCCATGTACAACGGCGACAAGGCGCGCAAGGACACGCTGATCGATTACGGCTTCCGCCTGCCCTCGGCGGGCGACAACCGCCCGCTGAAGTTCGAGGAGTTCCTGGAGCGCGTCAACCAGTGCGTGTTCGTCTCAGCCACGCCCGGCCCGTTCGAGCGCGAGCATTCGGAGCAGATCGTCCAGCAGATCATCCGCCCGACAGGCCTGATCGACCCGGCGATCCTCATCCGCCCGACCAAGGGCCAGGTGGACGACCTGCTGCACGAGATCCGCGAGCGGACCGCGCGCGGCGAGCGCGTCCTAGTCACGACCCTGACCAAGAAGATGTCCGAAGACCTGACCGAGTACCTGCTGGACCTGAACATCAAGGTCCAGTATTTGCACTCGGACGTCCACACCCTGGAACGCTCCGAAATCCTGCGCGACCTGCGCCTGGGCATCTATGATGTTCTGATCGGCATCAACCTGCTGCGCGAGGGTCTGGACCTGCCCGAAGTCTCGCTCGTCGCCATCCTGGACGCCGACAAGGAGGGCTTCCTGCGGTCGGAAACGTCGCTCATTCAGACCATCGGGCGGGCCGCGCGCAACGTCGGCGGCCAGGTCATCATGTACGCCGACCGCATCACCGGCTCGATGGAGCGGGCCATCGGCGAGACGGACCGGCGGCGCACCATCCAGGAGGCGTACAACGTCGAGCACCACATCACGCCCTACACGGTCACGAAGGCTGTCCGCGAGGTGCTGGAGTCCAAAAAGATCGCCGAGCAGAAGTCCTACTACAACGTCTCCCGCACCCGCAACCCCGAGACCCTGCCCCTGGACCAGCTTATGTCCGCCCTGGCCGACATCGAGAAGGAGATGAAGCAGGCCGCCCGGTCCCTGGAGTTCGAGCGCGCCGCCGAGCTGCGCGACGAGCTTTCACGGCTGAAAAAGCTGCTCCCGGCGGGGGCCAAGAAGTAGGAGGATGAAATGAGGAACCCGTTCGCCCAGCAGCCTCTCGGCGGGGGCCGCAAACAGTCACACAATGACATCATCCGGCACATGGAGCGGCACAACGGGCCAGTCCAGGAGCAGGCTCTGATCGAGATCGTGCCGAGCCTGGAAGTCGCCATCAACGTCATCCCCGCCCGGCCCGAGCAGAACCCGCTCGTCCTGTTCACGATCGGCATGAGTAACCGTCCGCAGACCGTGCCCGCCGGTGCCGAAGAGTACCGCTACACGGAGCTATTCGTCCGCCTGCCCGCCGACTGGCCGCTGGAGAGGAAGGCGCTGCACCAGGAGAACAACTTCTGGCCGTTCCGCTAGATGCGGCAGATCGCCACGTACCCGCACGACAACGACACCTGGCTCGGCGGCCCGTTCCCGATCATCGCCAACGACGAGCCGCCCCGGCCCCTGGCCCCGAATACGAAATTAAGCTGCCTGCTGCTCTTGCGCGAAGCCGACGAGGCGGGAACGGTCTCGTGCAGCGACGGGCGGCAGATCGCGCTCTACTCGTTCACGCCGCTCTACACCGAGGAGCGCGACCTGGAGAAAGCCCAGGGTATCAACCCAATGTTCATGGCACTGGAAGCCCACGACATATCCCTCGTCATCAATCCGGCCCGTGTCAACGCCGTCACCGGGCGGTAGGCCGGCGGTTGTCATTATGAAGAAGCACACACAGGCATCGCAGTTATGATCGCAAGAACTATGTGCGCCTGAAGTCGGGCCACAGTCGCTTGAGCCTGTTATGCACTTTTTCGCAGCAGAGACTATTGTTTAATGTCATTTTGTACCAGCTCCCTTGCTTGCCGAAGCGGGAGCGAAATGACCTGTCGGTCAATAGGTATTGTTTAAGGCCGTATTAGCGGCTTACAGGCCCAATGCAGCACTAAAAGTGCATAACAGGCTCTTGTGCTTGGGATATGACCACTACCGGGCGTTCTGGCGTATCAGCGACGTTCCGTGGTGTCCGAGCAGCACGTTGCGCCGCGCTGAGGATAAGGCGTCTACCTTCATGGCGCGCGTATACCACAGGCTTTGGGTCACGGATGCGCGGGTATTTCATCAGTCGTCGTTCATGCCAAAGCCCGCACAGCCATCGGCATGACATTCCGTTGCGCCTGACACCACCTATGCCGTGTGCCGTGTGATCAGAAGGTCGTGCGTGTGGGTGCCGTAGGTGGAGTGTGCCACTAGAGAGTGGGGGGCGAGGTCGGCGCTGGCAGGTCAACACTGGTCGATCCTCTCCATTCTCTTATGTCACATCTGCTGTCCAAACCGTGGAGCTGAATTATGAGCCTGAAGTTCAATGTCACGCTGGACCGGGATGAAGACGGGGCCTGGGTGGTCGAATGCCCCGCCATCCCCGGCTGTGTCAGCCAGGGGGGGACGCGGGAGGAGGCTCTGGAGAACATCGAGGATGCCATCCGCCTGTGCTTGGAAGTCCGCGCCGAGCGCGGCCTGCCGCTCACGCGGGAGACACGTCTGGTGGAGGTCGCCGCCTGATGCCCGTCACCCCTCTGCTGAACGCGCGCGAAGTCGTGAAGGCGTTCGGGGCCTTCGGCTGGCAGGTGTCACGGCAGAGCGGCAGCCACATCGTCCTGGTCAAAGATGACCATTCGGCGACGCTCTCCGTCCCCAACCACAAGCCGGTGGCTCGCGGGACGCTGCGGAGCCTGATTCGGGACGCGGGCCTGACAGTGAGCGAATTCGTGTCCGCTGTCTAACAAGGCAGTTCGCCCCCCTACGAGAGATCATGTCCAGCCCCCTCCACAACCTGCCGCTCTTGCGCCCCGGCGTCCGCACCCGGCGCGTCTCATCCTATGACCGCAGCGGCGGCAACAATGACTTTGTTCGTATTGAGGCGGGCGAGACAAAAACATTGGCGGACATCGGGGGCGCGGGCGTGGTCAAGCACATCTGGATCACGCTGGCCTCGGAGGACCCGATGGTGCGGCGCAACGCCGTGGTGCGGATGTTCTGGGACGGTGAAAGCCACCCGTCGGTCGAGGCCCCGTTGGGGGATTTTTTCGGGCAGGGCTGGGGCGAGAAGTACCTGTACGCCGCGCTGCCCTTGGCCGCCGCGCCCGCAGGGGGCAACGCGCTGAACTGCTACTTCCCCATGCCGTTCGGGGCGGGCGCGCGGATCGAGGTCGAGAACGACTCGGACAGCGCAATCGCGCACTTCTACTACTATGTGGACTACGAGGAGCACGCGGGCGGGATCGGGCCGGAGATGGGGCGCTTCCATGCCTGGTGGAACCGGGCGATGCCAGGCCCCGAGGCCGGGCAAGGCGACCGGGAGAACGAGTGGGAGACATTGGGCGTCCAGCCGAAGAACCCCTCGGACGCGCGCAACCATGTGTTAGTCCACGCCGAGGGGGCGGGGCACTACGTCGGCGTCAACTACTTCGTTGATTCACCCACGCCGCTGTGGTACGGCGAAGGGGACGACATGTTCCTGATCGACGGCGAACCCTGGCCCGGCTCGCTGCACGGGACGGGCACCGAGGATTACTTTAATTCGGCCTGGTGTCCGAAAGAGCTTTACGCGCACCCCTACTTCGGCTGCGCCCGCGTCAATGGCGAGACGGGCTTTCTGGGCCGCACCCACTGCTACCGCTTCCACCTCGAAGACCCCGTCCACTTCGCCCAGTCCCTGCGGGCGTCCATCGAGCACGGCCACGCCAACAGCCTGACGCTGGACTTGGCGACGGTGTCCTACTGGTACCAGACCGAGCCGCACCGATCCTTCCCTCCCCTGCCGTCCCGCGCCGGGCGGCAGCCCCTGCCGCCCATCGGCCCCGCCGACATCCACCGCTGGCGCGACGCCTGGCGGCGCGAGCAAGGCGGCGGCCCGCTGTGGGGCAGCGAGGGCCTGCCGGAAGACAAAAATATCCGCTAGGGCCGAGGCTGGCCGAAAAAAGAAAAGTGCCCCCTCGGACGCACCGGCAAGAGCCGGGGTCGGAGGGGGCGCGGGACAGGGGGCTAGCTGCCCCAGACGGCGCGCAGGATGTGGATCAGGATGTGTGCAAGCATGATGCGGTCTCTCTTTCCGTGTGTATTGCAGGGGAAGCGGGCGCGGGGAAAGGACAGCTTCGGGACACCGTCGCGGCCGCTTCGGGCGTCCCGTTCAGCTTGGTCTTTCCCAACACGTCCCGGTATTCTTACCAGGCCTGCACTTAAATATATCACACAAATTACGTGTTTGCACGGTTGCGGAAAATTATTTTTTCGAGGGTCTCAAAATGTCAGCGGCGGACGGGGGGGGGCGGCCACAGGCCCGGCTCGTCGGGAACGTCTGGGGCGGGCGGGTCGGCGCGCAGCCGTGCCACGCGCCGGTTCCAGGCCCAGTGGTACGGCAGGCAGAACAGGAAGAACAGTGCGGGCAGAGCGAGCAGCAGACCCAGCAACAAAATTCGCGTCTGCCTGTCTGCCACCATCGCCGCCAGCGTCGTGATCGCCTCGGCAACCAGAGGCGACAACGGACGATGATTGGCAACGGCCCACCGGGGCAGCAGAATGCACGGAAGTGCGAGCAGCGCGACCGATAGCAGGCCCAGAACCGTGAAGATTACGAACAGGCGCACCCAGACCCAGGGGCGGATCGGGGCGTCTTGCGGCGGGCGCAGGGACACGAACGGCCCCCAGGTCCAGTCCGCGTCGCTCTGACGGTTGAAGAAGCGCTCCCACATTTCTCCCACGCCCATCTTCTAGGGGACGCCCCCCGTGGGCGGGGGCGGCGCGAGAGGCGGAGGCGGGCGTTTCCGCCACGCCCACGCACACAGCCCCCACCCCGCCAGCATCAGCAGGGTGCCCAAGGCCGGCCCCCAGAACAGCTCGGCCCGGCCCACGCCCATGTCCGCCTGCGCGCTCAGACGCAGCGCGTGGGCGACTCCTAATGTCCGCGCGTCCCAGTAGCCGCCCGCCAGCGCGGCGGCGTCATAAACGAGATGCAGGATCATGGCCGGGAAGATCGTCCGCCCGCGCAGGACCAAGACGCCGAGCAGGACGCCCAGCAGTGTCCGCACCAAAGCCCCTTGCAGGTCAAAGTGTATCGCGGCGAAGAGAAGCGCGCCCACCCCGACGGCCAGCCACACGGGGAGGCGCTTGAGCAGGGCGCGCTGCAAGACGCCCCTGAAAAATAACTCCTCGCTGACCGCCGCCGACAGCGGCACGGCCAGGATGACCAGCAGGGGGTAGCGCAGGACCAGAGGCAGCATGAACGCCGCGCTCTCCCCCTGCCCCGCCATGCCGCGCGGCCACAGGTGGTTCTGCGCGACGATCAAGGTCTGCACCCAGGGCAAAAAGCCCACGCCGAGCAGCGCCGCCCCCAGCAGCTCCCGCCCCGCCGTGGCCCGCCAGGCGAAGGCGTCACGCAAAGGCTGCCTCCCGATCCGCGCCCAGAGCAGGGCGGGCAGGGCCAGCAGCAGAAACTCAAACGCGACCATCGCGAGCAGCAGGGCGAGGCTCATTGAGGGGGATAGGCTGCTGAGGCTCATGGCATCGGGTGTGTCTCGCGGGTGTCCGAAGGAGCCGGAGGCCAAACGCCGGGCGCGGCGGCAAGGCCCGGCGACGGCAGACGTGCTTCACGGTTCAGACGGTCCTCGCGGCGGCTCCAGGCTCCGCGCAAAGTGAGCAGGAAAGCGAAGTTTAGCAGCGCGGCCCCGAGTACGACGATAATGCAGCGCGGCGCGAACTGTTTAGACCAGATGCCCAGGGCAATGCCGTAGAGAACCTTCAGCAAAGGCCAGGAGACGTGATGAACGCGCTGCAAATGGTGGAACCAGAGGGAGTAGACGGTGACGGTCAGGAGAAAGGCGAAGAGCACCACGGCGAAGGCGATGAACGACAGTGCGAAAAGAGTGCGGCGAAAAACGATGCTCGTGCCCACGATTATTCGGCCCTTCTCTTCTGCGATCCAGATTGACCCGTGGAGGCACTGCCGTTACCGCTGGGACTTCGCGTAGTCCGCTAGGAGGCCGTAGCGGAGGCCGCGGGCGCTGAGGGTGAAGCGGTCGGACTGGAAGCGGGCCAGCAGGGCGTCGAGGATGAGCGCACCGGCGACGATGACGTCGGCCCGCTTGGGTTCCAGGCCGGGGATTTCGCGGCGCTCGGCCAGCGGCAGGCGCGCGAAGCGGTCCAGAGCGGCGGACACATCGGCGCGGGCCAATGTCGCGCCGTGGAGGGAGTCGAGGTTGGGTTTGGCCTGCCCCTGCGTCACGGCAGCGACGTTGACGGCGGTGCCGCCGATGCCCGCGACGCGCGGGGGCGTGTCGGGAAGGGGAAAAGTGTCGAAGGCGGCGCGGGCGTACCGGGCGGCCTGGTCTAATTCGTCGGCGGTCGGCGGGTCCGAGTGCAGGAAGCGCTCGGTCAGCCGGACGGCCCCGATGTCCAGGCTCTTGTGCCGGCCCACGCCCTGGGCGTCGCCCAAAATCAGCTCGGTGCTGCCGCCGCCGATGTCGAAAACGAGCAGGGGAACGTCGGGGGGCAGGCCCAGGCTGATGTCGGAACGGACGGCGGCGTAAGCCAATTGTGCTTCACGGTCGCCCGTTATGATCTGGACGTCGACGCCCGCGCGGGACTTGACCTGGGCGATGAAGTCGGGGCCGTTGGCGGCGTCGCGCAGGGCGCTCGTGCCCGCGCCCAGGACGACTTCGGCCCCCTGCCGACGGGCCGCATCGGCGAAGCGGACGACGGCGTCCAGTGTCCGGGACATGGCCGCGTCATCCAGGCGGCGGGCGGCGTCCACGCCCTCGCCCAGGCGCGTAACGTCAGACTCCTCGGCGACGACGGATAGCGCGCCGTCGTCCGAGACATCCGCCAGGGTCATCTTCGTGGAATTGGTGCCGATGTCGATGGCGGCGAGGCGCATGGCGATCTACTTTCCGGCGACGCACAGTTCCGCCGTAGGCGGCTGCCCCGGTGCCAATGTCAGCACGGCGTAGCGGAGCCGGCCGTCCCATGACCGGCCCGCGCTGCCGGGGTTGACCCACAGGACGCCGCCGACGTCGCGGACGAACGGGGTGTGGGTGTGCCCGCAGACGACCACCTGCGCGGTCGTGGCCGAGGCCAGCTCGGCCAGGCGCGCGTCGGGCGTCCACGCCCCCAGGCCCTCTTTGGAACCGGGCGCGTAGTGCGTCAGGATGATCCTGACGCCTTGGGGCGTCAGCGCCGCCTCGCCGGGCAGATCGTGCAGCCAGCGCCGCGCCGCGTCCGAGATCGCCAGGCTGTCGCGGCGGATGGCCTCGAACTTCTCGGGCCGAGCGCGGCCCCACTTCTTGCGGTACTCGGCCTGGCGCTCCGGGAACAGGGCGACGTTCTTGTCGTAGTTGCCCTTGACGCTCACGAGGCCGGGGCGGGCGCGCAGGAAGCCGACGCAGGCCTCGGGGTCGTCGCCGTAGCCCACGCTGTCGCCGGCATTCAGCAGGAGCCGCCCGTCGGCCAAGCCGCCCGCTTCCATTGCCCGCCAGACCGTCCGCAAAGCGCTTGAGTTGCCGTGGACGTCACTGAAGACCCCGTACTGCACCGCGCCCTACTCGCCCAGCGTCTTCTGGAGGCGCTTGCGGCGCGTCCGCAGCTCCTCGATCAGATCGGCCTGCTCTTTGGGGGACAACTTCTCGGACTTGGAGGCGTTTTCCAGGAACGCCGCGATCTTGTCCAACGTCTTGACCGCCTCCTGTACCTGTTTCGCCGTCAGCGTATCCGGCCCCTCGGCGAGTTCCGAGGCGACCGTATCCAGCTTGTCGAGCTGCCGATCCAGGCCCTTGTCGCGTGTCTTGTCCGGCAGGGCGCGGGAGAGGCGCGCGCGGGCGTCGCCGAGCTTCTGGAACACGTCCTGGACGTCCTGGTTGGCAGACGCCAGCGCCATATCGGGGTTATCCTCGGCACGCTCCGAGGTCTGCGGCTGGGCCGCGAGCCAGTCTTTGACGCGGGCCGCGTTGACCATGCCGACGCCCTTGACGCCGCCGATCTGCTCCACGGTTGCCCCGCGCAGGTCGTCGCGCGTCTTCAGGCCTGACGCGCGCAAGGCTTCCCGCCGGGTTTCGCCCAGGAACGGGATGCCCTCCAGGTCGGAACTTTGCGACGGCGCGGGCGGGTTTGAGGCAGGGAGGGCCGTCGCGTCGGCATGTGCGGTGTGCGCGCCATCTTCGCTCAGAGCCTGCACCACGCCGGTCGGCGCTGGGGAGGAGGGCCGCCGCTTGCCGTCCTTGCGGGCCTTCGACGGGGGCGGGAGTGGTTTGCTCATGGCGTGGGTAGACTTTCTTCGGCGGCCCCCGGCCCGATCAGGGCCAGGAGGAAGTTTTGCCGGAACCCCTGCTTTTGCAGCTTGTTCCAGAAGGCGAGGAAGCGGTCGTACATCTGGGCGCGCTCGGCCTGCTCGGCGTGAATCAGGCGCTCCAGGCCCGTGCGGATCTCGGGACGCGCCGGCGCGTGGGCGTCCAAGAACGCCTGGAGCAGCGGCCCTCGGACGTCGCGGTCGTGAATCTCGCCGATCTGCTCCTGCACGGACTTGACCTGCTCGTAGATCTTGACGAAGTCCTTGCCCGGAAAGCACGGCCCGAAGATCTCCATCGTGTACCGCAGGCGCTTGGCGGCGATCCGCATGTTGTGCAGCTCGGCGACGTTGGCGGGGTCGCCGATGTAAGGCGTGAACTGGTACAGCTCTTCGAGCCGCGTGTGCAGCATCAGAGGAGTATTAGAGCGGAGCGACTCGCGCGGGTTGACGGCGTACAGGGGGAGCGCTTTAGCCACGTGCGTGCCCCTCCCCGCCCGCGCCGAGCAGCTTGTGGAAGTCGGGCGCGAATGCGCCCTTTTCCAGCCGGTTCAGCTCCTTGACCAGGTCCACCCGGTCGTGATCCCGCTGCCGTTCGAGGTGCTGGACGAAGGCGCGCAGGCCCACTTTCTCGCTCTCGGGGGCTTTCTCGGCGACGCCCCGCATGAACTCGATCTGGACATCCCCGTCGCGCACCGCGCCCAAGGCATCGGTGACGCGCGCGACCTCTTTTTCGATGGCCGCAAAGGGCTTAGGAGGAAAGGCGGCGGCGAACACGGACAGGGCCGCGCGCAGGCGGCGCGAGGCCACCCGCATGTCGTGGAGGGCCTCGATGTCGTCGCCCTTGCGGGTGCCGTCGAGGTTGTCCATCATCTCGCCGAGCTGCTGCGTTAGGGACGTGTGCGCGGCTTCTAAAAATGTCGCGTCCGGGGCGATGTCATAAGCGCTTTTTGCCATGTGTAACAGACACTATAGCGTGTGCGCGGCTCTGTTGTCAAGAGTGTGGTGCGCGTTCAGGGGGAGAGGCCCCTCAGGTTTGGAATCTAAGAGCGGATGTGTCCGCCGACACATGGGGGTACGCAGCGCCACACACCCAGGGACACCTCAAACACACTGATGACCAGCACCCTCACATCACCCCTCGCCTACGGCGAGCGGCCCTTCCGGCGCGAGCCGGGCACGACCCCGCCGGACGGCGACATCTACCAGGCGACGTTGGCCGAGCGGGCCGCAACGGTGGCGGCGGCCTTCGAGGCCGGCATCACCTACTTTCACGCCGCCCATGAGCGCGAGGCGCAGTCGCTGGGTGTTTCGATCAGGTCCCTGGGCATCCGCGACCAAGTCACCGTCAGCACGACGGACGGGGACGCGCTGGACCGCTGCCCGGACACCCCCGAGGGGGCGGCGGCGGCGATTCGAGGGGCGGTCGCGCGCAAGCGGGAGTTGCTCGGCGTGGACCGCCTGGACGTGTTCCTGCTGTACGACTTCCGGCCCGACGTCCACACCCCCGCCCGCCTGGCCGGGGCGCGGCGGGCATTGGACGTGGCGCGGGACCGAGGGCACGTCGGCATGGTCGGAACGACCTGTTACGCGGCCTATGATTCCCTGGCCGACGCCGTCTGGGGGGGAACATTCCCTGTCGAGGTCGTGTTGGCAAGGTACAACTATCTCGACCAGGGCGCGGCGGCGCGGCTGCTGCCCGCCTGCCGCGCGCGCGGCGTGACCATGCTTGCCGCCCAGACGTTCGCGTGGACCGGCGGCATCCCGTTCGTTCGCTTCCCAAACACCTGGCGCTTCCGCAACCTGACCAAGAATTTCTACGGCTTCACGGCAGCCCAGGCACACCTGTACTGGGTCTCGCACCAGCCGGGCATCGACGGCGTTTTGGTCTCCATGCAGGAACCCGCCCAGGTCGCCGAGAACCTAGCCGCGTTGCAGATCACCAAGACGCCGCAGGGGCTGGAATCGCTGTTCGACTCGTTCGCCGAGGCCCTGACAAAGACGCGCGAGGGCTGGCGCGGCCTGCTGACCGACGAACTCTGGGAGTACCGCGCGGCGGCGGAAAATCATCTCAGCCGGGGAAAAAAATCGTAACGTGATAGACCTTTCCAGTGACACAGCAACGCGGCCCTCGGAGGGGATGCGGCGGGCGATGGCCCAGGCCGAGGTGGGCGACGAGCAGGTGCACGAGGACCCGACGACGAACCGCCTGCAAGAAACAGTGGCGGATATGCTCGGCAAAGAGGCCGGGCTGTTTTTGCCCTCGGCGACGATGGCGAACGCCGCCGCCCTGAAGACCTGGCTGCGGCCCGGCGACGCCCTGATCGCCTCACACAACGCGCACATCGTCGTCTGGCAGGGGGGCGGCTATGCGGCCCTGGCGGGCGCGGCGGCGACGCTGATTTCCACCGAAACGGGCGTCTTCTCGGGGGCGCAGTTGGCCGAGGCGGTCAGCCCGGACGACCCGCACTTCCCCCAAACGCGCCTGGTCTGCGTCGAGAACACGCACAATGCCGGCGGCGGCACGGTCTGGACGTTGCCCGAATTGGATGACGTCGCCCAGGCGGCCAACGCGCGCGGGCTGGGGCTGCACCTGGACGCCGCGCGCCTGTTCAACGCGGCCGCCGCCTCGGGCCTGTCGGTAAAGACGCTGTCCGCGCCCTTCGGCAGCGTCGCCCTGTGCCTCTCCAAGGGACTGGGCTGCCCCGTCGGCGCGATCCTGGCCGGGTCGCGCGCGTTCATCGGGGAGTGCTGGCGGGCCAAGCACGTGCTGGGCGGGGCGATGCGCCAGTCGGGCATTCTGGCCGCGGCGGGCCTGTACGCCCTGAAACACAATCTGGGGCGGCTGGCCGAGGACCACGATCACGCGCGGCGACTGGCCGAGGGCCTGGCCGAGATACCGGGCGTCCGGCTCGACCCCGCCCGCGTCCAGTCCAACTTAGTGTTCCTGGCGGTGGACGGCATGACCGGACAAGAGGCGCGGGAGCGGCTGGCCGCACACGGCGTCCGCATGAGCGGCTCCTACGGCGCGCTGCGGGCGGTGACGCACTTGGACGTCTCGGGCGCGGACATCGAGCGGGCGATTGCCCTGGCGCGCGAGGCGTGGGTTTAAGCCCGGCACTGGAAGTGCCGGGGCACGAACTGGCCGAACACGCACAGACAGGTACTCTTATGGACATCAGCGTCGTCGGGGCGGGCGGGGCCATCGGGCGCGAGATCGTCGCGCAACTCGTCGCGGGGCGCGTCCTGAAGCCGACCGAGCGGTTGCAGCTCGTCGGACGGCGCGGCGGGGCGTCCGAGCGCGTGTTGTACGGGCTGCGCTCGGACCTGACCGACGCCTACGCCGAGAACGCCCCGCAGATGGACATCGCGCTGGCCCCGGAAGAAGTGGTCGGGGACCTGATCGTGATGGCGGCGGGGGCGACGCCCGGCCCGAGCGAGTCGGGCGGGACGATGTCACGCGACGAGGTCGGCGCGGCCAACCTGCCGGTCTTCCGCGCGCTGGCCCTGGCGCTGAAGAAACACGGGCAGGGGCGCGAGGTCGTACTCGTGGTCACCAACCCCGTCGAGCTGGGCGTCTCGGTCATGGCCCAGGTGCTGGGCGCGCGCCGCGTCATCGGCATCGGGGCGTATTCGGACAGCCTGCGCTTCCGGCGCGAGATCGCCGCCGACCTGGGCGTCCCGCGCCAGCTCGTCTCGGGCTACGTGGCCGGCGAGCACGGGGCCAATCTGGTGCCCCTGTGGAGCAGCGTCCGCGTCTACGGCCTGGACGACGCCGAGACGGCGGCGGCGGTGGACGCCCTGCGCGGCGGCGGCACGGCGGGGGACTTCCCCGCCCGCGTCTCCCAAGCCCGCGACTCGGTCCAGCACCTCTTCTTGACGGACACGCGGGCCGCCTTCGAGGCCGTCGAGGCGATGCCGCCGGACGTGCGCGTCCAGCTCCGGCCCGAGCTGACGCACCTGTCGGGGGCGCGGACGGTGATGGCGACCGCAAACGTCACCGTGGACATGGTGCGGCAGATGATGGAGGGACGGGAGATGAGCGTGGCCGGGCAGGTCATGCTCGAAGGAGACGGCGTGTACGGCATCCGGGGCGCACTGGGCATGCCGCTGATCGTCTCGCACCAGGGCGTGGTGCGCGTTTTGGCCCCGCCGGTCTGGCAGGAAGAGGCGCGCGCCCTGCACGAGGCAGCCGCCGCCGTCAGCGCCAAAATCGCCCGCTGGATGGGGTAGGCATCGAGCAGGAGGCCCAACATGGACAAGTGGATACTGCTGCTGAAGCTGCGGAACCGGGCCGGCGTGCTGAACTCGCTGACCGCCCTGTTCGCCGACCGCGGCGTCTCGCTCGAAAGCCTGACCGCCCACGCCGCAGGCGGGACGGCGACCCCCTACGGCTCGGCCATCCTGACGTTCACCGCTTCGGCACCGAAAAAGGACCACCTGGTCCGCTTGCTGGGCCGCCTGGACTCGGTTCAGGCCGTGACCGAGTACGCCTACAGCGACGCCGACCACGCCCGCAAGTCCGCCCTGGCCCGCGTCCGGCTGTCCGCCGCAGACCTCACGGCCTTCCTGCCGCCCGGCATCCTCTGCGACATCGTCTCCGAGGCCGACGGCGTGACTCTCGCCCTGCTGCTCGGCCCGCCGCAGCTCTTGGACGGGACTTTGGACGCTCTGGCCGGGCGCGCCGAGCTGCAAGAAGCGGACTCGACCGTGATCGTCGTGTGATGGGCACCACCCCCACGCTGCCCTACCCCTTGCCGTTCATCTTGTAGACGAACGCCAGCACTTCGGCGACCGCCCGGAACAGCTCCGGCGGGATGCGGTCGCCGACGTCCAGCGTCGCCAGCGCCCCGGCCAGAGCGGGGTCCTGCCGCAGTGGAACGTCGTGTTCGCGCGCCACCCGCAAGATCTGGGCGGCGATGAACCCGTCGCCCTTGGCGACGACTTGGGGAACGGCTTCGCCTCCTGACGGGTCGTATCGCAGGGCGATGGCGGTTTGGGTCTCTTCCATTCGGCTCTTCATTCCTCCGAATCCCGGCTCTAAACCTGGAAAATGGGCGCTAGGCGTGCCGGTCCACGGACGCGCGCGGCGTCGTGACGGCCCCGGCCCCCGGCCACAGCGGCGGCCACGCGGCCTGGGCGCGGCACGAGACGTCGCAGGACGGCCAGCCCGCGTGGGCCAGCATGGCGGCCAGCCCGCCCGTGTGCCGCGTCAGCAGGCGGGCGGATGCGGGCCGCTCGGCCCCCAGTCGGCAGCTCAGAGTCCCGGACAGATGGCCGCAGAGGTCCGCCTGCACCCGGCCCAGGCGCGGCGGAGTCACCCGCAGCGTCACCCGCAGCGCGGGCGCTTCCGAGCCGCCCTCGTCCCGCGCCTCGGGGGCGGGCAGCCACACCCGCGCTTCCGCCGTGCTGTAGAGACCGCCGAAGGCGAGCGGGAAGGCTAGGTACAGGGCCGATCCCGTGTGCGCCGGAGGCTGGGTCAGGGCGGCTTGGTTCAAGAGCTGCTGTCCCTCCACAAGCCGCGCCAGACCATCGGCGGCGTGGCGCAGGCCCGGCTCGTTCGTCCCGACCGACAGCCGCAGCAGGGCTGTGCGGAGGTCGGCGACGCCATGCCCCTGCGTCGCCAGTCGGCGCTCGGTGCTTTGCCCCAGGTGCAGCGCCATCTCACGCAGGCCCCGTGCCTGCCGGGCGGGGTCGTCGCCCGCCTCGACGGCCAGGCCCAGGTCGCCCAGCAAGTCGGCCAGCGCGGGTTCGGCAAAATCTAAAGTCCCGAGCGGCGTACCGGATGCCCGCAGCACCGCCGTCAGGGCGGTCAAGACATCCGGCGTGGCCGGCAGCCCCAGTGTCTTCGCCAGCACCAGGGCGGTCGGCGTGGCCCGCGGTGCCCCCGCCAGCGCCCCGTGCGCCTCGGCCAGGGCCGACGCCGTCAGCGGCAGCCCCGCCGCCGCCAGCATGGCGGCCAGCGCGACGTCGGCGTCCGCCGCCGCCGCGCCCATCTCCAGCAGAACGGCCCGCACCCGCCCCGGCGTCAGCACCCCGTCCCCAGCCCTGCCCATGACAGGGGACGGCACGGCGGGTAGCGGGACCGCCGCCAGACGTCCGAGGAAGCCCAGCGCCGCCGAGGCGGGTGCCCCCAAAGCTGAAGCGAATGTGGAAGGGATGTGCATGGCCTCGTCAACACGCGAAAACCGCAAGAATGCCCTATTATCGGCACCTCGCCGCCCGAGCACGAGGCCGGGCGTTCAGCCCGCCCCGGCCCGGTTTTTGCGGGCGGCAGGTATAATGGCGGCATGCTTGCCCCCAAGATTTACCGCGAGATGGGACTGAACGACGGCGAGTACGCCCTATTACGGTCAGGGCAGTTCTGCCATGCTGAATAGGAAACCCACGGCGGTTGACGTGTTTGCGGGCGCGGGCGGCTTCAGCCTAGGCTTCCAGATGGCGGGGTTTAACATCCCGGTGTCTTTGGAGGTCGATGCCTGGGCTTGTGACACGTTGCGCCATAATCATCACGAGACACGGGTGCTACATGCAGACATCAGGGATTTCAAGTTCCAGGCGACAATCAAAGGAGCCGCACTCCTCCAGCCGGACATCCTAATTGGCGGTCCGCCATGTCAAGGATTCAGCATTGCAGGGCCAGCCGTCAAAGACCCCGCCGACCCGCGCAACTCCTTGTTTATGAGCTTTGCTCAATGGATCGAAGCTCTTCAACCGTCCGCCTTCGTCATGGAAAACGTCAAAGGCCTGCTCACGCGCTACAACGCCTCCGGTGAGCGGGTCATTGATATTATCAAGCGGACTTTCGCGGATTTGGGCTACTTCGTCGAGGTCTGGCTGCTCAATGCCTCGGAGTATGGTGTGCCACAAACAAGGGAACGAATATTCATTGTTGGTCACCACCAGCCCTCAGCAATCGGAGAGCCTGAGAAAACCAATATGCTGTTTACCTCTACCACAATAGCGGCAGGACCGTCATTGTTTGACCCAACTCTTTGCAGAGCCATTACACTCTGGGAAGCAATCTCTGATCTCCCTGAGCTATCCGAAGGCAAAGGTGAAGAAGAACAAAGCTACGGCCACCCCTCACTAACTCAGTACCAGGAGTGGGCAAGGGGCGAACAGGGGATGCTCTTTAATCACGTCGCAATGAGACACTCAAAAAGGCTGGTCTCACGCTTCCAGCAGATCGGATGGGGTGAGTCAAGCGCGGATGTGTCAGAGGAATTTGGGGCTAGGCGGCGTAATGGACAAGGGGCGATCTCGGGCGCTAAATATGATCAGAACAATCGACGGCTCTACCCCAATAAGCCGTCACATACGATAGCGGCGTCATTCTACGCTAATTTTATCCATCCTTTCCAGCACCGGAACCTGACGGCACGGGAGGGTGCACGACTGCAATCGTTTCCAGATTGGTACAAATTTCAAGGCAAGAAAACGGTTGTTTCTCACAAGCTGCTACAGCGCGAGGAACGGCTAGACGAGAAGTTTTTGTGTCAGTATAGTCAGATCGGCAACGCCGTTCCCCCACTGCTGGCGCGGGCGGTGGCGTTGCACCTCAGAAAGTGCTTGGGACTGTGATGAAAAAACAGAAAGACAGGATGCCTTTGGTTCATGGGGCGAACCTCATAGAGAAAGAAGCTGATCGCTCTAAATACGGAAGCGCGGACAGCAAAAAATATTTGGCCGAAGTTCGGCTGAAGTATGACGAGTGGCACAGAAGCAATATCGCGTTGGCTGGCCCCGCTTCGGGTGTGACTGAAGATGATAGGCGGATTATTGATCAGAGGGTAAGCCTGTTCGCCCAGTACAAAGACTTTCTTGATCAACAGCATTATGCGGAGCATTTTGACTCAAGATCAAACCTCCACTCCAGCGTCTTGGAAGAGTTCATGTACTATCTGTTCAGGGACTTGGTCGCCGAGTTCGGGGCACACGCCTTGATAGGGAAGTCGCACACCTTCAAAGACATATTTTTCGCGCCGCCGAAATACTCAGAAATGCTGAAGCGGCCATACGCCGGGGTTGAACGGAAGGACCATGATTTTGTCATAGGTGTAACGATAGAAGCATCCTTTCGTTCAGCGATTCCCCCGGAACAAGCCGACGAACCTGGCGGCAAGATTGAGATCGTAGCGGAAGAGCCTGCTGATTACGCTGAAGTGACTGTGACACAAAACAGTGAGACGCACTTGTTTGACGTCCCGGCAATAGCCATTGAGTGCAAAACTTATCTGGACAAGAATATGCTGGAAGGCTCATCGCGTTCAGCGGAGGAACTCAAGGCACGTAATCCAAACGGCCTTTACATGGTCGTCATGGAGTGGATCAAGCTCGCCGATGCGGTGAACCTGAGAAAATACAAAGTCGATCAGATCTATGTTTTGCGGCGACAGAAGAATACTGACCGCGACAAGAGATATTTGGAAGGCTATGTCAAGAACCCGATAGATGACGATGTTGTTTGGCACCTCTACACGACCGTTCGAGATTACCTGACATCGGACTGGCTGGGCGGGGTAGAACATGGGATTGAGCGGGGGTGGCTGATTTAACATGCTTGACCCCAAGATTTACCGCGAGATGGGACTGAACGACGGCGAGTACGCCCAAATACTCAGCACATTGGGCCGCGAGCCGACCCTCACCGAGGTCGGCATGTACGCCGTGATGTGGTCCGAGCACTGCGGCTACAAGTATTCCCGGCCCGTGCTGCGGCTGTTCTCGCGCTACAAAGAGGCCCAGGATACCGGCGCGGTCGAGAACGCGGGCGTGATCGACATCGGCGGCAACATCGGCGTCGTGATGAAGATGGAGTCGCACAACCACCCCTCCGCCGTGGAGCCTTTCCAGGGCGCGGCCACGGGAGTCGGCGGCATCCTGCGCGACATCTTCACGATGGGCGCGCGGCCTATCGCTATCCTCAACAGCCTGCGCTTCGGGCCGATTGACGCCGAGAGCGGCGACGCGCACACCCGTTATCTGTTTGAGCACGTCGTCGGCGGGATTTCGCATTACGGGAATTGTGTTGGGGTTCCGACGGTGGGCGGGGAGATCACATTCCACCACTCCTACACGGGCAACCCGTTGGTGAATGCGATGGCGGTGGGCGTGGTGCCGATGGACCGCATCGCCTCGGCGGGGGCCAGGGGCGTGGGCAACCCCGTGCTGTACGTCGGGTCTGCGACCGGGCGCGACGGCATCCACGGGGCGACGTTCGCCTCGGTCGAGCTGGGGCCGGACTCGGAGAGCAAGCGGCCCAACGTCCAGATGGGCGACCCGTTCGCCGAGAAGCTGCTGATCGAGGCGACGCTGGAAGCCCTGGCGACGGGAGGCATTGTCGGCATCCAGGACATGGGCGCGGCGGGCCTGACCTGCGCGACGTGCGAGATGTCCGCCAAGGGGGGCGTCGGCATGGACGTAGACGTCCGCGCGGTCCCGCAGCGCGAGTCGGGCATGACGCCGTATGAGATCATGCTGTCCGAGTCGCAGGAGCGGATGCTGGCCGTGATCGAGCGGGGCCGCGAGGACGAAGTGGCCCACGTCTTCCACAGGTGGGGCCTGAACGCCGTGGTCATCGGCCACGTCACCGACACAGGCCGCGTGGTACTCAAAGACGGCGGCACCATCGTCGCCGACGTGCCCGCGCGGTCGCTGGCCGACGACTGCCCGACCTACACGCTGGCCGCATCCGAGCCGGCTTACATCAAAGAAGTCCAGTCGGCCGACTTCTCGGATCTGCCCGAGCCGGACGACTACAATGCCGTCCTGCTCCGGCTGCTGGCCTCCCCCACCATCGCCTCCAAGCGCTGGGTGTACGACCAGTACGACTCGATGGTGCAGACGCAAACGACCGTTCTGCCGGGGGCCGCCGACGCCGCCGTGCTGCGCCTGCGGGACTCGGGCGACAAGGGCCTGGCCCTGACGACGGACTGCAACCCGCGCTATTGCTATCTAGACCCCTACGAGGGCGCGCGGCTGGCTGTGGCCGAGGCCGCCCGGAACCTGAGCTGCGTCGGCGCGACGCCACTGGCCGTGACCGACTGCCTCAACTTCGCCTCGCCCGAGAAGCCGGAAGGCTTCTGGCAGTTCCGCCGCGCGGTCGAGGGCCTGGCCGACGCCTGTGAGGCCTTGGGGACTCCGGTCATCTCGGGCAACGTGTCGTTCTACAACGAGACGCCCGAGCGCGCCATCTTCCCCACCCCCACGGTCGGCATGGTCGGGCTTCTCCCCGAGGCGGACAAGCGGGTGACGATGGGGTTCAAGGATCAGGGCGATCCGGTCTATCTGATCGGCGGGGGCGAGCCGGCCCTCGGCGGTTCCGAGTATCTGGCCGTCGTCCACGGGCGGGAAGTCGGCAGGCCGCCCGCGCTGGACATGGACGCCGAAAAAAGGCTGCAAGCCTTCCTGCGCGACGCCATCAGCCGGGGCCTGCTGCAATCGGCGCACGACGTGTCGGACGGCGGGCTGGCCGTGACGCTCGCGGAGTGCTGCATGGCAGGCGGCATCGGCGCTCACGCCGACCTAGGCCGCGTCAACGCCCTTGAGCTTTTCGGCGAACGGGCCACGGCCGCCCTGATCAGCGTGTCCCCCGACTGCCAAGAGCCGCTCCAAGCGCTGCTCGACGAACGCGGCGTCGCGTTCTCCCTTTTCGGCGAGGTCGTGACCCTCTGGGACGGCGACTGGCTTTCGGTCGTCCCCGACAACGGGGCCGGCCTGAAGCTGCGGGTCGCCGATCTGAGGGCCGCCTGTGAGGGCGCGATCCCCCAGGCGATGGGCACATAGAACGGGGTTCGGGGCTGCGGCGGCGGCTTTACCCGGCAGCGGTGAAAACTCGGGATCGGGTGTTACCGCCCGTCTGCTATTCTTCCCAATAAGTGTGTTATAATCGTAATACAGCACACCGCCCGCTTCTGCTAACAAGCCTGGAAAGCGGGCGCACAGGTCACCACCCCGCTGTAGTCCCGCAAGGAGGCCGCTCGGTATGCCCCGCACACACGACCAAGACGCACAGGTAAAAGACGCACAGGTAAAAGACGCACAGTTGTTCGTTTACCTCTCGTGGAAGACGCAGGCTGGACTCCCGATCCTCGAAAGCGACGAGATTCAACAGGCCGCCCACCTCGCCATCGCGCACCGCGCCCGCGCCCAGTTCAGCCGCATCCTCGCCATCGGCAGCACTTCCCGCGAGGTCCACATGGTGGTCCGCTTCCCCGCCTCCCTCTCCGTTTCGATCATCGCCCGGACTTCCCGCGTCTCTGCCCAGCAGGCTATCTCTCAGCTTCTCGGCCTCTACGGCCAGCCCGCCGCCACGGCCTCCGTCTGGGAGAGCGACTATACTGCCCACACGCTCAGCCGCGAGGACGCCGACGAGGCGACGGCCTACCTCCGGGCGCGCATCACAGATGCAAACGCCGCGCGGCTTCCCTGAACGGGCGGCGGACGCGGCATATTCCCTCTTCTTCAACGCGCAGGCGTGGCGGGCGCATTAGCTTTGAACTGTGCGCGGAGCGCCTTGATCCGGGCCTGATGCTCCGCCGCCCACTTCTTCCAGAACGCGACGTATTCACCCGCCTTCTCGTGGAACAGCACCGTCCCAGGGTAGTGGGGCGTGTTCGTGGCTTCAAACAGAGCGGTCACGATGTAATACTGAGCATCAGGGTCAGGGTCGTCCAGATGCTCAAGCAGGGAAGGCACCGCCAGGGGATCGGCGAAATTGCGGAGCGCGTAAGCCGCCTTTTCTCTGACTACATCATTCTTGCTCGCCAGCGCGCTGATGATAGGCTTGACCGCATCTACATTCCGATAACTGCCAATCGCGAAAGCAGCGTAACCATTTTTGTCGGCAACTCTGACTAAGTCCGGGATGACATCGGCATCCTGAAGGTAGCCCGATGCGATGAAGGCCTGTTCACTGACGTCTGGGTCGGTATCTTTCGTGAGACGGATTACTGCTGGGACTATCTGCGTCTTGATGAATTGCTCCAAGCTCAGTGCAGGCACAACTCCGCCGGAAAGCGGTTCACCAAGAGACTGCCTGATTTTTACTCCGAAGCGATCCACGTCTTTCTCCGGTTTGACATTGAGAAGAAATCCCGCGCTTGCTATTCGCCCTAAACAACTCAGCCTTATGGCCTTTGTGTTGTCTGCTAAGGCTTGTGTAAGGGCAAGAAGAGTGGTGCGTAACGGGCTGGTTGAGTGGCCCGTAAACTTCGTTGCTCCAATCAGAATCCTGGAATATCCATCCGAGGCTGGTTGGGTTAGCGAGAAAACGGACTTATCTGGAGTGGCTACCAGAAAAAAAACTGCCCTTTCTCCCAACGTTAGCTGAGTGAAGCTGGTTCGGTTGAAAGATGTATAGGCGTTTTTGGTGAAAGTAACCATCACTGAGGCTTGGGACAGGCTGCCTTTTAGGACATCCTCGACAGCAACAGTCGCGATCTCGTTCTCCGTTTGTGCCATGACGGGCAAGCCATCGCTGTGTCCGATCATGACGCTGGTTTGTCCTAGCGTTCTCAAGTCCTTGACTGTCCCGATGCAGATGTCGTCTGACTGCTGCACAAAGACAGGGAGTTCAGGTACAGCATTAGCGTCCTTGCTACAGGCCAAAAGGATTGACAGGCAGCATAAGATTATGAGCACACCGCACTTCATTCTCCATTCTCCTTCTGGTTTCCGCGTTCAGAACCCATTGCCTGTCAATTTGTATGTGTAGTAATTCACACCAGTGTAGGTCTGTACAGGGCAACCGACCTTACCTCCAGTACCTGGGATGTCGGTGACATAGTAGGTGTGTGATAAATTTCCAATCAGCAAGTCTCCCGCAGGATTGGTTGGCTGGTTTTGGTCATAGACGTGGAAGAAGTCGGTGCTTATGCCTTGACCATTGAGGGGGCCGCCAATTTCAAGTGGTTTACCCCCTTGGTTGCCTGTCGCTTTCGAGTCATCCCAGAACTCATCCCAGTTACCGTTTACGACAGGCTGACCAAGCCCATCAAGGACTTGGAATTGTATTTGCTGCCCGTCAAAGCCGTAAGAGTGTGGAGCATTCGGAAGCAAAGGTGTTGGGCCAGTTGCACCATTTTTGACGAGAGCAAACGTAGCAGGCGCATGGACTGTGATTGGAAAGCCGGGGCTGCTGACTGACTTCCCATTCAGCGTATACTGAACAGTGGCAGTGACATCACCAGCTTTTATGCTGCCGGGATGTACGCCTCGATAGGTAACTAATGCAGCAGTCGGTGAGGCGATAGCTGCGCCATAATTCGAGGTGTCACAATAGGTCGCATTCCCACTCATAGACCAAGAGTAAGTCGTCCCGGCGGGTTGCCCGGTAGCCGCCTGTAAATTTTTGTGGGAGGCGGCTTCCTCTGGCCCACAGTAATAGTACTCGTCATTGTCTCCTGTAATCGGGCCACCAATCGCGTGGCCTGCGGCTGTCTGATCCGGCACGTCTGCTGTGACACCGTCAATCGTGAAATCGCCAGGGGCGGAGGTAGGGAAGCTGAACTTGACTGTTCCCGCAGCGGACTGGCTGCTCATGGGGGATGGGCTGCTCATGGGGGACGCACCACCCGCAGCGGAGGGGCTACTCATGGGGGGCGAGGCGCTTGCAAGCAAGGCAGCGGCCACTGTGTCGTCCGAGTCTATGTCGCCGTCGCCTTCGTAGACTGTCGCGGTTCCAGTCAGCGGATCGCCGACGGCGACGACGCTCTGGTCCAGGGTGAGGGAGAGATACGCGCCTTTCTCCACATCGGGGTCTGGGTCAGTGCTGTTGTTCTGCGCGAAGGCCACCGAGGGCAGGATCGAACAAGCGAGGCCGAGCGTGATGGCGGCAACAAAACGCCGCTGCTTCTTGCACCAAGCCAGGCTCGTGCGGCCGATGTTGAAAATGGTGTCGGTGTTCAATGCGTTTTCCTCTTGTTGCTGGTCGGCTCGATATGGCCGTCATCTCGATGAAGCGTTGGCGGCTCTGTAGTTCGAGGCTTTGACTTCCGGGTGGCTTACGATAAACTTCGTGACCACATCGTGGTCGGAGTCGGTATTTGTTACCCCATCCCAATGCAGTTGTTTTTCCATCTGGCGCGCGCTCATCAGGCCGCGCTTGTTCTGGTAATACTCCCACGGCGCGAACATCCCGAGTTGGTAGTAGCAGGTGCCCATGCGGGCCAGCAGCCGTTTGTTCTCAGTGTCTGTCGGGTCATATTGCGCCCTATACCAGCGTAGGAGGGGCTGGTAGAAGCGGCCGCCATTCATCGCCCACCAAACGCTGTTGGTCAAGCGGAGGGCCGCGAGCTTGTCGAACAGGCGGTTCGCGGCCTCGCCGTCGGAGGCGGGTTCTTTAGCCCCTGCGGTGTGCCTCGCCTGCCTCTGTCGCGCGGTCTGAAAATAAGGCGACGGCTCCTCATCCACCGAGTCGAGCACGACGGCGGGCAGGATGGTGTTGAACGAGTTGTTACGGTTCACCTGAACGCTCAGGACGAGCGGCCCGCGCACCAGGAACCGCTTCCAGACGCCGCCCCAGAAATCCCGGATCCGGCTTTGAGCCAGTTCGGGCTGCTGGTCAAAATAGCTCGTATCCTTCAGAGGCATGGTCTTCCGCAAGGGCCGCAGGGACAGGCGGTAGTCGCGGAAGCGGTTCGAGCCGCCATGCCCGTCCTTGTTGAAGTCGTAGACCGACAGGACGTACAAGCCGGGCGGGACCGTCAAATTGCAGTGGACGTGCGGGCCGTCCTGCGCCATCGGGTAGGCCTCCCCATGATCATCGGCCTCACTCTGGCGGCGGTTTACCTCCCACGTCGTCAGCTTCTTCCGAACCCGGCTGTCCAGATAGGTCGGCGGCAGCTCCAAGCTCCGAGGGTCGGTAGTATAAGGCCAGGTGACCCAGTAGCGCAGCTTGTCACCAGGATTGTGGTTGGGTCCTACGCGCGTTCGATAGTCTACCTTTTGCCCTCCGGCCCCCCAAATGTAATTGAGCGGCGCATAGGACATCGCGCACAGGCAGGCCCAGTAGCGGCCGTATCGCCCTAGCCAGTCGCCTTCGGTGACCCAGTCATCATCCAAGGTGACGGCTCGGGGCTGAAGCTCGGCCTTGTCAGGTGAGATCGCGCTGACGACGCGAAGCATGGCCTTGAGCTCCGCCAGCGTCGGCGGCTTGGCCGGGGAAGGGGGGGCGGGGACAGCGGCGGGAGCGGGGACGGCAGCAGCCGAGACCGGAGGAGCGGGTTGTGGGGCGACGCCGGGCAGCGGCCTTTGAAGCAGTCCGCCGCCGTAACTCCCCAACAAGGCGGTGCCGTCCGGCAGCGGCAGCAAGGCCGTCACGTAGTCCGACGGCTGAGTGTCCTTGGGTCCGGGGAACAAGCGCGTGTCGCCCTTCAGGCTGATGCTCTCCATGCCCTGCTGCCGATGACCGACCAGCAGATGCCCCGCGCCGTCGTCGGCCAGGCAGGTCACGTAATCTTCCAGTAGGGGAAGGCCCTGCGTGTCCGCAGGATGGGGCTTTGGGCCGTGGTACAGGCCGTTGACCTTCGCCTCCCAATCCGTCCCGCGCAGGAACCGCCATGTCAGGCCGTTGTCGGAGGAACGCGCCATCCCCGTCGTCGTTCCGGCATAGACCGTGTCGTCGCTCGCGACCAGGAGGCAGTTGATGAGGCTGGTGGGTAGGCCCGCCCCGCCGGGCGTGTTGGGCATCCGGGCGGGGCCGCGCACGACCCGCCAGGTCTTGTAGCCGCCGGCGGCGGTCGCCATGCCGATACCGTCGGCCTGCGTCCCGACGAACAGGTCGCCCTGCTTGTTGAACGCAAGGCACTGAACGGCATCCGAGGGCAGGCCGTCCAGCCGGGAGTACTGAAGCCACCGATCCTCGGCGACGAGATAGCGGGTCAGACCGCCTTCGGTCGCGATCCAGACGTCGCCGGTCGTGGGGGAGGAGGCGAGGGCGAAGACGCGGAAGCCGCCGATGCCTTCGAGCGGCCCATAGGTCTTCCACTTCTGACCATTCCAGACCGATACACCATGGAGCGTCCCGGCCCAGAGTCGCCCCTTGCCGTCACAGAGGAGAGCATAAACGTCGTCACTGCCCAGGCCGTCTTTTGGGGTGAAGTGGGTGTACTGCTTGTCCTTGGGGGCGGAGGAGTCGAGCCGCCACACGCCCTGGTCCTCGGTGCCGATCCAGACGTTTCCGCGCGTGTCCCGGCAGAGGGCGGTGATGAACTGGCCCTGTGCGCCCGCGTTCCAGGGGGTGACGTCAGCGAAGGCAGAGGCAGTGCAGGCCAACAGAAGCGCGAGGCTACTGATCAGCGCGGAGGGGTTGGCGCGGAGGGGTTGGCATGGCGTCCGGCATCTTCATAGGTACACATCAGAAGGAACGACAGGCGTTGCGCGTCAGTGTACCGGGATGGCCGGCAGCCCTTCGTGATGCGGGGGCACGGTGAGTATGACAGGCTTTCCAGGCGAAGTCAAGTGGTGTGCATTAAGAAGATGTTAAGTCTTTGATCGCTCGTGCCCACAGCCGGCCTGCAGCTAACCGGGAGCGAAGGCGGGTATAATGGGCGCGTGGTATTCAGCGACGACACACAGCGCGCCGACGCGCGCTTCTGGGCAGACCCGCCCGGCGAGACGGAAGAGGATGATACGCCGCACGAGGAGTGCGGCGTCTTCGGCGTTTTTGCGCCCGGCGAGGACGTCGCCCGCCTGACTTATTTCGGCCTGTTTGCGTTGCAGCACCGGGGCCAGGAGTCGGCGGGCATCATGGTCTCCGACGGCCACGACATCAAGTGGTACAAGGAGATGGGCCTGGTCACGCAGGTCTTCGACGAGCGGACCCTGTCCCAGCTCCACGGCCACATCGCCATCGGCCACACGCGCTATTCCACCACGGGGTCCAGCGTCCTGCGGAACGCCCAGCCCCTGCACTGCGCCTGGGGCGACGGGACGGTGGCTGTCGCCCACAACGGCAACCTCGTCAACACCGCCCAGCTGCGGGACGAACTCGAAGCCGACGGCGTCCCCTTCCAGACCACCAACGACAGCGAGGTCATCGCCCGCCTGATCGCCACGCAGCAGGACAAGTCCTTGGAGGACGCCGTCGCCCACGCCATGGAGCGCCTCCAGGGGGCTTACGCGGTGGTGATCCTGACCGAGGACACCCTGATCGGCATCCGCGACCCCGTGGGCAACCGCCCGCTGTGCCTCGGGCTGCACGACAACAAGAACTACGTGCTGGCGTCCGAGACCTGCGCGCTGAACACCGTCGGCGCGCAGTACGTCCGCGAGGTCGAGCCGGGCGAGATGATCGTCATCGACCGGCTGGGGATGCGCGAGCGTCAGGTGTTTCCCGTGACGCGGCGCGCGACGTGCCTCTTGGAGTTCATCTACTTCGCCCGCCCCGACAGCACCCTGTACGGGCGCGGCCTGCACGACTGCCGCCGGCGGATGGGGCAGGAACTGGCGCGCGAGCACCCGGTCGAGGGCGCGCACATGGTCATGCCCATCCCCGACAGCGGCACGCCCGCCGCCATCGGATTCGCCGAGGCCAGCGGCATCCCCTACGGCGAGGGCGTCGTCAAGAACCGCTACATCGGGCGCACGTTCATCCAGCCCGACCAGCGGATGCGCGAGGCGGGCGTCCGCATGAAGCTGATGCCGATCAAAGAAGCCCTGGCCGGCAAGCGCGTCGTCATGGTGGACGACAGCATCGTCCGGGGCACGACCACGGGCCAGGCGGTCAAGCTGCTGTTCGACGCCGGGGCCGCCGAGGTCCACGTCCGCATCACCGCGCCGCCGGTCAAGTTCCCCTGCTTCTACGGCATCGATATGGCGAATCAGGAAGATTTAGTCGCCGCCCGCCACTCGGTGGAAGAAATCCGCCAGATGATCGGCGCGACGTCTTTGGGCTACCTGAGTCTGCCCAACGTCGCCCGTGCCATCGGCATCCCCAAGGACAAGTTCTGTCGGGCCTGCTTTGACGGCCAGTACCCCATCGAGATTCCCCCCCACGTCCGCGTCTCCAAGTTCGCCCTTGAAATGCCCCTGCTGGCGAAGTAGCTAAAGAGCTACTAAGTTGGAGTAGCACTTCCTAATGCCAAACGATACACCTAATACGCCTCCGGTTAATCCCACCCAGCCACCGATAAATGAGATGTACCTGGGGAGGGCCGTAAACCAGATCAAGCAAGCCTGTGACGAGCGGCGAGAAAAGGAGCAACATTCCCCCTTTTTCTTCATCGTTGGAGCGGGCATCTCATTCCCACCAATCCCGCTGGCGGGAGCGATTGTGGAGGATTGTAAAGCAAAAGCTATTGCGTTAGGTAGAACCGAGGAGCCAACAGATGGAGCCGCAGTAGACAACTATTCTTAACCTAAGTTGTGTTTCTAGCGTCCTGCCGTGATGGTGAAGGCCAGTACGGTCAGGAAGACCTTTAACTCGAAGCCGCGCGGCGTGACGGCATGAACCGTGCGCCCCAGTGCCGAAGCGATCTGG